>TARA_R110001583_G_scaffold45152_3_pt1 | contig 19920 bp, 18 predicted proteins | sample TARA_R110001583 | Tara Oceans TARA_R110001583 (sample SAMEA4398432) | marine metagenome | biome: Polar Biome; feature: [MES] marine water layer (ENVO:01000295) within the mesopelagic zone...; material: water (ENVO:00002006), including particulate matter (ENVO:01000060) such as...... | reverse complement strand
TGTTCATCCTGATTCACGAGCAATGGCTCACCTTTACGCTGCGCTATAAAAACCGGAGTAATTTCCTTTTCTAAGCGTCCATTCTTCTGCGCTATGGCAGTTTTTTGCTGACTACGTAAAGCAAACAAATCTTGATCTTCACGGGAAATATGAAACTCTTCAGCCACATTTTCAGCAGTTTCAGGCATAGAGTGCGTACCATATTGATTGGCCATCAATGTATTTACAAAACGCCAACCTATCGTGGTGTCATACATTTCAGCTTGACGCGAAAAAGCCTGCTCCGCCTTGCCCAATACAAATGGCGCCCGTGACATAGACTCAACGCCACCAGCGATCATCAAACCGGCCTCACCAGCACGGATCGCCCTAGCTGCCATCCCGACTGCATCCATCCCAGAGCCGCACAAGCGATTAATCGTCGAGCCGGGAACACTGTGTGGAAGCCCCGAAAGCAAAGAGGACATTCGCGCCACATTGCGATTGTCTTCACCAGCCTGATTAGCGCAACCGTACAGCACATCATCCACTTTTGACCAATCTACTGTCGGATTTCTTTCCATAAGAGATTTAATTGGAATGGCACCCAAATCGTCTGCTCTGACCTTAGAAAGCGCACCACCATAACGTCCGATTGGCGTACGAATAGCATCGATAATAAGAGCATCAGTCATTTGTATTCTCCTGTGAAAGGATCTCACCTTTAATGCGGTAAGATTTACCATGAAATATAGCGATCAATTTTTCTTGTTGATTTCGAACTTCCACGTCGTAATTCCCCGTACGGCCACCACGACTTTTTTCACAGCAGCTCGCCGTCAGCACATCACCTAAAAAAGCGGGCGCCACGTAATCGATCGAGCAACCAAGCGCAACCGTCGGCTGATTATAGGTATTACAAGCAAACGCAAACGCCGAATCCGCCAAGGTAAACATATAGCCTCCGTGGCAAGTGTTATGCCCTTGCAACATAAAGCTCTGCACTGTCATTCGTACTGTAGACTGTCCCGGCGCTGAAAAAAGTAACTCCATGCCCAAATGCTGAGTGGCCACATCGTTTTGATACAAAGTTTGCGCACATTGTTGAGCCAGCTGAATTTGCGCCTCGTTTACAGGATTATTTTTAGACATGAAATTGACCTCCTAACAAGGCAGTACGTCGCATTAATAAAGAAGGACGGTAACGATCCTCACCATACGCCAGCTGCAAATGGCGCAACACCGCCTCAACGTCAGACACACCAATACTGTCCGCCCACGCCAGTGGCCCTTTTGGGTAATTCAAGCCAAAGCACATTGCCGTATCCACACCTTCGACACTCGCAACGCCTTGTAAAACAGCATCGGCTGCTTCATTCGCCAGCATAGCGACCGTTCGCATCACCACCAACGCTGGCGAGTCCACTACTTCACTTACCTTAATACCCACCAAATCAAAACACTGAACAACATCATTAAATGCCCCTTCTGATGTCGACGCTGAACGGCTTAAGGCAATATGAGCGGCATGCTGATAATCAAGCGCCAAATCCACCAATACAAATTCACTTAATTGTTCGTTTTTGGCTCGCTCACACGCCATACGCCCGTCGGTTAATGCCAGCAAGGCCCTACCGATTTTCAGATAGCCTTTCGCCATTCCAGAAACTTGTATTATCGGAACACCCGCCTGAGACAAACGCGCTACCAACCCAGCAAGGTGTCCCATATCTTCAGACACTTCACACCTAATGTTATTGGTATCAGCTGAAGATGAGACAGAGACAATTTGTGCTTCTGGTTTTTCTGCTCCATCTTGATAGGAATAAAAACCTTGGCCTGATTTTCGACCTAAATAGCTCGCATCGACCAAGTCCTTTTGAATGAGAGAGGGCTGAAAACGCAAATCGCCATAATAGGCATCAAACACCGAACAGGTAACGGCATAATTCACATCATGACCTATCATATCCGTGAGTTCGAAAGCCCCCATTCGAAAACCACCCGCACCCCGTAACAAGGCATCTAATGTCGCACAGTCGGCCACTTGCTCTTGTCGTAAACGAAAACTTTCCGCATAAAAAGGACGCGCCACTCGATTAACAATAAAACCTGGTGTAGAAGCCGCGTACACAGGTTTCTTATTCCAACTTAATGCCGTGTCATAAACACAGGTAGCGACATCAATATCCGTCGCCAATCCAGACACAACCTCGACCAGCTTCATAATGGGCGCCGGATTAAAAAAGTGCATACCAACCATTCGTTTAGAGTGCTTCATGCCCGCTGCTAAACGCGTAATAGAAATAGAAGAGGTATTACTCGCTAAAATACAATCTGCAGCGCAAATAGATTCTAAGGCGTCAAAAATGGCTTTCTTAACATCAATATTTTCAACAATGGCCTCCACAACCAAACCCGCATCTGAAAAACCATTCAGCGTGTCAACAGCATGCAATCGCGCCACTATTTGCCGTACTTGCTCTGAAGTGAATTTTTTACGCTCTACTAAGACTGCCAGCTGCTTGGCAATACCTTCAATAGCAGATTTCGCCACGCCCTCTCGGTTGTCGTAAAGCTTAACTTGATGGCCTGCTTGCGCTGCTACTTGAGCAATCCCCGCTCCCATCGCGCCCGCACCAATCACACCAATAACCGTACTTTGCTTCAATGCAAGCATGCTCACTCCCCTTTAAATTCTGGAGTACGTTTCTCCATAAAGGCTTTTACGCCTTCACGGTAATCCTGCGTTTGACCTGCCATACGTTGTAAATCACGCTCAGTATCTAGTTGAGTATTAAAATCGTGATCAAAACTCTGATTCAATGCACGCTTAACAAAAGACAATCCTTTGGTCGGTTGAGTTGCCAGGCGGCGCGCCAAAGACATGGCCTCTTCTCGTAAATCTTCATCGTCTACAACTTTATAAATCATCCCCCACTCCAGCGCTTTTTCCGCCATAAGTGGCTCCCCTAACAACGCCAACTCTTTGGCTCTTGCCATGCCAATCAGGCGAGGTAGAAACCAAGTGCCACCTGAATCAGGTATTAAACCAATCTTGCAAAAAGCCTGAATAAATTTGGCTGAGCGTGCCGCAATAACCAAATCACACGACAAAGGAATATTGGCTCCAGCGCCTGCCGCCACGCCATTAACGGCGCATATCACCGGCATTGGAAAGGCTTGTAGTTGTTTAATAAGCGGGTTGTAAAAACGCTCTATTGACACCCCTAAATCAGGTGATGCCGCACTAGGATCAACATTTCGATCAGACAGATCTTGTCCGGCACAGAAGCCTCGCCCCTCTGCCGTTAAAACCAGCGCCCTAACCTGTGTGTCTTTTAGCGCAGACTTTAGTGCTTGCTGCACTTCAAGGTGCATCGCTTCGTTAAAGCTATTAAGTGCTTTGGGACGATTTAAGCTCAATAAAGCGACACCTGAATCAACCGAATATAGAATGTGTTCGAAGCTCATTTACTATTGCCTCTCTAAGAATTGAAAAATAACATCAAAAAATTAACGACCAGAAAAGTTTGGCTGACGTTTTTCTTTAAACGCCAGAATCCCTTCTTTCCTATCTTTGGTACCTGCCAGCACAGTAAAAGCATGACGCTCAAAACGCAGACCTGTTGCTAAGTCAGTATCCATGCCTTTTAAAATAGATTCTTTTGCTAAGCGCACAGCAAGACTGCCTTTGCTTGCAATGACTGCAGCCAAAGCCAAAGCTCTGGTAACGGTCAGTTCGGGTTGGGTTATTTCACTAATGAGACCAGCATCTTTTGCCTGCTGGGCATTAATAGGTTGACCGGTGAGCACCATTTGCATGGCGAGAGATTTACCAACAGCACGTAACAAGCGTTGGGTTCCGCCCGCGCCCGGCATGATACCTAGATTAATTTCGGGTTGGCCAAACTGCGCATCACGACCGGCAATAAGAATATCCGCGTGCATAGCCAACTCGCAGCCGCCACCAAGACAGTAGCCATTAATAGCAGCAACAACCGGTTTAGAAAAACGGGTTATGCGCTGCCAATATTGCTGACGTGGATCATTCAACATACCAACGAGATCACGTTCTGCCATCTCATTAATATCCGCTCCAGCGGCAAACGCTTTCGAGCTTCCAGTAAGAACCAAAACTCGAATATCATCCGACGCCTCAGCCACATCCATGACATCGGATAATTCCGCCAATAGCTCTGTTGTTAATGCATTCAATGCTTCAGGACGGTTCAACTGGACCAGTTGAACCCCATTGTCCGCTTGATGCACGATCAACGCCTTGTAATTTTTATTCGTCATTTGATTCAAGCACTCGATCTTATTGTTATCAATTCACACCGCCAAACACACTATAGCGAACGCGACTACACTTCATTCCCTATAAAGATGAACCATAATTAGATACAAAACAATAATAAAATAAATATTTACTGTATCCCTTTTACCTCACAACCAACAAAAAAATATCGAAAAATAATAAAAACATTAAAAATCAAACACTTAAATTTATTAAAAATATTTTAAAACAAATTTATATAACAATATCTCTTTGTAAATCTCATTTATTACGTGAAAAATGAAAAACAAATGAACATATCGACACGTAATGATCTAGAATAATAAAAATAAAGAACCATATTAAAAAAGAGAAAATCAACATGCCTTACTATAAGTTAGATGGTGTCACTCCCGTCGTACATCCAAGCGCCTATGTGCACCCTACTGCAACATTGATTGGTGATGTGATCATTGGAAAGGGTTGCTATGTTGGTCCAGGAGCCTGTTTAAGAGGCGATTTTGGGCGAATTACCATGGAGGAAGAATCAAATATCCAAGACAATTGTGTTGTTCATGGGTTTGCTGACAGCCACACCATTATTTGCAAACATGGCCACATTGGTCATGGTGCTGTTTTACATGGCTGCGTTATTGGTGAAGATGCTTTAATCGGTATGAACAGTGTTATTATGGATTACTCTGAAATAGGTGCAGGCTCGATTGTCGCCGCCGCTTCATTCATAAAGAATCGATTCACCTGCCCACCTCGATCTCTGGTTATGGGTGCACCAGGGAAAATTATTCGATCAGTAACAGATGACGAACTAAAATGGAAACAAACGGGCACACAAGAATACATAGAACTCTCAAAAAGATGCCTAACATCCATGGTTGAATGCATTCCATTAAATGCCATAGAACAAGATAGACCAACCCTTCAGAGTCGGTCACATCAGCCAAAAAGCTAAATGAACTCAAGCACAGAAATCCACTTAGTCTAACGTTTTAAGACTATTCTTCTTTACTAAGCCGAACAGGTTTAAGAGAATAACCGCTCGGCTAACTCACACTGGATCACCAGTTAATAATGAATAAACTTAATACTTTAGACACATTAATCACTCGCTTCCAACAGCAAAAACCCATTCGAGCCTCTTCTCTTGTCATCACCCTATATGGCGATACTATTGAGCCTCATGGTGGGACTGTTTGGCTAGGCAGTTTAATCAAGCTACTTGAGCCCATGGGAATCAACGAGCGTTTAATGAGAACCACTATCTTTCGTTTGACTCAGGATGGTTGGCTAACCAGCGACAAAGTGGGAAGAAAAAGCTATTACAGCTTAACGGGATCAGGCAGACGAAAATTTGAACAAGCGTTTCGACGAGTATACAGCGCGAATCAAACCGTATGGGATGGATCTTGGTGCTTAATCATGACGCAACAGCTGTCTGCAGATGAAAGAAAGCAACTATTAGAGAACTTGAACTGGCAAGGTTTTGGCGTGTTAACAGGGCAACTTATCGGCAGCCCAAGCGCCAATTTAAGTGACGTGAATACCGTTTTGGCGTCATCGAACTTACAAAGTAAAGTCATTGTATTCAAAACGCATCAACAAGAAGAACTGGCAGGAAAACAAATTCGAATGCTCGTACGAGAGTGCTGGGAACTTGATAAGCTTGGCGCTCACTACCAAGAATTCATCGATTTGTTTCGCCCTGTATGGCAAGAGCTTGATGAAAAAGACAACATCGATGCTGAATCTAGCTTTCTGACTCGTACCTTATTGATTCATGAGTATAGAAAACTACTATTGAGAGATCCACAGCTTCCAGAAGAGCTCTTACCTGGAGACTGGGAAGGCCGAGCTGCTCGACAACTGTGTCGAAACATTTACCGCAAAATCACCCCAGCCACAGAGCAATGGCTAGGGAAAAATCTAGAATCTGCCGATGGCCCACTTCCCGAAGCATCACAATCTTTTTATCAACGATTTGGTGGGCTGAATTAATTTCAGATATTAAACAGGGATGTTTAAATCAATAAATTGAAAATCTTTAATGATGCGATCTTGAATCGCCTCTGTTCGTCCCGCAATAATCACACCTTTACGAACAGTCGGCTTATAAGGACTTCCATCCAGCATACAGACATAGCCACCCGACTCCTGATAAGCAAGAATCCCTGCGGCATGATCCCACACCTTTGGTTTAGGGCTAATAAAGAAATCAACGCCGTTCTGCACCATTGTTCGATATTCATGACAGCAACAACGTAGACTAGAAGATCGCGCATAACTAACTTGCTGTATAGCAACGCGTTTACGTATAGCAGAATCAGCAAACAAAAAGGGCGAAAAAAAACCCACTAGATTATCATCTACAGGCTGACCACTAAGCAATAAACGTTGTGGTGACTGGTCAGGTCTAACATACCAAGTACCTTCACCTAAACCCGTTTCAATCCAATCATCATTTAAAGGATCGTACAACAAGCCATAAACTGTTTCACCTTGAAAAATGGCCGCAATTAATACACCAAACGTGGATAATCCATGAGCAAAATTCCATGTACCATCGATAGGGTCAATAATAACCACCAACTCGTTCGTATCTATTTGATCCAGTACGGATTCATCTTCCGATACAGCCTCTTCACCAATAATAATCGCCTGAGGCAATAAGGCTTGAAAGCGCTGCGTTAATGCTTTCTCAGAAGCAACATCGGCTTCAGTGACAAGATCATCGAAGCTTGTTTTGGTTGATACATCACCATCTGAAAGTCTTCTAAACCTAGGTAAAATCTCGGTTTTAGCAACGTTTCTAACAATGTCCACCATTTCTGACTTTTGCTTACGAGTTAACACAGCACCTCCAGCTTATAATCTAAATCTATGAATTACGGACGAGCGTGGTATTTCTCATCAATAGAATTGATCGCTTTAACATTATCCGCAGAGCGACCGTTTTCATCGAATACTTGTGCCAAAAATGCATCAGCAATGGACTTCGCTAACTCTTGCCCAATCACTCGCGCTCCCATCGTAATAATTTGCGCATTGTTAGAAAGTGCAGCGCGTTCAGCCGAATAAGTGTCATGCGTGAGCGCAGCCCGAATACCCGGCACCTTACTTGCGGCGATGCACACCCCAATCCCAGTGCCACAACATAAAATGGCACGGTCGTATTTTCCATCTAACACGGCATTGGCAACACGATCAGATAAGTTGGCATAAAAAAGCTCGGTCTCTCCAGAAGCTGTACGAGAAACTTCCTCTACATCGAAACGGTCTTTTAAATGGTCCACTAGTATTTTCGCTAGGCCTTCGCCAGCACTGTCTCCAGCAATTGCAATTTTCATGATGTTATCCTCGGTTCTATTGTTGCTTTCGAACGACTGCAGCACATTTGTTTAAAATATCGATATACCCATCAACGTTCCAAGCGGATCGACCAATAAATAAACCATCAATGTGTTCGCAGGCTATAAGTTCTTCACAGTTATTAGGGTTCACCGAGCCGCCATATAAACAAGGAACCTTACGTCCCAATATTTTTTCAGCAACATCCAGAATGTCAGCTTGCCTTGCGTCGGCATACTCAGCAGAAGCCGGCACCCCTCGCTCACCTATCGCCCAAACTGGTTCGTAAGCAAACAAAATAGGGGCACCTTTTTGGTCATCGCTCAGAAATTGCAACGCACCACGCACTTCTTTTGCCAAAACAGAAGCGGCCTGACCACTTTCTTTATCTGCCAATGTTTCACCAACGCAGATAAGGGGAATTAAACCATGACGAACAGCTGATTCGACCTTACGGCCAACGGTCTCATTCGTTTCACCAAAGTGCTCACGTCGTTCAGAGTGACCCAGTTCAACGATATCCAGCTGGCAGTCATTTAGCATGAGTGGAGACACTTCACCTGTCCAAGCACCCTGCTCTGCCCAATGCATGTTTTGAGCCCCTACTTTCACGGACGTATCGCGAAGCATGTCCTTTACTTCACGTACACACGTAAATGCAGGAATCACAAATCGGTGAATATTAGTATCTACATTCGCTTCGTCGGCTTGTAACGCGGCCGCAAACACTTGAGCTTCTGCCAATGTTTTATTCATTTTCCAACTTGTACCAACCCAAAACTGCTTTTTACTCGTCATGTATTTTCCAGTGGTCTCGCAATAGTTAACTGAATGCCAGCGTCCACCAACTGCTGTTGAACGCTTGGCTCTGGAACTTGGTCGGTGATGACCCAGTCAAAATCATCGAGACTTGCCAATACATGAAGTGCAACACGATCAAACCGTGTGTGATTGACTAACAAACAGGTCTTAACCGCAGTATTTAGCATGGCCTTCTTCACTCGAATCACATCGGCATCCATATGAAACACTTGGTTTCCCGATACCGCAGGACTCGATAAAAAAGCAATATCCGCTCGTAAACTGGTTAAATTTTGTTCCGTCAATACACCGAAGTAACCATTAAACTTGGAAGAATACATCCCACCAAGTGCAATAAGGTCGATCCCTTTTTCGAACTTTAACACCTCTAAAATAGAGGCATTATTGGTAATGACCGTCAGCGGTTTTTTACGGGAAAGCATCTTACCCAACACCGCCGCCATAGAACCATCGTTAACCATCACAGTCATCCCCGGCTCAACCAGCTCCAGCGCTTCTAACGCCATACGTTCTTTACCTTCACTACCTTGACGCTCACGCAACCTGAAATCGCTTTCAAATTGCATTCCCGCTTCAATAGTGGCACCGCCTCGTACTTTTCGTAGTAAACCCGCGACTTCAAGTTCATCAAGATCGCGGTGAATCGTCATCTTAGAAACAGCAAAACGCGTTGCTAATTCTTCAACATCAACCACACCACTCTCAACAAGGAGATCGACAATTTGCTGCCTACGCTCATCACGCTTCATAAACACTCACTTCGATAGCAAATCTCTTGAGTATGTTATAAACCCAAAAATAACATTTTAAAAGTTATATTTAACATAATTTACTTTATTTTGTTATTTTTGGTGTTAAAAACACAATATTAACGAGACAAACTAAGCTTAAATCACAAAAAATGCGAAAAATAACTTTTTTTCACACACATAAAGGACAGAATAACATGTATAAAATGGATTTTTGACTAGGAAATTAGAAAGGCATGGGGAAATATGCGATTAAAGTCGATCTGAATGTTAAAGATCACAAAAAATCACATTGGAAGTTCACGTTACGAGAGTTTTTTATGTTAAAAAACTGCATTTTGACCCTAAACCCAATACCCTTCATTAAATAAAGGGCATTTTTTGGACAGGCATTACTATTAACACGAAGCCAGATAAGGGGCTTAATTCGCCAGCTCAACTTGAGTAAAAATAGAGATCATCAGTCGTTTGCTAAAATAGCACGAGCGGTCAATTCATCAGTAATCAGTCCAGTAAGCAAGTCTCCTTTTAGCGCTGCTCGGATGGCTTCAACCTTCTCTTCTCCGCCAGAAACCGCGATCACATCACCTTTATGCCCTTCTAAGGACACAGATAACATTCTAGCACTGAGTGATGTTTCTATTATTCGGCCATTTTCATCGTAAAAATGCCCCATTACTTCCCCTACAGCCCCCGATCGAGCAATCTCAATAATCTCTTCCGGCTTAATCGGACCAGAGGCAACTAACTGAGCCGTTTGAGCAACAGTACCGATACCAATGAATTTAATGTCAGCGTTATTAGCCATAGAAAAGACTTCTTTAACGCCTTTTTGATTAAGGAGAACCGTTCTGTCCTCAACAGAATTTGCCAACAACGGCACCGGCATGGTGTATGCAGGCGCGCCTGTTTTCGCCGCTATCCAATGCAGAACGTCATCTCGGTTAATCGAATAATCCCGAGTTAATCCACCCAATAAAGAAACAAAACGAATACTTGAAGTTTCTAACTTAGGCAACTGATGAACAACTGCAGCCAAAGCACGCCCAAGTGCTAAGCCAATCGTTATATTGGATTGCGTCGCTAACACATTACGTAAATAAGAAGCACCAGCCTGTCCCAACGCTCTGAGAGGTATCCCCTCTTCTCCTAAATCTGGAGCAACAGTACATTGGCTTAAACCAAACCTTGCTATGAGTTGGTTTTCAAGTTTAACGCATTCGGTAACATTGCCATCTATTGTTACCTTTACAGCACCTTCAGCAACGGCTTTTGAAATTAAACGATGAACCTTAACGGATGTTAACCCAAGCCGTTTAGCAACTGCTGCCTGAGTTAAACCGCCAACGTAATGCAGCCATGCTGCTCGAATGGCTAATGAGCCATCAGGCTCAGTACTAAATTTTCTTTCATCCACACTCTATCGCTCCATTATCTTTAATTATGACGAACAGGCGTAACGTAAACATTAACGGGCTCTACACGTAAGTTTCTAGTTTGTCTTCTTAAGTAAATATAAACGAAACCTTACACCACAGATAATAAAGTTTCGACCTGAATAATAGAGAGGTTTTACTTTCAAATTAAGAAGTTATTAAATATTTAAATCTTGTACTCCACTATCAATATGAGGAGCCCAAAAAGCAACACTTTCAGCAATTTGTTCGACCACTTGATAATCCGTTGGATCACGCTCTTTAAAACTGAGTTCAAGGCAAATCTGGTTGTCCTTAGCGCCACCTTTATTTAAGGCATCTAATAAAAACGCAGGCTGAATACGACCGTTTTGATTGTATTCCGCAATAAAAGGTCGATGCCCTCCCTTATCCATAAGACTTTGCTTAATATGAATAATAGGAGAAACCGTTGGAACCGCTTCAGCCCAAGCATACGGATCATAATCCGCCGGATTACTCGATGTAACATCCCCGTGATCGATGTCTGCCATCATCCACATCGGAATAGCCATATTGGCATCAGTTAACCGTTGCTGAAGCGCCTTGGCAGAAGCAATGGTGTCACCAAATTCACGCCCGATACTCATTGGCTCCCAATACACATAGTCTAGACCCGCCTGCTTTGCGTGCTCAGCCACTTCCGCCCAGCAATCAATAGCTATTCTTGTCAACTCTTCACGACGTACTTCGTTATCAAAATCTTTGTGAGCCATGATGGCAAATTGTGTTCCCACTGCGTGTCCGCCTAAATCGGCGGTTATATCCGCAAAGGTCTTAAACCATTCAACATAATAACGACGAACATCAGCGTCGGGATGACCAAAATGATTCAAGCGCCCATAAGGTCCTGTCATGCCTGACGTAATACGAACACCTGTTCGGCCCAACGCCATCTTCATCTCTCTTGTTAACCGACGAATAACAGAAGCAGGCCAGCTGGGATTAATAAATTCATGAGTCAGTTGGACATCTCGAATTTTAATATCGTGCGCGATGGTATCAATGAGGTCTGCTGGCTCAGCAAATCGATTCACCAAAGGGTTTGTATTAAGTCCTAATGTTAACGACATGTTCAATCTCTCTTATGCTATCTCTGTATGGGCTTGTGACGTAATAAACTGTCCTTGGAACCAGTCAGAAAAAAACACTTTTTGTTCATCACTTAAATGAAGCCCTTCTTTCGTACGCCGAGTCAACACATCTTCCGGAGTCATCGCCCACTCGCTCTCTACCAAATACCGCACTTCAGCTTCATACAAATTTGAACCAAAATAGATTCCAAGATCGTCAATACCTGTCGCATTACCAACAATTTTTTTAATCAAAGAGCCATAATGTCTACCATAGTGAATGAGCAACGCCCTAGGTATCCAACTGTAGACAGCTTTAGAATCTTGTATGAAACCTTGAAAATCGGCATTACGAATATCACCACCTGGTAAAATTGCACCACGCGTCCAATCACCACCAATGTTTGGGAAAAATTGTTCTATCTTATGAATCGCGTGCTCAGACAATTTTCGAAATGTTGTCAGTTTTCCACCAAATACATTCAACAATGGTGCGCCATCGGTTTCATCCAAGTCAAACACGTAATCTCGTGTTACTGCAGAGGGATTACCTTTACCATCATCAAATAAAGGTCGAACACCTGAGAAGCTTGTAATGACATCGCTGCGTCTTAGAGATTCTTTAAAGTAGCGATTAACGGCGGCAAGCAAATAGTCAATTTCAGACTCTTCTGGTGCCACATCTTCTACGCGACCGTCATAAGGAATATCCGTCGTGCCGATCAATGCTTTATCGTCTTCATACGGATTAATAAAGATCACACGCTTATCGTGGTTTTGTACAAGATAAGCTTGTCGGCCTTCCCAAAATTTAGGCACGATAATATGCGACCCTTTAACCAGCTGTATATTACGAGAACTCTGCGAGTGGACGACATCATCAACAATATTACGCACCCAAGGGCCCGCAGCATTCACCAACACCTTAGCCTTGAAACTGTGTATTTTTTTAGTCCATTCATTTTCAGTTGTGATGAGCCAATGCCCGTCTTGGCGACTCGCTGATAAACAACGGGTTCTGGTCAGTATTTGCGCACCTTTTTGAGCAGCATCCAATGCATTTAAAACAACCAAACGCGAATCATCAACCCAACAATCCGAGTATTCAAAACCTTTAGTGTATTGATCTTTTATTGGTGTTCCTTCTGGATCACGCAATAAATCCAGTGTTCTTGTACCAGGAAGGCGTTTACGTCCTCCGAGGTGATCATATAAAAATAGCCCTAAACGAACTAACCATGCAGGGCGGTCTTCTTTACTGTGAGGCAATACAAATCGCATAGGCCAGATAATATGACAGGCAGAATTCAACAACACTTCTCGTTCGATCAACGCTTCACGTACTAAACGGAACTCATAATACTCAAGGTAACGTAAACCACCATGAACTAACTTTCCCGAGCGAGAAGATGTGCCTTGTGCAAGGTCGTCTTTTTCACAAAGCGCAACCGTTAAGCCTCGGCCAGCAGCGTCACGAGCAATACCCGCGCCATTGATTCCGCCACCAATTACAAAAAGATCTAATATCTGTTCGTTATTCATAAAGAACCTCTTATTTCGTCGCCAAAGATCGCGCTATGACTTATCAGAAGGATCTACCTGAAAGTGCTTTGCCGGCTGCTCCCTTAACTGCTCCATGGCAAGCCATGTATCAGGAAGCGTCAAACGCTGCTGGTAGAATGCATTAAAAAGCACGTCATAACGGTCACAGAGTGCTCTGTCTGTTTTTTCCACTTGGCCAAGTAATGGTGTGACCCATTCGGCAATACAGTCATCCATCGTTTGGTATTGGCCAATCGCCACAGCTGCCATCATTGCTGCGCCCGCTGCGCCCGCCTCTTCTCGCCCTGACACACGTACATCGGCACCAACAGAAGCTGATAAAATTTTACGTAATGTGGTCGACCTGACCGCTCCACCGCTTAGACGAAGTTCTTGTGTTGTGCCACCCATGGCCTCATAACAATCCCGCATAGCCATACCAAGACCTTCAACAACCGCACGAACCAAATCAGGAAATCGATGGTGATACGTTAAGCCTGTAAAGCCTGCTCTAGCCCTACCGTTGACAAAAGGTCCTCGCTCTCCCGCATCGGAAATATAAGGGTGATAAAGTAATTGGCCTTCATCTACCTGCTGCAGCCAGTCTTCGACTTTATTAACCAACATATGAGGTGAAGACTCGCAACCAAAGTCTTTTAACAAATCGGAAGCCACGTTTAGTAGCCAATCAAGGTTTAATGCAGACGCCATATTGGTTTGCACTTGAGTCACCCGTCCAGGGATAGGTAAGGCGATCACGTAACCAGTACTCTGCTCATTAAGATACACATCATCAGACGAAACAGAGCGCATGTGTACACCTGTAGAGCCAATAACAGAGCAGGCTACATTGTCTTGTCCAGTATGAACGCCAGCCCCTAACGCGGTCATTACCATATCAACGTATGCTAGAGAAACAGGGATTCCGGGCTTTAACCCGGTAAGATCTGCGGCTTCTTTAGAAAGAGGATGAGTTGTTTCACAGCCATCAATGATTTCAGGCAAGAGATTACGATAGTCACTGAGCCCTAAACTGTCGATTACTTGATCATCATATTGTCGAGTACGAAAATTGCCAAAAGTGAAACTGGCTTCCGATGGATCCGTTGCTCTCACTGTCGTCAAATTGAAGTACAACCAATCCTTACAATGAAAAGCAGTCTTTGCCTTTTCAAGTAAATGCGGATAATGGGACGCCATATGAGCCAGTTGGACTCCCTGCTGACAAGTATTTAGCCCGGTACCAGTTTTTTCAAAGCGTTGACGTTCGCTGACTTGAGCGTTAAGAATATCGACGGTTGGAGAGGAACGTCCATCCAACCATAACCATGCATCACAAACGGGTAATCCTGCATCATCGATTAACCATGTTCCATCACCTTGCCCTGTTACAGCCAAAGCAATCACACGCCGATGAAAGTCTTCAACTTTTTCACCTAGGGCTTTAAGCGCAGCAACACAATCCTCCCATGTCTGGCTGAGAGATTGAGTAGCAGAGCTGTCTAACCCAGCACTATAAGTGTTACGAACCGAGGCAACGGCTATTTGCTTTCCATCGAGAGAAAAGGCAACTGCCTTCACGACCGATGTGCCGGCATCAATACCTACGATGAGGTCATTAGTCACTTGTCAGACCTCCAGACGCGTGAACATGCGTTCCAAAGGAAAATAAAGCGGGACAAATTTATTATTAGAATCATGATTGAACCCCGTTTTTTCTAGCTAATAAATTCAAAGCTAAGATGAAATTTATTTCTTTATGTGTAGATTATTTCTATATAGTTTCATCATGTCAACCTTCAATTCGATTATTTTTTAACTCTTATAGTCGTTGTAATAATTTAATAAAATTCTTTTTGATAATTTTGATAAAAAATGAAATTGTAAAATTACTGTTAATTATCAATTACTTAATTAAAATAAATGATTTTTTAAAATAAGAATCTAAATCTACCTTTGTACTTTTAAAAACATTGAACGTGAATATAAAATCGAAACGTTATGATTTTTTTTATATCTTATGCAATAAATTTCATTGACAGCTATTTATTTTTATTCCATTGTAACCGTCAAAGATCACACAATATTCTAAAAAGAACGCAGGTCTTAGCTCGATCAAACGGCACGCAACATTATCTATTGAACTGTTTGTGCGTTTTAGAAGACAAGGCAGCCGGAGTAAAATAAAAATGATAAAAGCTACTGCGCAATCACAATTATCCAATCAGATTATTGCGAAAAAACGAAAAACTATTCTTGTAAGTGCCATTGCAGCCACTGTGATTGTGGGCACTATGGTTCTGGACACAACAGTCATTGTTAATGGTTCTGCTGACGATCTAAGACAGCAAGTTTTCTCTCCTGATAATTATGCAAGCGCTCACTACAATGGCATCAAATCCTACATCTTAGAGAATGCGGTCGACGCAACTACCCTCCTAAAAGAGATTCAAGTGAATAAAAAAGCCGCCGGTGAAAAATACGGTAAAGGTGGCGGAATTGGTCCCGTTATTCCTGTTTCATTTAAGGGAATAATCACTACCGGAAAGTCCGGCATTTTTAGCATTGATATTCCAAACTTCCCAGACAAGCAAACTGTTCGAATCCAAACGGGTCCCGCCATCAACGGTACCGATCTACGCGATGCGACAGGGACAATAAGTTTTGGGGCGTTTACAAACCAAATCGAATACCAAAATGTAGGTGCTGCACTAAACCGCGCAATGAAGGCAGACATCTTAGCAGACCTTGACCAAAGCACATTAACAGGTAAAAGCGTTGAAATTTCAGGAGTATTTCGTCTAATCAATGCTAAAAACTGGTTAGTTACGCCAGTAAGGATGAACCTAAAATGAGCTTAGCTTCCGAGCATTCAATGGGTGAAACCAAAAACAGTATCGTTTTAGCCGCTCGCCATATCGCAAAAACTTTCGGCAACACTCACGCACTCAAAAGCGTAAATTTTGATGTTTACCACGGACAAGTTACAACATTATTTGGGGAGAATGGTGCAGGAAAATCAACCTTAATGAAGGTATTGTCAGGCGTTATCGCGCCCACTTCTGGTGACATTCTTTTAGACGGCTCCCCTGTTCATTTTAATAACGCTAATGAAGCCAGAGCGAATGGCATCTCAATTATTCATCAAGAGTTAAGTCTTGCGCCTAACATGAACGTGCGCGACAACATCTTTATGGGCCGAGAAATTATTACCAACGGCAGTGTGAACTTCGCAGAAGAAGAGCGCCAAACACGAGAGTTGATGGCCGGTCTCGAAGAAAATATTGACCCATTAACTCTGGTTGAAGAGTTGCGTCTTGGACAGCAACAAATCATTGAGATTGCACGTGCTATTTCACAAAAATCCAGAATTCTGATCATGGATGAGCCCACTTCCGCACTCAGCGCAGCAGAAGTGGAGGTGCTGTTTAAAGTCATTCACGACTTAACCAGCAAAGGTGTGTCCATTGTGTATATTTCACACCATTTGGAAGAAGCTTTGTTGATCACAGATCATGCCGTCGTTCTCCGTGATGGCTCCATGACGGCCTATGCTCCTCGTAAAGACATAGATCTTGAATGGATTGTACGCAATATGGTCGGTGAAAATTTTGACTTAGGTTCTCCACCAGAAGGATATCAATTTGGTGATGTGGCTTTAAAAATCGACGGACTGGTCATTGCAGATCCTAATGGGGCCGATTTCAATGTTGTTGATAAGTTGTCTCTGGAAGTAAAAGCCGGTGAAATAATCTGTGTTTATGGATTAATGGGCGCAGGTCGTTCCGAATTTATGGAATGTGTTGCTGGTCGGTTCAATGCTCAAGCTGGAACAGTTTTACTGGGCGATGAAGACATTAGCAAACTGTCCATTGCTGAACGAATTAGCATCGGTTTGGCTTTGGTACCAGAAGATCGTCAAAAGGACGGCCTGGTTCAAACCATGTCCGTCGGACAGAATTTATCTTTGGCCAGCATCTCTGATTTTACAAAAAAACTGTTCACCTCGAAAAGTTCCGAAAGCACCCTAGTTAATCACTCTATTAAAGCCGTGACAGTAAAAGCGTCTGGTGCGGATGCCGCTATCGGATCCTTGTCTGGCGGCAACCAACAAAAAGTGGTCATAGGAAAAATGCTGGCTACTAATCCGAGAGTCCTTCTGCTCGACGAACCAAGTCGCGGTATTGATATTGGGGCAAAAGCAGAAGTCTTTAAATTACTTTCAGAGCGAGCAAGAGAAGGCCTTGCCGTTATTTATTCTACGTCAGAAGTGGCGGAATGCTTAAGTATTGCTCATCGCATTATCGTCATGCACAAAGGGCAAATATCTGCTGAATTCGACTCGACAGTAAGCAAAGAGCAAATCATGGCTGCATCCGGCGAGTCCGTTGCCCATTAATAAATTATAAGAATAATTTGGAGTATCACCATGTCCACTAACGTTCAAAACAAACCTGCAGCTAATGCGCTTGCTCAGCCAAAAAAATTAGACATTGGCCGCTTACTACTAGAAGGCAGAGCCTTTTTTGCATTGATTGCGATTATTATCTTTTTCTCTTTCATGTCCCCTTATTATTTTACGATCAATAACTTTCTGATCATGTCTTCTCATGTGGCTATTTTTGGCTTACTGGCTCTGGGCATGCTACTGGTCATTTTGAATGGTGGAATCGATTTGTCGGTGGGCTCTACTCTTGGGTTATGTGGCGTCTTCGCTGGGTATTTAATGCAAGGAGTAAACATAGAACTGTTGGGCATTACATTTTATCCGTCCTTATGGGTCGTGGTTGTTTTGACCTGCGCGCTTGGAGCCGCTGTCGGCTGCGTTAATGGCGTACTAATCGCTCACTTCAAAGTCCCTGCGTTCGTTGCAACTCTTGGCACCATGTACGTGGCACGAGGCATTGCCCTCCTAATCACTAACGGCCTGACATACAACAAACTAGACGGGAAAGATGAGCTGGGCAATACAGGCTTTGAATGGCTAGGTTTTAACCGTTTAGCAGGCATTCCAATCAGTGTCATTGTGCTAATTATTGTGGCGCTAATATGCGGTCTTGTACTGAGCCGTACAGCCTTCGGACGCTGGTTATACGCCTCTGGCGGCAATGAAAGCGCGGCAAATTTGTCTGGGGTTCCTGTTATTCGCGTCAAAGTGATTGTGTATATGATTTCTGGTATTTGCGCAGCTCTTGCAGGTCTTGTTCTTGCGTCTCAGTTAACGTCCGCAGGTCCAACAGCTGGAACAACCTACGAGCTCACAGCAATCGCTGCGGTCGTGATTGGTGGCGCAGCATTAACCGGTGGGCGCGGAACAGTACGCGGCACCATTCTTGGCGCATTGGTTATTGGTTATTTGTCTGACGGTCTTGTCATTATTGGTGTCTCTGCCTACTGGCAAACCGTGTTCACAGGCACTGTTATCGTCTTGGCAGTATTACTTAACAGCTTGCAATACAGCTCAAAAGGAAATGGTCGCTAAAAACGTAGTGCCTGCCCGCTTTGAAAAACAATAGCTGGCAGGCGCATACAACTCGCCGAGCTTCGGCAAACTCTTAAAATAATAAATTGGAGTACTTCATATGTTCAACATGACTAAGCGTTTATTAATCGCATCTACTGCTAGCTTAACCCTTATGGCTAGCAGTGCATGGGCGGATGGTTTGATGTCTATCATTGTTAATAATCCCTCAAACCCTTATTGGTTTACTGAGGGCCAAGTCGCTAAAAAAACAGCCGAAGACATGGGCTATGAAGCAAATGTTTCTGCTCATAAAGGTGACACAAACACAGAGAGCAAGCTGATTGATACGGCCATTACCAATAAAGCAAAAGCCATTATATTAGACCCAGCGAACGCCGACGGTTCCATTGGTGCAGTGCGTAAAGCGGTAGCAGCAGGTATTCCAGTCATTATCATTAACGCTGAAATAAACCAAAGCGGTCTTGCGAAAGCACAACTGGTATCCAATAACGCTCAAGGTGCAGCATTAGGCGCCATGCAGTGGATCGAAAGCGTTGGAGACTCAGGAGATTACGTTGAACTATTCGGTGCGCCAAGTGATAACAACGCTCAAACTCGCTCAAACGGTTTCAAAACAGTACTGTCCCAATACCCAGATTTGATAAAAGTCGCCAGCGAAGTCGCTAATTGGGATCGTACCCAAGGCTATACAAAAATGCAGTCGATCCTACAAGCAAACCCAAATATTAAAGGTGTTATCAGCGGTAACGATGATATGGCATTGGGTGCAATCGCAGCACTGAAAGAAGCAGGTAAACTTAGCCAAGTTAAAGTAGGTGGATTTGATGGCTCTCCTGATGCAGCCAATGCAATTTTAAATGGAGAAATGGAGTACACAGTGCTTCAACCAGTTGCAACATTTGCTGCTGAAGCCATTCGTCAAGCGGATAACTTCATCAAAAATGGCAATACTGGTGTTGACTCAGAAAAACAACTGTTTGATTGCTACTTGATCACATCTGAAAACATCAAGCACTACACATCTGCTTTCACTTTGTCTCAACACTAACCACAGCACCGCCTCCTCGTGGGAATTTGGGCTACAATCGTAGCCCTTTTTTTATTTATAGAACGAAACGAGGTTTGGTATTAAGACTTATGCAACCAAAATATGTCATTTTCTCGATATTATTTC
>TARA_R110001583_G_scaffold191209_2_pt1 | contig 19952 bp, 13 predicted proteins | sample TARA_R110001583 | Tara Oceans TARA_R110001583 (sample SAMEA4398432) | marine metagenome | biome: Polar Biome; feature: [MES] marine water layer (ENVO:01000295) within the mesopelagic zone...; material: water (ENVO:00002006), including particulate matter (ENVO:01000060) such... | reverse complement strand
TCATAGAGTCGTTAAATAATTGGTAATTTACTAAAATAACTTTTACAAAGTTCTTTTAAAAATTAATTTTTAATTGTTCATCGTTTTTTTATAGAAATTTCTTTTTTTAAGTTAAAAGTATCTTTTCTTATAATAGTTATTTCATAAGTATCCACAAAAAAATCATTAGTTGAAACCAATTTTAATATGCTACAGCTAGTACCGTATTGTTTGCCACTTCTATAAATTATAAGGAAATAGAAAATTAACAGCTTTATTCAAAGAATAATAAAAAATTAATAAAAGGTTAATGTTAAGGTAATGCCTTATGAAGTTACTTTTGATTGATTTATTTGGGTTAATTTAGTGCCTGCTGTTTACTAAAAGGGAGTTAAAATAATTATTTTTCCTGATGAATGAATTAATGAGAAAACTTATTGTTTTCGAAGAAAAATAAAAGCAAAAATTTAAAAATGAACAATTTTTGAAACCCAACGATTTAGTACCATAAATAATGTTAAAAAAGTAGACTTATACAATGTATATTACTAAGAATTTTTTCATAAGTACACATAAATATCAATATTTTGTTTTCATCGTTACCTTTGTGATAACACTAGGAGGATGCAATTCGAAGAACAAATCTTCTTCTAAATCACAGCATAAATCACCTGTAGTTAATACTGAATATTTTCAAGAGATTGGACAACAAATAGGATTGGATTTTGTACATTCTATTGGTACTAATGAAATGACTAATATAGTAGAATCGATTGGTGGAGGTGCTGCTTTTCTTGATTTCGATCAGGATGGTTTTATGGATATTTACACAAGTAGTGGAACATGGGTTAAGGGTTTTAGTAAGGGAGAAAAACCGGAAAGGCATATAAGTAATCATCTGTATCATAATAATCAAAACGGTACTTTTGAAGATGTTACCGAAAAAGCTGGAGTTGGCGGCCCGTGGTATAGTTTGGGAGTTACGGTTGGCGATTTTAATAATGATGGTTTTCCAGATTTATATGTAAGCAATAATGGCCCAAATACGCTCTATAAAAATAATGGGAATGGGACTTTTAAAGATGTTACTAAAAGCGCTCAAGTAGGAGGAGGAAAAGCATGTAGTGTTGGCGTTGTTTGGTTAGATTTTGACAATGATGGTTTTCTAGATCTTTATGTAGGAAATTACTTGAATTTTGATCCTGAATATAAATATTACTATTCGCCCGATGGTTTTCCAGGTCCATTAGCTTATGACAGTCAACCTGATATTTTGTATCATAATAATGGTGATGGTTCTTTTGAGGATGTAACTAAAAAAATGGGGATTATTGACATTGATGGAAGAGCGATGGGAGTTGGAGCGGCAGATTATGATGATGATGGTTTTGTAGATATATATGTGGCCAATGACCATACCGTAAATTACCTCTGGCATAATGATGAAGGAAAAGGATTCACTGATAGAGGTACAATGTCCGGAACAGGATTTAGCCAAGCTGGGGAGGCAACTGTTAGTATGTCTGTAGATTTTGCTGATTTTAACGGAGATGAATTGCTTGATATATTTATTTCAGATGATAATTACTGTTCACTATATGAGAATTTAGGGAATGGCATTTTTAGTGATAAGTCTTATTCTTCAGGAATATCAATGGCATCTGGTCAGTTTGTTGGTTGGGCATCTTCATTCTTTGATTATGATAATGATGGGGATGTAGATATTTTTAAAGCAAATGGAGAGTTAAAACATTTGTACGGGCAAGAAGATCAATTGTTTGAGAATATAAAAAATGGAAAATTTAAGGATGTATCCGTAGAAAAAGGAGCATATTTTAAAGACGAAAATGTTGGACGTGGTGCTTGCTTAGGGGATTATGACAACGATGGAGATATAGATATTTATATTGTGAATTTGGATAGCCAAGGTGTGTTTTTAAGAAATAATAAGGGAAATGAAAATAACTGGATTACCTTAAAACTAGTTGGAAATAAGAGTAATAAAGATGGAATAGGTGCTAGAATAAAACTAATAGCAGGCGGAAAAGTGCAAACTACTCAGAAAAAAAGTACGACTGGGTATCTCTCACAAAATGATTCTAGGATACATTTTGGACTCTTGAAGAATGCTATTATTGAACAAATAGAAATTAAATGGCCTTCAGGTAAATTGCAAATATTAGAGCATGTGAAAGCCAATCAAATCCTTATCATTGAAGAACCAGCATAATTTTTTATGAATAAAAAAAGATTAAATATAGTTCTTATAGGTCTTGTAATTATTAGTCTTTCAACCCTTTTTTCATCTTGTAAAGAAAAAACAATGGAAGGAATGATTGTATTTACACAGGTAACAGGAAACATACTTAATGTTGATGATGGCATCGAAAATTCAGAAAAACTAATCTCTGATTCACGTATTGTTGCTATAAATCCTAATAAACCAGAAAACAAGCTTAAAGTTCTAACTAAAGAATATTTTTCTGCCTGCGCTCCTCAGATTTCGTATGATGGTAAATCTATGCTTTTTGCAGCACAAAAGAAGCAAAACGATGTATGGCAGATATTTGAAATGGACTTGGGTAATTTAAAAATTAGACAGGTCACGTCTTCAACAGAAAATTGTATGGATCCTGCATATTTACCAGGTGATCGTATAGTGTTTAGCAAATTTACTTCAAATGAGAAAGTGAATACTGAAAAAGCGCTATTTACTTGTAATTTAGATGGAACAAATAGCAATCAGATTACATTTAATCCACATGAATATTCTGCATCAACTGTTCTAAAAGATGGGCGAATTTTAACCATAAGCAAACAACTTTTTCCTACTCAAAATGATGGAATGTATATAGTTTTACGACCTGATGGCACGAAATCAGAATTGTTTTATAAAGGATTAAAAGGAAGTGAATTACGTAGCCGTGGTTGGGAAACAACCAATGGTAAAGTTATTTTTATTGAATCAACTAGTACTGATGTTAGTAAAGGAGCTATTATTTCTATTAATTATAATAGACCTTTGCATAGTAGGGTGAATCTATCTTCAGAAATTAAAGGTGATTTTTATAGCGTTTATCCATTACAACAAGGTAAATTATTGGTGTCTTATCGTTCTTCTAAAAATAATACTTATGCATTGTATGAGTTTGATGCGGAAAATAAAACCCTTGGTGAGGTAATTTATAAGGACAATAATTACAGTGCAATTGAAGCTTTTGTTGTAAAAAAACAAGATATACCTAGAAACTTACCAAGTGAAATAAATTTGAATGTAACAACGGGATTGTTGCTTTGTCAAGATATTAATTTTACTACTAGTTCATCTGAAGAAAATAATTCTTCAACTTCAAAAGCAACTGGAATAGAGCTGTTAGGAATGAGCGCTTCACTTGGAAAAGTGACAGTTGAAAAGGATGGTTCATTTTATTTAAAAATTTTGGCAGATACTCCTTTTAGAATGCAAACAATTGATGATATGGGACAAATTATTAAAGGCCCGGGAAGTTGGTTATATTTAAGACCAAATGAACGTAGAGGTTGTGTAGGATGTCATGAAGATAAAGAACAGATACCGGTGAATAGGCAACCGCTTTCAGTTAAAAATAACCCAATACTAATGCCAGTGCAAAAAAAAGAAATTCAATAAAATAGATATGAAGGCATCTAACGTATTAGCGATATTTGGAGTACTTATAGTGGTTGTGCTTGTTGCTTATTATCCTGGTCGTCAGTTAGCAAGGGTGCATGTAAATTATGTAACTGCTGTTACTGACCATCCACTTTCGTGTACTTCTTGTCATTTGTACACACAAAATGATGGATTTATTTCAAAACTGATAAATGAAGATTATTATTCTCCTTTTAATTTAACTGTTTCCAATAATGGAAATAAATTGTATGTAATTGCTCAAGATATAAATGCTTTATTGGAGGTAGATATTCAAAGTAACAAAGTTTTAAATAAAATTGAAGTAGGGATTCATCCCCATAGTGTTATTCTCAATGCTGCTGGAAAAATTGCCTATGTTAGCAACGAATGGTCAGATACTGTTTCAGTAATTGACCTAACCACATCAAAAGTACTATATACGCTTAAAACAGGAAACGGTCCTGCAGGACTAGCTTTAAGTTCAAATGAACAGTTTCTTTATGTAGTAAACGATTTTAGTTCAGATTTATCTGTAATTGATTTGGCAAGTAAAGAAGAAAGAAAAAGATTAAGCACAGGGAGCAATCCAACTGGAACGGCTTTATCTCCAAATGGAAAGACACTTTATGTCACTAGCAGGCGTGCGAATTTGACTCCTTATGGAGAACTTTTATCAAGTGATTTAACGGTGGTGAACGATAGCACTCAAAGGGTTTCTAAAAAAATAAACATGGAATCTGCATATATGATGGAAAATATTGCTTTTACACCTACTGGAGATTTTGCTATTACAACATTAATACGTCCTAAAAATAATATCCCATCTATACAAGTTGAACAAGGTTGGATGATGACTCACGGAATTGGAATTATTGATCAAACAAAAAAAGATAAAGTTGTGCAATTATTGCTCGATGAACCAAATTCGTATTATTCTGATCCTTTTGATATTGTGATTACTCCTGATGGGAAAAAAGCTTTTGTTTCTAGTTCAGGGGTGAATGTAATTTCGGTTATTAACATTGATTCGTTACGTAACATAATGGCTAACTCTTCACCAGAAATGCTTAAAAGTTTTTCTAATAATCTAGGAATTAGCAGTCGATTTGTTACAAAACGAATTACTACGGGAGCCAATCCAAAAGGTTTGGCATTGTCACCAAACGGTAAACTATTATATGTGGCAGAACAGCTTGAGGATAAAATTTCAGTTATAAATACAGAAAGTTTAGAGGTTGTTAAAAGCATAGATCTTGGTGGACCGAAAAAAATTACGATGGCAAGACAAGGTCGTAGGCTTTTTAATAATGCTAGTCACACGTTTCTAAATCAATATGCTTGTTATACGTGTCATCCTGATACTCATGAAGATGGGCTCAATTATAATTTTGCAGCTATGGGGCGAAATATTGTAAATACACTTACATTACGTGATATTGGCGAAACAAGACCTTTTAAATGGAATGGTAAAAACCAAAGTATTTATAAGCAAGATGGTATGCGTTTTTCTAAGTTTCTTACAAGAACTGAATCCTTTAACTATTCAGATTTAGATGCAATTGTAGCTTATATTAGAACAGGAATTAAAAATCCACCAAACTTAATATACAATCCAACGGATGAATTGACAGATTCTCAACTTCGTGGAAAAGCTATTTTTAATCGTTCAGTAGATAATTTAGGGAAAGAAATTCCTGAAAATAATCGTTGTATCACATGCCATCCTTCACCATATTATACAAATTTAAAATTAGCAGATGTTGGCTCTTTAGCTGCAACGGATGATTCAATACTATTTGACACTCCGCACTTAAATGATATTTATGCTTCACCACCTTATTTACATAATGGAAGTGCCAAAACTCTAGAAGAGATATGGACAATTTATGGTAAGGAAGATAAACATGGAAGGGTAAATGATTTGTCTAAAATCGAACTTAATAATTTGGTTGATTATTTAAAATCGCTCAAGAGCCCAAGATATAATCATGCCGATTCAAAGATTCAACATGTTTCATTATCTAAATATAATTAATTCAAGTTGTTATGGTAAAAAAAATAATAGCAAAATACTCAAAGCATTCAGTATTCACAATGGTACTATTTGTAATTGCTTCTTTAGGGTTTAATTCATTTCCAGTGAATAATAAATTAACTCAAAATAATACCTTGGCAATACCAAATAAAATACTTGAGGGAAAAGATTCAATAAAAGATTCAAAACCGATGCCAATATATGGTCACTGGCAAAATTTTACTTCAAAAGACGGTTTGCTAAGTGATAAAACCTATTGTGTAAGGATTGATGGAGCACGTGTTTTAGTGGGGACTCATGAGGGGCTTTCAGTATATGAAAAAGGAAAGTGGAAAACGTACACAACAGAAGATGGCCTTGCGCATAATGGTGTTTTAACTATTGATGTAAGTGAATTAACTGGCGATGTTTGGCTTGGAACTATGGGTGGACTAACACGCTGGTCTGCTGGTAAATTTGAAAATTATACTCAAATTAATAGCGGAATGCCAAATGATTTAATTTATTCAGTTATTTGTGATGGAAAGGATGTATGGGTTGCTACAGCAGGAGGTGCTGGGAAGTATGATACATATACAAAGCAATGGAAAATATTTACGGAACAAAATGCGCCAATGCATGAACCTTGGACCTATGGAGTGTGTGCTGGTGATGGGAAAATATTTATTGCAGCCTGGGGTGGTGGTGTGGTAGAATATACCAAGAAGACCAAAAAATTTAGAGATTATGTAGATCCTGATGGGAATATGGAAATTGACCTTTTCCCAGATGATGGGGTAGTACATGATATAACAACTGGGACTTCTTGGGCAGATGGTTACTTGTGGGTTGCCACTTATTTCGGTTTAAGCCGCTATGACGGAGTTCGTTGGAAAGGATATTTTGACCACGATAGTGGTTTAGCTAGTAATTTTATAAATTATGTGAAAGCTGTTGGGCCTATCGCTTTTCTTTGCACAGATAAGGGATTAAGTACTACAGATGGTAAAAGTTGGGTTACCTATACAAAAAATAAGACTAACATAAATGGAAAAGCGACTTTAACGGATGGTATTAAAAAAGCTGAATTGATAATGTCCCCATCAATTTCTCATAATTTTACAACTGGAGTTGATGTTAAAGATGACGTTATTTGGATTGCAACTTCAAAGGGGGTTAGTCGCGGAGAATTGTTGAAGTAATAGTTTATAAAATTATTAATTTTAAGGAAGAAAAGACAATAAATAATCACATTATAAATAATAAGAAATATGGATTGTATAATAGAAAATAAGGATAAAAAAGTGCTAATTGATTTATCAAAACTTACTGATGGGGAGAAGATTGAGATGAAAAAACTTGGAATTTTATCGGATGATCATAAAATGATTGAGTCAGTTTATCCCCCTTTACATGTTGAGCGACCTCCAATTGAAAAGCATGCAGTACAAGTACCAAATGTACTTAATGAAGCCTATAATTACGAGAAGCCATCCTCTTTTTCAAGAGCTTTACGTCTAGATCTTGGTGGTTACAAAGTATTATTAATTTCGGGTACAGCAAGTGTAAATGAAGAAGGTAAACCAGAACACATAGGTGATTTTAAAGCTCAACTTTGGAGAACGTATTTAAATATCACTAATCTTTTGGAGGCAGAAGGAATGAGCTGGCATGATGTTGTAAGAACAACTAACTACCTTAGAGATATAGAAAGAGATTATGATGAGTTTAATAAAATTAGAACCACTTTTTATCAATGGTTAAATTTGAATCCTTTACCAGCTGCAACAGGGATACAAGTTAGGCTATGTTGGGAAACACTACTGGTAGAAATAGAGGTGTATGCAATTTGTAAAGCAAACTAAAAATAGAATATTATGAAACGTAACTATTTGGTATTGATAATTTTTACCTTTATTGTAATGTTTCAAGGAAAGGAATTAAGCGGGCAGGAAAAAGATTTGAAGTATGGTAACACGCCAGACAAGTTTTTCCCTTATAACAACTTTCAGAAAGCATACAAATACCATTTTATTGATCCTATTCAATTTTATGGCGCTGGTAGAGAAAAATTACAGCCTAAAAATCTAAATGATGTACGCATAGGTTTTCTTGGGCCATTAGAAGGTTCTGATATGGTGCCACTAGGAATTCAAATGTTAAATGGTGCAAACCTGGCAATTGAAGAGGCTAATAACAAAGGGGGATATGAAGGCTTGCCTTTTAAATTAATGGTACACAATGATGTTGGTTTATGGGGTGCTGCAGCCAATGAAGTGGTAAAAATGGATGATGAAAAGGTGTGGGTATGGTTAGGTTCTATTGACGATATTGTTTCACATGTAGCGTTACGAGCAACATTAAAAATGGAAATAATGATGGTTAATACTGGCGATCCCGACCCTACTTTTACAGAGACAAATATACCTTGGGCAATACGTGTTATAAGTGATGACCGCCAAAGTGGTTATGCACTAGCCTCTTATATTTTTGAGAAGAAAGGACATGAACGTGTGGCAGTTATTAGAGCTAATAGCCGTTATGGAAGGGTAGGAATTATGGAATACTCGGGTGTTGCTAGACGTTTAGGACACCCCATGACAATTGAAACACGATTTGATGAAGGAGAAACAGATTTTAAAATGCAATTAGAAAAGATTAAGAAAATAGCTCCTGATGCCATTCTTATTTGGGGTAATGCCAAAGAGTCTGCACTTATTTTAAATCAAATTAGAGCGTTAGGAATGAAAGTGCCAGTTTATGGTTCTGATAGAGTGGTTTCTTCTGAATTTTTAAAGATTGCAGGTCTGAACGCTGAAGGTATAGTGTCTACTTGTCAATATAATCCAAATGCTGATATTCCAAAGTTAAAGACATTTCAAACTAATTATCATGAAAGATTTGGTATAGAACCAGACGTATTTGCGACACATGCTTATGATGGCATGAATTTGATTATTGAAGCAATTCGTAAAGTTGGACTTAATCGTGTGTTGATTCGCGATGTGCTTACGGATTTAAAAACATTTCAAAACTACCAAGGAGTTACTGGTGAAATTGTGCTAGATGGTAGCTGGAATGATATAGGAGAAATATGGATGGCTAATGTGCAAAATGGTAAGTTTGAATTTTCAGCTAGTCCAACAATGGGAGAGAGAAAACGTTCAACTAAAATGGTAGGATATTAATAGTTTAGAAACAACATTATGAAAATTATTTCATGTAATATATCAGAAGATGTTAAAATTAAGATTCCTACAAAAGTGGATTTTAATAATAAACAAGAAGCAACAATTGTTAGTGTTAATGGAGTTAAATTTGGGGGGACTGAAATTATAATAATTGCAGGTCCTTGTGCTGTAGAGAGCAAAGAACAAATTTTTGATACTGGCAGGTCGGTAAAAATAAGTGGAGCTAAAATATTAAGAGGAGGTGCTTTTAAACCACGTTCATCACCATATAGTTTTCAAGGTATGGGAGAAGAAGGATTGAAATTACTTTATCAAATTAGAATGGAAACAGGTTTGCCAGTTGTTACTGAAGTAATGGATACTCGGCAAGTTGAATTAATTGCGGAGTACACAGACATGATTCAAATAGGTACACGTAACATGCAAAACTACCCGCTTTTAAATGAAGTTGGTAAATGCGGAAAACCTGTTTTATTAAAGAGAGGTATGGGGGCAACTATTGAAGAGTTTTTATTTTCTGCTGAATATATACTTAATCAGGGTAATGAACAAGTAATACTATGCGAACGCGGTATACGTACTTTTGAAACTTCTACAAGAAATACACTTGATTTGAGCGCTGTACCAATGTTAAAACACCTTAGTCACCTTCCAGTTATAGTTGACCCAAGTCATGGAACGGGTCTTAGATGGATGGTACCGGCTATGGCAAAAGCAGCGGTAGCTGTTGGAGCTGATGGTTTAATGATGGAAGTACATTACAATCCAGAGGAGGCATTATGTGATGGAGAACAATCACTTAGTCTTGATGAGTTTAAGAATCTTATGGGAGATTTACGTTTAGTTGCTAACGCAATAGGAAGAAAAATTTTATGATTAAATTTTTCTTCATAATAAGCACTATCTCTCTACTATTTATTCAGAATGTACATACCCAGCAAAAAAAATCAATAATAACCAATAGTAAAATAGTAAAAATAGGCCTGTTGATAGGCGATAAAAAATCCAATTCGGCACAAAATGCAGCTGAAATGGCAATTGAAAAAGCAAATAAAATAGAAGGCATTAATGGATTGCATTTTCAATTGGTTGTAAGATCAATGGAAGGTCCCTGGGGAACAGGTTCAAAAGAAGCTGTTGATTTGATTTTTAAAGAAAATGTTTGGGCCATTTTAGGTTCTCATGATGGAAGGAATGCTCATTTGGTTGAGCAAGTTATCACCAAAACTCGTGTACTTTTTTTATCAGCTTGGGCAAGTGACCCTACACTATCTCAGGCTTTCGTTCCATGGTATTTTAGTTGTGTGCCAAACGATAATCAGCAAGCAAATGCCTTAATTGATGAAATTTATAATAAAAGAAAAATTACTAAAATAGCCACTATTTCAGATAATAGTTATGATTCAAAGTTGGCGGTAAACAGTTTTGTAAAAAAAATAAAAACAGAAAATCGTGCTGGTTTATTTCAGTTTTTCTATGATAGTTCTAGTCTAAAATTTAATAAGCTGCTAGACCAGATAAATGAAATAGATGTTAATACCGTTATTTTGTTTGGTCAATCATTTGCTTCAAAAAAAATAATTATGCAAATGCATCAAAATAAAATGCATCAAACTGTTTTTGCAACATTATCTTTATTGGGTGATGATAAATTTGAATCTAATAATTCTGAAGTAGCAACTTTTGGAAATGGGTTAGAGAATGAACGTTTCCATAATGAGTTTCAAAAAAAATATGGTAAAAAACCAAGTGCTGTTGCAGTATATGCCTTTGACGGTATGAATATAATTATTGATGTGATTAGAAAAACTGGCTTTGATCGTACTAAAATTCAAGAAACTATGGCGGAAACCAATTACAAGGGTTTAACAGGGTTTATTCAATTTGATGAAAAAGGAAACCGTGTAGGAGCGGTAAGATTAATTGAAATAATAGACGGAATACCAGTAACCATTGAAAGATAATTTTAATTAATAAGTCAGTATTATTTCTTAATTTTGATACTATGAAAAACATTTATATTTTAGTCTTCATCTTAGTTTTTTCTGCTACTTTGTTCAGTTGTAAGGAGACTGAAAAAGAAAGAAAACAAAAATCTATTGAATTAATGACGGCTCAAACATTGGGGCTTGCTTATTTGGAAGAATTTAAACTTGAAGAGGCTGAAAATGAATTTTTAAAAGTTATTAAATTAGCACCAAACGAAAAATTAGGCTATGCAAATCTTGGGTTGACATATTTAAGATTGGGCAATTATTTGGAAGCTGAAAAGTTGCTTTTAAAAGCTATAAAAATTGATGCTAAAGATGCTGATGTTAGATTATTATTAGCAACGGTTTATCAAATGGATGATAAACGCAATGAGGCAATTTTAGTGTTAGTAGAGACCCTTAAATTTGCGCCTAACCATATTAAAATATTATATAATCTTTCCGAATTGTATTCAATTGGTTCAGATGATGAATCTCAAAAATTACGTAAAAATAATATCCTTCAGTTGGTTGAAAAAGCGCCTGAAAATTTAGTTCCCCAACTTAATTTAACTGAAATATATATCCGCAATGGAGACAGCGACAAGGCAATAGCACAAATGGAAATAATTCAAAAGCAATTTCCTGAGTTTCCAAAGGAAGCAATTGATTACTATAATAAAACACTTTCTTTACTAAAGAAGCAGGATACTGAAAAAGCAATTATACAATTTATAATTTTTCATAATTACCTAAAGGTTGCTTCACCTTATCAAGCTGGTATTACCGAGTTAAAAGGACCAGGAGGTTCACTTATTGGTTTTCCTCTGATTACCTATGATCAGCAAACTTCATCACAACTCAATGAAAATGAATCTATTCTTGAGGTGATTAAATTTACCAATATTACTGCTTCTGCTGGTTTGAATATTGTTAAATCATTCACAGAAGATGAAAATATTGAATTTAGAAATTCCACTCATATTGAATCAGCGGATTATGATGGTGATGGAGATTTAGACATTTATCTGGGGAGTTTTGACCCAATTACTTCAACGTATAAACATTACCTTTTTAATAATGATATGGCAAGGTTTAAAGATGTTTCAAAAGAAGTTGGCATCTCACATTCTGGTACCGAATCATCAGCGATATTTACGGATTTTGACAATGATGGTTTTCTAGACTTATATATTGTTAAGAATAATGGGAATGTGTTGTACAGAAATGCGGGGAAAGGAACTTTTGAAGATGTTACAGTACGTGCGAAATTAGATATAAAAACAGGAAATAAGAAAGCTTTATTTTTTGACTATGACCATGACGGGGATCTTGATTTGTTTGAATATGGTTCGAATTTAAACGTGTTGTTTCGAAATAATGGAGACGGAACATTTCTAAATCAGACTGAGAAAACAGGTATGATATCAGAAGGTTTAGAAAGTAAAGATGCAGCTTTTGGAGATTTTGATGATGACGGAGATATTGACCTTTTGGTAGTAAATGAGAGTGCAAGCAATATTTTATATTCAAACCAAAGGCAAGGTGTTTTTAAGGATATAACTGAAAATAGTGGTCTTAAAATGAATAGCGGTTCTAGCTCTGTAGCTGTTGGAGATTACAATAACGATGGTTTTTTAGATGTGTTTATTACTTCACTTACTGGTGAAAATAATGAATTGTATTACAACTTGGGTGATGGCACTTTTAAGCCCGTAAAAAACACAAATAAAATGTTTGCTGCACTCCAGCAAGTAAAAGTGTATGACTCTAATTTTTTGGATTTTGACAATGATGGTTTTCTTGATATTATTGTTATAGGAGAATCGCTTCAAAATAACGGTAGAGGTATTTTCCTTTACCATAATGAAGGAAGTGGAAAATTTACAGATGTTTCTAATTTGTTGCCAGAAGAGCCAAAATCAGGAAAGCAAATTTCACTATTTGATTATAATGGAGATGGAGATCTTGATTTGATTATTGCCGGCTTAAATGGAGAAATAGCTCTATTGAGAAATGATGGAGGTAGTTTAAATCATTATATGAACTTGAAACTTGTTGGTTTAAGGGCTGGTAGTGCAAAAAATAATTATTTTGGAATTGGTGCAAAAGTAGAAATGCGCGCAGGTGAACTTTATCAAACTACGGTAGTAACAAACCCAAATGTATATTTTGGATTGGGAAACCTTTCAAAAGCTGATATTATTAGAATTACTTGGACAAATGGTGTGCCTCAAAATATATTTCTTCCAGATGCTGATCAGGCATTAATTGAAGCGCAAATATTAAAAGGTTCTTGTCCGTTTTTATATACATGGAATGGAAATGAATATGTATTTGTTAAAGATATTACATGGAGAAGTGCATTAGGTATGCCACTAGGAATTATGGGAGGAAAAGCAATGCAATACGCTTTTCCTGATGCATCTGATGATTATATTAAAATATCAGGTGAAATGTTAAAACCTAAAAATGGAGAATATTTAATACAAGTAACATCAGAACTTTGGGAAACTATTTATATGGATCAACTACAATTAGTTGCAGTTGACCATCCTGATACTATTGATGTTTTTGTTCCTGAACAGTTTTCACCACCTCCTTTTCCTGGTTTAGATATCCATCAAGTTCACAAAAAGCAGGCCCCAATTTCAGCAATAAATTCTTATGGGAATGATGTTCTTTCTTTTATCACTGAAAAAGACGACAAATACCTTTCTGATTTTAAGCCAGGTAAATATCAAGGTGTTACAGAAAAGCAAGACTTAATTCTTGATCCTGGAACGATTGGTAAAAGTGAAAACTTATTTATTTTCTTGAATGGTTGGATTTTCCCATCTGATGCAAGTATTAATGTGGCGATTTCACAATCAGATACTTTTAAAATGATGCCTCCTTCAATACAGGTTATAAATGTAAAAGGTGAATGGGAAACAGTAATTGAAAGTATAGGCTTTCCAATGGGAAAGGATAAGACTGTAATTGCAGATCTTTCAGGGAAATTTCTTTCAAATGATCATAGAATTAGAATTCAAACCAACATGGAAATATACTGGGATCAAATCTTTTTTTCGGATAATAATTCTAATGCTCCTATTGTTTCAAATGTTTTAAATCCTGTTTATGCAGATATTCATTACAGAGGTTTTTCTGAAAGCTATAAAAAAGGCGGTAGATATGGGCCTCATTGGTTTGACTATTACAATGTAAATAAAAATAAAAAATGGCGTGATTTAACAGGTAATTATACGCGTTATGGTGATGTATTACCACTTCTTACTTCAGCTGATAACAAATACATTATTTCTAATGCTGGCGATGAAACCTCTATAAGGTTTAAGGCTGATGGATTACCAGAGTTAAAAAAAGGTTGGAAACGAGATTTTTTTATTCATAGTGTTGGTTGGGTAAAAGATGGAGATATTAATACGGCACTTGGAAGCACGGTATTACCGCTTCCTTTTCATGGAATGTCGAGCTATCCACCATCGGAGAAAGATTCATATCCTAAAGATCTGGAACTTCAACAATACATTCAGAAATATAATACAAGAAATGTAAGCATGGATGATTATCGTAATTCAATTAAAATTAAAAATTAATAATGAGAGAAAAATGTAGAGGTTTTGTTTATTGTCTTTTTTTAATGTTTCTTCCAACTTTAATAGTTGCTCAAGAGGAAAATATTATGTTTAAAGATATAACTAGTGAAGCGGGAATTGATTTTAAATATACTTTTGGTGATTATTCCTATGAAAATATTTTAGAAAGTAGTGGCTCAGGAGTTACAGTATTTGATTATAATAATGATGGTTTTCAGGATCTTTATCTCATGAACGGAACTTATCTTGAAGGTATTTCTGATGCTGAAGGGAAAGTATTTAAGGATACAAGTAACAAGTTATATAAGAACAATGGTAACGGAACTTTTTCAGACGTTTCAGAAGTTGCTGGGGTTGATAATCGCAATTGGAGTATGGCAGGTGGAGTTGTTGATTTAGACAATGATGGTTTTCAGGATTTGTATGTGTTAAATTATGGCCCAAATGTTTTTTACCACAACAATGGAGACGGTACATTTAGTGATATTTCAACTTCATTAGGATTAGAAGGACCCGATACATTAAATGATTTTACAAAATGGAGTATAGGAGTTGTATTTTGGGACTATAATTTGGACGGAAGATTAGATGCAATGGTTGGTAATTTTCTCGCGTTTGACCCAACTTATGTTTCAACAGAAATGCCTGATATGATGCCACACCCATCAGAATATAAAGGTCAGGAATCAATACTCTATGAACAGCAACCAGATGGGAAGTTTAAGGATGTTACCAAAATCAATAACTTGTCTTATCCAAATTCTAAATGTATGGGTTTAACAGTATTTGATTATGATGATGATGGAGACTTGGATATTTTTCAAGCAAACGACCACCAAATGAACTTCCTATTCAGAAATGATAACGGAAACTATAAAGAAGTTGGAGTTGCAAGTGGAGTTGTGGTTAATAGTAAGGGGAATGTAACTGGTTCCATGCATGGAACAGTTGGTGATATTGATGGAGATGGCTTGATGGATATACTTGTTTCAGATTTAAAATATGGAGCACTTTACCGTAATCTTGGAAATGGATTGTTTGAAGATATAACTGAAGCAAGCGGAATAGCAAAGCGATTTGCAGGTAAAGGAAGTTGGGGAACTTCATTTTTCGATTATGATAATGATGGAGATCTTGATATTATTTCTGCTAACGGAACTGCAGAGGAATTAATTTTGCAATATCCATTATTACTTGAAAATGATGGGAAAGGAAATTTTAAGGATGTTGGACAGAATCATGGACAATATTTTTCAGCCAAACGTTCAGGAAGAGGTTTAGCAATCTGGGATTTTGATAATGATGGCGATTTAGATATAATTATCTCTCATGTAGATCTAAAAGCAACTCCTTCATTGCTTAGAAATGATGGAGGAAACACAAATCATTGGTTAGGATTAACACTTAAAGGAGAAAAGGGATTAGCATCAGGAATGGGTGCAAAAGTTACAGTAATAACTGGAAATAAAAAACAGGTTCTTTTAAACCAATGGGCAAATGGTTATCTTTCTAATAATGAACTTCGCCTTCATATTGGGTTAGGAAAACAAAAACTAATTAACGAACTTGAAGTAAAATGGCCTGATGGCAAACTAGAGGTTTTTAAGAATATTGAATCGAATCAATACCTTACTATTGTAAAAGGGAAAGGAATCATAACAAAATAAAGATAGAATACATTGAGTGAATTAGCGTTATTTTGAAGTAAATAAAATAGATAGAAAAGAGTTGATTATTAAAAATTCTTAATGAAAAAGCGCGCTAAATACTTCAATAAAAAGTTAAAATATTTAGGAATTGTAAAAAATTATAGAACATGAACAGTATGTATGTAAGTAAAGTGGTGGATCTTACAAATCCAGAAAAAAATGTCATTTATAATATGACACATGAAGAAGCTGTTAACATTGTTAAATCTGGCGATGTTGAAGCTGTTCGAAAAATTGACGGTCAATTTTCACTTATTTCTGTTGAAGGAAAAACAATACAAATGGCAAGATCCATTGGTAGACCAATACGTTATTTTATTGCAAAAAGGGCAGTTGGTCCTCAGTTAGTGATTGCTGAACGTATTGATGTGATTTATGAATATCTTAAAAAAGAAGGATTAGAAGACCAGTTTCGCCCATCGTATACACGTATGGCACCTGCGCATTATATTACAAAAATTGAACTGTTAGGTTGCCCAGATCCAAATCCTATTTATAGTAGATTTTTTACGCCAGAGCGCAATAAATATACTTCCAGTAGCATAGAACAAATAGGAAAAGATTATATAGGCGTAGTTTACAATGAGATTAAAAAATGGCTACAATTTCGTGCAAAAACAGGACCAATTGGGGTTGCTTTTTCCGCAGGAATTGATAGCGGATCAGTTTTCTTGTTAATGTATCATGCATTAATAGAATTAGGTGAAAGTCCATCGAGATTAAAAGCTTTTACACTTTCAATTGATGGAGATGGTGCTGATTTAATACAATCTCGAAAATTTCTTAAAACATTGGATCTTGAACTATTTCTTGAACCTATTGAGTTAGATTATAGCGCGTTGAATTGGAAAGAAGCTGTAAATGTTGTTGAAGATTATAAACCACTTGATATTGAGTGTGCAACAATGAATTTGGCTCTTGCAGAGGGAATTAGGTTGCGTTATCCAGATTGGAAATATCTAATTGACGGAGACGGTGGCGATGAAAATTTAAAAGATTATCCAATTGAAGAAAATCCTGAATTAACGATACGAAGTGTGCTTAATAACCTAATGTTGTATCATGAAGGTTGGGGTGTTGAGTCAATTAAACACTCATTAACCTATTCCGGTGGATTAAGTAGAGGATATATGCGAACTTTTTCACCAGCTGATAAGCTTGGATTTGAAGGGTTTAGCCCATATACATTGCCAAATGTAATTGAAATTTCAGAGGGAATTCCTTATATTGATATGACAGATTGGGATCATAAAAAATTATATGATCTAAAAGGACAAATAGTAGCCGCTGGAGTTAAAGCCATTACGGGAATTGACATGCCAGTTTTTGAGAAAAGACGTTTTCAACATGGAGTAGCTTCTACCAATGATTTTAACAAGCATTTTCCTGAAAAAGAATTAGATTACAGAAAAGAGTTTCTGTCAAAATATGAGTAAAAACCATGAGACATTCATTAAAGGGAAATGGATAGTTTCCAATAGAGGAGTTAAAAAGGCTGTTGATTCACAACAGCCTTACTCATGGTTGGTTGAAAAAGAACGTACCGCTTCAGGAAAAATTGAAGATATTGGAATTATTTTTCTTACCAATAAGGAATGCCCTTTTCATTGTTTAATGTGTGATTTGTGGAAAAATACAACGGATAAATCAGTTCCGGTTGGTGCAATTCCTAATCAAATTGAATTTGCGTTGCAACGGATGCCGAAAGTAAAGCATTTAAAGTTATATAATAGTGGCAGTTTTTTCGATAAAAATGCGATACCTGAAGAAGATTATAGACAAATTGCCAATTTAATTAAGGATTTTGAAACGGTAATTGTTGAAAGTCATCCAAAATTTATTAATGAAAGATGTATTCGTTTTAAGGAAATGATTAATCCTGCTTTGCAAGTTGCAATTGGATTGGAAACTGTACATCCTGAGATTCTCCAAAAACTGAATAAACAAATGACTGTGGAGGACTTTAGTAATTCAGTTAGTTATCTAACAGAAAACGGAATTAAGTCAAGAGCATTTGTTTTATTGAGACCTCCTTTTTTAACGGAATCAGAAGGCGTGTATTGGGCAAAACAATCTATTAATGTTGCCTTTGATAGTGGTGTTGAATGCTGTACGGTAATTCCAGTAAGAGCAGGTAATGGCGCAATGGATTTGTTACTAGAAAAAGGCGACTTTAGTATGCCTAATATTCATTCTTTAGAAGCGGTTTTAGAATATGGCATAAAACTTAAAGCAGGAAGGGTATTTGCTGATGTTTGGGATTTAGGCTTGTTTTCTAATTGTAAAAAATGTATTGATAAAAGAATTAATAGAATAACTGTCATGAACTTAAGTCAGAGCAAAGAAGGTAAAACTATATGTGAATGTGATACTACCTATTGTAAGCATGAAAATTAGTTTTTATATGAAAAAGATGAATCAGAATAAAAAAATAAGAACACTTTCAAATTTATAATATGAACATTGCACATTTACATTTAATACTGAATCATTTGCCAATAACATTTGTTATTCTTGGTTTTATAGTTATGGTTTTAGGATTTTTATTCAAGTCTGAGATGGTGAAAAGAATCGCGTATTTGGTATTTATTTTCGGAGCATTATTTGGGTATGCAGCCTTTTATACTGGTGAAAAATCAAAACAACTAATAGAAGGAATTATAGGAATTGATGAACGTTTAATAATGACTCATGAAGAAATTGCTTTAGTGTTTTTGACATTTCTATATATGCTAGGTATACTATCTTTAATTGGTTTGATAGCCAGTTGGAGAACAAAACCGTATTCAAAAATTATTGATTTTGTGACCATCATCTTTTTAATTATAGTTATTTATTTTGCGGTACAGACAGGAGCCACAGGTGTAGAAATAAGACATTCGGAAATATTTGAATCGCTTGTAAATTAAATTGAAATAAGTAAAAAAAACATAATGGGCTTGAATATGGCAAGTTGCGGTTTTGAAACCGTCCTTTTCATAGTTTACTATTTTTGTTTTAAAAGTACTAAAATTTTCCTATTTAGACAATTAAGCAATTTGCTATATGCGGTGTGTGTGCTTAGTGGTTTTTTAGGATGTCAATTAGTTTCAAGTTTATATAAATAGTTTCTCTGCCAATTTTTTGAGATTCAAGTATTCCTATTTCTTCTAATTTTTTTAAATACCTTGAACTTGCTTTTCTTTCAACTCCAAGTCTATTTACAACGAAATCAATCTTTGAATATGGTTGTTCAAATAGTAATTCAATCAGTTCTTTTCTGTAAATTTTAGAAGCTTTTTCTTGAGCAATTTTTATTGTATCGTCAAGCAACTCTTTTATTGAATTTATTTTAATGATTGTTTTATTAGAAGTTTCCTCTATTGCTTTTAATATATATAAAATCCACTCTTCCCATTCATCAGTCGTATTAACAGTATTCAATAATCTGTAATATTCAGATTTATTTTCATTAATGTATGAACTTAAATAAAGTATTGGAATATCTAATAATTCGTTGATTATCAAATATAATATATTTAATATTCTGCCAGTTCTTCCATTCCCATCATAAAAAGGATGAATGCTTTCAAATTGATAGTGTAAAATGGCTAAATTAATTAAAGGAGATAGATCATTTTGATTTAAATTAAAATGGTCTAAGAAATTAGATAGTAAGTCAAGAATTTCATCTTTCTCTTGAGGTGGTGTGTAAACTATTTCTCCTGTTTTATCATTTTTCAATACAGTTCCAGGCATATTTCGTACTCCCGCATTGTTTTCAACTATCGTTTTTTGAAGTTCTTCAATGTCTTTTAACCTCAAAAAACCTTGTTTTTGTATAATCTCGTGTCCA
>TARA_R110001583_G_scaffold6086_2_pt1 | contig 19975 bp, 10 predicted proteins | sample TARA_R110001583 | Tara Oceans TARA_R110001583 (sample SAMEA4398432) | marine metagenome | biome: Polar Biome; feature: [MES] marine water layer (ENVO:01000295) within the mesopelagic zone...; material: water (ENVO:00002006), including particulate matter (ENVO:01000060) such as...... | reverse complement strand
TCCATGCCTTGTACCTAACCCTTTCTCGACTGGCTGAAACCTGCACCTTGAGGTGGAGTGGGTATATACAAATTACGCTTAACGCTGAATGAAAATCAAGGGTAAATTAATAATCAGTTTTTCAGTTTGATATGTCAAAGTGACAATATTATTTATTAGTTTGATTGTTAAAGCTCATTCTATATCCAGAGGCTGAGTTTGCATCCTTATCTAAGATAATAAATTGATCTTTACTGTCTTCGTTAAGGATTAATTCACTTGAAGAAAGAATAATGTTACTACTATCAAGCTTGCCAATCACATAAACAGTGTAAGTATTGTTTAGTAGTTCGACCGTGCTTGGGGTTGCAAAAATGGCAGTTATATATTGCTCTGCAGTGGATATAATTTCATCACTGCGTACAAAGTAAACTTTAATACTAGAAAAATCATCAATAATTTCATCTTGATCAATTAAGTTTATTACCTTCATTTGATGGCTATAGATACTGCTACTCAAGTTGTCATCCACCACTAATGAGTTAAGCGTTATTTCTAGTTCATCGATAGTACCATTACCATCTTCGTCTATATCGCCATCACCATCTTCGTCTACGGCTTCTTCTAACAGATAGAAGAAAACGGTTTTGTCAGTATTTTCGCTTAATGCTAGCAAGTGATTACTAAGTATTGCGTTTTTCGAAACGGGCGTAACCAAATTCATACTATAGTCACCTGAAGCAATAACGATTGAATCACTAAACTCTCCAAAGCTAAGCGCTGAAACCTCTGGAGAATCATCAACATCGTTGATATGAAAGTCTAAACGTCCTTCATATTTAGATAAGTCATATAAATTATCGTTTTCAACTATGCCGTTAAATATACGGAAACTCGCTTCTGCATTGATATCGGTATATTCAGTGACTGATGAAGTAGAAATTATATCTAGCAGAAAAGGAGATGAGCCAACGCCTGTATTTTCTCTAATTGAAAAAATATACGCTGAGGCATACGGGAAATCTATATCTTCTGATGTAAATAATACCTCATTGCTGCCAGCATATGTGAGGTAGAAAATGTAACCCTCTTGATCAATTTTTTGGTTCTCAGACATTTCGCCATAGCTGGTTTGGTTGAATAAGGTCGCTTCATTAAAGGTTTCATCTGATTCGGAGTAATACATATCTACCCCACCAGATACCGTATGCATATTTACCACTCTAATATTGAACACTTCATTATCTGAATCGTCATCGAGTTCATCATCATCCCTAACCGGAATTTCATAAAATAGTACGGTGGGGGCTTGAATATCATCTGCGACTACAATAAATTCAACAGTGTCGGTTGTAACCTCTAATTGACTTTCATGCACAATTTCTAAATCAGTTACGTTGTTATATTCATCTTGCCAAGCTAATTCGATATCGTAAGTATCATTATCATAGGTTAAATAGTTACTTACGTTAGTAAATAATACGGGTGAATGAGTACTTTCGTCATAGTCATCATCGTCATATTTATCTACAGTTAAATATATTCCCGGCGCATTAGATGACAAGTTATATAATTGAATATAACCCGTGCCACTATCATCATCATCTCCACCGCAACCGAATAAAATTAATGACAGTATTGAGGCGACTAGAAAAGTGAACATTTGTTTACTTTTATAAGCGTTTAAAATTTTTGTTTTCATCTATGTTTCCTGTGATAAATTTATTTTTGGCCATAAAAATCCCTCAACAATCCCGTTGATTTGAAATTTTTTAATCTTGGTGATAAAAAGTTTTACACGGAGGTAGAGCAGTATATATTCCATAAGTTCACTGAGAATAGGTGGCTTTACATTTCTTTACTTAACCTTATCAAATTAAAGGTAAGTTGATTTATGTCGTCATTTCACTTTTTATGATGTGTTAATATTATCGTCATGAAATGGATCTAATAACAAACCTTAGCAATTTGGAGTAACTTAGAGTAATTTTTTATTCATTATTTAAGGGATTATTTAATTAAACTTTTACCCTTTTATGAGCTATAAATTTTAATGTTAATTATTCGATTCATACTTATATTCACTCTTGTTTTATCTTCAGTTAGTTATGCAGAAAGCAATCTGAGCGAAACCTTTAACAAGCACAGTGCTGTTATGCTGTTAATCGATCCAAGTACGGGAAAAATTGTTAAAGCGAATAGCGCCGCGTGTCAGTTTTATGGCTTTTCTAAAAGCAAGTTAGAATCATTATCTATTCAAGATATTAATTTATTCAGTAAAGATCAAATTGCATCAGAAATTGCGTTAGCAAAGTATGAAAAGAGAAAGCATTTTATTTTTAGACATAAAATTAGCAATGGTGATGTTAAAACCGTGGCGGTTTATTCTGTTCCTGTTGTTTTTAATAATGAAAATTTACAGTTCTCTATTATTCAAGATATTACTGCTGAAAGAGAGTTTAAGCGTGAACTCTGGCATTACCAAAGCAACCTCGAAAGAATAGTTGAGCAACAAGTTAATCAATTAGATGAAAGTAAAATACAACGGATACAAATACTGGTGTTTAGTGTTTTGTTCTTAGCTACTTTAGTGATTGTTTTAATTTATCTACTAAAACGTAAAAAACTCGTTGAAGAACAGCAAACTGTGTTATCTCAAATCGTAGAGCAGAGCTCTGTTTCCATTGAAACTACCGATGTTAATGGTGTTATTACCTATGCTAATCAACATTTTATAGATGGTACTGGTTTTGAGCTTTCTGAAGTTGTGGGGAAGAAACCCAGTATTTTAAAATCAGGTTACCATAATGTCGCTTTATATGATGATTTATGGGCAACCATTACTGCAGGTAAGCACTGGGTAGGTGAATTTTACAACAAAAGAAAAAATGGCGAAACCTTCTGGGAAAGAGCCAATATCTATCCGCTAAGAAATACTAAAAATGAAATTAGTAGTTATGTTGCTATTAAAGAAGATATAACGCAATTAAAGGAAGATGAAAAAAAATTACGGTTGGCATCAACTGTTTTTCAAACTGCGACTGAAGCGGTCATGATAAATGATGCTAATAATCTTATCGTTGCTGTTAACCATGCATTTACCTTAATTACGGGCTACTCCGAAGCTGAAGTGCTAGGGGAAAATCCTATCCTGCTTAGTTCGGGACATCATGATGTTAATTTTTATAAAGAAATGAATACAGAATTAACCTCGAAAGGAAAATGGCAGGGCGAAATTTGTAATCGACGTAAAAATGGCGAAGTGTATTATGAGTGGCTGTCAATTACCGCTCTAAAGAATAAGGCTGGAGAATTAGAGTCCTATGTTTCGCTATTTAGTGATATCACCAAGCGAAAACAAGCAGAAGATAAAATATATCATCAAGCTAACTATGATTATTTAACGGGGCTGGCCAACAGAAATTTATTTATTGATAGGTTTGAACAAAGTATCGCTGTGGCAAAGCGTGAAGATAAAAGTGTGGCGTTATTGTTTATTGACTTAGATGGTTTTAAAAATGTGAATGATACTTTTGGTCACTCTAAAGGTGATTTATTATTAAAGTATGCGGCACAGCGTATTGAAAGCGTAGTCAGAACTTCAGATAGTGTCGCTAGATTAAGTGGTGATGAATTCGCGGTTATGCTTTGTGGGGATAATGATGTCTACAGTAATGAAAAAGTAGCAGCTAAAGTGCTTGCAGAGCTTGCTGCGCCTTTTCAATTAGTAGAAAAAGAGGCACATATTTCAGCCAGCATAGGTATTGCTATATTCCCTGATGATGGTCATTTCTCAGAAGATTTACTCGCTAATGCTGACAGTGCGATGTACAAAGCAAAAGAGAAAGGTAAAAATAATGTTCAATTTTTTACCAAAGAAATGGATATTAAAGCACAACAACGTAGAAGCTTAGAAGTTGAATTACGACAAGCAATTAAAAATAATGAGCTAGTTTTACATTATCAACCTATTCATGATATTAAAACAGGCAAAGTAGTGTCAGCCGAAGCCCTTATAAGGTGGCTTCACCCTCAAAGAGGTTTGATACCTCCTATTGAGTTTATTCCTTTAGCTGAAGATATAGGTTTTATTGTCGATATTGGCGATTGGGTTTTAGAACAAGCCTGTAATCAAGCACAAATGTGGCAAACTCAATGGACGTTTGCCCCTAAAATATCAGTTAATATTTCTAGTGCTCAGCTGCACCGTGCTGATTTTTTCGACAAACTTAAACATGTCTTAACACAAAGTCAACTTCCACCAGAGCTATTAACCCTTGAAATGACAGAGAGCTTATTGATTGAAGAAGATATTAATACCTTAGCGAAATTACGAACCATTAGAGATTTTGGGATAGCTTTATCAATTGATGATTTTGGTACGGGCTACTCATCTCTAAGTTATTTAAAGCGTTTTCCAATTAGTATCTTAAAAATAGATCGCGCATTTATTAAAGATATTACGGTCAATAGTGAAGATGAGGCGTTAACTTGTGCCATTTTATCAATCGCACAAAGCTTGAATCTTAAAGTCGTGGCTGAAGGTGTTGAAGAAAAAGCGCAGTGTGACTTGTTAGCTAAGCATAATTGTCAATTTGTTCAAGGTTACTTCTTTAGTAAGCCAATTCCTGCTGAGGTTTTTGCAGCATATATTGACAGTCATTAATAAAAAAGCTTCGCCTTGAATCGAGATAGCCCAAGCACTCTGGAACATACACCTTGATTGGGTATCTATCTATCGGTAAAGTATTAGGGCAATTAAGTTTATTTTTGTGTCTTTTTAAATGATAGTTTGCAGTGCTTGCTCTCTATTGTTGAAATGATATTTTTTATCTAATAATGTTTCTAAAGATAGCTTGTGTAATGATTGATTAATCTTCTTGTTACCCGTGATAACTAATATTTTTTTATCTTTCTTCTGAGTACGCTCTATCAGATCTATGATCATAATAGCGGTTGTTGTCCCTATTAATTTGGCTTGAGATAGATCTATTATCAAGGTGTTAAACGCTAGGTTTTCAGTAAAGCGACGAGATAACTCCCTAGAAACAGTAAAACTCACTGGGCCGTCAATTGCTAATAAAAGTGTGCTCTCTAAGGTTTTACTTAGACTTTTTTGAATATCATCAGTTAACGTTATATTCGTCTTACTAGATGATATTTCACTCATTAATTCATTCCCTTTTTTAAAGGTAATGTTATCAAGTTGAATATGAGTTAAGCGATCTAAGGTCACTAAATTAGCGATAAACATGCCAACTAACACCGCTGTGATTAAATCAACAAATACGGTGAGTAGTAAAACTAGTAACATTAAACAAGCCGAAAATACCCCTACTTTTTTTATCTGAAAAATAAAGCGCCAATCAATAATATCAATACCCACTTTAATTAACATACCAGCCAGCACTGTATGGGGAATATATTGTGCATAATCTCCTGCCCAAAAAATAACAATTAATAAGGTTAAAGAGTGTACTATGCCAGATAAAGCCGTTTTACCTCCGGCACTAATATTAATGGCAGTACGCATGGTTGCCCCTGCGCCCGGTAATGTGCCAAAAAAGCCAGCAATGGTATTAGCTATTCCTTGGCCAATAAGCTCTTTGTCACTATTATGGTGAGTTTCGGTCATAGTATCTGCAACCATTGAAGTCAGTAATGAGTCAATAGAGCCTAATACCGCTAATATAAAGGCGAAATAACTTACATGATAAAGTGTATCTAAAGATAGGCTCGGCATTAGTAAGCTAGGAAAGCCCGTGGGAATTTCACCGATAACAGCAATACCTTGTTGGGTAAAAAAGGTTGAGCTAATAAGTGTTAATGCAAGGAGTGCAAATAGTGGTGCGGGGATGGTTTTAGCCCATTTCACCGGCCAATAGATCATGATCAAAAGTGTGATAACACCAAGTGAAGCAGCAAAAACATTTGACTGATTAAATGCGTTAGGGATATTTGTTAGCGCAGTAAGCGTATTACTATAGCTTTCATTACCTAACAGTGGTGATATTTGCAGCAAAATAATAATAATGCCAATACCTGTCATAAATCCAGAAATAACAGGATAGGGCACCATAACAAAATACTTACCTAGCTTGAGTAAGCCAAATGATATTTGAAATAGGCCAGCTAAAATTACGCAGGTAAAAGCTAACACCAAGCCCGTGTCAGGATGACTTGCTATTAATTGTGTTAATACTAATGCCATTACCACACTCATAGGTCCTGTTGGACCTGATATTTGTGTGGGGGTTCCGCCAAACAAGGAGGCGAAAAAGCCAACAAAAATAGCGCCATAAACACCCGCTATAGCGCCTGCACCCGATGACACACCAAACGCTAATGCCAATGGTAGCGCTATAATGGCAGCAGTCAATCCGCCAAATATATCACCTTTAATATGCTTACTAGATATTTTATTTATTATTATAATTACTACACCTTGAGTGTAAACCCCCATTATTAATTAAAAAACTTTTTGAATAATAACGGGTATTAAAAAGGGTATGCACTAAAAAAGCTTGTACAGCGTATTAAATTTTGCATTTTGAAATAGCTTTTATTTAATAGTATAGACACGGGTCAAAAAAAGGTGTTATTAGACTTTCGTAGGCAAACTAATATGAACGGTAACACCCTCAGGCTCTTGGTGATTATAAGCACTAATTTTACCCTGATGAAACTGGCAAATTAATCGAGAAATATATAAACCTAAACCAAGGTGAGGTACATTTTTTTCACTATAGTCTCTTAAATTTTTATCACGTAATGACACCATTGAATCAAATAAATTTTCGCTTAGCTGCTCTGGTAATAAGATGCCATTATTACTAATAAATAGTTCAGCATTGTTATTAGTGTCCTTATTACTGCTCTTTCTTAACGTAATAGTGATGCTATTGTCTTCACTAAATTCAACGCCATTACTGATCACCTTGTCTAATAGCTGCACTATATGTTCAGGTGAACCATGTAAAAGAAATGTGTTTATTTTTGACTCATCTATTTCGATATTTAAGACAAACTTTATGCTTGAATATATTTGCTGATAGCCTGAAATACAACCTTTTACAATCTGTTTTAAATCAAAATCAATTTTTTCAGTGGTAACTAACATTTGTTCAAGGCGAGTTGCTTCACTCATATTAGTGAGGATCAAATTGAGCGTATTAATTCCCGTTTGCGCTCTTTCAATATAAGGACTGTTATTTTTGTCTGCTTGAGATCGTTGCTCTTCTTGTAAACTTAAGTTGTCTAATGAGGTTTTAACCACAGCAATTGGGGTTCTTAATTCATGAGATAACCGGGATGACATATTTTCTAAATAGTGATTGTACTCACTTAAGCGATTAACTGCGGTGGTAAAACTGCGAGATAAATCACCTATCTCATCATTACTGTTAGATGCTTTCATTTGGCCAATAATTCGCCCTTGCTTATCAATGGCTAATTCGGCTTGAGTAGATAAATGTCTAATTCGTGATGAGATGCGTGAGGCAAATAAAATAAAGGCTAAAGCGCCTAAGCTCATAATGGTCAAAATTACGGTAAATAGTTTTTCTAAAGCACGGTTTCTTAGGGTACGAATACCGTTAGTCGTTTCTTCAACAATGACAGCACCTTGCACTTGGTTATTAATAAAAATAGGGTAGGCGGCCGAAAGTACCAAGGCTTTTTTATCCGTTGTTAAACGCCATTGAGAGGTTGCTTTTCCACTTAACGCACTAACAATATGTGACCCTTGTAAATGTTGTTCATCATAGAGTTGATCGATAAAGTCTGTTGACGGTTTAGTTAATATTTTATAATACAGGGGCAATAATAGTCGTTGCTTAAATTGATACCAAAGGCTATTTTTTTCATCTTCTTTGGGCTGTTTATTCTGTGCGTGCCACACGCCACTAGCTGATTTTAGTGAGCCGGCGCTAGCGAGTACTCTGTGATGTTGATCAACCACCCAAATACTCGAATTGGTATATCGCATGCCTTTAACAATGCGTTCAATTTCGGGCGATGGTACGACAATAGTTCCCAAAGTTTCTGCTTTGCTTGGATCTGCAGAGCCAATTGCCGAGACGGCTTTGCTATCGGTTTTATCGACGTCAAAAAATGCAAAAGCAATGTTATCGCCTAAATTATCTAATGGGACTCTTAATTCGATATTATAGCCTTGTGGCGTTAATAGCCAGTGTCCTTGAATACGTGGCGCAGGTGCAGGAGTATTACTTTCATCGTCAGTAATGCGAAAAGCAGATATCCAACCGGCTTGTTTATTACTAATAATAAAACGATTTAAGGGGTTGTTATTATCACTAAAAGAGAGGGCTAAATGATCGTTGTTGGTGATACTACGACTATTTTTACCCCGAAAGATAACACGGTTATCAACGACCTGAAAAAACAAATATAAGTAATTATCATATTTACCGACACTCGCTTTAAAATTAAGACTTAATGGCTCTGTGGCAAAGAGCTGTTGTTGGTGGTGATAAAAGTGCGTGCGTTGATTAAAGTCAGGCCAATCATTATGTAGACCGTCTAATTGCACGGGTTGCGTTAATTGATAGCCATAAAGATCTTTGCCTTGTTCAACATTTGGCAAAAAGCTCGCTTGATTATTAAATAGGTTTTCACGCTCGTGCAAAGCAGTAGCTAAAGCACGTGCGGTCCCGACTAATGTTTGCTCTTGCCCAAAACGTAAATACTTTTCCATTTCCCAGACATATTGATAACCAAACCAAGGAATAATAAACAGAAAACTTGAGAGCAGTAATAGCTTGGATCTTAGACCAAAACGTAGCTTGAAGCGCTTACGGTTAACCATATTAGGCTTCATCATCAGTAGAGTTTGGGGCACTTAACCAGCGATAACCCATACCATAAACAGTTTCGATGCAGTCAAAGCTGCTGTCATTTTGCATAAATTTTTTACGTATCCGCTTAATATGTGAAGTGATAGTACTGTCATCAACATATATTTTTGAATCAGTCATCAGTTGTGTACGGTTTTTCACGTGACCAGGATGTTTGGCTAATGCGTGTACTAACCAAAATTCGGTAATGGTTAAATCAATAGATCTGTTTTGCCAAGTAATACTCATACGTTGGCTATCAACCGTTAAGGCACCTGTTTGAGTGATATGTTCATCATTAATCGGTTGCTTTAATGCTTCTTGTCGGCGAAATAATGCGGATATACGTGCAGTTAAGTGAGGTAAGCTAATATCTTTAGTTAGATAGTCATCGGCGCCAATTCGCAAACCCGATACGGTATCAAAATCATTGTCACGCGCGGTTAAAAATATAATAGGCAAAGTGGCCGATTTAGCGCGAAGTTGCTGACATAATACAAACCCACCGTCATATTCATCATGTAAACCTATGTCTAAAATGACTAAGTTAGGTAAGCGTAAATTAAAGGCTTGAGTTGCGGTAGAACGATCAGCATAGGTTTGTACTTGATAACCTTGGCTACGTAATACATCGGCATAGTTTTCTCTAATAGCGGCTTCATCTTCTACGATGGCAATTCTTTTACTCATTTCTATTCACTTTTGATTAACTGGGCTGTATTGATAAATGGAAACTGAAATTAACACTCACATCCTTTCTTAACCTGACTATATCTAACTTTACTCGTTAACGCGCTTAATTTATTAAATTGCCATATTGTTGCCACAATTGCTCACTACTTTGCCTTTATTTGGGCAGAGCAGTGCCTATTTTTTGCGGTTTAATAGCTCCTGTCAACAACACCTAGTTAACAACTTAGCTAACAACCTATTTAGCAATACGATTTAACAACACAAACTGCATAAGCAAGGAAATAGTATGAAAAACACGATCCAACCGACTCAAGGTCAATTAAACAAAATTACTGTAAAAAAATTAATCATAACCACGGTTGTTATTGCGGCTTTAGCAAGTAGCGCCGTTAACGCAACAGAAAGCTATTCAACACCAGAGACAAAACATCAGCAACAAGCACAAAATGAAAATATTGGTTTTGGTACGGGGGCAGCTATTGGTGCTATTGCTGCTGGGCCGTTAGGCGCTATTGTTGCAGGGTTAGGGGGGATATTTATCGCTAAGTTTATCAATGTTAACGATGATAATGATGAATTAACGAGTGCTTTAGTGAAGGAGCAACAAAAGCAATTATCAAATGAGCAAGTACAAAGTCAATATCAGGTTAAATTGCAGCGTTTAGAAACTTCATACCAACAACAATTAGTTGATTTGGAAAAACAACAAAATGAAACCGGACAATTACAAGCAGACAACCTATTAATGAGTTTACAGTTTTCTACTGGCTCAAGTGATATAGCACCACATTATCAAGAGCAAGTAGCAGCCTTAGCTCAAATATTAAATACCTCACCAGCGATGAAAATTGATTTGTCTGGTTACACTGATTTAACCGGCGAACAGGCACTTAATCAAACTTTGTCACAAGCCAGAGTTGAATCGGTGCGAACCTTGCTAATGGCCCAAGGCGTGGATGAACAACAAATAGCGACTTTTGCTTTTGGTGAAGAGTCACCTGTAGTGGCTAATAGTGAGAGTGAATTTAGCTTTTATGACCGCCGTGTCGTGTTGAAACTGCATACCCCCGCGTCAGATGAAAAATCTCAAATCTTAAACGATCAAATGGCGAATAATCATTAATTCTTTTTCTATTTAATCGCGGTAATGAAAAAAGCCGCTAATTAAGGCTAATGCCGTTTATTTTTGGTGAACGGCATTTCTACTGCCAGCTCAATCCTGCACTTTGAATGACAATGGGTATAATCGATAGCTCAAGTGAACTCTATCTTTTATTAAAAATAAAATGACCGCACTTAAAAACTCCATCCCATACGAAGGTAATAATGGCCACCGTTAAAACCAGATGGGGAGTTTAAAGGATATATAGCGCCTAAGAATCCAGGTTTACGGCCTTCACTGTACTCCTGAGGAAATACATTAAAGATATTTTTAGCACCCAAAGCGGCAACTAAACTATCCGTGATTTCATAGGAAATTTCCATGTCAGTAATAATAATAGGATCCACTTTTTCAATGAGAGATACTTGATTAAATTGTGCGTTATAAAAACTCCCGTAATAATTAATGCGAACCGTTGCAATTATATCTTCTTGTGAATGAGAGTATGTCAATACCGCTCGAGTTTTTGGAACGCCTTCCTCACGTTCTTTAAGTACATTAGTATTTGAGATTGGACTTTTAGCGTTAGTAATATCTAGTTTTGTGTCGGTATAGTTAAATGCTAACGATAATGTATCTTTCCCACCCAAAAATTCAAATGGTAAACTTGAAACAAAATCAATACCCTGAGTCGTTGAATTAAAGTCGTTAGCATAATATTGAATATTTGTTACGTTTGGATCAACCTTAGAAACGCTTAATAACGGTGTATCACTTGCTATTATTTCACTAGTGAACAATGATAACCGGTCATCTACGTCAATATAAAAATAATCTAAAGTCACATTAACTGATCCTATCTCTGATAATAGACCAAAACTAAAACTAGTGGCTGTTTCTGGTTTAAGTTTTCCTCCAGAACGCGCGGTTGCAATAGGGCTCAAAGCACTTACCAATTGTGATCTTTGTTGAACGATTACATCATTCACGAGAGAGTTTGAGGTGGATATACGTCGAAGCGTTGACTGTCCAACAGTGGGAGCTCGGAATCCGCTGCTTAGTGTTGAACGTAATGCAATTTCATCAGTTACTTGTAAGCGTGCTGAAAGTTTACCATCGTAGGTATTACCTATTTTACCAATTCTTTCATATCTCATCGCAAGTGATACTGAAAGAGCCTCAGTAACGTCGGCTTCTATGTCTAAATAGATGGCATTTGATGAACGATCGTTGCTACCCGCAGTATCAGAAGAGAAACCAGGGAAACCATTTGCACCAATGGCTTCACCGTTGTTAGAAAAAGCTCCCGTTTCATAGGATGCTCTGTCTCCTGCGACAATTTCAAATTGTTCAAAATGATTCTGGTAGCCAAAGGCAACGTTTAACTCCGACTCAAAACCAACAACTACAGGATAAGTGAAATCAGCATTGAATACCCGCTCAGTTTGAATTTGAGAGCCTAATTCAAAATTTCTTGGTGAATTTTCACCTAACGATGCATTAACACTATTACGTAATTCATAATCAATATCATTTCTACCGACGACCATACTAATATCATAAGTTAATTCAGTATGATTTTTACCTAAAGAGCCTCGCATACCTGCAGCTAAGCTACCATCGGTTACTCTACCGCCAAACCTTGGAGTAAAACCACCAGGAAATCGTTCATTAAAAGAAAAACAATTAGGGTTGGCTGCAACTGTTGCTAAGGTTTGCGCATCATCAGCACTGCCGGGAATAGTAGGTGTTGGACAATTACCGGTATTATTATTAGTCATATCAAAGAATAGACGTGTGCCATTACTTGGGTTAGTAAATACACTTGCTCGTGTATTTGGGTTGCGATAAAAAAAACTACCATCGACATCACGCTTTGCCCAATTACCAAATAGATAAAGCTGCTTATAATTGCGAATACTGCCAATATCCATTTCTATATTGCTAAAAATCTTAATATTGTTAGTTATTTCGGGAGCTCCCCAAATAACGACAGGATCTTGTATATCATTTTTGTTAATACCGTTATCAATCAAATGTTGAATGGCTGGATCTTGAATACCACGAGAGGTTGCGTCACTATCAGAAAATTCGAATGAAAGATTGGCCGAACCGTCGTCACCAATAGCGGTACCAAATATACCAGATAGCTCAAACTGGGTTCCATCTCCTGCATAGTATTGACCTGTGCGCATTTCAATACGGTTGACTTCAGCACTGTTTTCTAATCTAAAATTAATCACACCCGCTATAGCATCAGAACCATATTGCGCGGCAGCACCATCTCTTAAAACTTCTACACTTTTAATAGCAATACTAGGAATAGGCTCGAGATCTACCCCGTGAGCGCCTATATTTAATCCTGATATGTACTCATAAATAACACCGCTACGATGACGCCGTTTTCCATTAACTAGTATTAACATACTATCAGTAGGTAACCCCCTAAGATTAGCGGGTCTTACCATTGTGCCAGCATCACTAATAGCTTCCTGAGTTACGTTATATGAGGGAACAACATTCGATAATGTAGATAGAATATCATTATTACCTCGAGCGGTTAGACTTTGCTTATTTATAATATCCAATGGCGCTAATGCATCACTTGGTGAGCGATTTATACGACGTGAACCTATAATATGGATACGTTCAGCTTCAATCTTTTCATTAGCGTTTTTTTCTTCATTTTTAGAGGTATTGGAAAGATTAGCCTCAGATAAAGTAGCTACTAAGGCAGGGTCCTCTGAATCATTATTGTCATTATTCAATATGGAAGAGACAACAATAACGCGCTTTTGGGTTGCGATAGCACTAAGAGGTGTATTTAAAAGGACTTTTGCCAAGGCATCTGCTAGTGAATAAGTACCGAAAAGTGGATTAGTAACAACGGTAATAGAGTCATCAAATGGATATATAAGAGAGTATCCTGATATATCAGCTAATTCATCTAAAGCATTTGCAGCATTCATTGCGGGTAACTGAAAGTGGTAATGTTCAGCGGCTTGGCATACCAAAATATTTCCAGACATTAACGAGCTGAATACAATATAAAAACTAATGTATTTGCCTTTTTTATATTTTAATAGGCGACTAAACATTTTATACAGATCTCATTTTTTATTAATTTTACGCAAAAAAAACATCCCAGTGGTTACAGACTCATTATCATGCAAAGCACTCTGAAACATGAATCTTGATTGGTCACGGGCATATTACGTTCATTATTTGACTTGAATATATAGCTGTTCCTTGTTATTTTTTAATAATTTTTTAAATTGATAACCGCTTATTTCAACAATGTGTTGGGTAGATACACTATTATCTTAACATCACTAAAGACTTTCGACCATGACGATAGCTTAAATGAGTCAGATATCGATTTATCGACTTAACAGATCCAGTGAAGCAGTAAACTCTACATCTTGAATCAATTCAGTCACAACACGTCAATATATTACGGCTCCCTAAATAAAAAACCCCAGCAAGGCTGGGGTTTTTTGTTAACAAATATCTTCTGATTTTTCGTGATTAGAAGTTATATGAAGCTTTTACGTAGTAGAAACCACCATTAAAACCAAATGGAGATGTTTCATAATACTTACCACCCCAATTATTATTCACACAACCACCACAATCGGCAGCGCCTTGTTCAGTGAAATTAATCTCTGTTGCTTGTTGATCAAGTAAGTTTTGTGCACCAATTGAAACCGTAAAGGAGTCATTAATGAAGTAGCTTACCTCTGCATCAAGTGTTATCGCTGACTCGCCAGTATTAACTGTTGCATCATAATCAACGTGAACCCCTTGATATTCACCGTAGTAGTTACCGCGAAGCAAGAAGCTTACTTCATCCCAAGATTGCGACCATGTCAACGTTGCACGATGGTTTGGTAAATCATTTTCTAAACGAGATACTTTAAAAGAACCAGTGACATCTTCGCTGAAGCGATTAACTTCCGTTTTATTGTAGTTGTATGCCAAGCTGAAGGTTGAGTCACCATTAAATAGTTCAGTTGAATAGTTACCGATAAAATCAATACCCGTTGTGGTGGTATCAAAGTCATTGGTAAAGAAGCTTACTTGTTGAATTGAATCAACATTCGCTACATCAGCATTTTTTAATGCGATTTTATTCTCATCAGATAAAGTATAACTAGTTGACTTAGATACCCGATCATCAACAGATATGTTGTAATAATCAAGGGTAAGAAATACGTCGCCAACATTCCAAACAGCCCCTAAAGTATAACTTTGAGATTGCTCTGGTGTTAATTCTGTAGCACCTAATTCGATAGCAATAGGATTGGTTGCCGGCAGTAAAGCGGTATCGACTAACTTGCCTTCACTTAATTCTGTTTGTAGATTAGAATAATTAGCTTGGCCAACCGTTGGTGCACGGAAACCAGTACTGATTGAACCACGTACTGAAAAATCATCAGTGATGTTATATTGACCAGTGATTTTGTAGTTAGTATCACTACCAAAGCTACTGTAATCTTCATAACGAAGTGCTGTGCCGATTAACAAATCTTCAGTCACTTGGGCTTCTACATCAACATATAAGGCATAGTTTTGGCGAGAGTTAACACCTGCAGATGCTGGTTTAAAACCAGGGAAACCATTTGAACCAATACCAAAACCTTGATCTGTGTATGGACCCACCTCAAATGATGCCGTATCACCTGCTGTGACTTCAAACGACTCAGCATGCCATTCATAACCACCCGCAACCATTAGTGCGTCAAACATATCAACGTCAATATCTTTATTGAAATCAATATTAACTGTTTTTTCTAGTTGTCTATGTTTACCAGGATTGAAGTCACGAGGAGACTCAGCACCTAGAGAAGGGTTGAAGGTATCATAAATAACATAACTTGATTCGTTTAAGCCAACTGAGCCACTGAAGTCATACATGACGCCATTATCAAGTTCACCACGTGTACCCATTGTGATTGACGTATCAACTATGTTGCCACCAAAGTTAGGCGTAAAACCGCCTGGTGCCATTTCATTAAAAGCAAAGCAATTATCATTATTAGCAACATTATCAATGTAATTCTGTTGTTTTAATACGTTACCACTAGTGATAGCTACAGGTTGACAAGTTCTTGCTACACCATCTTCAGCTTGCGCTTTATCAGCAATAAGTAATGTATCACCATCGTCGTTGCTATAAACACCACCACGATTATGCGGGTTACGATAATAGAAACCACCACGAACATCACGTTCAGAGAAGTTACCAAACAGATAAGCTTCGTTATCGTTACCCAAGTCTAAACCTACGTTAGCAAAAACAGTGATATCATCATTGACTTCAGGTGAACCCCAAATTTGTGCTAAAGAAGATACTGATGTATTACCTGCGCTTATAAAGGCCTGTGCATCTGGACGTTGTACACTACGACTAGTGGCATCAGAGTTTTTATATTGGAAGCTCAGATTAACAAAACCGTCTTTTGTTAATGGCATACCAATATTACCAGCGACTTCCATGGTATCGCCATCACCTTCATAATAAGAGCCATAACGTGCTGTTAAAGAGCCACCTTCGGCATCATCTTTTAATACAAAGTTCATTACACCCGCTATAGCATCAGAGCCATATTGTGCTGCAGCGCCGTCACGTAATACTTCTACCTGTTTTAATGCTGAACTAGGAATAACTGAAATATCAGTTCCATGGGCACCATCGTTGATACCACCACCTAACATTGCAATAACAGATGAGCGATGACGTCGCTTACCATTAACCAAAATTAAGGTACTATCTGATGATAAGCCACGTAAGTTTGCGGGTTTAACCAAACTTGCCGCATCTGAAATAGGGTTTTCATGGACGTTAAAAGACGGAATTGTACCCTTTAACAATTCAAGCATATTAGTATTACCGCCGCGTTCTAATTCTTCGCTACCAATTAAATCAATAGGTACTGGCGAGTCATTTACTGAACGTGGAGCACCACGTGAGCCAACAACAACTATTTTTTCAATATTCTTTGCTTTAACTTTACTTGCATCATCTTCAGCAGCATATGACTGAACAGTGCCTAACGCTAGACTTACAGCTAGCGCTAAAGTTGTAGTTTTAAATTTAGTAGACATATTATTTCCTTCCCAAAGTTTAATAGTTTTATTATTTAATCCAGTTGCTATTTATATACAGCTATTTGCAACCTATATTAAAGAGTCAGAAAGTTTGTAAAACCGTAAAAAAATATTTATTTTTTCAATAGTCATACTGTCTGGTGTATTTAATACTTGCTCTTTAACATTGATCTTAAAGGATTATCTTTAAAAACAGAGGTGAAAACGGGTAGTTATTTTTATTTTATATATAGCCTATTGATGGCTGATGCTGCAACAGAGAATAGAAAGATGATTGAGAGGTAAAGTTGAGCTTAAGGCAGGGGCATAATTTGAGGTTTTATCATTAACATCCGGCGATAAAACCTCAAATTAATTAATAAATAATTAAATAAATTTTATTTAATTTAAATCGTTATATTTTTTTAGTCAGTAATATTTTATTTGAACCAAGCTGTTGAGACTTCATATTAAAAGAAATTTCTATCGCTTCAATTAATGCTTCACTGTCTTCTAAGTTAAAACGGCCACTGATTTTAGTCTTGTGTAGCGAAGGATCTTTTAACACTATTTCTATGTCGACATAACGATTAATTTCTTGAATAACGTCAAATAACTCTTCATTTACAAAAATTAATTTCCCATCAATCCATGAAAGTTCACGTTTTATACTCTCTGGTTTGATACGAGTTAATTTTGGTACTTGATCAGTAACCACGATAACTTTTTCACCTTTGGCGATGTAAACATCATCTTTTTTAATCGTAGTATTATTTAATTCCTCAATATCAGTTAATTTAGTGTTGAGTGCCACTTTTGACATTTTAACTTTACCATCGGTAACAGTAACTTGAATGTTTTCGGATTTTAAATGTATTACAAATTTGGTTCCTATCGCTTGAACTAAACGGTCACCCGCATAAACAATAAATGGACGATTAGGATCATGTGCAACTTCAAATAAAGCTTCACCTTTTATTAGTTTAATTATTCGTTTTTCATCAGAAAATTGAGTTTCAATACGACTATTGGTATTTAAATGTATGATTGAACCGTCATCAAATGTTGTGGTGATTTGTTGTCCTATTAAGGTAGCATATGAATTTTTTTGCATATTCATATTAGTCGGCATTGCTAACCAAATAATAATAGCTAAAAAACTGACACTTGCAGCCAACATAACGGGTTGGAAAATAGGTTTCAATAGTGACCCAAAAGAGATGTTTTTTGACGAATCATCATTAATCAACATTAGTACTTCATCCATGTCATCCCAGATATCGGTCATGGCTCTTAATGCTATTGGATGCCTTTTATCTACTGATAACCAAGTCTTTAACTCTTTTCTTGATTGCTCAGATAAATTACCATTATCTAGTCTTACTAACCAAATCGACGCTTCGTCATCAATCATATTTGCGGTATGAAGCGGAATTATTTTATTACTTGTATTCATTTTATACGCTCCTCTCTTGATTGATTAACGTGTATCGGAAGTTCAGTTTCATTAGTTTCATATCCTTGAGCATAAAGTGACTGTTTACATTGTTTTAAACCGGTAGCAATATATTTTTCAACGGAGCTTACGGATACATCCATTTTCTTTGCTATTTCTTTATGACTTAAACAGTACAGTTTTCTTAATAGTATCGCACGGCGATTTTTTTCAGGTAATGAGCTTAATACTTTACTGAATCGTTCAAATTTAAGCTTCTGGTATAACTCTTTTTCAACAGAATTATCGACATCATCCTCTAACAAAGCCTCATCTAATTCAGTATGTATTTCTTTTGATTGTTGCATTAATTTTTTAAGAACTAGATTTCTTGAAACAACAAATAAATAGCCTTTGGGGGATTTAATTTGGTTCTTAGCATCAGAGTGTAAAACTCTAATAAAAGTTTCTTGTAAAATATCATCAACATCCTGCTGCTCTACGCTCATTTTCATAATAGAACGCACTAAACCATCCCGGCATGATTGAAAAGCGTTTAACACTCTATTATTCGATGGTTTGTTTGTTAGCATTTAATGTTCCCAATAATACTCGATTATACTAAAGAGCTTATTCACGACTTAATCCATAACTATTCTATACAAAATATTCGATAAAAAAGTTTTTTATTAGATTCCGCATAAATAATAGTCTATTTTTACTCTCTACATGTTTAAAAGATAATGGGTAAATAACACTAAAGCTACTTATTAGACCCATTATAGATAGGTTTGAGCCATCCCACCTTATTGGGCGACAAATAAAGTGGATAACCATGATTTGATTAACGCGTCTCAAATTTAAATTTACTAAGTACGATGAACCCAGCGACAAGTAATACCAATGGTAATAAGTTAGTGATCAAATATTAATGAGGATAAATTTTCAAGAACAAGACGCTTGATTGAGAAATCGCTGGCTTATGGGATTGAAAGCAACGATGTTATTGGAATTAAAACTCTTTTTTAAACAGTGGCTTGATAAAGGTGATTACTATTAAGTACTTTAAATTCACTTAAGTATTTCATAATACTTGTTGCATTATGAACCTTTTTGAAAATTACAAATATTTTTTAGGTAGTAGCATTGTTCATCTAAATTGAATCGAAAAATAGAAGAGCTAAAAGAGAGTAAATACGTGATACGACAAATCGATTATTTGCCGTGTTTAATAAGAAGGATAACTAATATTATTTTCTTACGTGCGGGAATAGAAACCTATTTAACTGTAGTGTTTTTGAGCTGTTACATCTCAATGACTCGCTTAAATGGCGGCAGAGAGTCTAGCAGCTGCTTGCCGTAACGCTTTGTTACTACTCGTTTATCCATCAAAGTGATCACGCCTTCATCTAACTCATTACGCAGTAATCTGCCACAGGCTTGTACCAGTTTTTTTGAGGTATCAGGAACTGATAAGGTCATAAATGGATTGCCACCTTTAGCACTAACATATTCTGCTTGTGCTTGTTCTACTGGCGAGGTGGGTACTGAGAAGGGCAGTTTGGTGATAATTAAATTAGTTAAATAATTCCCAGGTAAATCCAATCCTTCTGAAAAACTTTGTGTTCCAAAAATGATACTTTCTTTATTGTCATCGCAACGCTTCTTGTGGCTTTCAATAATATGCTGTCGAGAATGCTCACCTTGTACCACAATGTCGAGATCATGCTGTTCACGCAGCGCTTGCGCTACTTTTTCCATTTGCCAGTAAGATGAAAACAACACCAAACTCGCATTGCCTTGCGCTAGGTATTTGGGTAG
>TARA_R110001583_G_scaffold33438_6_pt1 | contig 20004 bp, 14 predicted proteins | sample TARA_R110001583 | Tara Oceans TARA_R110001583 (sample SAMEA4398432) | marine metagenome | biome: Polar Biome; feature: [MES] marine water layer (ENVO:01000295) within the mesopelagic zone...; material: water (ENVO:00002006), including particulate matter (ENVO:01000060) such as...... | reverse complement strand
TCTTTCAAAATGCTCTAAGTCGCGAATAGGGTAGATACCTTGCTTGGCAATTTCTAGAACTTTTCGGTTAAAATCAGTTGCATATATCTGGCAACGTTCAAGAAGACCTTCTTCTCGTAAAAGGATAGCAAATGAATAAACCTCTTCACCTGTGGAACAGCCAGCATGCCATATTTTAATAAATGGATATGTCCTTAGAATAGGAATTACGTTTTCACGAAATGAGGCATAAAACTCAGGGTCTCGAAACATTTCCGTAACATTGATTGACAAATCTTCTAGCAATTCAATAAAAAAGTCTTTCTCGCGTAGAACTTTATCCTGTAATTGAGATATACTTTCTAAATTACAGATAGCTAGGCGATGGACCAATCGTCTTTTTATATGCGAACGAGAATATTTACGAAAATCATATCCATATTTTTGATAGATAGCTTCAAGTATCAATGGTATTTCAATATCTATATTCTCAAATTTCTCGATTTTATTTTGGTTGCTCATCATTCTAATGATGCATTTTGATTCCTTGACTCAAAACTTCCATTAAACCATCCTCTTTAAATGGTTTGCTTATAAAATTATTCATACCGGCATCTAAACATTTTTGTTTGTCTTCAGATGATGCATTTGCTGTTAGGGCAATTATATAAGTTGAGTTATCAATATTCTCATTAGTTTCGAAACTTCGTATTTTTTGTGAAGCGTTTAATCCATCTAAAACAGGCATTTGCATGTCCATTAGAATAATATCGTATCTCTTTTCTTTATGCATCTGAAGAGCTTCCAATCCATTTTTAGCAACATCACAAGTTAAACCTAGGTGACGAAGAGTTAAAACGGCAACTTTCTGATTAATTGGATTGTCTTCTGCAACAAGAATTGTAATATCTTGTGGTAGTTCCATATCGTTGTTTTGGCTTGTCGACATTTTTTGCTCTTTATATTCGAATTTAAGTTCAAACATGAACTCCGAACCTACATCTTGTTTACTTTGAAGTGTTATTTTCCCTCCCATTAAATTGGTTAAATTCTTAGAGATTGCTAATCCAAGACCAGTTCCTCCATATTGTCTTGTAATAGAACTATTAGATTGGGTAAATTCTTGAAATAAAGTTTGCTTCGCTTTTTCGGGGATACCAATCCCAGTGTCTTTTACTGAGAATAATAAGGAGACCCATTCTTTATTTTTTTCGAGTAATTTGATAGATAACTGTACTGCACCTTTTAATGTAAATTTGACTGCATTGTTGGTTAAATTCATAATGATTTGATTTAACCTAAATGAATCTCCAACTAGAACTTCTGGAACATCTTCGTCTATATCCATGGTAAAATCAATCCCTTTTTCAACAGCTCTAAAGTTGAGTAGTTGATAAATTGTATCACATAATTTGCGAATATCAAAGTCTATGTGTTCTAAATTGATTTGGCCAGCTTCAATTTTAGAGAAATCAAGAATATCATTAATAATCTGTAGAAGATGCTCTCCTGAAGTCGTCACAACATTGAGCATGTCGTGATGTTCAGAATTTACAGTTTCATTTTTCATTAATCTAGAAAGTCCTAAAATTCCGTTCATTGGAGAACGAATTTCATGAGACATATTGGCTAGAAACATTGATTTTGCTCTAGTAGCTTCCTCTGCCTTTTCTTTGGCAATAATTAATTCTTCGTTTTTTTCCTCAAGATATTTTAAAACTAAATTTAGCTCTTGTTTTTGTCGGTATAAATCAAGAAATACACTGACTTTTCCTTTCAATACCTCTGGAATAATTGGCTTAGGAATAAAGTCGACCGCACCAGTTTCGATTCCTTTTACGATGTGAAAATCTGTTTGGTGAATTGCAGAAACAAAGATCACAGGTAGGTATTTAGTTTTTTTCCTATGTCGCATTAGCTCTAAGGTTTCGTAACCATCCATGCCGGGCATTTGTACGTCAAGAATAGCCACTGCGAATTCATCCTTTAAAGTACATTTCAAGGCTTCTTCGCCAGAAAAAGCTCTTACTATTTCGACATTAAAATCGTTAAGAATATATTCAAGACTGATTAAATTTTCTTCTCTATCGTCTACGATTAGTATTTTATCCTTTTTCATAGCTTAATTATATAACCAAATTTTTAACATCGAGAATAATTTATTTTCATCTATTGGTTTAGATAAATAGTCATTAGCTCCATGTGAAATAGCTTTGTCGTAATCTTCTTTCATAGCCTTAGCTGTTGTGCATATTACCGGAATATCTTTAATTTCAGGTGTCTTTCTGATGTGCTCAATGGCTGTATATCCATCCATTTCTGGCATCATAACATCCATAAGAACTAGATCAATATTATTGTTATCTCTTAGTACCTCAAGAGCAATTTTACCATTTTCAGCTTCGAGTACTTCCATATCTTTATCTTCAAGTATTTTTCCTAAGGCAAAGATGTTTCTAATCTCATCATCAACTACTAGAATTTTTTTTCCTTTAAAAATAGATTCATCAATTTCATTAGCAGGTTTGCTTGAAATTTGAGGATTTTTGATTGCTACATGATGAAGAAATAAAGTTACTTCATCCATAAGACGAACATCTGACTTTAGCCCTTTAAGGATAATTGAATTGGTATATTTACTAAGCTCACGGTGTTCTTCTCTCGAAAGTTCTTTCCCAGTATAAATAATTGTATTAGGAATCGAAATATTTAAATCTGATAGTTTTTCTAATAACTCATGACCTGAAAAATCAGGTAAGCCAAGATCCAGAATAACACAATCGTATTGCTTCTCTTTTATTTTCTGTAAAGCATCTGTTCCACTTTCAGCTTCGTCAATTTGAGCATTAGTTTGTTGAAGCAAAGTGTGAATAACCTTTCTTGTTATGGCACTATCCTCTACAATAAGAATTTGCTTAGAATCTGTGAACAGTTGGCTGTTTATTTTATTTATTGCAGAATTAAAATCAATAGCATTTACTGTTGTAAGTTGTTCTACGTTATCATTTTTTAGCCCATCAAGCGGAGAAACAATGTGAAGAGGTAAATTAGCCGTAAGTGGGTTCTCTTTTAATTTAGCAAGTTGTTTGTCACCATTAGTTAATAAAAGCTGTGATGCAATAACTACAGATGTAGGTTGATATGCTTCAACAAGTGGCATTGCAGTTTCTATATTAGAAGCGACAATGGCTTGGAAATCATTTTTGCGTATTTGATCAAGAAGCTTTACTGCCTTTTTCTTTTCAGGATGAATAAGTAGCACCAATGCTTTTGTACGAGTATGATCTCTATCGTCTGCAATGAATTCTACTAGCTCTTTCTTATTTTTAGAATGGATTTCATGTAATTCAATCTTAGTAGATGGAGCTTTTACGATCTCAACTTCACCATTAAATGAGTCTTGATTAGGTGTAATCGGAATAATGATAGTAAATGTAGAACCTTGGTTAACTTTACTTTCTAGATGAATTTCTCCTCCTAGCATAAAAGCTAATTCCTTTGATATAGATAAACCTAAGCCTGTACCTCCATACTTCCTGGAAGTACTACCGTCTGCTTGTTGAAAAGCTTCAAAAATTGCTTCTTTCTTCTCGTCAGGAATACCAACTCCAGTATCCGAAATAGAAATTGAGAGTGCTTGCGAAGGATCTAAGTCATTTCGCATTAAAGCTATTTTATCATCAAGTTTATTGAAAGCAACCGTTATACTCCCATTATGAGTAAACTTAATCGCATTTGATAACAAATTTTTAATAATCTGAGATAGTCTAAGTCTATCACTCGTAAATGAATCCGGCATATCTTTAGAAATCTCAACAGAGAGCTTTAATTTTTTCTTTTCAGCCTGGTGCTTAAAGTCAAGCATGATCTCATGCTTAATGTCTTCTGCATTTGTTGGAGCAAACTCAACAGTCATTTTACCTGCCTCAATTTTCGATAAATCAAGTACTTCGTTAATTAACTGTAAAAGGTCCTTCCCACTTTTGTAAATAATCTCAGCAGATTCAATATCAGATGTAGTTAAGTTCCCTTTCTTATTTTTCGCTAACATACCTGATAAAATCAGAAGAGAATTTAAAGGCGTACGCAGTTCATGCGACATATTTGCTAAGAAATCTGATTTGTATTGACTTGCTTGTTGAAGTTCTTTAGCCTTAAATTCTAATTCATTATGAGTTTGAGATAGATTTTTATTCTTCTGTTCAATCTCATTCTTTTGGAGTTCCAACTGATTGGTTCTTTCTTCCAATTCTTCATTGGCAACTCTTAACTCTTCTTGCTGAACCTGTAGTCTTTTTTCGTTTTCAGTTAATATTTTAGTGTGTTCTTCGAGCTCTTCATTGGCAACTCTTAACTCTTCTTGCTGCACTTGTAATTCGCTGGCTTGATCTTGTGTTGTTTTTAATAAACTTTCAAGGCGAGCACGAGCAATTGATGAGGCTATGTTTACTGTAATTGTTTCGTTTGCATTATTAAGGAAACTTATTTTATGAGGCTTAAATTCACGGATTGATGCTAATTCCATTACTCCCCACAGGCGGTTATTGAACATGAGAGGAACTAGTATGATTTCTTTAGGGCTTATTTCTCCTGTTCCAGAAAAAATGGTAAAGTAATCTTTAGGGAGATCCTTAATATGTTTGATTTCTCGACTTTCATTCATCGAGCCGATTAGGCCATGTCCCTTTTTTATAAATTTAAATTGATTTTTATCGGGCAAACCATGTGATGCAACAAGATTAAAAGCTTCATCATCCTCATTGTAAGTGTATAACGCACCAAGTTCTGCGTTTAAGAAATTGATTGTAAATTGTAGGGCATTGGCTGAAACTTCAGCTATTTCTTGATCGCCACGTAATTTCTCGTTTAATTGGTTCATTCCAGTACGAAACCAATTGGCATCTTTATTCTTCCTATCTGCAGTTTCTAGCTGATCGATAATGCGATTGAAAGTGTGAGTAAATTCATCTTGCTCTGATCTAGGTTTTAGTTTTACCTGATAATTACCTTCTGCAACTTTCTGAATATTGTGAATAATGCGAGAGAAGCCAAACTGTATTTCGTTGAAAGATTGGGTTAAAGCGCCAAGTTCACTATTACTTTTATATTTTAATTTCTTTTGAGGAACTCCTTTGTTTAAAAGACTGAATTTCTTAATTAAGATATCTACAGGCTTTGTGATTGAAGAGTTGATTATGTAGGATGTACTCAATATAAAAATTGAAATAAATAAAATAATAAAAAGGATAGAGTAGTTTAAAAACTTATTGACAGTTTGTTCTAATTGTTCTGTTTTTTTTGCGAATTCATAATAGTCAATTTTTAGCTGTTCAATCCCTTCTAAAAGTTTGTCGTCAACCTCTTTTTCAATATTATTTTCAACATAGTTTAGAATGTTTAGACCTGATAGGTAGCTCTTTTTTGGAAAAAAAAGTATTTTTTCGACCTGGCTAGGCTGCAAGCTTGTTAAGAGTTTTAATCTATGGTATAAGGTTGCGATTCTTTGCTCGTCTGGGTGAGAAGTATTAGGTAATAATTTGTAAAAAGAAGTTGTAAACTCTTTTTCTGATAAATTATGTATATGCTTATCTATATTTGAAAAATTATATGCCATCTGGTTGGCAGTTTTGATATTTTTTAAAGATGATACATAGTAATCTTCATTATCTGTAGCCACATATGTGTAATAATCTTGAATACCAGTAGTTATAATGTTATTGTGAATACGTTCTGCATTCATAAAAAGGGTTAACGCACGGCTAGTTTGAAAAAAGAAATTGGACAGTAAGCCAAGTAGAATTAGACTTGTAATTGAAACAATTGTTAAAAGGAATAAACGTGATTTTATTTTCCAATTTTTAAACTTAGATATTGACAAGTTCATGATCGTATTAATATTGGTTATTTATATTCACCCTTAAAGATGAGCAAAAATAGTGAAAATATGAAATGAACAGGCTTATACCGTACATGAATGACTAGCAAATAAAGGTTAAGTGGAAAGTATTCACCTTTGATAAAGTTTAATCAGAAACATCTTGATAAGATTATATTAAACTATAGCTTTATATTCTGATTTAAAATCAAATTTTAAGATAACTATGAGATCTATTTTATTAATAAGTATTCTATTGCTGAGTTTAAGTGTTAAGGCCCAACATAAAGACCTTAATAAGCTGTTTGTAAAAGGAAAATTCGAACAAATTATTGAAAAGGGAATGCCTAAGCTTAAGCAGTCGCCTGATGATGCAGTTTTGAATATGCTTGTAGGTAGAGCTCATATTGCTTTACGCAATTACGAAACGGCGATTCTATTTTTAAAAAAAGCATATAATAATGAGGTTGCCCCTCTCTCGGTTAAATCTTGGAGTCTAGCTGAGTTGGGTACAGCATATTACCATACTGGAGAAACTAAATTAGGGGTAGAGAGTTTGATAAAAGCTATGGAGATGAAGGCTACTCGTAATTGTAGTCGTTTTGCTCATAACCAGATGATGCGTTTTCAGGAAAATGATTATTTCCAAAAATGGGATATACAAGAAACTGAACATATTCGTTTTCATTTTCAAGATGAATCAGTAATTGAGAATCTAGAAAATTATAAAAATAAGCATGAAGAGGCTTATCAGAATATTAATAAGTTTTTTAAGGCGAATTTATCTAAGAAAATAGATCTTTTTGTATGGAAGGATAGGGAAGAAGCCTATGATTTATTTGAGAGACGACTTGGGTTTGCTAATTCTGAAAGGAAGATTATAAACGTTTGGTATAAGCAAACAGAAGGATATGAGATTTGTCGTATACTTTCTGATGTTGCGATTAAACCTACGAAGATAACTAAGTTGATAAATGAAGGAATTTGCGTTTACTTTGACCAATCAGTAAGAAATAAAATAAATGAGGCCCGAAGAGTATTACCTAAAGGCGAATTCTACTTGTTGGAATTATGGGAGTCACCAACTCGTTATGAAAGAGATTTATCTTATCCAATAGGCGCTGCTTTTATCGATTTCTTAATTCGTAAGGAAGGTAAAGCTAAAATTAAGGAGCTTTTAAAAAATCAGACTATTGAGAATGCTAAAGTAATTTATCCTGATTTTATGGAATTGGTTAAAGTTTTTGAAGCGATGTTGAAGTCTTAAACAAATAAGAGTGAATATAAAAAAACGCAAAGCATTGTTTATGCTTTGCGTTTTTTTATGCTAGATTAGAATCTGATTTAGTTTTTACTTTGTTTTGGGAAAGTCATGATGAACTCACTACCACTACCAAGTTCACTTTCAACCCAAATATTTCCCTTATGCTTATCTACAAACTCCTTGCAAATTAGTAAACCTAAGCCAGTTCCTTTTTCGTCACTAGTGCCCGATGTCTGAACCTTAGTATCAGTTCTAAACAACTTATCAATATTATCTTGGCTCATGCCGACACCATTATCCTTAATAGATATTTTGATCTCTTCATCAAGTTCTTCTGTTTTAATTTGAACTTCACCATTTTCAAGGGTGAATTTTATAGCATTCGAAATTAGATTACGAAGTAGACTGGTTAGCATATTTTCATCAGCAAAGATGTAGGTGTTTTCATTGTTATTATTTTTTATTTGTATCTTCTTTTGGTTGGCCTGATAGGAGGCAAAAGAGCTTGATTCATTTATAATGCTATGTAGATCAAGATTCTGAGGCTTGTATGGAATGTGGTCCGATTGACTCATAGCCCACTCTAGCATTTTTTCAAGCAAATTGAAGTTAAGCTTAGCTGAATGTTGAATATCCTTTATAATGTCCAGTTTAGTTTCATCATCTAAATCGGAATAGCTAGAGCATAACAGATCAGAGAAACCAACAATTGCATTAAACGGATTTTTTAGGTCGTGTGCTATAATCGATAAAAATTTATCTTTAGTATGGTTAGCTTCTTGCAATTTGTCAGCTGTAATATTTAATTCAGTGAGCGTCTTTGTCAGCTTAGTTGTGTCATAACCAACTCCAATTACTAAGCCTGATGGACTTTTGAATCCTGCCCAAAATTGATTGCGTTCGACCTTATCCTTATCGATAATGGTATATTCATGAAATTGTCCGTTAGGTTCTGATAGATGAGAAAGTAAAGTTTGGTAGTCTTCATCATATTTTATCATCATTTTCATGGGCTTGTCTGCAGCCTGAATATCGGATAAAGAATAACCTGTAACTTTTTCACATTCATTATTCCAAAGTGTAATTTTCATATTAGGATCTATTCCTAAAATCATGATTGGGGCAATTTCGAATAAGGACTTGAATTGCAATTCACTTTTCCTCAACTCTTCATCGGATAATTTTTTGTTATCAATTATTTCATTAGTAGCATTGGCAATTGTATGGAATTCAGTATAATTCAGTTCTCTTTTTTCTATACCTGTATTAGTATGAATTGCCTTTTTTAATAATTGAATGAAGGTTGATGTATTCTTTTTAGTTTTATTAGTTATATATCTAAAAATGAGAAGAATTATAATATGCAAAAGGAAGATCAGCAATAGAATGCTTGCAGCTTTTTTAATTTGGGCCTCTTTCATTTGCTGGATACTCTCATTAATCTGAGTTTCGATTCTAGCTAGATCAAACCAAGCACCAACAACCCAGTTCCATTGAGGATATGCTTTTACGAACGACATATTTTGGTCTATATGTCCATTTTCATCGTTGAGCCAATCGAAGATTGTAAAATCACCTTCAGGTTTTTTTGAAGCTTCAATTTCAGTCTTAATCAGCTCGAGCCCTTTTTGATCTTTTAAATGAAGAATATTGTCACCATCAGCATATTGGGTAGAATTTGAGACAATTACATTCCCATCTGTATCATTAATAAACAATTGTTGGTTGAATCCATATTTTACATTCTTAATATATAGAATAGCCTCCTTTTTTATGTCTTCATCAATGTCTGGAATATATTCACCTGTTCCGATTACGATGTCGAGAGGTTTAAAATATCTAACGTAAATAACCGAAGGAGAACTAAATGACTCATTAACTGGAAATGATTCTGAATTGCCTGTTACAAAACCTTTTCCTTGTTCTATTGCAATTCGAATTTCTTCTTGTACAATTCTCTTCTCAGGAGAATCAGGCATATCTAAAAAATTAGTGCCTTCAAATTCTGGGTGGGCAGGATAAAGAATTTCTTCTCCGTTAGTTCTGATAATAAAATAATCACCTCGAATCTCTTTCGATCGAAGTGGACGAAGAGCTTCTCGAGCCATTTGTAGAATTGCTTCTTTATTGTGTTTTAGTTTATGGCTTTTATATAAATTTTCAATTAATAGATAAGCTTGATCTACTCGATAAGTCAGAATCTCGTTAACCTGATTTATTCGAATATCTCTACTTATAGCTATATGCTCTAGAACCTGATTAACCTCATTTTTGACGAGTTCTTTTTGAGCTTCGATATAGGATGATTTTTGAATCTCACTTTCCTTTTTAAAGCTGCTGTATTCGAAGAAAAGGTATAGACTACTCATGACAATTGCTGATGAAGCAAAAAATACAACAATGTACAAGAGAAAGGTTTGGGGAATGGATAGGATTTTTCGTTTAGACATAGATAAACAGTAAGGTTCTTTTTTGATTAGCACCTAAAATACAAATAAAAATGGTGTTTCCTCTTTTTATCTTTTTAAAAAGAAACACTATAAATACCTATTGTTATCAAGGGGTTTGTTATGTGTTTTATAGATCGAAATATTTAACCTAGTTTATACAGGTATTGTTTCTATTATCTAATTTTGGATATGATAACGTAGATGCATTTGTTTTATGTACGATGATTATTTTTCTTCTCGATCAGCTGAACTTACTGGTTTCTTTTTAATTTGTGTCAGCTCCATTTTTCTGATTCTCGCACGAATCGCACCTTTAGTTCTTTTCAACTTGATAGCCATTTCTGAAACGGGCATGCCATCGAAAAAAAGGTTGATCATTTCATCATCATCTTTTCTATTCCAAGGCTTATAGGCTTCTTTACTCTCTTTTTTAATTTGCTTTATCTTATCGAAGTCGTCTTGGTCCATGTTATGGCTTATCTGTGTGAATAAATGATTTCAGATTGTAAAGATAAGTAGAAGTATTCAGTTTGTAGCTTTGAATGATATAGGATACTTCTTCAATGAGTTTATTATTTTTCATCTCTAGACTGGTCGAGTAATCTATAATTTCGCATCCTGTTTGCCCTAAAGACAGCTTAGTAATAATTGAGAATAAAATTATAATGTAAATGTTTCTATAAGAATGTTTCAGTTTTTGTGGAATACGAATTATCTCATAAAATTGTAAAGATAATCAGTAGGATCTCTGTCTACCATTTCTTCATTAATTTCGAAATCGGCATATTCATGAAAAGTACAGCAATCATCCGATTTTGAAACCACATTCAGGTAAATGTCGTGGCTTTCGTTAGGACTCAAGTGTAGCTTATAATTTTTGAAGCCTTCCAAGCTTTTCCATGCAATTTCGTATGATAGAATAAATGCCCTTTCATTCTCTTCATCTATTATGATTTCTATCTAAATAGGGGTTTCTTCCTCATTTTTAATATAAGTAATAGAAATTTCATTGCTCTTATAGGTCCCATTAAAAATTAGATCCTCTGCACTTGTTTTGTCAGTAATTTTAAGCCTTAGCACCTGTGGTGGGCTAAAGCATTCTGGACATTCGCGTGTGTCTTTACAAGATAGGATTGAGAATAATATGAGAACAATAAGGATAGGATTGATCAAATTGAAGTTCATTGGGATATGAATTTATGTTCAGATCGAATTTAATAGTTTTTCTTTTTGAAATAAAATTAGTGACTTGTTTTTAATTATTTTAAATAAGGGGTGTATCATAATCTCTAATGCCCGACTTTACTTAACTTCTGTATGTAAAATATCTATTGTTTATAATTAATGTTGTGTTATGATTTGTTTTAATTAACTTCATTCGTCTTTTGAGAATTACATAAAAACCATGCGGGTAAAATAATGCTGTTAGCCATGCTTTTTATTGTAATTAACGACTTAAGTCAGATGGGGAGGTTTATTAAGTCTTCGTTTTCGAATAGCTTAATAGACTTTTGAGTATTAATTAATCAAAATCAATAAAATGATTACAAATGAACAAATTATCGCTTGTAAAGCCACAGTAGCTAAAGTTTCTGATAAAGAAACTGAAGAGCTAAACATGCCAAGCACTGTTTATGGAGGCGAAAGTGAAACCCTTGAAACCTGGGCTAATCAAGACAGTGATAAACTAGCCATAGGTGGTATTAGTGTAGAACGTATTGCTCAAATAGGTATTCGAGCTTTTGTTTTTCGTGAATATGAGTCAGCTTGGATAGTTGTACGACGTACGGGTAAAGATGCCGAGAAAGAATGGAAGGCATTTGCTACTCGTGCTTACGATTTGTGCGACGAAATGAAGCATGCCTTTAAATATGCTTTCAGGAATGAGCCAGAGCTTTTGGGTCGTGTTAACGAAATTGCACAGGGAACAGGTGATCCCGATATGATTCAGGATTTGAAAACCTATTCGCTATTGGGGCTGAAATACCAAGATTTGTTAACGCCTATAGGTTTTGATATTGCCAAATTGGATACAGCCAGCAGCATGTCAGACGAAGGAGCTAACCTTTTGGCTGAGGCAAATGGTAGCAAGCTAAAGGGCAATGAAAATAAGGTGTTGCGCGATAAAGCTTATACCCACCTAAAAGAAGTAGTTGATGAGGTTCGTGCCTGTGGTAAATATATTTTCTGGAAAGACAAAAAACGCTTGGTGGGTTACCAAAGCGATTATTGGAAAAGTAAGAATACGAGAACTAAGAAAACCGAATTAGAACAAGCTTAGATTAATAGACTAGGTGATTAAAAGACTCTGCATTAGCAGAGTCTTTTTTTTATAAACTTGCTCCTTTTAAAGTTTAGGTCACCCTTTTAAATATGACGCTTTCCTGTTACTGAATTTCCCTTCCTGTTATTAAGTTAGCTATCCTTTTAACTTTTGAACCTTTCCTGTTAAAAATTAAGCAATCCTGTTCAACAGGACGACTTATTTTCTAACAGGACGACCCGAAAAGTAACAGGGCGGCTTATTTTTCTACATGGCGACTCAAAAAGTAACATGGCGGCTTATTTTCTTACATGGAGGGCTAAAAATTAACATGAGAGCTTTTTTATTGACATGACAGGATTTGTTCCGACATGAGGTGCAGAAACAGAACTCTAATGACATAAAAGTTAACTGGAAGCATTCTAACTTATTGTTGTATTGGTGTTTTACCGAATGCTATTATTCTGTTTACGATTATCTTTTAATATATTTGGTAGGCTATTTATATCGATGGTAATTTTAAGAAAAAAAATGAAGCATAAGCTCAATTTAAAATTAAAGTCTTTGCAAAAACCGTAAGCTTATTTATTGCAGTTTTAGAGAGTAATAACCATTAGTCTAGTGATTTATAAAAACAAACAGATAAGTGAGATAAAGTGCATTGCACCTTAGCCACTTGTTACAAAACATTTAAAGCAGAAAATGAAAAACATTAAATTAACCTTAGTATTTGCACTAAATTTTCTCATCTGCAATTCCATTCTTGGGCAACCTTCGGAATTGACGACAAAGGTTTGTAATAACTTAGATTTAAATATTGAAGATTGTTATTTATCGCTAGTGAGTCAAAAGGTGATGCCTAGTGATCCTTCAAAATCCATTATTGTACTACCTAAAATTGTAGAAAAGGAAGATGATTATTTTATACTAGACAGTTACATTTTGATTGTTGAAAACATTACGGGAAAGATACTATCTAAATATTTTGAAAGTCACACAACAAATAATTGGACTTCAGATGCTATAGAAATAGAATCTATTAAAGTTGATACAGCCCCATATAATCTCAATAAATCAACTAGAGCTTTTGGAATAAGAGTTAGTTATTCTGGACCTTCAAGAGTGAATCCTTATTCTGAAGAAACTCTATCGCTATTTATAGAACGAGAAGAAAAAATTATCCCAGTGCTTAATAAGTATACTATTGCACTTTTCAATGGCGAATGGGATGGAGTGTGTGTCGGTAGTTTTAAAGACCAAGAAAAAATTGTAATCATATCGAAAGAAGGAACCAATGGTTTTGCTAACATCTTAGTGAAAAATAAAATTACGGAAACGACGAATGTGACTGAAAATGAAGATTGTGTTGAAAAAGAAATAATTAAAACAGTAAAAGGAGTTTTAAAGTATGATGGTAAAGAATATAAAAACGTTTTGTAACAACTAAGCGTTCGTGTGGCAGGAACTGCCCAACATGAACGTTGGGTTGACGTAACCGTTAATTGAATTATGACCTTATGGGGAATGATGTGATTAGCTATCACGGTATTTGAATATTCAAGGGTACTTTAAATTGAAAAAAATGAAAATTTATAGAGATAATATAAAAATGTATGATGCCAAATTACTTAAGCTAAGTAAGATATTAAATCGTATTTCATTTCTTAGGCTATTTATTTTTGTAATTTCAAGCACCATTCTTATATACTTGATTAGTAGTAAACTAATTACTCCCTTTTTTATTGTTTTTCCTATTTCAATAATATGTTTTGCTTTAGTCATCAAGCATCATAACAAAATAGCTTACTTGAGAAAACATACGTCATTCCTGAAAGGAATAAATGAATCCGAAATTTTAAGAGGAAAATGTAATCTGGAAGAATTTGATACCGGACATAAGTTTATTAATCAAAATCACCCATACACATCTGATTTAGATATTTTCGGACAACATTCCATTTTTCAATTAGTAAATAGAACAACTACAGAATCAGGTATGATACTCTTATCAGAATGGCTATCTGAACCTGCACCTAATTATGAAATACATGACAGACAAAAAGCCATAAAAGAATTATCTCAAAAATTGGATTGGAGGCAAGATTTTCAGGCATCAGGCATGCACTTTAAAAATAAAAAAAGTGATTATTATAAATTGTTAGATTGGGTAGAAGCACCTGTTGTTTTATTAAAACATCGACGAACTTATTTAGCAGTTGCAATAATCCTTTCGGTTCTATCCTTTCTTGCCTTATATTTTTATATACCTTATTTTGATTCATCAAACTGGTATATTTATTTGCTTCCCTTAATTACTGTTTTATTTATTATTAACAGAATTTTAAAAAAAGTAAAACCCATCGCCGATAATATCGTTGAAACCTCACAAGAGAATATTAATACTTTAAGAGGTTATCTGACACTTATCAATAAAATTGAAAGTGAAAGTTTCAAGTCAAAGAAATTATACGAATTACAATCAATACTAATAAAAGGCAAATATTCAGCATACAATGAAATTAATAAGTTGTGCAGACTATTGGAATTTTCTGAGCAAAGAGGTGTAAATAAGATAAAGATGCCAATAAAAGGAAATCCTTTTTATTCTTTATTAAACAGTTTCCTACTGCTTGATATTTATTTAATTATTAGAGTAGAAAAATGGAAATCAAAGAATAAAGCGTTTTTAAAACCATGGTCTAGAGTAGTAAGTGAGTTTGAAGTAATAAATAGTCTTGCAGGTTTTTACTATTCAAACCCATCATATACATTTCCAGAGGTAACAGAAAAGAACAACTACGTACATTTTGAATCGTTGGGGCATCCTTTAATAAATTCTAATAAACGTGTTAGTAATAATTTTCACTCAGAGGGACAAGGTGATGTTGTTATGATTACCGGTTCCAATATGGGAGGGAAAAGTACTTTTTTAAGGAGCGTAGGCGTAAACCTTGTTTTGGCTTTAGCTGGTGCACCTTGTTGTGCAAAATATGGACAGGTTTCGAACCTGAAATTATATACGAGTATGAGAACCCAAGATAATTTGAAGGAAGGAATTTCCTCTTTTTATGCAGAATTAAGTAGAATTGAAAAAATGCTGAAACTGATAGAAAGTAGTCACAATGTATTTTTTCTTTTGGATGAGATGTTTAAGGGAACAAACTCAGAAGATAGGCATAAAGGAGGTTTTTCATTGATTAATCAAATAAGTAAGCTCAAAACGTCAGGAATTATTGCAACACACGATATTGAACTTGCAAAACTATCAGGGAATAAAATGTTAGTTACAAATTATAGTTTTAATAGTGAGATTAAAGATAATTCAATGATTTTCAGCTATGAACTTCATCCAGGTATATGTAATGATTTTAACGCTAGTGAACTTATGGAAAAAAGTGGAATTAAAATTTTAACTAATATTCCAAACAAGTGAAATCAAGTATAAATTCGGCATATAACATTTTGTATATGTCAGAGCGGGTTAGGTGTAAATTTGGGAATTTTTCTCTCGCATAAACTTCGTGGTGTGTTGAAAAGATATTCTCCCGTAATCCGCTCCGCCACATACAATTTACCGTAATTTAAACCATATAATTATAAAGACAATATGAAAGCATTGACTTTTTCAAAATTTGGCTCACCAGATGTTCTGGAATATATAGAAATAGCAAAACCACAAATTAAAGACAACGAGATACTATTAAAAAATAAAGCAATTGGATTAAACTTTGCCGACATATACAGAAGAAAAGGCAATTACCATTTAAAAGGAGAACCACCTTTTATTGCAGGGTATGAAGGAGCAGGAATTGTTGTGGAATCTAAATCGGATAAGTATAAAGTCGGAGATAAAATTGCATATACCGATGTACCCTTTTCTAATGCAGAATTTATTACAATTCCAGATACACACGCTATTCCAATTCCAAATAATATTGATTATCCATTAGCGGCTTCTGTTCTTTTGCAGGGTTTAACGGCTCATTATTTATGCAGTGACAGTTATAATGTTAAAAGTGGAGAAACTATTCTTATTCACGCTGCATCAGGCGGTGTAGGTCAAGTTTTAATTCAACTTTGTAAATCAAAAGGGGCAACTGTAATTGGTTTATCACGAAATAAAGATAAACTAAAGACCATTTTGAATTGCAAAGCCGATTATGCAATAGAATTAAATGACAACTGGAAAACTCAAATAATGAATATAACCAACCAAAAAGGTGTTGATGTTGTATTTGATAGTGTAGGTTCAACCTTGATGGATAGCTTTGAAGTAACTAAAGATTGTGGACATGTTGTTTTTTATGGCATGAGCGGAGGAGATCCAAAACCAGTTGATCCAAGAATGTTAATGGATACAAGCAAAACCCTTTCAGGAGGAGATTTATGGAGTTACTTAACAAATGAAAAAGAGCGGAGAACCAGAGCAAAAAAACTATTCCAACTAATAAAAGATGGCGTAGTTAAAATTAAAGAACCTGTCCAATTTAAATTATCGGAAGGAAAAAGCGCACACGAATTTTTAGAAGATGGTAAAAGCTCTAGTAAGATATTATTAATTCCAGATTCGGAAATAAAATCTACACACAACAAAAATTAAATTGTCATGGGCGGTGACAAGCTCCCTATAGCTATCGAGATTGATAACTTAGCTCAACTTATAAGCACCAGCAGGCCATATTTAATAATGAATCCCTTATTAGTTAGTAATTAAGATTATTACAATTGGTGAAAATGAATACAATACGCACATTGATTCGCAATGCATTGCATCTCTACGGGTGGTGATTATAAAAATAAATTTGGTCCTCAATCAAAAAAATCGGGCATCAATTATTCGTGGTTTAAAAATTGGTGTAACAAAAAATGCCAGAAAAATCCATACAGATTTTAAATGGCAATCTCGATTTCAAGATCATATTAGACGAAATGATGCAGCCTTTCATAAAATCAGAGACTACATCAATAATAATCCTTTACATGGAAGGTTGATAAGTTTTATGAATGGCAATAAAAAAAATCAGCCAGCTCGATAGTTCGAACTGGCTGGTTTTTCTTGTGTGCCCGGGGCACGATTATATGGGGATTTAGGTTATTTCTAAAACAAAGTACGAATATAGTACAATATTCTAAATAACCTATATTTTTTTGTTAAACGATCCCTGAGAATCCCATAAAGGCCATTGCAAGTAAACCTGCAACAATAAGAGCCGCAGGAGTCCCTTTAATACCTTTAGGTAGTTCAACAAGATCAAGATGCTCTCGTATTCCTGCAAACAGCACTAAAGCTAATCCAAAACCAATTGCAGATGCTCCTGAGAATACAACTGCTTCAAGCAAGTCGTAATCTTTCTGAATGGTCATGATAGCTACACCTAGAATAGCACAGTTGGTTGTGATTAATGGTAGAAACACACCCAATGCCTGATACAAAGGAGGACTTACTTTTTTAAGGATAATCTCAACCAATTGTACTAAGGCAGCAATCACCAAAATAAAGGAGATGGTTTGCATAAAACCAATACCAAAAGCATCCAATATATATTTTTGAATCAAATAGGTAACAATGGTTGCCAGAATCATAACAAAGGTTACGGCTCCTGTCATACCTACAGCGGTAGATACCTTTTTCGATACACCAAGGAAAGGACAAATTCCAAGGAATTGTGCCAATACAACGTTATTAACGAATATGGCTGATATAATTATTACAATATATTCCATGATAATATCTCTTTTAAGCTTTTCTTAATTGGTTGATAAATGCAATTAGATAGCCCAATGCTATGAATGCACCTGGGGCTAAAACGAATATTAACATGCCATAACTTTCGCTGAAAATAGGAAAATTGAATACTTTACCTGTCCCTAATAATTCGCGAACAGCACCAAGCATGGTTAATGCCATAGAGAAACCAAGTCCCATACCAGCACCATCTATAATTGAAGGAACCAATTTGTTTTTAGAAGCAAATGCTTCGGCACGACCAAGTACCACACAGTTAACAACAATCAGTGGAATAAACACGCCTAATTGAGCATGAAGAGCAGGTACATAACCAGCCATAACAAGATCAACGATAGTTACAAATGAGGCAATAATTACAATAAACGATGGGATCTTCACTTTATCAGGAATCATACCACTCACCAATGAGATCACAAGGTTCGACATGATCAGTACAAAGGTTGTTGCCAAGCCCATACCTAAACCATTAATCGCAGATGAGGTCACACCCAATGTTGGACACATCCCAAGAAGCAATACAAAAACTGCATTCTCCTTAAAAAATCCTCTTGAAAAATTCTGCCAGTTATTCATTGCTTGTTTCCTCCTTCGTTTGATTTTTCATATACTCGTTATATGCTGTTTGTACAGCCTCTAGAAAAGCACGAGAACTGATAGTTGCAGCTGTAATGGCATCAATATCGCCACCATCTTTGCTGACAATAAGCTTTGTAGTTTCAGGGTTTTTTCCAACAATACTTTTAGTATCTCCTTTTGATTCTTGATTTGAATCTTCGGATTTAAAACCTAAAATATTACCCAAATTTTCAACCAAGCTCAATTGCACTGTTGTAGGGTCAACAGGCTTAAACCAATCGGCCATTTTAGTACCCAAACCAGGCGTTTCTTTATGCTCTAAAACTGAATAGTTATTGATGGTTCCATCGGGTTTAAAACCCACCATAATCCATACATATCCTGAAAAGCCATTGGTTGTGAATGTTTTTACAGCTGTACCCACCAATTTCTCATCCTTCTTTGCAGGATAAAATTCAAGCTTATCGCCGCTAGGCATAGCAACTTCGTACATTTCCTCGCTTGGGTTGTTGTCAAAAGCGGGAACAACCTCTTTAATTGCTTTTAATTTCTTAGTCAGCTTTGCAGCTGCAATCGGTTCTTTGGTTAGTTCGTAAAGACCACCCAAAGCAGCTGATGCTACCAGTGTTATTATAAATAACACCAGAACCATATTTATAAACGTAGATTCTTTTTTACCAGCCATGATTATTTCCTTTTTTCGCCGAAACGCTTAGGTTTAACATATACATTAATAAGAGGTACAAATCCATTCATGATAAGAATAGCAAATGATACCCCTTCAGGATAAGCTCCGAATACACGAATCACAACGGTTAATAAACCAATTCCGATACCGTAGATCAACATACCCTTATTCGACATTGGCGAAGTCACATAATCGGTTGCCATGAAAATAGCACCCAATAATAAACCACCTGTTAGAATATGGAAAGCTGGTCCTGCATAAGCTTCTGGATTAGTCATATTAAGAATGCCAGAGAAAATAGCAACAGTCGCAATGATTGATACAGGAATATGCCAAGTGATAATCTTTTTAACTAACATGTAGATTAAGCCTAGTACAATTGCTGCACCAGCAACTTCACCTATTGAACCACCCATGTTTCCAAGGAACATATCCACATTTGATGGGAGTTGAGCCATTAAGTCAGTTAGAGAATCCCCTTTGTTTAAGCCTTCCTTGATAACCGCAAGAGGTGTCGCACCAGTTTCAGCATCAAGATATGAAGTTTCGAAACCTAAAGCTTTAGGCCAAGAAGTCATTTGAACAGGAAAGGAGATTAATAGGAAAACACGTCCTACCAGCGCAGGATTGAAAACGTTGTTTCCTAATCCTCCAAAAGTCAGTTTACCAATACCAATAGCAACCAAGGCTCCAATAATGATAATCCATATTGGCAGGTTGGCAGGCATGTTAAATGCCAAAAGAATACCGGTTATTAAAGCTGAACCATCCTTAATTGTAGGTTCAACGTTAAGTAAATATTTTTGAATTAAGAATTCGAAAAGATAACATGATGCAACGGCAGTAAGGGTAACAATAATGGAACCCAAACCAAAGTAATAGAAAGATAATAGAAGAGCCGGAAGCATCGCGAAAACCACACCATACATGTTTTTCTGTATGGAATCTCCACTGTGTATGTGTGGCGATGGTGCGATAAGTACTTTGGTGTTCATATTTATTAGATATTAATTAGTTATATTTTAGTACTTAGAGTTGTATAAGTTTTTTTGTTTTTAGTACTTAAAGTATTTATTAGTGTCTAAAGTACTTAAAGTTGTAAATCACTTCAGGCACTTTTAACTCTAGGCACTCTAAGTACTCATTTTAATTTATTACTG
>TARA_R110001583_G_scaffold2831_2_pt1 | contig 20009 bp, 17 predicted proteins | sample TARA_R110001583 | Tara Oceans TARA_R110001583 (sample SAMEA4398432) | marine metagenome | biome: Polar Biome; feature: [MES] marine water layer (ENVO:01000295) within the mesopelagic zone...; material: water (ENVO:00002006), including particulate matter (ENVO:01000060) such as...... | reverse complement strand
GTTGCTAGCAATATTCTGAGTTTCTTATTTTATGGCATGGATAAGTTAGCAGCAATCAAGCACTGGCAAAGAACGCCTGAGAAGCATTTTTATTGCTTAGCATTATTATCCGGTTGGCCGGCTAGTATCTTAGCCCAGATTGTATTTAGCCATAAAACCAGCAAAGTAAGTTTTCGCCGTTGGTTTTATATGATGAGTTTGATTAATATTGGGCTAGTAGTTGCTTATCTATTCTATTTTCCTAAATAGAATAGATAACATCAATAGAGCGGACGGTATTAATAGAATAAAGAGGCTAGATTTCATTAGGTTCAAAGGCTTCATTTGCTTTGTCAAAAGCATCAGACTCAGAGGACTGCTCTGATTGATTCATTAATTTATCTAGTTCCTTAGTGCTTTTATCCCAAAGTTCTTTGCTCGTTTCTTTACTATTGTTCCAAATTTCTGAGCTAGATTCCTTACCTTCTTCCCACAGTTCTTTACTGGTATCTTTACTTTTTTTCCACAGTTCTTTACTGGTTTCTTTACTTTTTTCCCAAGCTTCTTTACTTGACTCTGTACCTAGCGTTACAACATCTTGGCTTGTTTTTTTACTTTTTTCCCAAATTTCCTCGCTAGACTTGCCAACGGCATCCCAAGATTTACTTGGATCTGTTTTTCTAGCCTCGGCAGCAGCCGCTTTAGCTCTCTCCAATAATGTCGGTTGTGCTTCGCTTGTTTGATCTTCAAAATCATCAAAGGCAAGTGTTGGCTGAGCTTGGCTTATTTGTTCAGTTTTACCTTTAAGCTCGCTAGCCATCGCCTCTGGTTTGCTTGCTTCTTGTTCTGCTCCACAGGCTGAAATAAATAATAAAGTGCTGAAGCATAATGAAGAGGTTATTGTTTTTGAAAATGTCATATCTCATTCCTATCAAGCATGTTTGTTAACATGCAAATATTGTAAAGGCTTAATTTATAAGAGGCATTCTAAAAGCCATCGCTCATTAGTCAAACAATAGTAAAATTAGTTGCAAATATAAACGCTTAAAGCTTGAATTATTTAATCAGATAAAATACTGTTTATAAAAACAGTTGGAGTGTGCGTTGAAATTATATATTGCTGAAAAACCAAGCTTAGGGCGCGCAGTGGCAGATGCGTTACCAAAACCACATCGTAAAGCCGATGGTTGTATTTATGCCGGCAATGGTGATGTCGTGAGTTGGTGTATAGGGCACTTGTTAACGCAGGTTGATCCCGAAGCTTACGATCCTAGTTTTAAACAATGGAAATTTGAGCATCTACCAATTATTCCTGAACAGTGGAAATTAAAGTCAGTCGCTCAAACCAGCAAGCAATTAAGCATTTTGAAAAAATTAATTAAACAAGCTGATCAGTTAGTACATGTAGGAGATCCGGACAGAGAAGGCCAATTATTAGTTGATGAAGTGATTCATTTTAGTGGTGTAAAAGGTAAAAAATTACAACAAGTAGAGCGCTGTTTAATCAGTGATTTAACCGTTAATGCAGTGAAACGCTCACTACAACAGTTACGCTCTAACCAAGACTTTATTCCACTTTCAACATCAGCATTAGCAAGAACCCGTGCCGACTGGTTATATGGTTTAAATTTAACCCGCGCTTACACATTATTAGCGCAAAAATCGGGTTATAAAGGGGTGATTTCAGTTGGGCGAGTACAAACCCCATTATTAGGCATAGTAGCTAGGCGTGATAAAGAGATTGAGCAATTTGTTAGTAAACCTTTTTATGAAGTATTAGCGCATTTAGATGTGCATAAAAATAAAAGTAATGAACAGCCATTTACGGCTAAATGGCAACCTAGTGACGCTTGCGCACCATATCAAGATCCAGAAGGGCGGGTGCTAGTCAAAGCATTGGCTGAAAATGTAGCGACCAGGATCACCGACCAACCCGCTATAGTAATAAGCTTTATTAATAAGAATAAAAAGCAGGTCGCGCCATTGCCTTATAATTTGTCAGGGCTACAAATTGATGCCGCAAAACGTTTTGGTTACAGTGCACAACAAGTGTTAGATGCCGCCCAAGCACTTTATGAACGACACAAATTAATTACCTATCCACGATCGGACTCTCGTTATTTACCGCGTAATCATCACCAACAAGCTAAATATGTAACACAAGCGATTGCAAACAATGAACCGGTGATGCAACAAGCAGTGCAGAATGCAGACTTATCGATTAAAGGCCGAGCTTGGAATGATAGTAAGGTAGATGCGCACCATGCGATTATTCCTACGGATACTAACAAATCAACTAGTTCGTTAGACTTACTATCAAAAAATATATATCAATTAATCGCACGCCAATATCTTTGCCAGTTTTATGATGATTATTGCTATGCAGAGTGCATTGCTGAAATTGAAATCAATAAAGGGCTGTTTATCAGCAAAGCAAAGTCTAAGCAGAGTGATGGCTGGAAAATATTATTCCCACAAAAAGAAACAGAAAGCTTTTTACCAACGCTAAAAAAAGGTCAAGTATTACATTGTGAGCGTGGTGAAGTGATCGATAAAAACACCCAACCCCCAGCATATTTTACTGACGCAACCTTACTCGCCGCAATGAGTAATATTGCACGTTTTGTTAAAGATCCAGAGCTTAAAAAAGTACTTAAAGAAACCGATGGTTTAGGTACAGAGGCGACAAGAGCAGGGATTATAGAATTATTATTTAAGCGCCAATTTTTACAGCGAATAGGGAAAACCATTCAAGCAAGCGAGGTCGGTAGAAAGTTGATTGAAAGCCTACCAGATAGTTTAACCCTACCGGATATGACCGCATTATGGGAAATGCAGTTAAATGCGATTAGCCATAAAGAGCAAAGTTACCAAGGTTTTGTATTTCCGTTGCAAGATCAGTTAGGTCATATTATTAAGAAAGCCATTGCTGATGGCCCGCAAGCATTAGTCAATTTGCCTGCAAGCCCTACAGGGTTTAAAAAGTCATTTACTAAAAGAAAACCAGCCGCTAAAAAGAGTGCAAGTTTTAGTAAAAGCACCAAAACAAAAAGAGCTGCTACAAAATCACGCTAAAGGTGTGATGATGTCATATCAGCCTACGATAAATGATAAGTAGTTAATAATAAACACGGCAATATTTAATGAGAGTCACTGCGATGGAAGATAACTTAAGCATAAGAGCATATAGCAAGCAGCGAAGAGGGCATGTGCACTGTTATCACCAGCTGGTTTTGCCGATATTAGGCACTATTATTATCGAACTCGATGGGTACCAAGGTAAAGTCTCCGTTGGAGAGTGTGTTGTGATCCAATCCGATACCTTTCACTTATTCAGAGCCAATGAAGCAGCCCGATTCATTGTCGCAGACCTTAATTTATTACCTGATAATTTATTAAACATGGACTCTGTTGTTTTCTCTGTCTCTTCTCCGCTTAGAAGTTATCTATTTTTTATTGAAAAACAATTACAACACAAAGTTGATAGTTCGATTGAAAGGTTGATGCAGAAGATGTTTTTTCAACTGTTGCAGCAACAAAAAGCAGGCGCACAAATGGACCCTAGGGTGAGGGCCGTTATTCAGCATATATCCGATGATCTATCATTAACATTCACTATTAATGGATTAGCCGATATTGCCTGTTTAAGCCCAACACAATTTAAGAAAGTATTTAAGCAGTCGATTGGTCAAAGTGTGTTGCAATATATAACGGTTCAAAGAATGGAAAAGGCCAAGGCATTATTAACGCATACAGATGTACCGGTGCAGCTGATATCGGAACAAGTAGGGTATAGTGATATCTCTGCTTTTAGCCGCCGATTTTCGCATTTTTTTGGTTTATCTCCTCGTCAACTAAGAAGCTAATAGGTTAAATGGGTAGATTCGTCTGTAAAACCTAACTTTATAAAAACTAACTCCATAAAATTTAGTCTTGTAAAACAACACAAGCGTCTTTTCTGCAAACTAATATATTAACGGTAGGTTTATACTTCGGCTCAATAATCGTTTAAAGGATCAACATGAGCCAGTTAAGCATAACCAATAAGTCAGAAACATACGCTGTATCAGCCATTTTATTTGCTTCTCTATTATGGGGTACAACGGGTACTGCTGCATCGTTTGCACCTACTGTGAGTCCATTAGCCATCGGAGCCTTTTCTATGGGGGTCGGAGGTTTAATGTTAGCTATTCTTGGTGCAAAAAATCTTCGTAATGATGCAAAACAACTGCTAAAAGAAGGCAAACTGCTTTGTATAGGTGCGATTGCTTTAGCTATTTACCCATTAGCCTTTTATAGTTCGATGCGATTATCAGGCGTAGCAATAGGAACAGTTATTTCAATCGCCAGTGCTCCTTTTTTTGTCGCGTTAATTGAGTGCCTTTTTTGCAAACAAAATAACATTGATCGCCGGTGGGTACTGAGCTTATTTATCGGGTCTGTTGGTATTGTATTGTTAGCCAGTTCAGAAACAAATCTAGCGCAACAAACGCTTGATGATGCAAGCAAAGTTATTGGAATATTGCTCGGTTTTGTTGCGGGTCTCGCTTATGCACTTTATTCATGGGCCGCAAAAGCATTGATTAATCGTGGAATAAGTTCGAAATCAGCAATGGGAAGTATCTTTGGTATTGGTGCTGTATTGCTTGTTCCTATTTTAATATTGAATAGAAATGATCTGTTTGCGACAACCATCAATACGCTAGTTGTGGTTTATATTGCCGTTATACCCATGTTTGTAGGTTATGTTTGCTTTGGGTACGGGCTTAACACTATTCACGCTAGCAAAGCCACTTTACTTACTCTGTTTGAGCCCGCAGTCGCGGCTGTGTTTGCAGTAGTTGTGGTGGGTGAATCCATTTCTGTATTAGGGTGGGCTGGTATAGTCCTTATTATGTTGTGCTTATTGTTGCAGTCTTACAAACCTAAGAGTTAGTTATTAGCGCTTAGGGGATATGAAGCATGAAAATAACTTAGTGATTATTAATAGGGGTTTAGTAATAAAAAACACCGAAAAATTTCTTATTCAGTGTTTTTTTAAGGCTATTTTATGTTGCTATTTGCCTACTTTTTTAGCTAGATATTCAGTTTATTCTTGATTTAAAAGAGAATTAAAGCTCTTTGTATTTATCAAATACGATATGCGAATAAGCATTTACCGGTTTTTTAGTAATAACGGGCGCTGATTCACTGTTTAGTAAAATACCCACCGTGCGATCAAATGCAATCGGATCTAAGTAACCCATCTCTGGACCAGAGGCTAACAGTTTTGCAACTTCAGTCATCATACGTGTTTGGTGATGTTCTGTTTGTGCGCCTGTATCATCATATTCTAATACGATCATTGCAGCTTCTTTAGGGTGTTCAGCCGCCCATTTCCAACCTTTTAGAGAGGCTTTTAAGAATTTTGCGTAGTTTTCTACTTTCTTAGCGTCTTTTAAATCTTCTTCTAAAACGTATAAACCATCTTCTAAGGTTGCTACGCCTTCTTCTTCGTATTTAAACAGTACTAGCTCTTCTGGTGTTAAACCACCGTCCATGATTTGACCGTATTCGTTATAAGTCATGGTTGAAACACAATCAGCTTGTCCTTGGAAGATTGGGTCAACATTAAAGCCTTGTTTAAGTACCGTTACGCCATCGTCACCACCAGTTGTCGGGTAACCCAGTTGAGACATCCAGCTTAAGAATGGATATTCATTACCAAAGAACCAAACACCTAATGTTTTACCTTTAAAGTCAGCCGCAGTTTTAATACCACTTGATTTTAAACAGGTTAACATCATGCCCGATTTTGCATAAACTTGAGCAATATTAACCATTGGAAGGCCTTTCTCCCTAGTGGCTAAAGCAGAAGGCAACCAGTCGACAATAACGTCGGCACCGCCACCTGCTAATACTTGAGCAGGTGCGATATCTGGACCGCCGGGTTTAATCGTTAAGTTTAGGCCTTCATCTTTGTAGAAACCTTTTTCTAGTGCCGTGTAATAACCTGCAAATTGTGCCTGAGTAACCCACTTAAGTTGTAATGTGAGTTTATCTGCAGCGCTAGCGCTAAAGCTTGATGCCAATAAAGCAGCACCTGTTGCGATTGTGATTAGCGTTCTTTTCATAGTGTATTCCCTTTTCTATTAATAGAATGACGTTAACGACTGTTATTACCTTCTCGGTACGAGGGGTGCCAAAACAGTAATGATTTTTCTAATAAGGCAAGTGCCCCATAACTTAATGAACCTGCAATAGCAGCCACCACAATAGTGGCCCATACTAAGTCCATATTCATTCGACCAACTTCTGTCGAAATTCTGAACCCCATGCCAACAATTGGAGTGCCAAAAAACTCAGCTACAATTGCGCCTATTAATGCTAAAGCAGAATTAAGCTTTAAGGCATTAAAAATAAACGGTAGGGCGTGGGGTAATTGATTTTTAATGAATATTTGTGATTTTTTAGCTGCATAGGTATGCATTAAATCTTTATGTAATGCATCGGTTGACTGCAAGCCTGTGAGTGTGTTGATAAACATAGGAAAGAAGGTCATCACCACGATCACAGCGGCTTTAGATTGCCAATCAAAACCAAACCACATCACCATGATGGGTGCTATCCCAACAATTGGAATGGCCGACATGAAGTTACCTAAAGGCATCAAAGCGTCTCGTAGCACTTGGCTTCTAACTGCCCATTGCGCAACAATAAATCCCGATGAACATCCGATGATATAACCCGCTAATACCGCCTTTAAGTAAGTCTGTTTAAAGTCAGCCCATAACATAGGAATGTTATTAATTAAGGCATCAAAAATGTTACTTGGAGCGGGCATTAAAATAGGCGAAACCGCATAACCTTTGATAACGCTTTCCCAAGTTAGTAACAACATAAACGCAAATAAGCTGGGAATAAGGGCTTTAACAACTTTATATTTTCCCTCTAAATTAGTAAGTTGCCCTAGTAACATTGCCATACTGTAAGCGGCTACAATTAATATTAAGATCAGTAACGGTACGCTTTTATAGAAACCAATCTCATTAGTAGCCACGATAATCACTTGTATTAATATTAGGGCGATATACAGCGCATTTTTTATATTTTGAGAGATGAGAGAGTTAAGCATGGGTAAGTTCTCCTCGACGACGTAATAATACTTTTTCAGCCAGTCCAACTAACCAAACTAATATCGACCCTAATGTGGCGGCGACAATTAATGCGGCCCATATTTGTTCCGTTTGTCCGTAATAAGATCCACTTAATAAACGCGCACCTAAACCGCCTTGTGCACCTGTTGGAAGCTCTGCCACAATTGCACCCACTAATGCCGCTGCAATCGCTACTTTTAAACTCGCAAACAAGTAAGGTTGTGCGGAATACCAACGTAGCTTCCAAAAAATATCTTTGGCACTAGCACTGTAGGTATGCATTAACTCTTCGTGTAATTTATCTGATGAACGTAACCCTTTTACCATCGCAATAGTGACGGGGAAGAAGGATAGATACATGGATATGATGGCTTTAGGGATGACGCCAGTAATATTAATTGCACCGAGTACTACTACGACCATAGGTGCAATCGCTAAGATAGGAATGGTTTGTGAGGCTATCACCCAAGGCATTAAACTCGATTCTAAGGTTTTATTATTGACGATACCGACCGCAATTAAGATGCCGAGTAACGATCCGAAGACAAACCCTAATAGGGTAGAATTAAGGGTTATTTGTGCATGAAAAATAAGCGAACGTTTAGAAGTAACGGGTTTATCAATAATTGATCTTATCAACTCTTGACCCACTTGATGTGGCGCAGGTAGCATTGGCCTTTTTACTTCATAGGCTTGAGATATGACTTGTTGATAAGTCCATTCTTGGTTTTTTCGCTCCAAGTTATTAATCAGCTGGTTGCCGTTCATAATTAACGCGGCGAGGTACCATATTGCGATCACTATGGTTAACAAACTGACAAAAGAGAATAATTTTTGTTTCATTTTTGTCTACTCCTTTAGACTGGAACCTAGTCGATAGCATGCTCATGTGCTAATGCAGAACGAATCTCACTGGCTAAAGCATGAAACTCAGGACGATCTCGTAATGCCAATGTTTTTAGCCTTGGTAACGGGCTTTCAATGACTTTTAAGATACGTCCTGGACGTGGTGACATCACCACAATATGCGTTGACAGTAAGACGGCTTCATCAATTGAGTGGGTCACAAACACCACCGTTTTTTGTGTTTCACTCCAAATCCGTAGTAGCTCAATATTCATGTGATCACGGGTTATTTCGTCTAGTGCACCAAATGGTTCATCCATTAGTAATAAGTCTGGATTAAGGCACAATGCGCGTGCAATCGAGGCTCGTTGTTGCATACCGCCTGAAAGCTGCCAAGGGAACTTATTATGAAAGTCTTGTAACCCAACCATTTGTAGATATTTATCAATCTGTTTATTCTTATGAGCATCAGATTGCTTTGAAATTTCCATAGGAAGTGCGCAATTTTGCTTTATATTTCGCCAAGGCAGTAACGCAGGCGCTTGAAAAACATAACCGTATAAACGATTTAAACGCGCGTCTTCTGCATCGGTACCATTTACTTTAAGGTTGCCTGATGTTGGACGTTCTAAGTCAGCAATAACACGTAATAAAGTGGTTTTTCCGCAACCGGAAGGACCAATAAAAGAGACAAAGTCACCACTCTTAATGCTTAAATTAATATTAGATAACGCGTGTACATCGCCGTCTTTACTTGGGAAAATCAACGATAAATCCTGCACAGATATCATTTCACGCTTTGGCTTAACAGTTAGGCTCGGCTCTGTCAGTGTGGTTTGTTCTTCAACTGCTAACATATTACCTCTCTTATCTTATTAACTTTTTATCTTACTCACTGTTGATATTGTGAATTATTGAATTTGTTAATCGGCAGATTAACGTTCAACTTTATAAGGTGCATGTGTTTGGTTATATTTACTGACGGCGTCAAAAATAGTGGGAAAAGCAGGGCGTTTAATATAGCGTCCAGCACCTTCTTCAACGTTTAATTTCCCGTCTTTAAATACAACTTTCCCTTGGCTAATAGTAATGTAAGGAGAGCCGACGACTGTACGACCTTCAAAAATATTGAAGTCGATTTTTTGATGGTGTGTTTTAGCTGAAAGGGTATGTTCTTTCTGTGCATCCCAAATGACGATGTCCGCATCTGAGCCAACCGCTATGCAACCTTTTTGAGGATACAGGTTAAATATTTTAGCGGTATTCGTAGAGGTTACGCCTACAAACTCATTCTCAGTTAAACGTCCTTTATTTACGCCGGAATCCCATAACACCATTAATCGGTCTTCAACTCCTGCTGTGCCGTTGGGGATTTGTGTGAAATTATCCTTGCCCATGACTTTTTGGTCTTCGCAGAAACAACAGTGGTCTGTAGCGGTCGTTTGAATAGTGCCGCCTTGTAGGGCTTTCCATAATGCTTCTTGGTGGCCTTTAGGACGGAAGGGAGGGCTCATGACATGTGCCGCTGCCGTTGCCCAGTCAGGGTTACTATAAACGCTATCATCTAACTCTAAATGTCCTGCTAAACATTCTCCGTAAACACGTTGCCCTTCAGATTTAGCTCGTGCAATTTCATCAATCGCTTCTTTACAAGAAACATGCACTAAATACAGTGGGATACCAATAGATTGTGCAATACGAATCGCACGATTAGAGGCTTCACCTTCAACTTCAGGCGGTCTTGATTGTGGGTGAGCTTCTGGCCCTGTGATACCAGCGGCTAGCATTTTTTGTTGGAGGTGATGCACTAATTCGCCATTTTCTGCGTGTACTGTTGGCATTGCACCTAATTCTAAACAACGGTTAAAACTGTTTACCAAGGTTTCATCTTCAGCCATGATTGCATTTTTGTAAGCCATGAAGTGTTTAAAGCTATTAACACCTTCTTCTTCTACCAAGGTTTTCATATCATCTGAAACTGAATCATCCCACCATGTGACCGCTACGTGAAATGAATAATCTGCTACAGAGCGTGATGCCCAACCTTTCCACGTTTCAAAGGCTTCCATTAATGGTTGTTGTGGACTTGGGATAACAAAATCGATGATCATAGTGGTACCGCCAGCTAAACCTGCAGCTGTACCTGAATAAAAGTCTTCACTGGCAACGGTTCCCATAAAAGGGAGTTGCATATGCGTATGAGGGTCGATTCCGCCGGGCATGACTAGTTTACCCGTCGCATCAATTATCTCAGTATTGTTAGGAACCTCGAGGTCATGACCTATCGCTTTAATGATTCCATTCTCACAATAAACATCAGCAAAGATACTGTTATCTGCATTAACTAATTTGCCGCCTTTTATTAATAAATTCATCATCACTCAATTCTCCGTGGTAGTGCCGGTATTGCACTTTTTAAAATAGTTAAGATGCTAAAAGTGGGTTGTTGCATCTTGATGGAATATTTTTTATCGCCATCTGTTACAAAAAATCTTTTATAACCATTATTTTTGTAACGATAAATATGTCTCTTTATGTAGTTGCAATTAACAAGCCAATAACGAACTAGTTGACCAATTGGACTACTTTTTGTTGTTGGTTGGCGTGTTTACTAGTGTTTTAATCCATTGGGAGTTTGTCATTGTTGACGGTGTTGTCGATATCGAAAGAACAGATTGCTCATTATTAGCGCATTTGCTCCCTTATTTGGTGCGTTAAATTTGTACTGATTTCGGTCAATATAAAACCTAATTTATTTTATGGTACTTAAAGCCTTTGAAATAAGGCATTTAAGTAAAATTAAATATTCCTGTCCTATTGGTCAGTATTTTGCATTATGTTTAATTGATTATGTTTTTTGGAATGTAGATTTATTCAACTTTATTGGAGTCAATCATGGAAGCTTTAAAAATTAATAGTGATCGTCTATGGGATAGTTTGATGGAAATGGCCAAAATAGGCGGTACAGTAAAAGGTGGTTGTTGTCGTTTAGCCTTGACTGATTTAGATAAACAAGGAAGAGAACTATATATAAAGTGGGCTGAAGAGGCTGGTTGTACTGTTAAGGTCGATGCTATTGGTAATATTATGTGTACGCGACCAGGTGAAGACATGAGCTTGCCACCAGTGGGCACAGGTAGTCATTTGGATACGCAACCTACTGGCGGTAAATTCGATGGTGTTTATGGTGTGTTATCGGGTTTAGAAGTGGTTCGTTCAATGAATGATCAAGGCATTAAAACCAAACATCCAATCGAAATATCAGTATGGACGAATGAAGAAGGATCTCGATTCGCACCTGCAATGATGGGGTCTGGCGTTGTATCGGGTCGTTTTGCGCTTGAAGAAATTTTAGATAAAACTGATGTAGATGGTTTGCGTTTAGGTGATGAGCTTGAGCGCATTGGTTTTGCTGGAGAGACACCAGTAACCGGTCGCGATTTTCATGCCTTTTTTGAAGCGCATATTGAGCAAGGACCCTATCTAGAAGCTGAGGAAAAGCAAGTCGGGATAGTAACAGGTGGTCAAGGGCAACGTTGGTACAATGCCACATTAGTGGGTCGTGAGTCACATGCAGGTACAACACCAATGCATTTACGTAATGATGCATTAATTGCAAGTTCTCAATTGGTATTGAAGGTAGAGGAAATTGCAAAAGCACATCCACCAGGATGCGGCACCGTTGGCTTCATGCAAGTGACACCTAATTCACGTAATACTATTCCGGGTTCTATTTCTATGAGTATCGATTTGCGTCATCCTATTGATGGTGAGTTAACCTTGATGGATAAAGCATTAACAGAGGCAATTGCTGAAATAGAAGCGGCTGGTGTTTCTGTTGAATTAGATCCATTTTGGTATTACGAGCCTATTCACTTTAACACTGAGTGTGTTAGTGCAGTGCGCAAAGCCGCTGTTGACTTGGGTTACAGTCACATGGACATTATTGCAGGTGCTGGGCACGATGCTTGTTATGTTTCAGATTTTGCACCAACGAGTATGATTTTTACACCGTGTTTGAACGGTATTAGCCATAATGAAATTGAAAGTACGACACAAGAAGAGTGTGAGGGTGGTTGTTCAGTTTTACTTAATGCCATGTTAACAATGGCTGAGGCGGTTTAGACTACATAACTTATTTTATATCGTTAAAATTATCTGTAATATATTAAATAACAGTAAGTTAGCTAAATTGGTTAACTTACTGTTATTTTATTTAAATCGCTTTAAAGCAACTTAACACCGCATCCTTTTAATACGACCTGCGTGATTAATTCTGCACCCGTTTCAAAGTCACTTTCTTCTAATTCAGTTTTACCCATTAAAATACTACTTTGTAGGCCATAGTCAGCATAGGCTTGGGTTGATGACCAGATCATAAATAATAGATGCTCCGGACTGATTGGGTTCATCCATTGTTTTGCTATCCATTCTCGAAATACCTGACAGGTTTTCATGAATTGATCTTTTAAGTCTGTTTGTAGCTTTTCACGTAAGAAAGGTGCGCCGTGTAGAAGCTCTGAAGCGAAGATACGTGACGCATTTGAGTGATCTTTAGACTGTTTTACTTTTAGTAAAATGTAGTGTCTAAGCGCTTCCCTTGGGTGTTGGTCTGCACTCATACCTTCCATGTCGACTAACCAAATTTTTAAAATTTGAATTAAAACTTCTTTATATAGCACTTCTTTTGTTTTGAAATAATAGAGAATATTAGATTTTGGTAACTCAGCTTGATCTGCAATAGATGAAATAGTGGTGCCATTATATCCATATTCAGCAAAACGCTGTTCTGCGACAGACAGAATAAGCTGCAGGTTATCTTTACGAATATCAGCTGATTTACGACGTGTGGTACTGACTTTTTTATTTTCTTTCATTTAGTTTTCTCTGCACTGTTATGTCGCAATCGGATACTTCATGGTGCGATATCATCTCATATTTTTATTTGTAAATAATAGTGATAATTATTCTCTTTTTGATCGGTTAAATCCAAGAGAAATTATATTTATATTTATTTTATATAAAACAAAAACTTAACTGCTATTTTGTTTTTTGATTTTACTTGTTGACCCTGTGGTCAGCTAGTTGGCTTGCTGATTGCATTGTCTTAATTGTAACTCAAACTTAAATTCAAACTTAGACACTGGCTGATCATTAATTACCAACAGGAGAGATCATCGTGATGAATATGGACAATTCAGTAAATTATTCGCAGCAACAACTGGCATTAAATCAGATGTTTAAAGATATTAACCCCGCCCTCAGTGCCCGCCAAGCCGGCATTGAAAGTTCTCGTTGTTATTATTGCTACGATGCTCCTTGCATTAAAGCTTGCCCATCTAAAATTAATATCCCTAGTTTTATCGCTAGTATACACGCAGATGACCTGACGGGTGCTGCAAAAACCATTTACAAAGAAAATATAATGGGCGGCAGTTGTGCGCGAGTTTGTCCTACTGAAATTCTTTGTGAACAGGCTTGTGTTAGAAATAAAGAAGAAGAGAAAGCCCCTGTAAGAATTGGTTTGTTGCAACGTCACGCAACCGATAATGCTGAATTTGAAGGTCATCCTTTTGAACGTGCAGCATCGACAGGCAAAAAAATAGCAGTAGTGGGTGCAGGGCCAGCAGGCTTAAGTTGTGCTCATCGTTTGTCATTATTAGGTAATGATGTAGAAGTCTTTGAAGCAGAAGATAAGGCTGGTGGTTTAAATGAATACGGTATTGCTAAATATAAACTGACTGAAAATTTTGCACAAAAAGAAGTCGATTTCATTTTAAGTATTGGCGGTATTACCGTGCACTATGAAACTGCATTGGGTAGAGATATTACCCTAGATAAATTAAAAGAAGATTTTGATGCTGTCTTCTTAAGTATTGGTTTACAAGACACATCATCATTGTATTTAGATAACGAAGATAATGAGATGGTGATTAACTCAGTTGATTATATTAAAGAGTTACGTCAAGCAACAGATCTCAAACAGTTAGAAATTCCAAAAGACAGTGCTGTAGTGATTGGTGCAGGTAATACGGCTATTGATATTGCTTGTCAGTTAAAGCGTTTAGGCACCGAAGAGGTTACTTTAGTTTACCGCCGTGGCGAAGAGCAAATGAGTGCAACAAAGCATGAACAACAAATTGCTAAAAATCATCAAGTAAGAATTAAAACATGGAGTCAACCAGAAAGTATCGATGTCGATGATAATGGCAAAGTCACAGGAATGAGTTTTCGTAAAACCTATTTAGAAGATGGCAAGCTTAAGGGCGGTGATGTGCAGTTTGATATCGCTTGTAGTGCGATTTTTAAAGCGGTAGGTCAAAAAATGGCTTACCCAGATGCAGAACAATTAATTCCGACTATAAGTAACGGAAAAATTGCTACTTTTCATAATCAATTAACCAGTATCGATGGTGTTTTTGCTGGTGGAGATTGTACTGGGGTTGGACAAGACCTCACCGTTGAAGCTGTACAGCAAGGAAAATTAGCGGCAATCGCGATTAATGAGCAACTTAATGTCTCAATCACTACACCATTACAAACAGCACTTAGCGCATAAAAGGGAGTAATAACATGGCTGACTTATCAATTGACTTCGTAGGTATTAAATCTCCTAATCCATTTTGGCTAGCATCCGCACCGCCAACAGATAAAGCGTATAACGTTGAACGTGCTTATGAAGCAGGTTGGGGTGGTGTGGTTTGGAAAACATTAGGTGAAGATCCGGCTGCGGTGAATGTTTCTTCTCGTTATTCTGCGCTTTATGATCATAACGGTGATGTCTCTGGTTTTAATAACATTGAATTAATCACCGACCGTAGTTTAGAGATTAATTTACGTGAAATTACAGAGGTTAAAAAGCGCTGGCCAGATCGCGCATTAGTGGTTTCTTTGATGATGCCTTGTGAAGAGCAAGTATGGAAACGTATTCTTAAACTGGTTGAAGCTACGGGAGCTGACGGTGTTGAACTTAACTTTGGTTGTCCGCATGGTATGCCTGAACGTGGTATGGGTGCGGCGGTCGGACAAGTACCTGAGTATGTTGAAATGGTCACTCGATGGTGTAAACAGCACAGTAAAATGCCAGTGATTGTGAAATTAACGCCGAATATTACCGATGTACGTCTTCCTGCTCGTGCTGCTAAAAGTGGTGGGGCAGATGCGGTTTCTCTGATCAATACAATCAATTCAATTACTGGTATCGACCTTGATGCAATGTCTGCTCGTCCGATGGTGGATGGTAAAAGTACCCATGGTGGTTATTGTGGTCCTGCGGTGAAACCTATTGCGCTGAGTATGACGAGTGAGATTGCACGTGACCCTGAAACAGCTGGTCTGCCAATTTCTGGTATCGGTGGTATTGGTAACTGGAAAGATGCGGCTGAGTTTATTGCATTGGGTGCGGGCTCTGTTCAAGTATGTACAGCAGCCATGATTTACGGATTTAACATTGTTCAAGAAATGAAAGAAGGTCTATCAAATTGGATGGACAGTAAAGGCTATGAAAACATCAATGACTTTAAAGGTTTAGCGGTTCCAAATACAACTGATTGGAAAAAGTTAAACATGAATTACAAAGTCGTTGCGACTATTGATGAAGATAAATGTATTGGTTGTGGCCGTTGTTACCAAGCTTGTGAAGATACTTCACATCAAGCTATTACGGTGACGTCTAATGATGATGGCACCAATACATTCGGTATTATTGATGATAACTGCGTTGGTTGTAATTTATGTGAGATCACTTGTCCAGTAGATGATTGCATCACTATGGATGAACGCTCTACGGGCCAACCATATATGAATTGGATGGAAGATGTGCGTAACCCTCATAGGGAAGATGCATAAGCAACAAGCTTAATTGAGGCAATTACCTTGATGGTTATTGATGACGATATTAAAGAAAATCAATATCACAATGAATGGCCACAAGGTAAATAAATATGACGTTAGTCAATTGATTTTGAGGTGAACAATGAACAATGAACAGTTAAATAGTGGCATTACTCAATCCCAACTCGATGCACATTGGATGCCTTATACAGGCAACCGTGAATTCAAAAAAGACCCGCGTATTATTACCTCTGCACAAGGTAAATATTATACCGATTCAAAAGGTCGACAAATATTCGATGGTTTATCTGGGCTGTGGTGCTGTGGTTTAGGGCATGGTCGACCAGAGATAGCTGAAGCAGTGAGTGAACAACTAAAAACATTAGATTACTCACCAGGTTTTCAATTTGGCCACGCAAAATCATTCCAACTCGCAGAGAAAATTACTGATTTTATGCCTAAAGGGCTTAACCGTGTTTTCTATACAGGGTCTGGTTCTGAAGCGGCTGAAACGGCATTAAAAATGGCCCGTGGTTATTGGCGTAAAAAAGGCATGGCCAGTAAAACTAAATTAATTGGACGTGGTTTAGGTTATCACGGCAGTAATTTCGGTGGTATTTCAGTAGGTGGCATTGGTGGTAATCGTGCTTTGTTTGGTCCTGCGGTTGAAGCTGATCACCTACGCCATACACTCTTACCTGAAAATTTATTTTGTAAAGGTCAACCTAAAGCTGGAGCAGAGTTAGCCAATGAATTAATAGAGCTGATTGCACTACATGACGCCTCTAATATTGCCGCAGTGATTGTTGAGCCGTTATCTGGATCGGGCGGTGTTATGCCGCCTCCTATCGGTTATTTAAATCGTTTACGTGAAATATGTGATGACAATAATATCTTACTTATTTTCGATGAAGTGATTTGTAGCTTTGGCCGCATGGGCGAAAACACGGGCGCTGAAGCTTTTGGCGTTGTACCAGATATAATCAACATTGCGAAACAAGTTACTAATGGCACTATCCCAATGGGCGCGGTGATTGCGAAACAAGAAATATACGATACTTATATGGACCAAGGTGGTCCGGAATATATGGTTGAGTTCCCTCATGGCTATACTTATTCAGCTCACCCCGTGGCTTGTGCCGCTGGTATTGCAGCCTTGGATATATTGAAACAAGACAAACTAGTTGAACGTGTTAAAGCACTCAGCCCTTACTTTGAAAATGCAGTACACAGTTTAAAAGTCTGTAAGTATGTTACTGACATTAGAAACTATGGTTTCTCAGCTGGTTTTAGCATTGAACCTTTTCCTGGTGAACCTGCATTACGTCCTTATCAAATTGCTATGAAAATGTGGGAAAAAGGATTTTATGTCCGTTATGGCGGTGCAACGATTCAGCTTGGTTTGCCTTTTACCAGTGAAAAAGAAGAGATCGATTCTCTGATCAATGCACTCGGCGAAACTTTTAATGAAATAGCTTAGAAAATTAAACGAGTTGGCATTAATAGCCACATGGAGATTTTTATGACACAAGTAGTAGGACACCTTATTGATGGCAAAATAGTAAATGATAATGATCAAACACAAGATGTTTTCGACCCTGCGCTAGGTGGAGTGGCAACGCAAGTTGCATTAGCTTCTAAAGAGACTGTTGAACTAGCGATTGCATCGGCACAGAGAGCCTTTCCCGAATGGCGTAATACACCGCCTTTAAAACGTGCTCGTGTGATGTTTAAATTTAAAGAGTTGTTGGAAACTAATAGAGATAAAATTTGCCACTTATTAGGAAAAGAGCATGGAAAAATTTTACATGATGCTGCAGGTGAGTTACAACGAGGCATCGAGAATGTTGAATATGCTTGTGGAGCACCCGAGTTATTAAAAGGTGAACACAGTAAGAACGCAGGGCCAAATATTGATTCATGGAGCGAATTACAACCTTTAGGCGTGGTTGCAGGTATTACTCCATTCAACTTTCCTGCCATGGTGCCGATGTGGATGTTCCCGTTAGCGATTGTATGTGGTAATTGCTTTATCTTAAAACCTTCAGAAAGAAACCCGAGTGCCACTTTATATATTGCACAGTTATTACATGAAGCAGGTTTACCAAAAGGCGTTTTGAATGTGGTTAATGGTGATAAAGAAACCGTTGATACATTATTAGCAGATATTCGTATTAAAGCGGTTAGCTTTGTGGGGTCAACACCTATTGCTGAACACATTTATACTAAAGCAACGGCTAACGGTAAACGTTGCCAAGCTCTAGGTGGTGCTAAAAACCATGCCATTATTATGCCTGATGCAGATATGGATAACGCCGCTAATCAGCTATTAGGCGCTGCATTCGGCTCATCTGGCGAACGTTGTATGGCATTGTCGGTTGTTGTTGCTGTAGGTGATAAAGCGGCAGATGACTTGATTGCAAAAATGACCGTTTCGATGAAAGAGTTAAAAGTAGGGGCATTTGATAATACTGATAATGACTTTGGCCCTTTGATTACTAAACAGCATCAAGAAAAAGTAATAGGTTACATTGATAGTGCGGAGCAACAAGGTGCTGATATTGTTGTTGATGGGCGTTCGTTGAAAGTAGAAGGTTATGAAAGTGGCTATTTTGTTGGCGCCACTTTAATTGATAAAGTTGAAGCTGAAATGGATAGCTATAAAGCTGAGATATTTGGTCCGGTTTTACAAGTCATGCGTGTAAAAACGATGGAACAAGCAATGCAGTTAATTAATGACCATGAATATGGGAATGGCACTTGTATCTTTACGCGAGATGGTGAGGCTGCACGTTATTTCTCTGACAATATTGAAGTGGGCATGGTTGGTATTAATGTGCCATTACCTGTACCGGTTGCTTACCACAGTTTTGGTGGTTGGAAACGTTCGTTATTTGGTGATTTGCATGCCTACGGTCCTGACGGAGTTAAGTTTTATACTAAGCGTAAAACGATTACACAACGTTGGCCATCAAGTGGTGTTAGAGAAGGAGCAAATTTCGCTTTTCCTAGTTAGGGTTTAATGGCGAAACCTCTATTCGTTGAATGTTCGAATGTCTAACCCTTGTTTGTTGAAAACAAATAAGGGTTTTTTATTGCCTAAAATTAACGGTTAGGAAAACTTAATAGTAGGAACCGTAATGAGATTAAATCATGACTATTAAGTTTTCCTTTTCTCGTTGTACATGCTCTGCTGGAGTGTATGCTTTAAGCCCTTTTGACGTCAGTTAGGAGTTGTTTTAGCTTTTTACAAAAAATATTAGATTTTAATGAAAACATAAGTAATTGATAAAATAAATAAACAACGTTAATGTGTTTTTTTGTTATAGATAATTGATGGACGTGTTTGTGAAAATACAGTTTTTTCCATCAAATAAATTATTATTCTGCACAAAGGAGCAAATCATGTCTCTGCTATTAACTGTCATAATATCAACGCTGCTCGCTGGTTTGGCTATGCCATTAGGTGCCGTGATTGCCCGTTTTGAAAAAATCGGGAGTGAGTGGCTTGAGCAAGAATTCAGGCACAGTGTAATGGCTTTTGGGGGTGGTGCTTTATTGTCAGCAGTTGCTTTGGTTTTGGTGCCTGAGGGTATAGCAAATCTTAATCCATTACCTGCTTGTATTTGGCTTATAGTGGGTGGGCTTAGTTTTATGGCGCTTGATATTTTTCTTAAAAAAATAGAGACCCCCGCCAGTCAACTTGCTGCAATGCTCTCCGATTTTATTCCAGAATCAATTGCACTAGGAGCTGCATTTGCAACGGGAAGTAGTAATGCATTTTTACTTGCCGCTTTGATTGCATTGCAAAATACGCCAGAAGGATTTAATGCCTATCGTGAATTAAATGCATCTTCTGCTTATAAGCCTCAAAAAATTATAATTATGTTCTGTTTAATGGCCATTTTAGGTCCAATCGCCGCAGTCTCTGGTTATTTGTGGTTATCTGATTCTCCACAAGTGATTGCTGCTGTCATGCTTTTTGCTTCTGGTGGCATTCTCTATTCAATATTTCAAGACTTAGCTCCTCAGGTAAAACTAAAAAATCATTGGGCTCCACCAATGGGGGCCGTATTTGGATTTGTGCTTGGTATGTTGGGGTTAATGCTAACAACCTCATGAGAGGGCGCATGCTTCAGTTTGCTTGTTTGCTTTTGATTTTTAGCTAAACATGCTAACAATCGGATGCATAATGGTTGTCATTTTTTTTCAAAA
>TARA_R110001583_G_scaffold10782_16_pt1 | contig 20016 bp, 23 predicted proteins | sample TARA_R110001583 | Tara Oceans TARA_R110001583 (sample SAMEA4398432) | marine metagenome | biome: Polar Biome; feature: [MES] marine water layer (ENVO:01000295) within the mesopelagic zone...; material: water (ENVO:00002006), including particulate matter (ENVO:01000060) such... | reverse complement strand
CGGATAATACCGAAACAGGTGATCGGTTCAGGCCGAAGCATGCAACTGTTGTTATTAACTGTAAACACTCACTGCAAATGATGCTAAAACACAGTTTGGGGATATGCTATTAAAGGCCCAACGCGAGCCTGTTCAGATCAACAAAAACGGTAAACCCGTTGCTGTTGTAATTTCAATGGATGAATATCAACAAATGGAAGAAGTTAAATTCACTTTGTTACAAGAACGAGCTGCTAGAGCTAAACTTGATATAGAAAATGGTAATTTAGTTGAAGGTGAACAATTTATATCTGATTTGATAGCAGGAAAATTAGATTAAATGCTTTCATATAAGTTTACACAAGATGCTCGCGCAGATTTATTTAACATCAGAAAATATACGTTGAAAACGTGGGAAGAGAACAATCGACAAAGTATCTACAAGAGCTGAAGAAAACATTACCGTTATTATCTGACAGTCCTTCTATAGGAATTCAAAGAACCGATATTTCACTAACAACTTTTAGCTTCCCCTATGTTAGCCATATTATTTATTACACGTTAGATAATAATTATTTAATAGTATTTGCTGTTTTACATAAAAATATTGTACCAGAAAAACATATAGCTAACCGAAAACATCAATAATTAAGCCTATAAATTTACCCGTTACATATGAATAGAAAGCGATTGCTGATCTTTCTTAGTCATTTTACTAAACGTGCACGCTATTCGTTAAGGTACCTCATCAAGCAACTAACGTTTGACGTAACCTTCATGTGTTGCTGTTTCTGTAAACAACGGTTACCAGAGTTTTAAATACAGCTCTAAAAATGAAAAAATCTAGCAAGAGCTAGGTTTTTATTATTGTTAAATTTATTTATTCTAAACGTAGAACTATCTATACCACTTAACACTGAAAATCAAAAAAACTTAACGAAACAAAGTTAATCAGAACCAAATAAGTCACGAGTATACACTTTATCAACGGCAACAACTTCATTGTGTTGGGCTAATAACATAGCATTTGATAAGCCCGACATATCCTGTTCCAGCAATTGCGATTTTCATATTATTAAAGTCTTATTGTTTATAGGGTATAAATTTATTATTAAAGTTAAGCGAGAGTAGAGTTACTTTTTCGTAACTCTGTCGCCACTGCCTTCACCCGTAGCCGTTTGCAAAATATATTTAAAGTAATTGCCCAAAGTAAGCGTAGCAATCATTCTCTGATCGGTTTCCGCAAGCAGTTTTGGCGTAGACATATCAATGGTGTTAACTTGTGCTAACCCTGTAATGCCCGGTAGTACATCATAAACACCGCGATTATCACGCTCAGCAATTAATTCTTCTTGGTTAAACAAGTTTGGACGCGGTCCAACGAAGCTCATATCGCCTTTTAGCACATTAATTAGTTGTGGAAGTTCATCTATTTTAGTTTTACGTAAAAAAGAACCTAATTTAGTTATAGAAGCGGTGCTAGCAAGGTGGCTGGCTACTGACTTAGTATCAACCGACATAGTACGAAATTTAATGAGCTTAAAAGGTCGTTTGTTTTTACCAACACGCTCTTGAATAAATATTGGCGAGCGAGTATCGAAATAGCCAATAATGGTAACAATGAGTAATATTGGAAATGTAGCAAGAAGCCCAAAAAAGGCCATAAGGAAATCTAACAGTCGAATTGTAATATTTTTCATAATAATTCTTAATTCTTAATTCTTAATTTGCTTAAAGTTTCAGCCATAGTAAACGGTGGAGTCCAATCAACTAGCTGTCTAGCTTTACTTGAATCAACTTGAAGATCACCAATCAATTGCTCAATAGGTTCACTTTTACCCGTGATTTTACCTAATAATTTGAAAATAGACACAGGTAAAGGCAGCTGTATTAATCTTTTATTTAGTCCTTTCGCAATTTCATCCGTAAATCCTCTGATGGAAACATCATTTCCATCAGAAATACAAAAAGTTTCATTTTTCGCGTTAGGGTGAGTTATGCATACTGAAATAAAATCGACTAAATTATCAACAGAAATAAAACTACGTTTATTATTACACAACCCAAAAGGAAGCACTGGTAATTTATGAACTAAGTTGACTAACTTGTCAAAGTTGCCAGGGGCACCATTCCCATAAATTAATGGAGGCCGTATTATAACAATTTCCATACCTGTTTCGCTGGAGATTTTGAGTAATTCTTTTTCAGCATTATATTTTGACTTTGTATACTCACTGACACATGCGATATTAGAGTTTTCTGTAAAAGGTATTTTTGTTGTTCTTGTACCGTGAACACCAATAGTACTAATAAAGATAAAACGTTTAACACCGCTTTCAGCAGCTTGTTGAGCAAAGTTAACAGTCCCTAAATAATTAATGTCTCTAAAATCATCTAAATTTACATTTTTTCGATGAGCAACCCCTGCCATGTGAATTACTTGTTTTACATTTTCAAATACCCCAGCATAATCTGCAGCTGAATTACAGCTATCTACGTAAAAATTTTTGTCATTGTTAACTTTGTTTTCAGCTCTTCTAATACACCTATAACTCTTGTTGATCGACTTTAACAATGAGTTACCCAAAAAGCCACTGGCTCCAGTTAAAAGGATCATACTATTCACTCTTATATAATAATAATATCTTTGTTAGCATAGAACTAAATTGGAATTGTTTTTTAAACCGTACAAAAGAGTTCGCCCCCATATTTGTTCTTTGTTCATTAGACATATCAATAATGTTTTTAATTGCTTTTGATAATGATTTAATATCACTCTGTTCAATTAAGTATCCATTCTCACCGCTTTCGATCAGTTCAGGTATCCCCCCTACATTTGAAGCTACAATAAGTTTAGAAAAACTCATCGCTTCTAATAAAGCTAGTGGCATACCTTCTGATTTAGAAATCAATATAACAAGATCTGCTCTCTCATAATAATTAGTTAAATTATCCTGAAATCCTTCAAAGAATATTTTATCTTTAAGACCTAATCTTATTACCTCTAATTTAACTTTATCTAAATCTTCACCCTCTCCAACAAAATTCAAATTCCATTGTTCATTTTTTAGAGACGCTAAGGAAATCAATAATGTATCAAAATCCTTTGGCTCTTGAAATCTTGTAACTGAAAGTAAATTCAACATATTACTTTCATTAGGGCTAGTCTTATCGGGAGTTTTATCAAGCTTGACTCCGTTATAAATCAGCTCTAACTTAGCTTCTGGTATATATAAATTTGACTTTGCAAAATCAAGGTCCGCTTGTGAAACACATATAACTTTCTTACATAAAAAAGAAAGGAACAGTTCAAGTGAGGAGTATATAAGTCGGCTCACACCTTTTGCGTTTCGAATATGTGACCAACCATGCGCCGTAAAAAAAACCTTAGTATTTATTCCTAAACAAGCTATACGCCCAATAAGCCCAGCTTTAACTGAGTGTAGGGCAACGACATCGGGTTTTTCTTTTTTTATTTTGACTCTGAGCTTAAAAATAGCCCTTATATCAGACATAAAGGATATATTACGTCTCATATCCTTTAAATTAAAATACGTTATACTATTTTTTAAAATACGGTCAAAAAAAATGCCATCACCTGAAGATATGACAGTAACATCATCCTTTTGTTTTTTTAAAGAAATAGAGAGATCTAACACATGATTTTGAGCACCACCAACAGTGTCACTCCGTGTTATAATTTGAAATATTTTCATTTTTTCCTTTGATATAAAAATATCTATATGGCTGGTGCTAAAAAAACTTACTCATAACAATCTACAGTTATAGAAAATTTTTATTTGCTAAAAAACCTTAAAAGCTTGTAAAACTGCTTTATTTCAATTGCAGTTTTAATACAAATTAAAAGATATCTAATTTTAGATAAATTATTCATCCTTTTTTTATATTTATAAAAAAAATTACACATCGACTCTATATCATAATTCCTTACGTCATCTTTGCACCATAAAATAATGGATGTGATTTCAGGTTTGTTCTTGACAGATAATAAGTCATTAGCTCGGATAAAAAAATCGAGATCTTGTGTTCTTTTTAATTCGGGGTCCCATTTTACTTTATCAAAACTTTCCTTCAATAATACAAAAGAAGATGTCTGGGCGTAACCTCGATTAAATCCAACTAAATAATCCACAGCGCTTTCATTAGTATCAATATCTCGAGAAGGCCTTGTATAAAAGGTTTTTCCATCAGAGATTTTTGCCCCACTATATATAAAATCTATGTGCTGTTTTGATTCGGAAAACAGTACAAGATTAGAACTAAGGTGATCAGGTTCCCATATGTCATCTGAATCAAGGAATGCTATATATTTACCAACAGAAATAGATGCCCCATAATTTCTAGCAACGTTAGCATTAGCACAATCAGTAAGAGATACATATAAAAAACGAGAGTCTTTTAAAGTTCCTATAAATTCTTCTATTATTTCTGGGTTATCGCTATTGTTTTCAACGACAATAACTTCAAAGTCATCATGATTTTGAAGTAATATGCTTTCAACTGTCTGCTTCAATCTATTTAATCTTCCGCAAACGGGCACTATAACTGAAATTTTATGTTCCATAAGTCGCTCTATATTATGTTTTGTATTAAGTACATTATCTATGCACTACAATTTTTTATTGTTTGCTCAATTGCACCACCTAATACGGTATATACCCGTTCCACTTGAAGATGCTCATTTCAGGAAGTCTGAGCGACTCATAATAAAGGCTCATTTTTTTATTAAGGGTTATTCCCTTAAAAAGAAATGTAACGCAGAGTATGATTTGCTCAGCCTTACCCTAAGGGCTGGTTTATAAACGCTTTATCCTGCGTTATTGATTTTGAGAAGGGAGTAACCATTCTCTTCAATCAATGCCTTGCCTAAAAACGTTTCTAATTCCAGCTACATCATGCATCTTCAAGTGGAACGGGTATATTTCATTCTACTTAAAATGATTTTAAACCTTCATTTTTAAAATGTTTTTTTTCGCTAGACTAAAGGTAATTTTGTGGTGGATAAATCCAGATAATACAAACATTAAAAAGAGATTAAAAAGAAGCTTAAATTTATAAAACTCCCAAGTAGTGAACAACATAAGTAAGGTATTTAACAAATGCACTAGAAATGCCATTTGAAATAAGCTCATTTTTCGTGGGATAGCCCTAATCAACAAGCCTAAAACACATGAAATAAACACATACCCAACAGGGCCTGTTATTGATATTATTGTTAGAGCTGATTGCAGGTTATACTTATTATTTAATAAAAACCCCGTATCAGCACTAACACCTCTACTTATATGAGATTCTCCGCTAAAACGTGATGCTACCTTTTCTATAAGGTTTGCATCTATTGGAAATATGGCTCCCATATTGCCATAATCGACGAAACTGCTTTTATTAATTATATAAATTGAGTTTACACTCGCACTTATAATATAGTTTAAAACGCCTTCGGCCCCTCCCCCTCTTACAAAGATAAAAAATGAAAAGATCAAAGCAGTAAAAATAATTCCAATTAGAAGAACCGCTTTAGGGATTTTATTGTTATTTAAAGTATATAATGCTAAGGAAAGAAAAACGAAAGCGTGCAGAATAGTGAATTTAATTCCGTGAAGTGTTGAAATGGCTAAGCATAACACTAATAATGAAAAGTCTAGAAACTTAGCTTTTTTTAGCGCTATTAAAACAGAAAGTAATATCAAAGCGGATAAGTGTGAAAAATACAGATAGTTCAAGAAAACATTTGAGCCAAATGCTAGTTCCCATTCTCTAGGGCTCAAAAACATCAAAGAAATATTCCCTGCTTTCAAAGTATTTATACAAGCAGCAGAAATAGAAATAAATGCTATTAACCTAGCGAAAAAGGCAAGACGCTTAACATCTAACATTTGGACAGGTACATAATCTATATACTGAATACTATATGTTATACTCCTGTGGTTGCAAAGACAAAATCCTAGATAACCTAATGCAGAACCAAACCAAAAAACATAAACTTCAGGTGTATTTATTGCTTTTGAGTAAACATACATATCATCCCATAAACCAATGAAGTTTCCGTCGAGTACGCATGAAAAAGTAAAAAAAGTAAAAAACATGAAAAATCTACCTAAAAGGTGATTATTCAAAAAAAGTGTTATTAAACCTATTAAAATCGATAGTAATGTGAACATATGTATTACTTTACAAAGTGTTTTTTTTGAAAAATGAATTTAAGAAAATGATAAATATACGTGTAATCTTTTTCTTATAAAATATGTAAATTATCTTCTGTTACGTTTATTTTTCATAATTATTTTTAGCAAGTACAATTCAGGTATTACAAGCATAATAAACGTTTTAAGCTTAACTCCTTTCAAGTCATTCTTTAAGAATTGAAAAAAACAATTATATCTTTGAGATAGCCCATAAAAAGAGTACAAATGTTTGCTTTGTGCAAGAGTAATTAGGCGAGTGGCTAACAAATCAAATCTAAAACGTTTTAGGTACTTAGATGCTTCTGTCTTTAAACAGGATGTGTCTATTTTCAATAATTCATCGTATACTTTTTCATACCCTTCTACATGTTTTCGAGTTTTATTGATAGTCATTATAGAGCCTTGTCTGATTCGTCTTAGATACAAACGGTTATCGATACATGCCACACGTTTACTTTTATTTGATAGAAGTACTTGGGTTGTAAATAGACTATCCTCATGGTAGATACCTGGTAAAAATTTAATGTCATCCAATAAATTTCGGCTTAAAATATACATACAAGCTGATACATTATAAGAATTAACTTTCATCATTTCAGTAAAAATATTCTCACCAGATTCAATTTTCTTTAGGATAGACTGTGGTCTTGAATAATCTAAGTAAAAGGAAAGGTCGGTATTGTCATCATAAAATATTGTAGATTCAAAAAAAAGGCAATCGAGTTTCTCATTTTCTAAATATTTCAAGACATTTACCAACTGACCATTTGCTAATTTGTCATCACTATCTAAAAATAAGACATAATCTTTTGTCGCTTCCTTTACCCCCCGATTTCTTGCAACCGAAAGTCCTGCGTTGTCAAAACTGAACACCTTTACCCTATCGTCTTTATTCGTTATTTTATTCGCGATATCTAATGTGCCATCAGTAGAACCATCATCTACAATTATAATTTCTAAGTTATTTGCATCTTGCTCTAAAACAGAAACAACACATTCTTCAAGATATTGCTCAACGTTATACGCTGGAATAATTACACTAAGGGACATAATTTATAAAATTTAAAATAAGGAAAGCTGATTATAACGCTAAGACATTACAACTACGACTTATATTTGTTGAATCCAAAAAACAATCGGCCTAAGCTCTGGTTTCCGCTATGTTCTTAATTCCTATCCCTTGTAGATATAAGTTTTATCCACCAGTAACGAACAAATATATTAACTTCGAAATATACGCTTTTTTTAAGTTTTTTCCCAAAAGATTTATTGTAGACGTCTATCCAGTCATTTTGAGAAAACATTATGTTTCGAGGGATCATCGGAAAACGATATTTCAAGGATTCAATTCCTAGTGTTTCGGGGGGGTATATTATAAAGTTATTAATCAAAGATTGCTCATACAAATCTAAAGTATTAACATCAGAATGATATGTATTTTCAAATTCAAACTTCACATTTAATCTATTTAAATAGTTAAATGTAATATATGACTCCGGGACGTATTTATATGTGTGTTTCTTGTCTTGGAAATAGCTGGGATGCTTGTTTTTGATATAAAAATCAAAATATTCTTCAGGATAAGGATCTGTATCAAAAATTTTCTTTACATCATTTGTTAAGCCAAAGTAAATGAAATCACATAACCAAAAAGGAACTTTAATACCTTTCCTATGGTTTTTTGAACAAATATCAGCTAGGACAACTCTATTTTCTCCAACTAAATAATCTTTATTTAGATCAAGATCATTAGGAAAAATATTAGCTAGATTATTACTAACAAAAACTAAATCGGTCCTAGTTTTTACTGTGTACAGAGTTTTTACTTTTTTTATCCCGTTAATTGAGCTTACTAATTGCCGGTTGATATTAATAGGAGAGCAAGTGTTCGGGGTATAATCGCCAGGATCTTTGCTTAAGACCAATTCGTCAATTATTGTAGTTAGTTTTATTTCTAGCTTCTGCCCTTCCCATGTCGATAGAATCACCTTAGAGTCCGGATAAAACTTCCTAATAGAAAAGACAACATCATAAGTTGATTTTGATTTAGTTTTAAAGATTGCTCCTTGAACGACAAACGTAATATTTTTTGATTCAATCATGAATTTTCAGGTGTTTTATTTTAAATAGATCTTGAATGTAAAGAATTAAAGGCCAATTCAGCGACTTTAAATTGAGATATACAGGAAACCAATTGTTACCTATAAATTGTATAACAAATTGGCTACCTATTATACCAATGATTCCATATGTTGGTGAAAGGGATTTTGCAATGACATAGATTGTGATCCCTGAAATTATAGAGATTTTGACAAAAGGGATATTGTTTGTCGTTTCATAAACCATTGCATGTGCAACATGATGCATTTCTAGAAAAAACATCAACAATATGATAGATAACAACTCCGTTGAAAGAAGCTTATTTTCAATTTGTACTAAATTAAAAATAAAATCAGAACAAAAAATAATTAAAAGAGATATTATGAAATATACACTTGCAGAAATTCTTGTTGTTTTAATAAATAATGTTCTAATTTCTATTTTTTTATTATTAAACCTATAGTTTACAAACGTTGGTAATTTTACTCTAAAAGGAACTAAAGTGATTTGATAAATAAGTACGCAAACTCTAGTTGTGAACATAAAACTAGCTGCTTCCGCTGGAGGTAAGCCCATAGCAACCATTGCCATGGAGTTTACAGCGAAAAAACCACCTATTTTTATGATGAAAGTTTTTCTAATAGGTTTCTCTATATATTTCATTGTATCTTTGTCTAATTCAATAAAACGCGCTATCAGGCCGGCTGAAAAAGCGGTAAGCCAGAACAAGACAAATCGCACAATTGAAAAAAGCATATGACTGATGAGTACGCTCAAAACAGTCTTAAAAACGTATATAACAATAATAGCGCATACTATTTTACATAAATTAATACTGAATTCGATTTTACTACAAAAATCAATTTTACCATCCGTATGCAAGAGAGCAATAAAAGGGGATGATATTAAGTTAAGAATAATTGTAAATATTATTGCTAGTAAACAATATGCAATATTATCGTAGGCATTAAAATTATCAAATGAAACAAAACAAATTAAAATAACAATAATAGGCGGGAAGAGTGAGGTGATATAACTTAAGTTTACTACAGTAGAAAATACTTTTTCAAATTTATTATGCTGCCTGTATTTTGAAAAAACTCTGAGCATGGAATCACTTAATGAAGACTGTATAATTGTCCCTGCTGCTATAAGGCTAGAGGTAAACAACCAAAAACTGAAATCTTTATCACTAAATGTTGTCAAAGCAATAGGAACTAAAAATAAAAATCCCCCCATACTAATAATAATATTTAGCCACGAATATATTAAAGCTTTATTGCTCTTAAGCATAAAATACCTTTTGATCATTTTTACTGCTTGCCTAAATTTAATTTTTAATAACTAAAATTGCCAATAAAACAAATATTATTGTTGCTTTGTTTTTTTGTAATAATTTAAAAGCTATTCAAAATTTCATTTGAGTAGCATCTTTGTATTGCTTTGGATTTAACACCACATCACCTATTGGTTACCAGTTTATTTCATTTATTTCATTTTTTTCATTTTTTTCATTTTTTTCATCGCTCAGGATGCTCATTTCTTTTTCTTGGTGCAGCGTTTTTCGTGTTAATAGTATTTCAACATCAAATCTTCATGCCTTTGGTTTGGCTTGACAAATTATTTGAGGCTAAAGGTATCCTGACACAGAGGGTTATGACCAAATTAAGTTTACTCACCATTTCTTCTATTTAAGAAATAATTATATTCATTTAATTTTCGCTTTTGGTAAGAGATTTGCCACAGGATGCAAATAACTCTTTCCATGTAGAAACAAAGCCACTGAATATGTGAGAAAAGTATCAAAATTTGGTTGCTTTTATAGAAATATCATCTGCCAAAAATAACTCTAGATCTTTTGGTATTCCTAAGCCATACATCCCATTTCCCTCTTCACCGACATTATAAACGCCTATACTTTGACCGTTATTAGCCATGAAGCTATAAACAGGAGCAACATAGAACTCGCCATTACTTCTGATATCTTGTTCAACCATAAAATCAGCAAAGTGACAGAAATCACTTCCTTTGGAAAAGTTATAAATACCAACCGTAGCTTCATCTGATATTACAACTTTTTCAACGACTTCAGAAACAGAACCGTGACTATCAACTTTTGCATAAGACCACTTAGGATCATCCGCCTTCATGGTTAACATACTACCATCGAGTTTCCGTTGTTCCATGTCTTGTAAATAATTGTTTATATCTACATCAACCCATTGATCTGAATTGGCAACCATCAATGGTTGGTCATTATCAAAAAAATCTCTCGCCTTTAGTACAGTAATAGCGGCGCCGTCGGTAATACCATTAATTGTGACTATCTCAAAATTTTCACATGCATTAGCAAATATAGCGTCTAATTTATAAGCTTGTACATGCTCTTCTTGACAGACAAAAATAAAACGGTGTTCACAACTAGGTGTTAGGTTATTAATAACCACTTCAATCATGTGCTTACCATGCACATCGATTAATGGCTTAGGGTCTGTATAGCCTGCATCAGCAAAACGACTGCCACGCCCTGCCATTGGTACAACGATGTTTAGCATGTTAGCTTCCCTCTAAGTATTTATCATTTAACGCGCCAGGTAATTTAATTACTGCGGTTGTTGTATCTTCTAATGCTTCAAAATCTGTATACTCACCAGGCGAGATTTTAACAATGTCTCCTTTGTTTAAAGTCAGCCCTTTCATTAACGCTGTACCTTGCACAATTACGGTAATTTCTGTCGCTACTTTGTGGCAATGAGAAGCTTCTTTGTCACCTTTCTTAAACTCTTGTATAGCAAATTCGACATCAGTAGTATTGAATAATGTTGGCTCAAATCCACCAACAATCCAGCCGCGCACAAATTGATCTAGATTTGTTTTATCCATTATTTTTCTCGTGTAAGTAAGCATTCATTGAGATCATTTTGTTGTCATTATCCCACAAAACCACGTCAGTACCGATTAATACTGTGTCACCTAGGGCTAATTCGAATTCGATAACACTTCTCTGGCGATCTACCAAAATATTATTACTCTTAAACTGCAAGCTTACATTGGCTTCAAACAAATCGGAAATATAGGCTAGAACCTTACTTTTTCCTTTAATATTGACTGATGGATCGTTCAATATAAACTCATCCGAGAAGAACTCTGCAACGCAGTTAATTGACCGACCATCGAAGGCCTGAATATAGTCTAGGGTTCTACTATAAATTGATTGATTAACATTTGAATTAACGACATTAAGTTGCTCGCCATAGTGTTCTAATGAGTGTTCGTCATTTATATGAAAATACTGTGATTTATCGATAGGAAGGGCTAATACTTTCCCTTCATTTAAGATAACTTCATTTAACGTATGAGAGATGTAAAATAGTTCATTATACTTTACATCATTACGGATCATATTTTTAGCCGATTCAATAAATATGCGTGCATTTTTAAAGAAATAGAAGCCAGCAATGGCATGTTTACTGATTGGATATTTTTCAGCTGCCTGAGAGACAACACCATTATCATCCCTTTTAACAAAAGACCACTTTGGATGAATACTTTCGAATGTTAATACCCCTGCATCTACTTCCTCACTAATAAACTTATCGATAAAAGGTGCTAAATCTAAATCGAGCACTTGCTCAAAACTAGAGATAATGAGTGGTTCGTCAAGGTCTAAATGCTCAATAGCAAGCATTGCAGAACATACTGCACCTTGAGTCTCGTCATTTATAGCGCAAATTTCAATCGTCTCATTCAGAAGTGGCAGAACTTTATCCAGTTTATAATCAGATATTTGATTTTTAGGGACTGCAACTATAATTTTTTTGTCATGCAATAGTGAAGTAAAAGATTCAGACGAACGTTCAATCAATAGCTTCCCATTAACATCAGTCAGTACCTTAGGGAAGGCATTGCTATTAGTTACATCAAATGTGCTTTTTCCAGCCATTGGGATCAGTATATTAAGCTTCACCTTCCACCTCCTTGATAAATGCTGTCAAATTATCGTAGTTGACGTCATGTATCGTATCAACCTTCAATACATGTGCCCCCGATGCATAAGCTGCTTTTAAACCATTTTCATTATCTTCAACAATGACGCACTCGTCTGGTGTTAAATTAAGTTTTTGAATCGCAGTATTATAGATTTCAGGATCAGGTTTAGCATTCTTGACATCTTGATTCGACAAAAAGAATTCCAAATATTCATCAAGGCAAGCTTTGTCCATCATGACTTTAACAGAGTTACGGATCGAATTTGAAGCAACAGCTAATTTATAGCCGTCTTCCTTTAATTTTGATAATGCAAACTGATGATGAAAGGTAGGCTTACAACTTTGATGGGTAATATCCATAGTATATTGTTGCTTCATTTCATTTATAAAAGCATGTAATGATTCTGGCAATGTATATAGTTTTGAAAGCTTCTTTAATTTTTGGTTAGTAGAAAGGCCATCATATGTTGTAAGGTGATCATGGCGACTTATGGACAAACCAAATGTGGTTAAAGCTTTATTCAGAGCATCATAATGCCAATCTTGAGCATCAATAAGAACTCCGTCCATATCAAAGATAACTGCTTTTATCTTTTTATTCTGCATAGCTAAAAAACTCCTTTGCATTAAAAGGTTTATCGGTGCAAAGCCCAATGTATTGCACTTTCCCCGGATTTAGTTGTAGGTATTTTAAAAGTTGATCCCAATATGTATTATATTCAAAGCCATGTAGCTCAGGGGAAACTAAGACTATTTTTTTATTTAAGTCTAAAAAACGATCTAAAGCGTCGATATCTAGAATATTTGATGAAAAATTATCCACCCAAATTCCTGCAGCTTCATTTACTAAGCTAGGATGTGCCTCTATATCTGAGTATCGAGTAAAAAAAACTAGATCATTTTTAACATATCCCAATGTGTCTGGGACTGACATATCAAAAAAGAAATACTCAGAATAATTACCTAAGTTTTCCTTTGCTAGGTGTTGTAAACCATCCGATTTAATATTAAGTGACAATGTCTGTGCTGGATACTCTTGAGCAATAGACATGAATGTATTAAAAGTAATGCAGTGTTTTGTTGGGATATCATGACTAATGACTATTTCACCATTAAAATCGCGAAGGTCAGTTTCAATACCAAAACCATTTTTAAGTGCTAACCTAAAAGCTTCCACAGAGTTTTTTTCATGGTTTTTAATCCAAAAACCTCTATGAGCGATAATATCCAACATTTTCCCCTACCTCTATATTTATAGTTTTATTGAATTTGAAACTATGCGGCTTGGTTCTCAATAAACCATTGATAAGATAATACCAAGCCACACTCAAGAGTGACTGTTGATTCCCAACCTAAAGATTTAAGCCTATCAACGTTCATTAATTTACGTGGTGCACCATCAGGTTTTGTGGCGTCGAATTTAACTTCACCTTTAAAACCAACTACCCTAGCAACAGTTTCGTCTAACTCTTTAATAGTGCAATCGATACCTGTGCCTACATTGATATGACTTAGCATTGGTTCAGTGTTTTCGTCATAACTTTTCTTATCTAAATTCATAACATAAATAGAAGCTGCGGCCATACCATCTACATATAAAAACTCATGCATCGGCTTGCCACTGCCCCATGCAACAACCTCAGCATCATTATTATTTAATTTAGTTTCATGATTTAACAATGCCATTTCTGAAAATCAGCGATAATCGTTATGTTGAGCAACGGGTAATGAAGCGATATCACCGTTAAATATAACTTCATAGGCTAACACGACATAATGCGTTGTGAAGGATTATTCAGAAAAGTTATCATCATAAAAATGCTGATAGACCCCCTTAAAACAGCCAGACGTTTTATCCATGCCTAATTCTATTTTTAATAAACGTGTATAGGCTTGTAATGGGTTCATCTTTTAAGACTCTGCCACCAGGCACAAACCATGCGCCTTGTGCAGGTCGATTAACGCGCTTTCCTAATAAAATGTTCCCTTAGGTATCTCGCACGAGTAAATCGATCGATACTAATGGCGTTGATGCAACAATTTTTTTTAAAGGTATCTTCGACTAACATCCGTATTATTTCATTCCTATCTATCGATAAAATGTTGACTATTTTCAACATTAATACTCAGGTATTTTTATCACCTGAGACAAATTCTGTCGTGATTGAGACACCTTTTTGACTATTCAAAAACAGGCTTTTTCACTTGAATACCAAGGTAGCTTGGGCTCTCCCGCCATAGCTGTTCAAATTTTGCCAATAGGTTTCACCCTTTTTTTTCAAAAATTGGAAAATAAGAACTCTTCGAGGATGACTTTCCATGTCTTTTTTTTAACCTTTTGATTTTCAGAAAAATAACATTCATTTTTCGGTGGGTATTGTACTTTACTTTTTAGTGCTATGCAGTAATAAAACAATAAAAACTTTACTTTATTTGTTCGAGATAATGGCCCTACATCTGCTCCCTTCAACAAGCTCAGGATAAGCGGTGAATTAGGGAAGACAAGCCGGGTGAGTCGTGAATTAGTAGAGTGTAAACGTTAATTCTTAAAGTAATTGATTTATAGGACTAAAGCTCTACCGACACGAACATGTAAAGATAGGCCTTAGGTCGTATTATTTCGCAATTTCAATTTTTGCATTGGGCAATAGCTGTTGATATTTATCTGCTAAGGCTGCTTTAGCGTTTTCATCTCCATGCACAATTTTTATATGCTTGGGCTTATGCCGCATTCGTTTAACAAAGTTTATTAAACCGTTTTGATCAGCATGAGCTGAGTAGCCACTAATAGTATGCACGCCCGCGTTAATGTTTATTCGCTCACCGTCGATAAAAACATAACCTGTACTGTTTGGTTTACTCCTACCAGTGATAATACCGTACATTTGTATATCACATCCTAATGTGACTTGAGCCTGATAGCCTACAAATAAAACATCAGCCGTTTTATCATTCAAGTATCTGGTTCACTTTTTGCATTTCTAATCGTAATTTATCAATATTATAGTCGGCTATTCTAGCCCTAAATATTCGTGTTGATAAGGACTATTTGCAGTTAATTTGGATCTGGGAATTGAGTTTTTATCGATCAATCCTGAGAAAACCCAGTCATCTTTAGTCGCTTATACGTAAATTATTAGCAACTTAAGAAGCACGGCATTTATTGATTATTTGTATCTATTCGCCTCTCGCCACCCTCGACGTGTTTAAATCGAGGGGCTAGGGTTATAACTAACTAAGATTCCCGATGAAGGGACTACTGGAATGACGTACCTCTCAGGGGGGCAGAGGCTCAGGGCAAACTGATCGAGACGTTCAGGATAAGCGGAACATAATTATCGGGTTATTTTTTAGAGAAGTAACGAATTAATACAATTAGTACTGATAGCATGCCACCTAGCATAGTGCCTAATACTACAATTAACGCGCGCTTTGGTCCTGCTTTTTCATCAGGGACTTGTGGCGGGTCAATGGTTTTCAATACATATTCTGCTTTAACTTTTGTTAGCATCATATTTTTTGTCTGTTCTTCAATAAGCTGATAAAAAACTGTTTCCATGGTGGTTACTTGAATGTTTTCTAATTGATTTGTTAAGTAATCAATTGAGTCTTGCGCTTCCTTTTGATCTTGGTCACGCATAAAACCGTTTATGTCACTAATTAACCACGTTAACCATTGTTTTGCCATTGTTGGTGAAAAGTACTCTATTTCAATGGTAACCATTGAGGTGGTTTTATCTTGCGAAACACTCAGTAACTTAGAGAATTCTTTATATGCTTCCCAAGAAGAAGGCTCGACTTTTTTTGGCGGCTTAACGTCTCGCAACCATTTGCTGTTAACTTGATCATATAGCTCGTTATTTAACATTAATGTATCTGTTGCTACATCCCAATTTTCACCCGCCATAAGAGGAACTAATAGTGCATGCTTAGCAATAAAGTTTTCAATAAATGAGCGAGATTTAAGTATTTCTAATGCGAGGGCTGTTTTGTCACCACCGCCACCACCTAAGTTGATGCCAGCCATACTGGCTAAACCGCCAAACTGTCCGGCTAAAGCGCCTAAACCACCTGCCCCACCTTCTGCTGATGCAGGGGCTGAGATTGCAGAGGCTTTATAAACATCAGGTTTTGATAGTGCGAAAAAAATTGATGCCACGGCAAAAATAAAACTAATAGCGATAATGGTAAATTTTCCTGCCCAAACTGCTCTCCATAGTTCACCTAAGTCAATCTCATCATCTTGAGCTTGCAGTTGATTTTGTTGCATTTGTGCTAAAAACATTTGTTGCTGTGCTATAGAAGCCGCATTACTTTGTTCATTCGTTCCGTGATTGTTATTTGCTTCGCTGTTATCTATTGTTTTTGACACTTAATTTCACACCAATCAAAAGCTTATAAGGTTATAAGGTTATAATGTTATAATGTCATTAAATGACTTTATAAAAGTTGCGATATTATAGGAGAGTTGTATTGGGGATGTAAAGGACTCTTCACTTTCTATTATGCTGAGGTTTTTGAGGCGTATTGGACCCTTCGACCCTTCGACAAGCTCAGGGCAAGCGGAGCAGGATGCGGCTTAGGGTGAGCTGACACAGTAATGGCCAACGGAGATGAATGGGATTAATAATAAAGTATCTATTCACCTATCGTCACCCTCGACGTGTTTAAACGTAGATTAAGATCCGAGTTGTTAGCTATTTGTTAGCAAATATTATTCATAATGAATAATTTTCCATCTCAATTTTACCTGATATGATAAACTTAACTTAATTCAGTTGATTTAAAGTAAGTTGTTAATCATGGTCACTTCACTGCAGGGTAAATTAAAACAAAGCATTGTAAAGTCTATTAACATTAAGTTTGTTGATATAAATATAGACGTTAACGCTATTTATTTATTTGGCTCTTATGCTACGGGTACAGCTACTAATGCAAGCGATATTGATATTGCCGTGCTCTGTAATGAAAAAATTCCATTACTTACAAGATGGCAACTTCAATCTGAACTTGCTGAAGATTTTGACTGTGAGGTCGATTTAGTTGATTTACTCAGTGCGTCAACTGTAATGCAAAATCAAATCATTAACCATGGGCTTTGCCTTTATGAAACTAGTAATTCTTCAGCATTATTTGAAATGCAAGTAATGTCAATGTATCAACACTTGAATGAAGAACGAGCCGATATTTTAGAACAGTTTATAAAGGGGTAATTAGATTATGGATGATGATGTTGTTATTAATAAATTGGCTACTATTGAGCGCTGCTTATCTCGCATTAAAGAAGTCTATCAACAAGCAGGTGATCACTTTTTATCCGATTATACTCGTCAAGATTCTATCATTTTAAATTTACAAAGAGCCTGTGAAGCATCGATTGATTTAGCCAACTATATTACTAAGTTAAAAAATTTGGGTATACCGCAAAGTAGTCGAAACAGTTTTGAATTGTTGCAAAAAGCAGGGCTGTTACCGCTAGAGATAAGTGACAATCTTAAAAAAATGGTGGGCCTGAGAAATATAGCGATACATTATTACCAAGAGCTAAATTTAGAAATAGTTAAATATGTTGTTGAAAACCATCTAGTTGATTTTCAACGCTTTGGTAAAGTGATTAAATCCTTAGAATAATAATTATTGTTTTATTTTTGACAGCCTAGCAATCTCGATCCAATCATTATTTATTAGGGCTTGTTTTTTCTTTCTACTCCACCCCTTTATCTGTATTTCTACAAGTATTGCTTCTTCCCTTGTATTAAATTCAGCTTGGTAAACTAATACTACTGGCAAGCGCTTAGCGGTATAACAAGAATTAGAATAAGCTTGATAATGTTGAGCTAGTCGTTTGTCTAGATCATCGGTATGTCCAGTGTAAAAACTATCGTCATTACATTTTAAAATATAAACGTGAAACATATTCTTCCTTGAATGTCATTTTGGTTAATATTATATGACTTTTAAGTTATCTATATTGCGTCTTCATAACTGATGTGTTTTTTGCTTGCCTAAGTGTTTAAAAGGGCTTACTTCGATCCTTCGACTGCTTCGCGCTCAGGATGAACGGAGACTCAAGTATTAACGGGGCACTCTGAGAAAAACGTCAGGCCTAAACGCCGAAACTAACGATGACGATCAGAGCAAGCTGAGCTGCTATTTTTCTTTGATAAAATAAAGATGGAAATAAGAAACAGAGAAAATAATAGTAAACTATTGGGTTCATTCACTGAGGTAATACTTACAGTCGATTTAATAAATTGTTGTCCTGTATTGATCCCATCAAAGGTGTTTTTTTGTGGGGAAGACCATGTGAAATCACTGTAACGATTTCCTGCGCCAGTTAGTTGTAATGAAAAGCCAACAGGTGTATTAGTAAGCTCTATTACACCTATATCAACACTAAGTATATCTTTTGCAACACCATCAGTTGCGGTAAAGGTACCTTCATAAGATAGAAACTGAATAATACTTAATCCATCAAATAGCGCTATTCCATCCGGTGAGCCATTTTGTAAACCCCTAGTTTTAATCGCGCGAACACCAAACTGAGTATTGATATCAATAGAAGACCAACTATTGATACTAAATGAATTATACATTGAACCATTATTGCCGTTATATAACAGTAAAGACCAGCCGGTTAAATCAATGTTAGCATCACCTACTATTTCAACGTACTCATCGCTATCCGCTCCACTGTTGTCATAATGAATCTCATTGATAAATGCATTAGTTATCGGGCTAGCTTCAACTAGAACAGGTATAAAAACAGAGCTAAAGGTATAAAGTAGCGCTAGAAGGAGAAATGTGTGTAATAGACGAAAAAGCCATTGAAAAAGCATAGTCAATTCCTTTTATTAAGTTAAATTAATAACGTTCACTTCAATGTGATTACATTAATAAGCCTAGTAAAGTATCCATAAAATGCGAATTATTTTATGGATATTAAAATAGTGTGAATTTAACGGATATTATTCATTTAGGTCTATTAAGCGTTGGCAACTTCTACAGGCTCCCTTCGACTGCTTCGCGCTCAGGGCGAACGGATATAGTCAGGATGATCCTTTGATCCTTCGGCAAACTCAGGACATACGGAGAGCTCAGGTGGACGGTGTACGAATACACTCAGAATACCCCTTCGTCCTTCGGCAAGCTCAGGACATACGGAGGGGTCAGGGCGAACGGATAGGCTGAGAGTACTTGGGCTATTTTTGAGTCTTTTCAGCTGGTGGTTTAGGAATAACCTTTGGCTTTATACATTGGGGAGTAGAACCAGTATTTTTCTCTGCTAAATAATAGGGCTGTGAAACAGTTAAGTGAGCATTTAATTGTTTAATACGTGTTTCATTTGAAGGATGGGTCGACATAAATTCAGGTGGCGCATCTTTACTCAGTTTTGACATGTTCTTCCATAACTGAACACTTGCTTGTGGCGCAAAACCCGATCGAGCCATTAGGTCTTGACCTACAATATCTGCTTCACTTTCATGAGATCGACTATAAGGCATGATAATGCCATATTGAACGCCTAATCCTAACCCTGCCACCCAAAGGCCTTTGTTGTCAACATCACTAGCTCCTAATGCAATAGCCGCAACAGCCATACCAATATTAGACACTTTATTAGCTGACAAACGTTCATTAGAGTGATGTTCAATAACATGCCCTACTTCATGGCCAATAATTGCGGCTAACTGGTCTTGATTTTCAGTTACATTTAGAATGCCGGTATATACCCCTATTTT
>TARA_R110001583_G_scaffold11613_13_pt1 | contig 20041 bp, 15 predicted proteins | sample TARA_R110001583 | Tara Oceans TARA_R110001583 (sample SAMEA4398432) | marine metagenome | biome: Polar Biome; feature: [MES] marine water layer (ENVO:01000295) within the mesopelagic zone...; material: water (ENVO:00002006), including particulate matter (ENVO:01000060) such... | reverse complement strand
ATCGTTATATGGCGCGGAACCCATAAAAAGTAAAGATCTAGGGCGTATTGTTAATACTCAGCATACAAAACGCATTAGTCAATTAATTGATCCTGATAAAGTGATTATTGGTGGACGCTTTGATATTAAAAATCGCTATATAGCACCGACAGTGATGGTTAATGTTGAACTCGACGATCCAATCATGCAACAGGAAGTGTTTGGGCCAGTTTTACCGGTATTAGGTTTTTCTGAGGTAGAGGATGCTGTGACGATTATTCGCAGTTTGCCAAGTCATCCTCTGGCTGCGTATATCTTTAGTGAAGGAAAAAGCACACAGGATTTATTAGTCTCTCAAATTCAAGCGGGTGGGATGGCTATTAATCATTGTGTGCAGCAGTTAGCTAACCCAAACTTACCTTTTGGTGGTGTTGGGTTAAGTGGTATTGGTAGTTACCACGGTAAATATGGATTTGATTGCTTTTCACATCAAAAGAGTGTGCTTAAAGCGGCCACTTGGTTTGACTTGTCGTTTGCTTATCCGCCCTATAAGGGCAAACTATCTAAACTTAAAAAGTTTTTGGAGTAAGGGCGTTTAAAATAAAGACAACTTAGTTGATCGCTTAATCTGAATAGACGGAGTGATCTCTTTTTCCAATCTTTATCAATGATATTTACTCCCGCTTTATTTAAAAATCAATTTCATTCATATTTCTGTCCTTAATAGAAAGATCTTAGTCGTTCAATAATTAGTAGTTGAATTATTAGTTTATTAATTTAATATATGTGAATATTCGTATATGTGGATGTATTTATGTTGCCTAATCAGTTTTTTAAAATGTTATCCGATGAAACACGTTTACGTTGTTTGATTTTAATTGCGCGTGAAGATCGTGTGAGTGTTAGTGAGTTGTGTTTCGCGCTGGAGCAAAGCCAACCTAAAATTTCGCGACACCTTGCTATTTTACGCCAGTCAGGTGTATTGCTTGATCAGCGTGAAGGGCAGTGGGTTTATTATAAAGTGAACTCAGCATTACCTGGGTGGATGCGTAAAGTCATTAGTGGCTTAACCAGCTCAAATTGTTTGAGAGCTGAGTACCTTGAAGACATTGAAAAATATCAGCTTGCAAAGCAAATCGCTAAAACAAGTTAATAGTTTAATAGCTAACACATGTGTTTAATTTAGTTTTAATGAAAGTTTAATTTATAAAAGTGAGAAAAATCATGACAATTAAAGTAGGTATTAACGGGTTTGGACGTATTGGTCGTTTAGTCATGCGAGCATCGTTTGATTGGCCAGAAGTTGAATTTGTACAAATTAATGATGTGGCAGGTGATGCAAAAACACTCGCGCACCTTTTAGAGTTTGATTCAATTCAAGGCCGTTGGAAGCACGCGGTGGATAGTACCGATAGCAGTATGGAAATTGCTGGAAAATCGATTGCTGTGAGCCAACAAGCTGATATTGATGCCGTTGATTGGTCTGGTTGTGATGTTGTGGTTGAAGCAACGGGCGTTCATAGAGATAAAGCTTTATTAGACAAATACCTTGCACAAGGTGTTAAGCGTGTTGTGGTTTCAGCACCCGTTAAACACCCTGAAATTGCTAATATTGTGGTGGGGGTGAACGACCATGTATTTGATGCTCGGTTACATAAAATAGTGACCGCGGCTTCTTGTACTACTAACTGCCTTGCACCGATAGTTAAAGTTATCCATGAAAAAATAGGCATCACTAACGCTGCCTTTACCACTATTCATAATTTAACTAATACACAAACTATTTTAGATGCGCCGCATAAAGATCTACGCCGTGCGCGTGCTTGTGGTATGAGTTTGATCCCTACAACAACCGGTTCAGCGAAAGCGATTGTCGAAATATTCCCAGAGTTAAAAGATAAAATAAATGGTCATGCCGTGCGTGTGCCTTTAGCTAATGCATCATTAACCGATATTGTGTTTGAAGTGGCGCGTGATACATCAGTTGAAGAAGTGAATCAATTATTAGCAGAAGCAGCGGAAGGCGAGTTAAAAGGCATATTAGGGTATGAAATGCGTCCGTTAGTATCAATTGATTATCGTGGCGACCAACGTTCAACAATCGTTGATGCGTTATCGACCATGTTGATTGGTAAACGTATGTTAAAAATATACGCTTGGTATGACAACGAAATGGGGTATGCAACTCGTACCGCTGAGTTAATGAAAAAAGTGGCATTAGCTTAATAGCAATTAGCATTAGGAATAGTAGCAATGAAGTGGTTTTTAAAGCTTGATAAATCCTTAAGACAGTATCTGTTAGTTACATTTAATTACTGGAACTTCACTATCACTGATGGTGCATTACGCATGTTAGTGGTGCTGTACTTTTATCAACTAGGTTACAGCCCGTTAAATATCGCTTTATTGTTTTTATTTTATGAGATCTTTGGTGTTATCACCAACCTTGTTGGAGGTTGGTTAGGTGCCAGAGTGGGCCTAAACCGTACCATGAATATCGGTTTAGGTATGCAAGTGTTTGCGCTCTTACTTTTAACCGTGCCCAGTGAATGGTTAACCATTCCTTGGGTGATGATGGCACAGGCATTGTCGGGCATCGCTAAAGATCTTAATAAAATGAGCGCCAAAAGTTCGATTAAAACGCTGATACCTAATAATCAACAGGGTAAACTTTATCATTGGGTTGCCGTATTAACGGGTTCTAAAAATGCCTTAAAAGGGGCTGGTTTTTTCATTGGTGGTTTATTACTCACGTTAGTTGGCTTTCAAATCGCATTAGTGATCATGGCAACTGTCTTAGCCGTTGTATTCATTACTAGTTTATTGTTTCTGGAGGGTGATTTAGGCAAAGCAAAAACCAAACCTAAATTTAGCCAGATGTTTTCTAAATCGGCACCGGTCAATATCTTATCAGCAGCACGTTTATTTCTATTTGCTTCTCGTGATGTTTGGTTTGTTGTGGCTTTGCCTATTTACCTCGCTAGTATATTTGGATGGCCTCATTCTGTGGTTGGTGCATTCTTAGCCGCTTGGGTGATTGCTTACGGTATAGTGCAAGGTTTTGCACCTAAAATTACCGCCTATTTTTCTAAAAATAGTGCAGCTCCAAATGATACAGCCACTAATGGTACTGCCCCTAATGGTAAGAGTGCCATGTTATGGTGTAGTTTATTAGCCGTTGTGACCGGTATTTTAGCGCTGACTATTGACCTTGAATGGCAAGTACAATGGGTTATTACTATTGGTTTGTTAATTTTCGGGGCTATTTTTGCGGTTAATTCATCATTACATTCATACTTAATTATTAGTTACGCAAAACAAGATGGTGTGTCATTAGATGTGGGTTTCTATTACATGGCGAATGCAATAGGGCGCTTAGTTGGCACGGTATTATCTGGTTGGGTCTACCAAGCTTATGGTTTTGCCGCCTGTTTATGGATTGCTTTTGCATTCTTAGTGATCACTAGCATCATTTCATTGAAGCTGCCAGAGTCAGGCAATAAGCCCTGAGGTGGGCAGTTAGTCAAATTTAATAAAGTGCACATTAACTTCTGAAATAAATAACGTTATGCTGGATAAAACAGCGGAATAATCATTAATATAATTACTTACGATAATCAACTACAGGAAACTTTATGAAATTGACCCTTTATCATATGGGGCACTGCCCATACTGTAAGCGAACGATTAAAGTCATTAAAGACTATAAGCTGACAGTCATTTATAAAGACTTAGATGTTCATGAAAAATTCAGAAAAGAGTTAATCTCCGGTGGTGGGAAGCAGCAAGTTCCTTGTTTATTGATCGCCGTAAAAGGCAAAAGTGAGCAGTGGTTATATGAGTCTCAAGATATAATTAATTTCATAAAGAAAAACTATTAATTGATAGAGTAAAAAACAGATCTGGCCTTCGAGATTCTTAAAACCAGTACCTTTAAAGCCAGAACTAGTACCTTTAAACCTAGAGCTAGTACCTTTAAAACCAGAACCAGTACCTTTAAAATAAGTTCTTTGCCATCTCTTTTGCAATCAGTGCTGATTGCTTCATTCCTCGTGTGTGAGCCATTACAATAGCACCTTCAATCAATAACCCTATTTGATCCGCTTTTTGTTGGTTTTCCTTATGGTTTTCTTTTGTCATTAATTGTTCTGCAATAATATCTACAATCGCTTGCTTGTGTTTTGTCGCAAATAGTTTGATAGGATGAGCTGGATCGGCATATTCAGCACTAACATTAATAAAGTTACAGCCGAAGAAAGTGTCACTATTAAACCATTCATCTAAATCATCAAAAATAACCAATATATTCTCAGCTGGTTCAGCACTTTTTTGGCTTTTTTTATTTTCGCTAATTTTAGCCTTTAATTTACTCACAACTTGATCATGACGAAGCTGTAATGCCGCTAATATTAACGCTTCTTTACTGCGGAAGTGTTTATATAGTGTTGCTTTTGAAACACCAGACTCAGCTAAAATCAAATCAATACCGGTTGCGTGGTAGCCAAACTGATTGAATAAAATCAGTGCAGTATCGATTAAATGTTGTTTTCTTGGTTGCATATTATTGGTTGTCCTTTTAGCTACCGATTTTTCTTAGACGGTACATGATAACTAAATTATAACCAATTTAAACTTGACGTAAACAGTTCTGTTCACCTATAGTGGTGGACAGATTTGTTCACTCATGTTTTGCTTATCATTTTTATAGTCATTTGCGTAACAAGCAATTTTATAAAACGATAAATTAAATAAAAGGTATTTATTATGTGCTCTACATCATCACCAAAATCAACAGAAAGCAGTAATGCAACAGCGATTGGTACTTCTGGTATTCATCACTTAGGCCTTACAATTCCTGATATCAAACAAACAGCGGCATTTTTTATTGAGCAATTAAATTTCAAAAAAGTAGGTGAAGTGCCAGAGTATCCTGCGATTTTTGTATCTGATGGCACCATCATGTTAACGCTATGGCAGATCAAAGATGCTGATAATATGACCGAGTTCGATCGTGCAAAGAATATAGGGTTGCATCATTTTGCGTTAAAAGTGAACAGCATTGAGCAACTACATGCTTTACATCAGAATCTGCTTAAACTTGAAAATGTTGATATTGAGTTTGCACCAGAAGCATTAGGTAATTCACCTTTTGTACACATGATGTGTTTGATACCTGGTGGCGTTAGATTAGAGTTAATCACCGAGTAGGGTGCCTTTATGAATAATACAGTGGCAAACAGTTGGCATCATGGTGAGTTAACTGCACAAAAGCGAGTGGGTACTGAACAACGTATGGCAGAAGTGGGGCCTAAATTCATTCGTGAACTTATGCCTCAACAACATCGAGATTTTTTTGAATCGCTAACCATGATGTTTGTTGGTTATACAAATTTCCAGTCGCAAACTTGTGCCAGTGTATTATTTGGTGAACCAGGGTTTGTTTCATCGCCAGATCCAAGTGAATTAGTCATTAACCTTCAATATTCAATAGGCGACTTTAGCAATCAAAGTCTTAGGGTTGGAGATAGAATTGGTTTACTGGGTCTTGAGTTTCAGTCAAAAAGACGTAATCGTATTAACGTCATCGTCACAGATATTAATCAGAAAACCATAACGGTCAAAGTACTTCAGAGTTTTGGAAATTGTCCTAAATATATTCAACCTAAAACATGGAGACTTAATAGCCACTATCAACGCTTTCCTTCAATAAAAGAATTGCAGTTAGATGACAAAATTAGCGCTGATAAAACAGTAAAAAATATGATTAGCAATGCGGATACATTTTTTATTGCTAGTTGTTTTGATGATGGAGAGTTGTTGAATAATCGTGGTGTTGATATTTCTCATCGTGGCGGAGACGTCGGGTTTGTAGAGGTTAATGAGGCAGGGCAATTATTAGTTGAAGATTATTATGGTAATGGTTTTTTTAATACCATAGGCAATTTGTTATTAAATCCGATGGCTAGCTTATTATTTTTCGATACTCAACTGGGTCATGCAATACAAATGACAGTTTCAGCAGAAATATTGTGGAATGACGAGCAAGAAGTTGCTGATGGCAATAAACAAAACAATATAAAAAGCGATAAACAACACGCTAAGCTGGTCAGAACATTATGTTTTACACCAATTAAAATAGAATATTATGAAAATGGATTTGCTTATCTACAGAAGTAGAAATGGACGGTAAAGTTATTCACCAATAAAGCCATACAAGCCCTGATAAAGTAAAAAATAGCCAAGCTGAAAAGGATTTGTTGTTTTTCTTTTTACAGCATTCGTTAGATTGGCTTATAGGCTGAGATGACATAAACAGTAACTTCAAATAACTTCAGAGAAATAACCTCAGAACAGGCAAATACTTAGATGTGTTGTGATTGGAAGTGATGAATTTAAAAATTAAGTTAAAGCGTTAACTGGGCAGTGAATGCAACCATAGAAACAAGTGGGGCGTTAGCTTGGAGAAAAGCGAAATTTAATTATAATCTGCCCCTGTTATTTAACCCTAGTTATTTTGTTACCTGTTTCACATGAATATGATGGTTGGCTGACAGTTGTGGGTTGTTTGGTTTCTCGCTGCCATGTATCAGGCACGGTGTTAGAAAGCGTTATTAAACTATTAAAAGATTATTGTTTGCTTAATAAACATTGGATCCCATAAACATTGAACTCTCAAGTGATAATCATTTTCTGTTAGCGCTTTTTCTCTTCTTTCATTTGCCAATCTTCTAATTCTACTAATACTGACAATGCCCCTTGCCCACCAAATTCAAGTGGTGCTTGGTGAAAAGCTAAAATATCTGGGTGTTGTGCTAACCATAATGGAACTTGCTTCTTTAAGATATGCTTTCCCATACCGTGGACAACACTGCAGCAATATAACCCTTCTTTTTTACAGTAATTAATGAGTGCCGCTAATTCGTTTTTAGCTTCTTGCTGTGTTAAACCGTGTAAGTCTAAAATGATTTCAGGTGAAAAATCACCACGACGTAGTTGTTTAATCAGATATTTTTGTGCATCTGTCCGGCTATAACGTACTGGACCTTCTTCAGGTAGATGTGGTTCAAAGGCATCAGAGAAGTGGCTCAGTTCAAAATTCTGTTCACGTTTTTGTTTGATGACCGCTTTATTCTTGATGTTTCTCGGTGGCAGTTTTATGGTATCCTGTTGCAATTTTTTGATACCAGCAAATTCTGCACTAAACAGCGAAAAATCATTATCATTTTTTTTATCGGTCATGTTTTTCCAAAACTAGGTAGTTGAATATGCGAAGTTTACCTCAAGTGGAGAATAAATTGGATACGATTTTTAGTGATGAAGCGGTTGACGAGTTAGTCACCATTCAAGATGTGGTACGTTGGGCGGCAACAGAATTTAACCGAGCAGGGTTGTTTTTTGGCCACGGCACTGATAATGCTTGGGATGAAGCGGTGCAATTAATAATGCCATCACTGAATCTTGAGCTGCAAAGTAACATTATGATTTTGCAATCACGTTTAACTAAACGTGAACGTCAAATGTTAATTGAGTTAGTGGTTATTCGTATTGAACAACGTATTCCTGTTCCTTATTTAACCAACAGCGCTTGGTTTGCAGGGTTAGAATTTTATGTTGATGAACGTACTTTAGTGCCACGCTCACCTATTGCTGAATTAATTGAAGCTAAGTTTGCACCTTGGGTAAAAGAGTCACCAAAACGTATCTTAGACTTATGCACTGGCAGCGGTTGTATTGCCATTGCTTGTGCTTATGCGTTCCCTGATGCAGAAGTTGATGCGGTCGATTTATCAGAGCAAGCGTTAGAAGTTGCCGACATCAATATTCAGAATCACGGTGTATCGCAACAGGTATTCCCAATTCAATCTGATTTATTCAGCGGCATTGAAAATGAGAAGTACGATCTGATTGTGTCTAATCCGCCTTATGTTGATGCGGAAGATATGGCAAACTTACCAGAAGAATATAAACATGAGCCAGAATTAGGGCTAGCATGTGGTAATGACGGGTTAGACTTAGTGCGTGATATGTTACGTCAAGCAAGTTCAATGTTAAATGAAGAGGGTGTTTTATTTGTAGAAGTGGGGAACTCTCAAGTTCACTTACAAGCTGCCTACCCTGAAATTCCATTCCAATGGATTGAGTTCTCAATCGGTGGACATGGTGTATTTGTATTAACCAAAGCACAACTTGATAACATTAATATTTAAATTTATGACTATTGTATTAAGCAGATAATTTTATTGAAAAGGCAGCGCATGGGTTTGCTTTTTCATTTTAAGAATTTATAAAGTAGGAAATTAAAAATGGCAGGAAGCAGTATTGGTCAAGTTTTTAAAGTGACAACTTTTGGTGAAAGTCATGGTGCAGCATTAGGTTGTATTGTTGACGGTATACCACCAAATTTAGAGATCACTGAAGCTGATTTACAACATGATTTAGATCGTCGCCGTCCAGGGCAGTCTCGTTATACAACAATGCGTCAAGAAGGAGATCAAGTTAAGATCTTATCGGGTGTATTTGAAGGTAAAACTACGGGTTGTAGTATTGGTTTGATCATTGAAAATACCGATCAACGCTCTAAAGATTATTCTGCAATTAAAGACCTATTTCGTCCGGGTCATGCTGACTACACTTACCACCAGAAATATGGTCACCGCGATTACCGTGGTGGTGGCCGTTCATCTGCACGTGAAACAGCAATGCGTGTTGCTGCAGGGGCAATTGCTAAAAAATATTTAAAAGAACAGTTTGGTGTTGAAATTCGTGGTTATTTAAGTCAATTAGGTGATATCACACCGGATACAATTGACTGGAATGAAGTTGAGAATAATCCTTTCTTTTTCCCTGATGTCAGTAAAATTACAGCGCTTGAAGATTATATGAAAGCCTTGATTAAAGAGGGTAACTCAGTTGGCGCTAAAGTGACAGTGGTCGCCTCTGGTGTGCCAGTCGGATTAGGCGAACCTGTTTTTGACCGTTTAGACGCTGAATTAGCACACTCGCTAATGAGCATTAATGCGGTTAAAGGTGTTGAGATTGGTGATGGTTTTGCTGTTGCTAGCCAAAAGGGCACTGAACACCGTGATGAAATGACGCCTGAAGGTTTTTTATCAAATCATGCTGGTGGTGTGTTAGGGGGAATTTCAACAGGGCAGGATATTATAGCTTCAATAGCGTTAAAACCAACGTCGAGTTTAACCATTCCTGGTCGCACTATTACCACTGATGGTGTAGCAACTGAAATGATCACTAAAGGGCGTCACGATCCCTGTGTTGGTATTCGTGCTGTACCGATTGCTGAAGCACAAATGGCAATCACCTTACTTGACCATGTATTACGTAATAGAGCACAAAACTTACATGTGAACACTAATACCCCACATTTAAAATAGTTTTAATTACCGGTTACTGTTGCCTTTATGTAAGTAGGAAGGAAATAAGTAACAAAATAATAATCCGATGCCCTCAAAGCATCGGATTTTTTATGCTGATAAGAAAAACCTGAAAACATTTTCACCGTCAAGGAAACAAAATAAACAGAGATGATTAAGGGGTAACGGCTTATCTATTTTAAGCTTTTCTTGTTTTTACTTCGTACCTTCGTGGTCAATTTGCTTTAACCCCAATTTAATCAATGTATTGCTTAAACTTTACAATTTTTCCTTGCTCAGTTATTTCAATACCTTCTTTTTCTAATAAGGTTTTCTGCCTGATAAATGCATCGCCTATTAAAGAAATTTTACCTTGTGAGTTGACGACTCTAAACCATGGTAAGCGTGAATCCTTAGGTAACCTTGCGAGTATCTTTCCCACATGTCTGGAATGGTGAGGAAAGCCGGCTTGTTTTGCCAACTGGCCGTAGGTCGTTAATTTACCTTCACCTAAATAAGACAAAATGGTATAGATGTTTTGCGCAAACTCATCCATGTTTAGGCTACGCTTTCTTGTGGTTGTTGCTTTTGTGGGTAAGATATTTCATTACCTCTCATTGGATCTTTTGGGATCAAGAAAGAGAGTATTAATGAGCAAAGTGCAAAACCTGCACCACAGTAAAATACCCATGACGGGTTAACTACCCACACTAAACCTAACAATACTGGTATCACAACCGCGGCAATATGATTAATTGAAAAGCTAATACCGGCGGTAGCGGCTATATCTTCAGGATTGGCTATTTTTTGGAAGTAAGTTTTAATGGCAATCGCTAAAGCAAAAAACAGATGGTCTATGACATACAATGATGCCGCAACCGTGCCATTTTCGACTAAACCATAGCTAATAAATAAGATTACCAGCCCTATGTATTCAAGTACTAATACTGAACGCTCTCCAAAGTAGCCAATTAATTTACCTATTTTGGCAGCAAACAACCAATTAAATACGTAGTTAATCAAGAATAGGGCACTGATTTCAGCAACACTATAATGGAATTTTTCTACCATTAAAAAGCCTGCAAATACCACAAATATTTGTCGACGTGCACCACTGAAAAAAGTCAGGGCATAATAGAGCCAGTAACGTTTTCTTAAAATGAATTTTTTATTTTGTTCCGTTAATGGAGGGAATTGCTTAAATGCAGCCGCTAATATTATAGTTAGTATTAATCCTAAACCGCCAAAAATTAAATAGGTTATTTCATAACTCACATTAAACTGATCCATCAATATCCAGACACTTGCATAAGCTAATAATGATGCGATTGCTTTAACCGATAAAATTCTACCTAAAAAATGCGCTGTTTCAGTTTTATTAATCCACTGTAGTGTGAGTGATTGATTGACGGTTTCAAAATAATGAAAACCAATCGACATTAACATAGTGGTTAAATATAACCCCATCACCTGTGGGAAAAAACCTGTGATAGCAACACCAACTGCTGTAATACCTAGCGAAAGAATCGCTAAGCGCTGCTCTTTAATAAACAATAATACATAAATTACGGTAAAAGCTAAAAAACCTGGAATTTCGCGCAAGCTTTGTAATATTCCAATTTCAACACCAGTAAAAGCAGCTTTTTCTACCACAAAATTGTTCAGTAAAACCATCCATACAGAAAAGATTAATGGCATGATAAAAGCCATAGTTAGTAATAAACTTTCAGGTTTTTTAAAAAAAGGGTGGGATTTCATCGTTTTCCACAATTTAGGATAAAAAAACATTTTACGCTTTTTAGTTATTAAAGCGAATAATATGGTTATTGATCTAATAATCTGATTAGTTGGAATAAAAGATAGAGATAAGGTATCTAAATTTGAGATATATTATGTATAAAGCCTTTTCTATGTGAATTAATATGCATTATTTATAAATATAAATTCATGGGTAGATGGTGTTTTTTAGCTTTATTTATTTTTTGTTCGTCGTTATCTTTATCATTACTGACTTCTTTCATGTTCCATTTCGCTTTATTTTAAGCGTTGCTAGGGTTTTAGAGGGGTGTAAGGGGTATTCGGATACACATAATATTGCTTTAACATGCCACAGTGATTAAAGTGAATAAGAAAATTGGATTTTATGGCGCTTAAAAGATAGAATACGGACAAAATTACACCTTTAACAAAGGATGATTACCAAGGGATAATGCATAAACCCTATGCTTATGGGGTTAATCTGTGTGTTATTTCTTGAACAAGGGAGTTTTTGTTAAGCGCACTTTTCAGAAGAAAGTAGTTTCCTTTACAAAAAAAGTAAAAAAATTAATTGCTTGTTTTTGGTAACTCAATTACAAGTCGTGTGTAGCACTTCGAAAACATCAGATCTGGCAGTTAAGTAATTTTCTGTTTTATCTTGAAGGACATGTTTATGACTAATATAGAGCAGAAAGCTCAAGGCCTTTATGTGCCTGAACTGGAACATGATGCCTGTGGCATCGGTTTTGTCGCACATCTAAAAAACAGCAAGTCTCACAAAATCGTGACACAAGCTTTAGATATGCTAGCGCGTATGGAACACCGCGGCGGTCAAGGTTGCGATCCATGTAGTGGTGATGGCGCTGGTATTCTTTTACAAAAACCGCATGAGTTTTTAGTAACAGAAGCATTAAAAGAAGGTATTTCCCTTCCTAGGTTCGATCAGTACGGCGTAGGTACTATCCTATTCCCTAAAAATGAAAATCACCGTGATCATTGTCGTGAAATTTTAGCTCGAACAGCTGAACGTCTTTCTCTTGAAGTGATTGGTTATCGTGTTCTTCCAACTGATAATTCAATGATTGGTGCTGACCCCCTCAGCAGTGAGCCACAGTTTGAACATATGTTCGTGACTGGCGGCCCTGATATGGAACCAGCCGTTTTAGAACGTAAATTGTTTATCCTACGTAATTATTCAACACGAATTTGTTTAGAGTCTGTTAATGGTATTGAAGATAACTTCTACATTAATACTTTCTCATACAAAACAATCGTATATAAAGGTCAGTTAACAACTGAACAAGTTCCTCAGTATTTCTTAGATTTACAAAATACTAGCATGGTAACTGCTTTAGCACTTGTTCACTCTCGTTTCTCAACAAATACATTCCCACGTTGGCGTTTAGCGCAACCGTTCCGTTACATTGCTCATAATGGCGAGATCAATACGGTTCGCGGTAATATCAACTGGATGAAAGCACGTGAAGCTTTGCTTGAAGCAGAATTCTTCACTCGCTCTGAATTAGATATGTTAATGCCAATCTGTACCGATGGTATGTCTGACTCTGCAAGCTTTGATATGGCACTAGAACTATTAGTACTCTCAGGTCGTAGTCTTCCTCATGCATTAATGATGATGATCCCTGAAGCTTGGCAAGAAAATAAGAACATGGAACCAAAACGCCGTGCTTTCTACCAATATCATGCAAACTTAATGGAACCTTGGGATGGCCCAGCTTCTGTTTGTTTCACCGATGGTGTTCAAGTAGGTGCAACACTTGACCGTAATGGTCTACGTCCATCTCGCTACACAGTGACTAATGATGACTTCCTCGTCATGGCATCTGAATCTGGTGTTGTTGATATCGATCCAAAAAATATCAAGTTACGTGGTCGTTTACAGCCGGGTCGTATCTTTGTTGCTGACCTTGAGCAAGGCCGTATTATTTCTGATGATGAAGTAAAAGACGGTATTGCCGCTAGAAAACCCTATGAAACTTGGTTAGCAAATAACCTAGTTAAATTAGAAGACCAACCTGCAGCGCTTGAACGTAATATTCAGCCAGATGCTGGTAAGTTATTAAAGCGTTTACAAGCTTTTGGTGTGACGTCTGAAGAAATGAATGAAATTGTTTTACCTATGCTGCGTGATGGTAAAGAACCGTTAGGTGCAATGGGTGTGGATTGGCCGTTAGCCGTTTTATCTCATCAATCTCAACATTTATCTCATTACTTTAAACAATTGTTTGCGCAAGTAACTAACCCTCCAATCGATCCGATTCGTGAGCGTATGGTGATGTCGTTAAATACTTATTTAGGTAAAGACAAAAACTTATTAGCTGAAACGCCTGAGCATTGTCATAAAGTTGAGCTTGAGTCTCCTGTATTAAGTAATGCAGAATTACAAAAAATTAATGCCTTAGATGATAAACATTTACAAGCTAAAACTTTAGAAACGTTATTCGCAGCTTCTGGTGAGCCGGGTAAATTGAAGAAAGCATTAGCACGTATTTGTCGTTATGCAGAAGATGCAATACACGATGGTTATTCAATCATTATTCTTTCTGATCGTAATGCAACGTCTGACCATGCTCCCATTCCAGCAATGTTGGTAACTGGCGCAGTACATCACTACTTAATCAAACGTGGCCTACGTGCTATGTGTGATATCGTAGTTGAAACAGGTGATGTACGTGAAACTCATCATTTTGCAACAGTAATTGGTTACGGCGCTTCAGCTGTAAATGCTTATTTGATCGAAGAAATGATTGTTGATCTACAAGGCAAAAAACGTTTACCAGCAGACAAGCCCGTTACAGAGATTTTCAAATCTTATAAAGATGCAATCGATGCAGGGCTATTGAAGATTTTCTCAAAAATGGGGATTTCTACGATTCAGTCATACCAAGGTGCGCAAATATTTGAAGCATTAGGTATTAGTAAAGCAGTGGTTGATGATTACTTCAAAGGCACTGTGACACGTATTCAAGGCCTATCAATTGATGATATTGCACACGAAATTATAGTGCGTCATCGTTTTGCATACCCATTACGTGCAGTACCAGTACAACGTTTAGACGTTGGTGGTGTGTACCAATGGAAACTACAGGGTGAAAAGCATTTATTTAACCCAACAACCATTTCATTATTGCAAGAATCTACTCGTAACAAAAATTACGAACAGTTCAAACAATATGCTGAAGCTGTTGATAAACAAGGTGATGATGCTGCAACTTTACGTAGTCAATTTGAATTTGTAGCTAATGCTTCAGGTCCAATCTCAATTGATGATGTAGAGCCTGCTGAAGCAATCCTTAAACGTTTTGCAACAGGTGCGATGAGCTTCGGTTCTATCTCACATGAAGCTCACTCAACGCTTGCAATCGCGATGAACCGTATTGGTGCTAAATCGAACTCTGGTGAAGGTGGTGAAGACCCAATTCGTTTCTTACCAAAAGAAAACGGTGACTGGGAACGCTCTGCAATCAAACAGGTTGCATCAGGTCGTTTTGGTGTAACGTCTTATTACCTAACGAACGCAGCTGAAATCCAAATTAAAATGGCTCAAGGCGCAAAACCAGGTGAAGGTGGTCAATTACCAGGTCACAAAGTTGATGACTGGATTGGTCGCACACGTCACTCTACTCCGGGTGTAGGTCTAATTTCACCACCACCGCATCATGATATTTACTCAATCGAAGATTTAGCTCAGCTTATCTTTGACTTAAAAAACGCTAACCGCGCTGGTCGTGTTAACGTTAAATTAGTATCAGAAGCCGGTGTGGGTACGATTGCATCAGGTGTTGCTAAAGCAAAAGCTGACGTTATCTTGATCGCTGGTTTTGACGGCGGTACAGGTGCATCTCCATTATCATCTATTCGTCATGCGGGTTTACCGTGGGAATTGGGTTTATCTGAAGCACATCAAACGCTAATGAAAAACGGTTTACGTAACCGTGTTGTGTTACAAGCCGATGGCCAGATGAAAACACCACGTGATTTAACCATTGCTGCACTACTTGGCTCTGAAGAATGGGGCGTTGCAACGGCTGCATTGGTTGTTGAAGGTTGTATCATGATGCGTAAGTGTCACTTGAATACTTGTCCGGTTGGTATCGCCACACAAAACAAAACATTACGTGAGCGTTTTGACGGTCGTGTAGATGATGTTGTTACTTTCTTTGGTTACATGGTTCAAGGCATGCGTGAAAACATGGCTAAACTAGGTTACGCAACAATCAATGAAATGGTAGGTCAAACGCAAAACCTTAAAGTACGTGACGATGTGACGCACTGGAAATACAAAAACTTAGATTTGAGCACTATCCTGTTTAAGCAACAAGGTAAAACTGAAGACGGTATGTTTAACCAAACGACCCAAAATCATAATCTTGAGGCTGTATTAGATAGAAAACTAATCGAGTTAGCACAACCTGCAATTGAAAAAGGCGAAGCCGTATCGGGTGAATTCCCTATTACTAATATCGACCGTTCTTGTGGCACTATGCTTTCTAACGAAATATCTAAAGTGTATAACGACCAAGGTTTACCAAAACCGATGCAAGTTAAATTCACTGGTTCTGCAGGTCAATCATTTGGTTGTTTTCTTGCTAAAGGTGTAGAGTTTACTGTTGAAGGCGATGCAAATGACTACTGGGGTAAAGGTTTATCTGGTGGCCAAATTGTTGTTTATCCTTACCGTAACTCAACATTAGTTGCTAAAGACAATATCATTGTTGGTAACGTGTGTTTTTACGGTGCAACGTCTGGTGAATCTTACATTAATGGTATGGCTGGCGAACGTTTCTGTGTACGTAACTCGGGCGCAGAAGTTGTTGTTGAGGGTGTTGGTGACCACGGTTGTGAATATATGACTGGTGGCATTATGATTAACTTAGGTTCAACAGGCCGTAACTTTGCAGCGGGTATGAGTGGCGGTGTTGCTTATATTTGGGATCAGGATGAAACATTTGCAGCTAACTGTAATATGGAACTAGTTGATCTAGACCCACTAGAGCAGAAAGATAAAGACATATTAATTGCAAAAGTAACTAAACATTTAGAGCTAACAGAGTCTAATTTGGCGGCTAAATTCTTAGCCAATGTTGAAGCAAGCTTGGCTAAAGTTGTTAAAGTTATGCCTCGTGATTATAAAGCGGCATTAGCAGCTTGTGTGAAAGGAGAGGCAGCATAATGGGTAAGCCTACTGGATTTTTAGAATTAGGTCGTGAGCTTCCACCGAGAGTCTCGGTTGAAGAACGTCTAAAAGATAATAAAGAATTTGTACAAAATGATGTGTTTGGTAAAAAGATCAATGATCAAGCATCTCGTTGTATGGATTGTGGTGTTCCGTTTTGTCACAGCGGTTGTCCGATTGGAAATGTTATTCCTGAATTCAATGATGCGGTTTACCGTGAGAGTTGGTTAGAAGCTTGGGAAATCCTAAGCTCGACTAATAACTTTCCTGAATTTACGGGACGTGTTTGCCCTGCACCTTGTGAAACATCATGTGTTCTTGGTATTAACCAAGATCCGATTACGATTTGTAATATTGAAAAAACAATCGTAGAAAAAGCCTATGAGAAGGGATTTGTTAAACCAAAAATCCCAACTTCGCGTAGTGGAAAAACCGTTGCGATCATCGGTTCTGGTCCTGCAGGTTTGGCTGCCGCTGAGCAATTAAACTCAGCGGGTCATACGGTGACGGTTTACGAGCGTGATGAAAAAATAGGCGGTTTATTACGCTTTGGTATCCCGGACTTTAAACTAGGTATGGACATTATCGATCGTAAAATCGCGGTAATGGAAGCAGCTGGTATTAAAATGGTGGTGAATGCTCATATTGGTGTTGATTTTGATGCAAAAGATTTGCGTAAGCAATTTGATGTTGTGTTATTAACAGGAGGGGCAACGGTTCCTCGTGATTTACCAATCCCTGGTCGTGACTTAAAAGGTGTTCATTTTGCAATGGAGTTCCTAGGTCAAAATAACCGCCGGGCAAACGGTATGGACCTTAAAACTGAAGAAATTCATGCATCTGATGACCATGTTGTGGTGATTGGTGGTGGTGATACAGGTTCTGACTGTGTTGGTACTTCTAACCGTCATAAAGCAGCTTCAGTGACTCAAGTGGAGATCATGCCGATTCCACCTGAAAAGCGCACTGTAAATATGCCTTGGCCTTCGTACCCAATGATACTGAAAACAACCTCTTCTCATGAAGAAGGTGTGGATCGTCATTGGTCAATCCTAACTAAAGAATTTATCGGTGATGAAAACGGGTATGTGAAAGAGTTAGTGGTTGCGGATATCGAATGGGAAAAAGCTGCGCCAGGTCAACGTCCAAACTTTAAAGAAATTGAAGGTTCTATTCGTTCAATTCCTTGTACTAAAGCCTTCTTGGCAATGGGGTTTTTATACCCAGAACCAACCGGCGTATTAGCACAATTAGAGATTGGCTTAGATGAGCGTGGTAACGTTAAAACTGACGATTTCCAAACAACTCAAGCTGGTGTATTTGCCGCCGGTGATATGCGTACGGGTCAGTCTCTGATCGTACGTTGTATTAATGAAGGTCGTGAAGCTTCACGTGCAATCGATACTTACTTGATGGGTAATACTAATCTTGAATGTATCAATGATTCATTAATGATGGCTGATTAAACTAACTAAAAAATCATTGTTGGTTGTTTGTTAGGCAGTATATTTGCCACATAGCTTAACCATAGATATTTAGTGTTAATAAACCCCCTCTCTTTTTAGAGCAGGGGGTTTTTTTGTTTTAAAAGTAGGTTAAAATCCGCTTCCGTTAAATTCGGTATTTTGTGCCGTTCATTTTATAAACATTTGAAAGTCTTCTGTATTGCAGCAGTTTATTTTCAAATGTAGAACCAAGGAAAGATTCATGTCTTTAATCGATTTTTCAGCTTCTACGCTGTCGATCTTACCCGCAGTTGTTGCATTAGGTTTAGCTATTCTTACTCGTCGAGTTTTATTGTCGTTAGGTTTAGGCATCATATTAGGTGCTTTATTACTGGCTGACTTTTCAGTGGTTGAAGCGGGAAGTTACATATTTACCACAGTTAAAGGAGTGGTTGTTGAAGAGGGTGGGTTAAATACTTGGAATATGAGTATTGTTGCTTTCCTATTATTACTGGGCATGATGACGGCGGTATTAACGCTCTCTGGTGGCACACGTGCTTTTGCTGACTGGGCACTTGACCATATTAAAGATAAACGTGGTGCTTCGTTATTAGCCGCTTTCCTTGGGGTCTTTATCTTTATTGATGATTACTTCAATAGCTTAGCTGTTGGGTCTATTTCACGCCCTGTGACCGACCGTTTTAATGTATCTCGTGCCAAACTAGCTTACATTCTTGATTCAACCGCTGCACCTATGTGTATCTTAATGCCAGTTTCTAGCTGGGGTGCTTACATCATGACCATTATCAGTGGCATTTTACTTAGCCATGGTATGACTGAATACTCTCCGTTAGGTGCTTATGTCGCGTTAATTCCTATGAATTTTTATGCCATATTTACGTTATTAATGGTGTTTGCTGTGATTGTGTTCAAACTCGATATTGGGGCAATGAAAACACATGAACAAATGGCAGAAAAAGAAATAACGGTAGGTGAGCAAGATTATATTGATTTACAAGATGAGCTAGGTATTGAAGAACATGAGCAAGGTAAAGTAGGGGATTTAGTTTACCCCATTATTAGCTTAATTGTCAGCACGTTATTCTTTATGCTTTATACGGGTAATACTGCCTTAGCAGCCGATGACAAAGCCTTTTCTGTTTTAGGTGCGTTTGAGAATACCGATGTAGGTGCGTCGCTTGTTTATGGCGCTTTAATCGGGTTAGCATTTTCATTAGTCACTGTCTTTAAACAAAAACAGCCGCTGCAAAATATCAGATTTGCACTCTGGGTCGGTGCTAAATCAATGTTTGGTGCGATCGTTATTTTATTTTTTGCATGGTCTATTGGTACTGTGATTGGTGATATGAATACAGGGACTTATTTGTCGAGCCTAGTACAAGGTAATATTGGCTTGCATTGGCTACCGGTTATATTATTTGTATTGTCTGGCGCAATGGCATTTTCGACAGGTACTTCTTGGGGAACCTTTGGCATTATGCTTCCAATTGCTGGTGATATGGCTGGCGCAACTGATTTGGCAATGATGTTGCCGATGTTAAGTGCGGTATTAGCGGGCTCTGTATTTGGCGACCATTGTTCACCTATTTCAGATACGACCATTCTATCTTCTACGGGCGCACGTTGTGAGCATATTGACCATGTAGCAACACAATTACCTTATGCGTTATCAATGGCATTTGTATCAATTGTGGGTTTCATAGTGATCGGGTTTACTGCTTCTACATTAACGGCTCTGATTGCTTCAAGCATTGCTTTTATTGCTGTTATTGGATTTATGAAAGTACTTTCAAAGCGCTAATCATTTAACTTCTTGTCGTTAAAAAAAGCAGGTTCGCCTGCTTTTTTTATGTCTATAATTTCTGCCATTCTCATCATCATTTAAGTTATTACTTATATTTATTTAAAAGACCTGATTACCTTTTAAAAACTTCTTTAAAAAGCCCCTAAAAAGACGACACCTAAACTAAAAATACAGCCTAAACATAACTGTGACTATCCTTTTTAGAACAGCCTTGCTAGGATCCCTTTTTTGTTTCTGCTAGGTATCTGTTTTGACCATTTCTGCTACTGCTTTAAAAGACCATTTAAATGACGTGTTATATAAAGATCAATTCCGTTTAAAGCGCCGTATTGATGATCTTGCTAACTTAAAATCGCCTGAAAAAGTAGAACAAAGCCTGACTAAAATCGCCATCGATATACAAGTGTCGATGGATAAGCGTAAGCAGCGTTTAGATAACCTACCAGAAGTCACTTACCCTGACCTG
>TARA_R110001583_G_scaffold184561_3_pt1 | contig 20064 bp, 19 predicted proteins | sample TARA_R110001583 | Tara Oceans TARA_R110001583 (sample SAMEA4398432) | marine metagenome | biome: Polar Biome; feature: [MES] marine water layer (ENVO:01000295) within the mesopelagic zone...; material: water (ENVO:00002006), including particulate matter (ENVO:01000060) such... | reverse complement strand
GATGTGTACGGGCCTGACGTCGATCCGCTTTGCCATGCAGGATCGTTGGGAAGCCGCGGTTGCCGCCATTCTGATTGCCGGGATTATTGATGGTCTTGATGGCCGTCTTGCCCGGATGCTGAACGCTTCAAGCCGCTTTGGTGCCGAACTTGACAGTCTTTCCGACTTTGTCTGCTTTGGCGTTGCTCCGGCGATGATGTTGTATTTTTGGTCGCTGCATGAATTGGGGCCGATTGGCTGGGCCTTGTCGCTTTTATTTGCGGTTTGCATGTCCCTGCGTCTGGCCCGGTTCAACACCCAGATGCTGGGCGAACCGGAAATGCCGACATGGGCCTATCGCTTTTTTACCGGCGTTCCGGCCCCGGCGGCGGCCGCCCTTGCAATGTGGCCAATTGTTCTGACCTTGCAGTTTGGCGAAGGCATTTTTGACAGCCCCTATATCGTTGCCCCCTATGGGGTTTTGATTGCGGTTCTGATGGTGTCGCGCATGCCGACCTATAGTTTTAAAAAGGTCAAAGTCCCGCGGGCGTGGGTTTTGCCCTTGATGCTGGCATTTGGGGCGTCGGTGGCGTTTCTGGTGTCGTCACCCTGGTTAACGCTTTCGGTGATTGCCGCGGTCTATTTCGCGACCCTTCCGCTTTCCTTCCGGTCCTATCGCCGGATGGGAGTTGAAAACCAGCAGGCAGAAGACCAGGCCGAGGAAGAAGATGATGACGGCGAACCCGACGATGATCCCGACGAGGGATTGAACCGGGTCCATCAGAACTGATCCCGACAGCCAATAAAAATACAACAGGCACCGTTTGACGGTGCCTGTTTTGTTTTGACTGATAGGTCAAAGACGGGCGGGGCAGAGTAATCGACCTTGCGGGGAGCGGGTTAGCCTATCCTGATCGCATTCAGACGTGACCGGGGCATAGATAGAGCACCTGACCTGATCCGCATTTGATCATTGTGATCATTCTGACATTCCCCGGAGCGCTACTGCGCGTTGGGGGCGGTATCCGATATGTAAAAGGCTTTCAGCGAGGTTTTGAACCGCTGGTTATCGGCGGGGTCAAGATATTGAGTGTAATAATCCAGCCAGGGCATATCGGGATTGGATTTCAGGATCTTGTCAATTCGGTCAATAATCATGGCACCAGACCCAGACCGACTGCAGGCGATTGCAAGATCAAGAAGGGCAGCCCCCCCTTCAATCGGTAACGAGATAACATCAAGATCAATGTTTTCAGCGCGGCGATGGAATTTGATTTCAGTGGGATAGGCCAGTGCCCAATCGATCCTGTCCAGTGCCAGCATCGACAGGAAGTTCGGCTGTTTAACCGTCCTTAGCACATTAGGGGCGGCGATTGCCCGGGCCAGAATGGTATCGATATGGGGGCCATATGATTGTGATATGGAAAGGGCAGTATATAGCGTCCGATCCTCCAGCAGGGCCCTAAGATTGATATGGCCTCGTTGGTTTGTGACATTTTGAAACTGGCCGATGGCATCGTGCCGGATGACGATTGAGATCGGCAAGGTCGGTACGACGGTTTGGCTCATTAAAAGTTCGCGTTGCCGTTCGGGGCTGCGCGCCAAGCCGGGAAGACAAACCGCCTGATCCGCACCCTTTCCCACGCGCAGGGCGTCAAGAGCCCGGCGACGGGGCAGGGGTACGATTTGGTGGTCATAATCTGGCAGGCGGGTGATAAACCAGTCCAGCATTTGAATGCCGTAACCGTTTAGCGGGTCTTCGACCTTGATAAAGTCAGGCGCGATGACATCCGCGACCCAGGTGATATTGGTCGTATTTATCCGAACATTTGCATTTTCGGTTTTTGCGATTGGCTGGATTGGGCTTTGAATGACAACTGAAGTATTGTCATGCGCGTGCGCGTCGTCCGGGGTCAACAATGCCATCAGCAATGCTATGGGCACTGCAATCGGTCTGGCGGCAAGCCGCCATGTGAAAATTTCCCCGCCCATATTCAATTTTCCGGCTGCCATTGATCGCCGGTCCGTGTTGATTTTTGATACTTATACAAAAGTAGAGGAAATATCAGCGCTGTCAATAGTCATACAATATAAATATCGACGGGAACCAAAGAATTCACATCATTGATCGGCAGAGTTCAAGGGAAAATCCACTGAATTGGCAACAAATTGTTCCTGGGCTTTTTCAAACCAGCGTTGATCACTTTTGGATAGGGACCGGGCGTAGAAGTCTGTCCATGGCATGTCGGGGGCGGTCGCAACGATGGCATCGATCTTTTGGATGATCATGGCGCCCATTGTTGTGCGGGTGCATGAAATTGATGCGGGCAATGGGTCGCTGTTGCCTGCTATGGGGGATGAAATAAATTCAAGTTCCGGGGCACTGTTGCGGCGATAATATTCGGCCTCGGCCGGGAAATAAAGGGTCCATTCTTCACGTCCAAGCTCGATCATCGACAGAAAATGCGCATCATTGCCGACCTGTTCCAGAACCGGGGTTCCGGCAAATTGCTGTAAAATGGGATCAATTGCCGGGCCATAGGACCGGGATGTTCGAACCGCACCGTGGAATCGTCCGCTTGCCAGCAAGTCTGCAAGTTTAATATTGCCGTTATCGTCACGGAACGGCCCCAAATCGGCGGTTTTATCGGCGCGTGTGATCAATGCGACAGGAAGATGTGGCAGGACAGCCTTGGAAAAAATCAGGAATTGACGCCGTTCGGGGGTGGGTACCAGGCCGATATTGCAAACGGTGCCGGGCATGGTCATTTTTTGCATTAAACGCGCAAGTGGCACAATTTCCTTGGTGTGCGTTATGGCGGGCATGCGGGCAATGAACCAGTCCAGAATATCGACGCCATAGCCAACGATTTTGCCGTCTTTTTCGATCATGGCCGGTGGCAGGGGAGTTAACGCCCATATCATGCTGTCTTCTGCCCGGGCGGGTTGGGGCGAAAACGGCAATGCAAGCATGATCACGACAGACAATGTCATGATGCGCGCCACGATGAAACGCCGGGGCAATCGGATGGGAAAGCGGTGCTTTGTCGGCAAAATCACGCGAAGCCAATCTGTTTTGGTTAAATCTGGCCAGCTTGATATATGCGTGTAAAATCAAAGATATCAATTAGCTGGACGTTGATTTTATTTCAGTGCGGTGATTTCGGCGGATCAGTGTTCGGGTGCGAGCAGGACTTCGAACTGGTTGGCATTGATGTAATGCGTACGTGCTGCCCTGAACCAGTTTCGATCATCGGGCGATAGCCATGCGGCATAAAATTCGGTCCAAGGCATATCAGGATTGTTCGCGATAACCTGATTGATCTTTTCGATGGCCTGTGTGCCCGCAGGGGTCCGTGCACAGCCGATGGTTGCCTCAAGCAACGGGGGATTTCCGGCAATTGGTATCGATTTGATCTGTTGGTCCGGTGTTAGGGAACGGCGGAAATATTCAGCCTCGGACGGGAAATAAAATGCCCAGTCGATGCGATTAAGTTCCAGCAGTTTCAAAAGTTTGGCATCGTCGGCCACGGTCGTGATATGCGGCGCATCGCGAAAACGTCTGATATAATGATCAATCAGTTTGCCATAGGATCGGCCAATGCGAATGGCGGTGTTTAAGGCATCGTCCGCCATCAGGGTATCGAGATGAATATTACCTTCCTCATCAAGGAAAGGTTTGAATTTTGCTTCGTCAGCACTGCGGATGACGACCGAGATCGGCAAATGCAAAAGGACGGTATTGGCAAAACTGATATATTCCCGGCGCTCGTCCGTCGGGATAAGGGTCGAGCAGCAGCGAATGTCATCACCGCCACTGCGCATTTCGGCCAAAAGACGGGCCAGCGGCACTTCCATGGTTTCATGATTGTAGTCGCCAAGCTGGCTGATAAACCAGTTCTGGGTGGCGGCACCATAACCGGTAAGGACACCGTTTTCCGAGATAAAGGCCGGGACAAGGGGCGGAACAGCCCAGGTGACGGTCGTCTGTTCATTGGCGGTGACGGTCCGGTCCATAAATGGCAAAGCAATCAGCCCGACCATGGCGGTTATGGCGGCACGTATTGGCCTGAAATTGTTCCGCAATCCCATTTATTGTCCTTTGGGTAGAGGCCGTCGCTACTTTTTTTAAGGCAGCATAACGACCAATGTCTTAGCAATTTATGTAAGGGGCCGGCGATTACAACCTGCCATATAGACATAAAATAAATTTGCACACTTTTTTTCAGTGGAACTGCCATTGTGACGTCTTATGGGTACGTTCGGCATACGACTTTCGATAAAATCCAAAACCCAATTGTTCATTGTTCCAAATGGGGGCGTGCCCGTTTCGGTTTGCCGACTGGGACGATGGTGATAACGGCGTTGATATCCTGACGGCCCTTTTCGTCCGATAGTCATGACCTGCAAAGACTGCAATCCGATCTCATCCTATCTTATCTCATTCCCAAAAAAGCGACCGGCCCCCGGTGCATAGCTGGGGGCCGGTCAAACCGCGCGGCGGGGTCGGGGGAACTCACGCGCGGTTTTCTGTTATGGCTTTTTCGACCAATCCAAATTGATCGGTTCGATCAGATGGGGTTTATGGCTATGTTTATGCCCCGTGATCTGCTGATTGCGGTGTGGTGCCGCGATTAAATTTGATCGCTACCCATGATTTAAGGTTGCGCCAGCCAAACCCCATCCGGTGACGCATCATCAGCGCACAGGGGGTAAAGACCAGTGTCAGTACGGTGGCAAAGGCCAGACCAAACGCGATCGAGGTCGAAAGCTGCACCCACCATTGGGTCGATGGCGCACCAATCGACATGGCGCGTTCGGCAAAGTCGATATTGATCTGTAAAACCATCGGTATCAGGCCAAGGATCGTGGTGACAGTGGTCAGCATCACTGGGCGCAAACGCTGTGCCCCGGTTTGCAAGATGGCATTTTCAATACTGTCCGCGGTTTGTTTAAGCTGGTCGAAGGTGTCGATCAGAATGATGTTGTTGTTCACAACGATCCCGGCCAGCGCAACAACCCCGATCCCGTTCATGACGATGGAAAACGCCTGTCCGGTGATCATAAGTCCCAAGAACACGCCCGCCGTCGACATCACAATTGCGATCATGATCAAAAACGCGCTTGAGATGCTGTTGAACTGGGTGACCAGAATGACGAACATGATGAACAACGCGACTGAAAAGGCATTTTTCAGGAAGTCTGCCGATTTTTGCTGTTCTTCATCCTGTCCCTTGAATTCGACCGATACACGCGGATCGATTTCAAGGGTTTTCATCCATTCCTTGACCTCTTGCAGTTTGGTGTCGACCAGAACGCCTTCGGAAACATCGGCCTTGACGGTTAGGGCGCGGCGGCTGTCAACGCGGGTCAACGTGCCGGTTTTGGGTTTGGCTGTGCGTTTGACAAAGTTCGCCAGCGGCACCAGACCCTTGTCGGTCACGATCTGAAGGCTTTGCAATTCTTCAAGCGACCGATGTTCGGCGGGATAACGGCCAACGATATCGATTTCCTCGGTCGAATCATCCGGGCGATAGGTTGATAGATTGATGCCGTTGGTCACCAGTTTGATCACATTGCCGATCTGGGTGATATCAGCCCCGAACTTCAAGGCCTGAGCACGATCAACGCTGTATTCCCAATCGATGCCCGGCGGCGATTTTCCGTCTTCGAAATTGTAAAGACCCCCCATTTCCTGCAAGCCGGTCATGATCTTGCTGGCAGTGGTGTCCAATGCGTCGGGATAAAGGGAACGCAATTGAATTTGGATGTCTTTGCCCTGTGGCGGACCGGCTTCTTCGGCCCGGATTTCAACATGGATACCGGCAAGATCGGACGTTGCGTCAAGGATGCGGTGTTCGATCTCGGATGCTTTCGGGCGCAATTGCCAATCGGCATATTCAAGTTGCACCACGCCAATCACATCTTCGGATGCTTCGCGGCCCCCGGCATCGCGGCCGGAACGGGCATAGATGGCATCAAACCACTTTTGGCCTTCGTGATGGGCTTCAAGGGCAAGAATACGGTCTTCGACTTCTTTGACCAACGCATCCTGTTCATAATAGGACATATTGCCACGTGCCCGGATCTGAACGGCGGCCTGATCGGGTTCGACCGAAGGGAAGAATTCCACCCCGCGTCCAAATGCGCCAAATCCGACCCATACAGAAATAAGAATGACAAAGGCCGCGGGGACCACCAGCCAATGGAAACGAAGTGCGCCTTTGAGCATGCGGACATAAAAGCCCGTTCCGCCCTTAAGCTCGCCCAGATGTTCCATGCGGCCGGCTGCGACGGCGTCAAGCGCCTCGCTTGATTCCGCACCCGGTTTCCCGAACCATGCGCCAACAGTCGGCACAAAGATCAGCGCCATCGCCAAGGATGCCGACAGGGTGAACAACACCGTAATCGGCAGGAATTTCATGAATTCCCCGACGATATCTGGCCAAAAAGCCAAGGGCAGGAAGGCCGCCAGTGTCGTTGCGGTCGAGGCAATAATCGGCATTGCCATGCGTTTGGCGGCAAGTGGATAGGCTTGTTTGCGATGCAGCCCGTCGAGCATTTTGCGATCTGCATATTCGGTAATGACGATCGCGCCATCAACCAGCATCCCGACCGACAGGATCAGGCTGAACAGAACGACGATATTAACCGTCATGCCCAAGGCCCAAAGAATCAGAACCGCGGTCAGGAAGGACCCCGGAATGGCAATTCCAACCAAAAGGCCCGACCGCCAACCCAAGGACCAGATGACGACAATCATCACCAGCAGGATCGCAAGGATCACGCTGTTTTGAAGGTCTGTCAGCATGGTGCGGATGTCGGATGACTTATCCTGTGAATAGCTGACCGTGACATTACCCGGGAATGTTTCGGCGGTTTCGGCGGTGATGGTTTTGATGCGGTCAATGACATCGATGATGTTTTCACCGACACGTTTGGAAACCTCAATCGCAATCGCGGTCTGACCGTTCAGGCGGGCAAAGCTTTCGGCGTCTTTAAAGGTCCGGCGGACGTCGCCGATATCGCGAAAGCGAATAACGGAATCGCCATCAACAATCAGCGGCATGTCAAGAATGTCACCGACGGTTTCAAACAGGCCGGGAACCTTGATGTTAAAGCGTCCCGATCCGGTATCGATGGCACCGGCTGCGACCAGCGAGTTTGAATTGCGCACCAGCGATACAAGATCGACCCCGTTCAAGCGATAGGCTTCGATTTTCATCGGGTCGATGATGAATTCGACAAGTTCCTCGCGGTCACCGGCCAGATTGGCTTCAAGAACCGCCGGGATGCCTTCGATATGGTCTTTCAGGTCACGGGCAAGGCGCAGCAATGTCCGTTCAGGGACATCACCAGCAAGGGTTACGACCAGAACCGGGAACAGCGACAGATTGACCTCGTGGACTTCGGGATCATCGGTTTCGTCGGGCAGTTCTGATTTGGCGATATCAACGCGTTCGCGGACATCCGCCAAGGCGTCGTCGATATCGACATCGGAATAGAATTCAAGCGTGACCGATGCGCCATCTTGATAGGATTGCGATGACATTTCCTTCACACCTTCGACGGTGCGAAGTTCCTGTTCCATCGGGCGCAGCAAAAGCCGTTCGGCATCTTCGGGCGAAATACCATCATGATGCATCGACACATACAGAACCGGAATTTGAACATCCGGGTCGGCTTCTTTGGGGATCGAATTATATCCAACCCAACCCGTTGCCAGCAGCAGGATCAGGGTCAGGATAACGGTGCGCGAGCGATCAAGCGCAAGATCAATCAGGGACATTTTTTGTCTCCGGCTCCTTGTGTCACGCTAGTGCGCGACCGTTTCCTTATTGGCGACCATATCGGTGGCATCCGTTGGGGTGTTTTCCCCCTCCAGACGGGTCACATCGACGGTCGCACCTTCCTTGACCCAGTCATGGCCAACCACGATCAGGTCGATCTTGTCGGGCAATCCCCCGATCCAGATGCCATCGCGATTGCCGCCCTGAAGCGTGACCGGATAAAAGACGACCTTGTTTTCATCGACAATACCGCGCACGCCAACTTCGCCGTCATCGTTAAGCGTCAGGCTTGAGGGGGCAACCCGATGTGCCATTCTGGTGCCGACCGGAATTTGCAATTCTGCGGTCATGCCATCGGGGATGGTTAGATCGGTATTGTCGATTTCGACTTCGATGCGATAGGTGCGGGTGGAATTATCCGATACGCGTGCGACATAGCGCACAACACCGTCGGCTTCGCGCCCGTCAAAAAGCCGGATACGGGCAAGCTGGCCGGTCTGTACGTTGCCGACGGAATGTTCGGGAATATGGGCAACCACCAACATCGGATCGGCCTGAATCAAGGTGGCAACAGGATCGCCATCGGATAACAGATCGCCAATTTCAGCCGGACGTTTTTCAACAATGCCGTCAAATGGGGCACGGATTTCGGTGTGGCTCAGTTCGATCTGCGCCAGTTTCAAATCCGCGCGGGCTTCTTCAAGAAAGGCATGGGTTTCGGCGACACCGGTCTTGGATCGGTAATTTTTTGCGGCAAGACTTTTTGCGGCAGAGTTTTCAAGTTCACGCTGGGCGACAAGGGCGCGGGCCTTTTCAACACGCGCGGCGCGGTCTTCGACGGCAAGGCGAACCAAAAGATCGCCCTTTGCAACGCTTTGGCCCTTGATCGCGCCAATTTCCACGACAGTGGCGTCAATTTCCGCCCGAATTTCAACCGAAACCACGGCTTCGGTCCGACCGGTAATGCGCAGCATATCGACATGTTCGATGGCTTCGCTGGTTTTGACACGTACCGAGGCACGCGGGGCATTGCTGGCTACCGGGGGGCTGTTATTTGCACTGTCATCGGCAGGATGATTGGCTTCGCCAGTGTCGGATGCGGTGATTTCTGAATTTTCGACCGACGGATCATCGGCAAATAATCCCGATCCAACCCACAGTATGGCCCCAAGGGCCAATACGATGGCGACAAGGCGTGAAGCATTCATGGTTCTGTTCCCTCAGATATGCCCAAACGGAATGCGTAAGGCACTTGATACAGTGGCACTTTGTTAATGACCTTGCGGTTCTTGCTTTTGTTGGCAGATCAGGTCTTTTTGTCTTTACGGGTTCGCAATTCCTCGATCAATCCGTCCTTGTTGCGGCGGATGAAATCAAGGGTGGCTTCGCACATGGCCTGACCAAGGCCGGCAACAAAACGACAGCCCGGACTTGGGGCGCCGTTTTCATCACGACCATGGGCAAGCGGGCAATTGTCTTTTTCCGGGTTTTCAGGATCAATCTGGATTTGCGTCATTTCGTGACGCGCGGCAAATTCATCAATCAGCGCCTCGGTCAGTTCAACCGGCAGTTCTTCGGCGAACGTCAGCATGAACAAGATATCGGAACGATAACGATCCTCGCCCGGACGGGTTTGTAACAACGTGCGCAGGAATGTCCGACGGCCTTCGCTGGTCAGTTGATAGACCTTTTTGTCGGGGCGATTTTCCTGTTCGCGTTCGACAAAGGTCACCATCCCGTCTTGGGTCAATTTGGTCAGCGCCGGATAGATCGAGCCAAGAGACGCGATCTGGAAATGGCTGAAGGTGCCATCCTCAAACATCTTGCGTATCTCGTATCCGGTCGCTTCACTCCCCATTAGGGCGCCAAGGCAAAGGGTGCGTACATCCATGGTCTGTTTAGTATCCATCTTGTTATGTATCTCGAGCCGACCGTCATTCCGATGGGTGTATCTACCGGTTCGACTATATCAGTTCGATATATGTAGATTCTTAGTATATCGAACTGATATAGTCAAATAAATACAATTAGCAGTTTCATGACGATCGACATGCCCCGTTTGTTACAACCCGACCCGGTTCTTTAAGTTGTCTTGATCAAGCTTATCCAAACAGGTTTGATCCAGGCCCGGCTTCCCAAATTTTGGTTCGCCAAGTCCGGTTTGTCGAACCTGACCGATTTTGGGCGGTCGGGCGTCCGATTATGCATTCTCGGGCGCCGATTGCGTTTGTTTATGCATATTGAAACGATAGTGACGGCAAGGTGACGGAACAAAATGGCGTCAGCGAAAAGGACAGGTAATTTGATATGACGGTGGAATTTGCCAAGTATGCAGATGTCACAATCGCGGTGATTGGGCTTTTGCAGGGGGGCTTTCTGTGCCTGCTGCTGCGTGCCGAAGGCGTGCGCGCCTTTGCGGCAAACCGCTGGATGATGCTTTTCCTTGGCGGGGTGATGATCAATTTGTTCGATGATATTCTTGAACTGTTTGTCGACGGTCGCGGCGAAGCGCTGGCTGTCTTGTTCTCCTTTCCGGTCAATTTCATGATCGCGCCGGCAATTTATCTTTATTTCCGGGAAATATCGGGCACAGCATCGCGTCGGCCGTGGATACATTTCCTGCTGGCCGGTTTGATTTTTAATCTGATGGCCTGGTTGGTGGCCATTGATGGGGGCAATGGTGTTCCCGTATCGGGGGATTATGTTTTGCAGTCGGCCGCGATCAGAAGTTTTTGCTGGTTTGCGATCTTTATGCAGTTAACCCTGTATATCTTCCTGCTTTGGCGGGTGTCGTGTCGCTATTTCCGTCAGACCCAAACACAGCTTGGTGCGGACCGGCGTGCGATGCAGCGCTGGATGGGGGTTATTTTGGGCGGCATCAGTCTGATTTTTGTCACCGTCGTTGTTAGCAAGATCATTTCGCTCTATCTGCCCGATGAATTGGAAATGACGGGCTCAGGGGCGGCCTTTGTGCTGGTGCTGTTTGCGATGAGTTACGTAATCGCGACCCAACCGGTGCTGTTTGTCATGCCCGAATGGCCCGGTGATGGCGATGGCGATGATGATCGCGGCGATGATGGTGACGGCGGGGCGGACGTGGAAAATGGCGCCCAGGTCAAAAATGACGCGCTAGGTGTTGGGATTGGTAATTCCGGCGTGGCAGTTCTTTCCCGTCCCTTGCTTGACAATGCCGGGGTTGCCACAGCGCGTCGACGGCTTGATGAAATTCGCAAGGCTGGCGATCTTTTGTTTGATCCCCTGATATCTTTGCCGAAACTGGCGCGTGCGGTGGGGATATCGTCCAATCAGCTATCTTATGTTTTAAACCATCATGTTGGGCAGAATTTCTTTGATTACGTCAATGGTGCGCGGATCGAAGAAGCCCGTGCGGTGCTTTTGGCCGAGCCGGACCGGACCATCCTTGATGTCGCGCTTGGCGTTGGTTTCAATTCGAAATCGACCTTTAATCTGGCGTTTAAAAAGATTACCGGCGAAACGCCAAGTGCGGTCAGATCCGGCGTTGGGGGATCTGTTGCAAGCGATACGGGCGCACAATGCGACGCTTTGCCGACGGTTGCTGTGCCGGACGGTGGGGGCAGGGGTTAGCCCAGAACGAACCAGAACAAAAACACGGTTGCGGTCAAAAGCGACAGAGCATTGGCGCTCATCTGGAAAAATTCGGTCATATCAATGGACATGGGGCTTCCTTTGTCTTGGCGGGAGTTCTTCCGCCATCGGCACATAATAGGGAAATTAAGGCGGCGGCGGGGAAGGATCAAATCGGGTTGGTCGGGGTAAAGCGGGCCTGATAAAGCTCGTTCCCCTGATCGTCAAAAAGGGCAAAGGCATCTGGTTCTTGTGGCATTCCGGTATCTTTTAAAAGGCTTTCGGCCTGTGTGATTGCGTCTTTAAGGTCGGGCGATACGCAATAGATCCGGTTTAACCGTGCACGGGCTGTCGATCGGTTATGCAGGCGAAAGAACTCGATCCTGATTGGCATGATGTCAATGCGTCCGTTGATCGGGCTGTGTTTGGGGCGATGCCAAATCCGGGTCTGTTCCATTGGTGGTGCTGCTGGTGCTGTTGCCTTCGTCATCCATTTCGGTTTTGCCAATCATGCGCGCGCGTTCTTTGTCGCGCATCGGATCTGAATCAAGCATCAGGGCGGCTTCAAGGATGGAGGGTTCGACGCTGATGGTATGCTCGGCAAGGTCTTTGCCGCTGCCTGACCATACCGTCATCTTGCATTCGACCTTTTTATAGCTGCGCGTTGCCGCCATGATGTCAAGTTCCTCAAGGGTTTCGACCTCATAGCTGCCCGCAGAGTACAGGCCGTCGTGTCCTTCCAGCCGGAACGGATAGAAAAAGTTTACGGTTCTGTGGGTGGTTCGGGTGATGGTCATAATCCAAGCTCCTTGCACGTCTGCAGAAGGAACCAAAACCGGCGAAGGGGGTAATCCCCCCGCCGGTTTGTTGAAATAACTATTGCGCAGGCGCCTGTGTGGCGGCGGGGTTTGTCGCCTGTTTCACTGTTGGCGGGCCTTCAAGCGGGGAATGCTCGGGCTGCGCAACCGGAATTTCAATCGGTCTGCCTTCCAGCGGTTCCGCGGGCTTCTTCTTCTCGGAATTCACATGGCTCAGAGAAAAGCTGCGAAAAGACATTTTGTCCTGCTTTCTGTTGCGGAGGGAAAAAGAAGCCTCCACTCATAGAAATGGTCAGGATGACCTGCAAAAGCAAACCTGGCGCTGCCTGATTTCCCGCTAAAGTCGTGTAATACCTTGATTTACCTTGCGGATTTCAGGATTATTTATTTTCAATCTTGGGATTATCAGTTTGCAATTAATACGCGCATAGGAAGTGTTTTTCCGCTATGTTTTTAAGGATATAATGGAAATTTTCCGGGAATTGACCCGAAATTGCAGGCGGATCACACCCCGCGCAGATTGCCCCAGACATGAACATGCCATTGCGGCAGGACGCGGATATCAAACCATTTGCGCGCCGATACCTCGTCCACCAGCCAGCGATAGCGTGCGGTCAGGCCCGCAATATCAACGCCATTTGCCCCATCGGGATGCGGTTCTGCCGGGGTGGTGTTGACCGGTTGCAGGCAGACCGGAATATCGGGATGCAATTTGCGGACATAATCGGCAAACATCAAATCATCTGCGTCGCGCACCGGGAATTTAAGCGTAATCGCCGGGCCGTTCAGCGCGCCGTTGATGCGTGCGGCATCAATGCAGGCCGCAAGGGCGTCGGGATCGAAATCGGTGCTGGAACTTGGCGGTTTGGGGCTGATCGTCAGGTAATCAAGATCGGCAAACCAGTCACGTGCGATGCTGCCCTGGGTTTCAATGGCAAAGGTAAAGCCATCGCGGTGGCCCATGGCAATTAACCCGCCCAGCGGCTGGATCGCCGGGTTACCCCCCGAAAGCGTGACAAGGATCGGCTTGCCGCCCGAAAGCGTTTTGACCTGTGACAGGACATCACTCGCACTGCTTGGTTTCCAATCTGCGCGAAACGCCGGATCAACCGCATAAAGCGTATCGCACCAGGAACAGCGAAAATCACATCCGCCCGTTCGGACAAATACCGTCGGCACGCCAATAAGGCTGCCTTCGCCCTGAACGGTTGGGCCAAAAATCTCGGATATGCGGATTTTATCGCGGTAATCGGTGGTGTCGTCATCGGTGTTATGGCGGATGTTACGGGCCGTCATGGTCGGTATTCCGCCCATGTTTTCGGGGTTTCGGAAACCCGCACTGCCGTGACCTCCGGCCAGCGATCATGGGTCCAGTCGTAAAAGAACAGCGCAAGTCGTTCCGCCGTTGGATGATCATGACCCAGCACGTCGTTCAAATGCCGGTGATCAAATACGTCATCGATCATGGTTTTAAGCGGGCCAAGTTCGCGGTAATCGCGGACAAAACCGCGTGCGTCAAGGCTGGCTCCGCGCAGTTCGACTTCGACAATATAATTATGCCCGTGCAGGCGCGAACACGGGTGATCGGCATCCAGCCCGGCCAATTGATGGCTGGCGGAAAAGGCGAATTGTTTGGTGATGGTGAACATCTGTATGCTTTCGATACGGCGCGCCCATGCCAGCGATATGGCGGAGGGCCTGCGGCCGGGTTGGTTTTGTTTAAAGGTTGCTGTCTTGGCTGTGGCGTGACGGATGCCCGCCGCAGCAGACATGACGAGGATGAGGCGCCGTCACTCCCGCGCATGCGGGAGTCCATGGTGCCCCGTGTTCAGTCCAGCAGGCTCAATCCCCGGAAGGCGGGCTTTCGGCTTCTGCTTCTGCGCCAAGGGTTCGCGCCATATGCGCCGCACGGGCCTGTTTCCAATACTCGCGATCTTCATACACCGTCGGATCGGGCACACGGGCCAGTTCAAGTGCCTCGCGCCGCTCCACACAGGTGCCACAGCGCCCGCAATGGGTTTCATGGCCCTTGTAACACGACCATGTGCGATCAATCGGCACCGCCAGACGCCCGGCTTCAAGCGCGATATCGGCCTTGGATACATTCACAAATGGCGTATAGAGCGTGACATCACGCACCCCTTCAAGGGCGTGGTTCTGCATGGTCTGAAACGATGTGATAAAATCGGGACGGCAATCGGGATAAATGAAATGATCCCCGCCATGAACGGCCGCGGCCACGGCATCGGCCCCGGCGGCGGCCGCCGCGCCAAAGGCCACGGCGAACATGATGGCATTGCGGTTGGGCACCACGGTAATGCGCATGGTTTCTTCGGCGTAATGGCCATCGGGCACATCAATATCATCACTGGTCAGCGATGATCCGCCCAGCAACGCGCCAACCGATGTCAAATCAACCACATGGTGTTTGACGCCAAGATCGGATGCGGCACGGGCGGCATAATCAAGTTCCTTTTTATGGCGTTGGCCATAATTGAACGAAATCAGGGAATGCAAGCTGTGCTCGCGCGCGACCTTATAGGCCAGCGTGACGGAATCCAACCCGCCAGAGCAGACGACAATCGTCTTCATATGTTTAGTCTTTCGTGTTTTTAACCTGGTGCTACGACAGGGGGAGGGGACGCAAAGCAATACGTTTCCTCGCCAGACGGGCCGTTTGCCATGTGTGCGGCGTAAATGCAAGGCGATTTGGCGCATGGGTCAAATGCATTTTGCAAAACCAGTCGCAAAACCCAATCGCAATACCATGGCGCGTTTTACGCATTGATCCGCGCCATTTAATTTCAATGAATATTGGTCATTTGTTGACCCATATCAGCGCGCTGGATCTGGAATGCTTTTAACCTGCTGAATAGATAAATAAACACAGGAGACGGCAATGAAAGCACTTCGTTTTTACGCGGCAAAAGATTTGCGTATCGAGGAAATACAGGAGCCGTCACCCGGACCGGGGCAGGTAAAAATCCGCAATCACTATGTCGGGATTTGCGGCACGGATTTGCATGAATACCTGCATGGGCCGATCTTTATCCCCAAGGAAAATGAATCCCATCCCTATTCCGGCGCGACCATCCCGCAGGTTCTGGGCCATGAATTTGGCGGCGTGATCGAAGAAATCGGCGACGGTGTTACCAATGTCAAAGTCGGCGACCGCGTTTCGGTGCAACCCTTGGTGATGGCACGCGAAGGGGAATATTTCTCGGATCGCGGGATGTTCCAGCTTAATACCGGTCTGGCGCTTGTCGGGTTAAGCTGGCAGTCGGGCGGTATGTCCGGGGCGGCTGTGGTTAATGATTATAATGTGTTCAAGGTTCCAGACGCGCTAAGCGATCAGGAAGCCGCCCTTGTCGAACCGACGGCGGTTTGTGTTTATGCCTGTGATCGCGGGGGTGTGACCGGCGGGCAATCGGTGTTTGTTTCCGGGGCCGGGCCGATTGGCATTCTGACCTTGCTGTCGGCCAAGGCCTTTGGCGCGACACAGCTTTTTGTCTCGGACCTCAATGATACGCGCCTTGACCTTGCACGTGAAATCCTGCCCGAAGTCATTACGCTTAACCCGGCACGCGATAATGTTGGCGATGTTATCCGCAGCAAAACCCTTGGCGGGGTTGGTTGTGATGTGGCGCTTGAATGTGTTGGCAATGAAAAGGCGCTGCAATCTTGTGTTGATGCGGTGCGCAAGCATGGTGTGGTCGTGCAGGTTGGCGTCCATCCCGGCGAGGGCAAGATCAACTGGTTTGATGTGACCTTTAAGAATATCGATATTCGCGGGTCTTGGTGCTATCCGACCTATCTGTGGCCACGCGTTATGGATTTGATCGCAACCGGGGCCATTCCGGCGAAAAAGGTCGTGACCAAAAACATCAAACTTGATGATGCGGTGACCGAGGGCTTTGACACGCTGTGTGATCCGGCGGGCGCGCATCTTAAAATCCTGATTGATGTGACCTGACCCTCAAAAAATCCTGATGCAGTTCGGCGCGTCCGGGCCGTGTCGCAGAATGCCTGATTTCAAATACCCCTGCCAAATGGCGGGGGTATTTGCTTTTGGGGCCGGGATTTTTGCCGTGGCTAAGGCTGCTGGTGGTATTGCGGTTGAATGCGGCGGCGCGGCGGCGACCTGCTTAAGGCTTGCGGCCTGAAAGCACATGAAAACACATCGGAACTCGAAAATGCCCGTCATCGATATGCGGGCGCAAGGCTTCGAACATTGCGCCATCAATCGTGCCCCGCGCGCTATCGCTGGCATCGCGCAGATGATGCCCAAACAACATCTCCATCTGCGGCTTCCAAAATGCGGCGCGTTCGGGAATGCGCCCGGCGGGTTTATGGTTGCTCAGGCTCACATCACTAAAGCCCGCATCGCGCATCCGCGCACATGCCCCGTCAGCATCGGCAAAACCAAATAAATCAAGCCCGGCATCGGCAAACCCGGTGCCCAAAATATTGCTTAAAACCGCGTCCATCGCACAAAATAACGGATTATCGGCCATCGGCGCCCAAAGCATAAACGCCGCTTGCCCGCCAGACCGCAAAACCCGGCTGCTTTCACGCAACGCCAGATCGGGGTCAGAACAAAACATCACGCCAAACCGGCACGAAATCGCATCAATCGCATTCGCCGCAAAGGGCAACTTTTCCATATCGGCGGCCACAACCGACAGATTGGCAAGCTCCTCGGCCCCGGCCCGCTCCGCCAGCCCGGCACACATGCCCGGTACAATATCGGATGCGATGACATGGCCGCGCAAAGGCGCATCGCCAACATTGCCGCCATTGTCAGCATCCCCGGCCAACATCCGCGCAATCCCGAACGCTGGTTCCCCAACCCCGGACGCCAGATCAAGCACGCTTAATTCGCGCCCGTCGGCGGCACGCGCTAAAGCAGGCAGATCAAGTGCCTCAATCAGATGCCGGTTGATCTTCTGTGCTGCCGGGGCCAGTTGGTCCGCCCAGTTCAGCCAGTCTGAGGAGAGGTGGTGCCACACGACAGATTTGAACTCGATTGTATCTACAATTTGTAATCTTCTGAAGAAGCTATCTCATTGTCAACGTTTAGACAATTTTAACTCAGAACTTTTGAGGAGTGGACATGGATAAATTGTCACTTAAGTCTTTAGTTAAACTGTGATCAGAGAAATGTGCGTATCCACTAGCTTGCTTCATTTGGGGAAATTTTCTTGTTACCATCCCAATCCAGATTTTTTCCGTAATCTAATTTTAGTATGTATACTTGAAGCTAGACCAAGATTGGTTGGTCGTGGCGTATGTTAGAAGTGCACGCACAGCGATGAAAAGAGCAAATAACATAAATCCTGCAATGCTCGTTTGGGCGAGGGAAACCGCTGGTTATACCCTTGAGGAGGCGGCTGGAAAACTGCGTCTTTCTTCTTCGGAGAAAGTAACAGCAGAGGATAAACTGCGGGCACTAGAGGCCGGGGATATTAAGCCAACTCGTCAACAACTGATGAAAATTTCGGATGCTTACCGTCGGCCATTGACTGCTTTTTATAGGAATAACCCTCCTCCTATAGGGGGGAGGGGAGAAGATTTTCGCACTCTTCCAGGTGGGGTTTCGAGACAAGAGGATGGCCTTCTAGAAGCGCTCCTTCGGGATATTCGCGTACGCCAAGACCTTGTTAAATCTTTACTTGAGGACGATGAAGATTTTGAAGTGCTGCTGTTCGTTGGCAACGTGGCAATAGGCCAAGGCATAAGCTATTCTGTTAATTATATTCGACAACTGCTGGGGATTGACGACATCGTTTCCCTGCAACATGGAAAGCGTACTCCTGACGAGTTTTTTAGTGATCTAAGAAACCGAGTTGAAGCGCTAGGGGTTTTCGTTGTGCTTGCCGGAAATCTCGGGTCTCATCATTCAAATATCAGTGAGCGTGTGTTCAGAGGATTTGCAATTTCAGACGAAATTGCACCTTTCATTGTTATTAACGATCAGGATGCAAAAGCGGCTAGATCGTTCACTCTCATTCATGAGTTTGCACATATCCTTCTCGGTGCTTCGGGAGTGAGTGCAACGCCGGTCGCGGATACGAGAACTGATCAGCTTGCGATAGTGGAGCGTTTTTGTAATGACGTAGCGGGCGAATTTCTACTTCCAGAATCTACTCTGTCGCGATTCCCGTCAACGCTTTCAGAACTTGATATTATAGAAACGGTTGTCGCTGATATTTCTTCGTCGAGAAATATCAGCGAGGCAATGGTTGCATATCGTTTCTGGCGAACAGGTAGAATTTCGGTCGAAGCTTATAGAGAGTTAGCATCTCGATTTGCTGCACGATGGCAACGATTTAAGCAGCAAGCGAGAGAGGAGCGTCGACCGGGTGAACGAGGGCCTTCTTACTATACGGTTAGGAAACATAGGCTTGGTAATGCTCTTATTGAACTTGTTCATCGAACTCTAAGAGCAAATGAACTGACACACACTAAAGCAGCGAAAATGCTTGGAGTCAGTACCAGTTCAGTTGAACCTCTGCTAAGGCGATCAAGCGGTATGGAAAACTCCATGTTCCGAAGTGGGGGGCGGTAGAGGTTGCTGTATTTGCTGGATGCTAACGTTTTGATTCGAGCTCATGAAGACTATTACCCAGTTGATAGGGTTCCCCCATTCTGGGAATGGATTGAGCAGCAGGCAGCAAATGGCACGGTTAAAATGCCGTTGGAAATTTATTCAGAAATTGCAAGAGCCACTGGTTTACTGAGTGAATGGATAAATTCCGAGGAAATCAAGGAGGTCTTGTTATTGGACGAGGAAGTCGATCGTACCATCTTCAATGGTGTTATTGATCGGGCCTATGCGCCAGATTTAAATGATCATGAACTTGAAGAAGCCGGACAGGATCCATTTCTTGTTGCGTATGCACTAAATGCATCTAATCGGGTCGTGGTTACCAAGGAAGTTTCCAAGATCTCGAAAAGGAGAGGGCGGACTAAAGTTCCGGACGCCTGTAATACAATGGGAGTTCGATGGATAAACGACTTCGAATTTTATCGGGAACTCGATTTCCGCATAGGCTGATTGTTCCTCAGAATAATCTAATTCCTCTTCCTTTACTCAATCACCGCACAAGCAATCCGCTCTCCCGCATCCCCTGACGGTTGGGATTTATAGTCGTCCGCGCCTGCATGGATGATGACGGCTTTGCCGTGGATGTCGGTGTCGGTGTTGCCGGTGCCGTCAAAGCGCACGGCGTTATTAAGCACCTGAGCGTAAAGCGCGCCCTTGTCATTGACATATTGGTTCATCATGTCGCCCGCATGCGGGCCATCGGCGAATTCGTGGCCGTGGGATTTTTTCATCGGGTTGAAATGGCCGCCTGCGGATTTAAAGCCGCTGGCCGGATCGCATTCGCCGTTTTCATGAATATGAAGCGCCACCCACTGGCTGGGCGGAAGGCCGTGCAGCGCGATTTTGAGGATCGCAGCATCGGGCACACCATTGACCGTAAGCTGGCCGATTTCCGCACCATCGGTATTGATAAAGCTGCTTTGGGCTTCTTCGCCGGCCTTGGCGGAGGCCAGTGGCATGAGCGCCATGGCTGCCGCACCAAGCGCGATCAGGGCGGTGGTGGTGACGGCCGTGGCAAGTGTGATACGGCGGTCGAAGGTGGCGGGCAGGGCGGTGGTGCGTGGGTGGCAGATGTTTTCATGGGGGAACATGGGAAATCCTCTGCAGGTTTTGTGCGGTTTGTGCGGTTTGCTCGGTTTTGGTTTTTGCCTGATGTCATAGAACCGGTTGTGGCCGGGTTTGTTCCGTAAATTATGTGAATTGTTCGCGTTACCCGCATTGTTGGCCGGGTTTGGGGCGATTTTGTGCGCGGGGTTTCAAGGGG
>TARA_R110001583_G_scaffold192694_1_pt1 | contig 20083 bp, 18 predicted proteins | sample TARA_R110001583 | Tara Oceans TARA_R110001583 (sample SAMEA4398432) | marine metagenome | biome: Polar Biome; feature: [MES] marine water layer (ENVO:01000295) within the mesopelagic zone...; material: water (ENVO:00002006), including particulate matter (ENVO:01000060) such... | reverse complement strand
AATGGGCAGATTATATATAATAGAATTTTAGTTAGGACACTATTGGTAATTAATCTTTAAATTCAGGTTTAAAATTAGCCGCATAACTTTCCCATGATTCTTTATTAATATTTTTTACATCAGTTGAATTAAAAAACTTTAAGTATAGCTCTAGCTGACGAGGTTTTTGGTACCCTGTAATTGGTGTAATAACATTAGCGTTTTCATCTAAATATAATAAAGTTGGGTATGCTCTTATTCCAAATGCATTTGTTAATTGATGAGAACTATTTCTTCCTTTTTTAGTAGCATCAAAATTTGGATTTGTGTATGTTACACCTTTATAATTAATAGTTTCATTACCTTCAGCATTAAATTTTACAGCGTAATAATTTTTATTTACATAATCAACTACATCTTTATTGTGAAATGTGTTTTTGTCTAACATTTTACAAGGTCCACACCAAACGGTATATGCATCTATAAATATTTTTTTAGGAGTTGTTTTCTGAGCTTCAATAGCTTCTTCAAAAGACATCCAATTTATTTCTTGCGCTGTAAGTGAAATGCTAAATAATGTTAGCATTAAAATCAATACTTTTTTCATACGTTTAAATCTATATTTTATATTTATATTCAATGTGTTGGTCGCAAATATAATACCAAAATTACAAAGCCCCTATTTATAGAGACTATGTAATTTGATATGATAAAATAATTTTATTTTACTCCGTGCATTAATTTTTTTAATACAGGGTTTAATAATATAGCTATTACACCAATTATCATTGGTACAAAAGTAAATATTAAAAAGAAAGTTGATATGTCGTATTTAGCTGTAATGTCGTCAATCATAGCTCCCATTTGCCCAGATGTTTTGTTTCCAATGGCTAGCGCCAAATACCAAACACCAAACATAAAAGCAATCATTCTTGCAGGAACTAATTTACTCACATACGAAAGCCCTACAGGGGAAACACAAAGCTCACCTAGAGTATGGAATAAATAAGCGAGAATAAGCCAAACAATGCTGACAGATGCCGTTTTAGCACCTTGTGGTATTCCAGAAGCTCCATAAGCTAAAAATGCAAAACCAATACCTAATAAAAATAGTCCAATGGCATATTTATTGGCAGGCTTAGGATTGTATTTACTTTCCCACCATTTAGAAAATAATGGTGCAAAAGCAATAATAAATAGTGAGTTTAAAATTAAAAACCATGTTGCTGGAATTTCAATTTCATTTTCCTTCTTTTTAACAATTGAAGCCGTAATAGTTGCTTCTACTTTAGAAGCTTTTTCCTCAGTCAGATATTTAAAGTTGACACCTTTCTTATCAATATCAATAATTGCTATTTTATCATCTTTAGTAAAATCATTTGTAGATCTTATCACCGTAATTTTTTCACCTAGAACTGTATTTTCAGGAATTATTGAATTAGTTGTAATTGCATAGTGTTTCACCACTTCTTCACCTTTGTCATTTATCGTGGTTTCCTGATAAGTTTTATACTTTATTTCATAAGAGTATGTACTGAAATTATTAAAAATTTTAAAACCAACAATTCCCCAAATAAGAACAAAACTAAATCCTAATATTAAATTTGATAATAAATATTTTTTATAGGTTTGTTTGAACAATAAAAATAGCACATAGGTTATAATACCAATAGGTACAACAGTAATAATTATATCTATAATATTAAAAATTAAAGCTGCATTTCCAGATAAAATTCTACTAGTATAATCTTTAGCAAAAATACTCATAGATCCTCCGGCTTGTTCAAAAGAAGCCCAGAAAAAGATTATGAAAAAGGCGAAAATAACAACTGCAATCATTTTATCACGTGTTATTCTGCTATATCTAATTATTCTACTAGCTATTAAAAACAAAAACAATATAAGAGTTCCAATAATTATAGAACTTGAATAATCAACCCCTCCAAATTCTAAAAAGTTGGTGTCACCAATTTTAGATAACGGATCGTTAATAACCCAAGTTAATCCAAAAGTTGCAACAATAACAATTAGTATTTTATCTATTGTTGTAAAAGGATTTAATTTATCTTCTATTTCCTTATTGTCATCAGCTACAATGGTTTTATCTTGTTTATTTGGTTTGCTACCTACATCTCCAAATATTCCTTGTGCCAACGTGAATTGTAATAAACCTAGTAACATAAAAATACCAGCCAATCCAAATCCCCAGCCCCAGCCAAAAATTTCGCCAAGGTAACCACAAAGCATAATACCTAAAAAAGCACCTGCATTTACACCCATATAGAAAATGGTGTATGCACCATCCTTTTTCTCAGGAAAATCTTTATAAAGAATTGAAATAAAAGAACTCATATTAGGTTTGAAAAAACCTGTACCTACAACCAATAACCCCAATCCAAGATATAAGAAGAAAGGAATACCTTCAATTGCCATACTCGCATGACCTAAAGTCATAATAATAGCACCTATTATAATGGCTTTTCGATTACCTAAATATTTGTCGGCTAAAGTACCACCAATAATAGGTGTTAAATATAAAAGCGCAAGATAAGTACCATACAATGCCAAGGCATTTTCTCTAGGCCAATCCCAACCACCAATACCAAACGCACTCACTAAAAATAGCACTAATAATGCACGCATCCCATAAAATGAAAAACGTTCCCACATTTCAGTAAAAAATAACACAAAGAGTCCTGAGGGATGCCCTAATACTTGTGTTTCAAAAAACTCATTATTCTTTTTACTCATTTTCTAAAATTAAATTGTTTGTAACCTATAAAATGCTACGAAAATAGTGAAAACATTTCATTTTTAATATAGGATATTACAGTTATTTGAGGCTGAAAAACTAGTTTTAACTTTTGAAATTTAGAGAGGAGACAAGTTTGTATTTATAGGGCTAATTTTTAACATAAAAAGGGTATTTATAAATATTTTATAATGTGTTGTTTTCTAAATCAAAAACTATAGTTGATTTTTTAAGCCTGTGCAGCTTCCTTAGGACGAATAACCATTCTATCATAAATAGTTAAGGCCAAAATAGTTACAATACCAATTGCAACAATAACATACCAAATTTTGTTTGGATTGTATGTGTCCCAAATTAGTTGAGTCATTTGCGTTTGTGTTATGCTTAGTTTTTCTGAAGCCAAAGCAAAATAATCGTTTTTGGTAAATTCATTAGTTATTTCTGGCATTTCAATTGCTCTTTTTGCCATTTCAGTTTGTAATAAACTCAATTTATCAGACCAAGCTTGGTATAAGTTTCCAGAAATAAAAGTTGTTAAAAAGTTACCTAAAAATATTGGCAAGAAATAAGTACCCATGTATAATGCTTCTTTTCCTTTTGGAGATATTAAAGCTATAAATGAAGAAAACGTAGGATTTGTCATCATTTCACCAATAGCAAAAATCATAATTCCTAGTATAGTGTATAAACCATTTCCTGTGTAAAAAGTAATTCCAATACCAATTGAAGCAATAATGAAACCAGTTATCATAGCGCTTACATGTCTCATTTTTAAAACAAAATACGATACAACTAATTGGAATAAAATAATTGATCCAGCATCCAAGTTTATAAGCATTTCAGGGTTGACGGAATCTCCACCACCACTCATAAAACTTGCTAACCAAGGAGAAACAGTTGCAATAGAATCATGCAACGCTTTAGTGTTTACCCAATCTTCAATAAATGTTGGTAATGTATAAAATAACTGATTAAACATTGTCCAGAATCCTACCATTATAACTAATAAAACAGAAAGACGACTATCTTTTACTGCTTCAATTATATTTTTGAAAGAACCTAAAATAGCTTCTCCAACGGTTTCTGTACTTTTTTCTCTATCTGCTTCCTTGTAGAAAAGTAATAAGAGGATTAAATTTATACCAATTACAATTGCAGCTTGTATAAAAACAATTTTCCACCCATATTGAGTTCTTAATGTAGATGAAAATGCGGGTCCAACAAACCCTCCAATATTTACCATCATATAAAAAATACCAAAACCTAGAGTTGAATTCGATTTGTCAGTATTTTTTGTGATAATTGCTGAAGCAACTGGTTTAAACATTGCAGCACCTATAGCTACCCATAAAAAGACTAAAAATACAGATGAGAAGCTTGAAACCTCACCCATAAAATAATAACCTGTAATTAATAATATATATGCTATTACTAGCGATCGTTTATAACCAATTTTATCTGCAATTACACCTGTAATCATTGGAAGTAGATATAATATTGCAGTTACAATACCCATTATCTGTCCTTTTTCAGTATGCGTAAACCCTAATCCACCTTCATCAGTTGATCCTGTAAGATATAATGCTAATACGGCAAAAAGACCATACCAAGCCCAACGTTCAAATAATTCCATTGCACTTGCAATCCAAAAAGTCTTATTGTAAGACTTCATAACTCCAAAAAATGATTTGTTTTCTGTACTCATTTTATTCATTTATTTAAATAAAAAGCCCAAGTAATAAATTACCTGAGCTTTTTATAATTATTAATTGTTTATAGACATTTAAATTATTCTACTGGTTTATATAACACCGTGCATTAATTTCTTCAAAGGTTTATTGAATAGCATAATTAGTATTGATATGCCAATTAGAACAAAACCAATTGTAGAGAAAATAGAGATATAGTTATCTAAACCTTCGCTAGCTGTTAGTGCTTGTCCGCTATCACTATGTCCACCAGTTATTGCTGCAATTTTACCACCAACATAATTTGCTATTGCAAAGCTTAAAAACCAAGCTCCCATTGCAGTTCCTGCTATGTTTTTTGGAGATAATTTTGTAACCATTGATAATCCAATTGGAGATAAAAATAACTCACCAGTTGTATGTAATAAATAAAGAACCACTAAAGTAATTAATGGCACTTGAAATGCTTCATTTACAAATTGTAAACCAATATTAGTAACTAAAAATCCTAAAGCTAATTGTAAAATACCAAAGGCGAATTTCATTGGAATACTTGGATTTTTCCCTATGTTAGCTAGTTTCACCCACATAACAGAGAAAATAGAACCAAATACAATTATAAATAAAGGATTGAAAAATTGAGTCATAGAAGCGGGCATTTCCCATCCAAAAATACTTCTGTCAACATTTCTATCAGCAAATAAAGTTAATGATGTACCAGCTTGTTCAAAACAAGCCCAGAATGTGATATTTATAACCATAAATATCAACAAAGCTATCATTCTATCCCTCCAAATTTTTACTTTTTCTTTTGAATCTGCATCTATACCTGCTTTTATCAAAACGAAAGAGATAAAGACAAATAAAGTTAATAAAATATAATCTAACCAACCATTTTGAATGATCAAATAATAGGTTACAGGAATTAATAATAAAGATAAAATTCCAACCATATGTGCTTTTTTTACAGGGCCAAAAACTGTTTGCTTTCCTTCTTCGGTAAAGCCAAGTCCTTCAGCAGCTGAATAGTTTTTTCTTCCAGACCAAAAAATAAATAGGCCCATTAACATACCAATACCAGCTAATCCAAACCCATATTTAAAACCATAGGTTTCACCAACATAGGCAATTACTGTTGTTGCCAGTAAAGCACCTATATTTATACCTATATAAAAAATAGTAAACCCTGAATCTCTTCGTGGATCGTCATCTTTATACAATTTACCAACAATTGTAGAAATATTTGCTTTAAAGTAACCATTTCCAACAATTAATGCTCCCATTCCAATCATTAAGAATTGTTCTGATCCTCCTATAATTATAAATTCTCCAATTGCCATTAAAATAGCACCAAGCATAACGGCATTTCTATAGCCTAAAAATTTATCAGCCATTTTACCTCCAAGAATTGGAGCTGCGTAAACAAGTCCTGTATAAGCACCATAAATAAGAGCTGCATCAGCATCACCTTTCATAAGTGATTTCACTAAATAAAGAGTTAAAAGTACTCTCATTCCATAGTAACAGACTCTTTCCCACATTTCTGAAAAAAACAGGGTCATTAATCCATCTGGATGCCCTTGCACAAATTTATTATTCGCCATAATATTTAATTATTGATTTGATTAAAATGTTTAATTTTTTATAAATTCTAGTTTAGTTTCTTTTTTACCTAAATTTTCGCGGATAAATTTAGTCATTTTATTGTATAAATGTAACCTCGTGTTTTTGCCTCTATAAATTCCGTGAGTTCTATCAGGATAAATGGCTTGGTCAAAAGGTTTATTAGCTTCAATTAAAGCATTTGTCATTCTCATAGAATTTTGATAATGAACATTGTCATCACCACTTCCGTGCACTAATAAATAATTACCTTCTAATAAATCTGCAAAATTTAAAGGAGAATTTTCATCGTAACCACTTGGGTTTTCTTGTGGTGTTTGCATATAGCGTTCTGTATATACTGAATCGTAAAAACGCCAGCTTGTTACAGGAGCAACTGCAATAGCCATTTTAAATACATCGTTTCCTTTAAGTAAGCAGTTGCTAGACATAAATCCGCCATAACTCCATCCCCAAATTCCAATTTCATTTTCATCAATATATGGCCTTTTTGCTAATTCTTTAGCCGAATCAATTTGATCTTGAACTTCGTATTTTCCTAATTCTTTATACGTAATTTTTTTAAAATCTGCTCCTTTAAAACCAGTACCTCTACCATCAACACATACTACAATATAGCCTTGGTCTGTTAAATGTTGAAACCAATAATCATTTGCACCATTCCACCTATTGCTAACAGATTGTGAACCTGGGCCTGAATATTGCGTCATAAATAATGGGTGTTTTTTATTTGCATCAAAATTCACAGGCTTTAATATCCAAGCATTAAAACCTCCATTTGAAGTTTTTAAGTTGAAGAATTCTTTTTTTGCTAGATTATAACCTTTTAATTTTTCTGAAAGCGCATTGTTATTTAAAACTTCTTTCAATAATTTTCCCTCTCCATTATGAAGTGTATAAATTGTTGGCGTATTGGCATCAGAAAAAGTATTGATAAAATAGGCTGAATTTTTACTAAAAGAAGCACTATTTGTTCCCGAAGCATTTGTTAAACGTTTTTTGTCTGTACCGTCAATCTTTATAGAATATACGGTTCTGTTAATAGACCCATCCTCAACAGATTGGTAATAAACAGTATTTGTTTTTTCATTTACACCATAAAAATCGGTTACTTCCCAGTTTCCTTTTGTAACTTGATTTTTTAATTTCCCTTCTTTTGAGTAATAATAAATATGATTAAAACCATCTTTCTCACTCGTCCAAATAAAACTATTGTCTTCTAAAAAAGTTAAATTATCATGAATACTAACATATGCTTTATCCGTTTCATTCAAAACTATTTTTGCTGAAGAATCTGTAGCATTTACAAAATAAAGTTTCAAATTATTTTGATGACGATTTAAAGTAGTTACACTTAAAGTATTTGAATTATTTGTCCATTTTAATCTTGGAATATACTCATACTCACCAACATTAATTTTTGAAGTAGTATTTGCAGCAACATTATATAAATGAAGTGTTACAACTGCATTTTTTTCACCAGCTTTCGGATATTTAAATGTCTGTTGCGTTGGGTACAGTTCCTTTCCTGTTATATCCATTGAAAAAGTTGGAACTTCAGTTTCGTCAAAACGTAGATAAGCTATAGTATTGCTATCTCCACTCCATTCAAAAGCTCTTACAAATGCAAATTCTTCTTCATAAACCCAATCGCAAATACCATTAATTATATGGTTCTTTTTTCCATCAAAAGTTATTTGCGTTAAACTATTAGTATCTAAATTTTTAATGAAAAGATTATTGTTTTTTGAAAAAACTACTTTTTTACTATCAGGGGAAAAGGTAGGTTCTTGAATTTTTTCTTCATCTATAAGCTGCAATGTTTTTGATGCAATATCATACACATAAAATATACTGAAACTTGAATGTCTGTAAATTGGTTCAGAATCTACTCCTAAAATTAATTTTGTTTCATTATTATTAAAAGAATAGCTTTCAAAGTATTTTAAATCATTTAAATCTTTACTATCAACAATAGTTTCAACTTTTTCTAAAGTTGCATAACTGTATTTATCAACGGATGTGCTTTGTGTTTGTTTGTTGAAATTTTGCAGTGTATAAAAATCGCCATTCATTGAATTCAACGAATTCATACGCTCTAATCTAAAGGCTCCATTCCAAATTTCTTCTAAGGCTATATCTTTTTTTTGCGCAAACGTTATCGTTGAGAATAGAAGAAATAGAATAATTACTTTTTTCATTTATTAGGAGTTCTTTAAATAAGTGTCAAGTTTAAGAAAATTTTAGCAATACAGACCTGAATTATATCATTAAATTAACAATATATGTAATTTGTAGTATTTTATTTTTATTAATTTACCTTTGCAACTTTACTAAATTTTATAAAAAAAATGCCGAAAACTATTGACGGATTTTCAAAGTTTAATAAGTTAGAAAAGGTAAACTGGTTAGTATCAACCTTTTTTAATAATGATGAGAGCGCAAAACAAGTTTTGATGCAGTATTGGAATGCCAATAAAGTGATTCAAGACTTGCATGATGATTTTATTGAAAACACCATTTCAAACTTTTATGTACCCTTTGGAATTGCTCCAAATTTTAAAATAAATAATAAAGATTATACCATTCCAATGGCAATTGAAGAAAGTTCAGTTGTTGCAGCAGCTTCCTTAGTTGCGAAATTTTGGAGTACTAGAGGAGGTTTTAAAGCTAAGGTAATTTCAACTTCAAAAATTGGACAGGTTCATTTTATGTATGAAGGAAATAAATCCAATCTTGAGCAGTATTTTAATACTAAAAAAGAACAATTTTTTATAGTAACGGAAGATATTACCAAAAATATGCGCAAGCGTGGTGGCGGAATTTTAGACATTGAATTACGTGATAAAACAGCAGAACTTGGTAATTATTATCAGTTACATGTTACTTTTGAAACAGTTGATAGTATGGGTGCAAACTTCATTAATTCTTGCTTAGAAGCAATTGCTAAAGAGTTTGAAAGATCCGATGTTCAAATAGTAATGAGTATTTTATCCAATTATGTTCCGGATTGTTTAGTGCATGCAGAAGTGAGTTGTAAAGTTGAAGAGTTATACGCTGAAAATTCAGAATTGTTCGCTCAAAAATTTGTTCAGGCTGTTCAAATCGCAAATGCTGAACCGCATAGAGCAGTTACGCATAATAAAGGAATTATGAATGGCATTGATGCGGTTGTAATAGCTACGGGAAACGATTTTAGAGCAATTGAAGCAGGAGCTCACGCATATGCCGCTAAAAGTGGAACTTATAAAAGTTTAACCAATGCAACTATAGAAAATGGAATATTTAAATTTTGGATTGAAATTCCGTTGGCTGTTGGTACAGTTGGTGGTTTAACAAAATTGCATCCATTGTCTAAATTATCATTACAAATATTAGGAAATCCATCAGCAAAAGAATTGATGGAAATTATTGCAGTAGCAGGTTTAGCTCAAAATTTTGCAGCTTTAAGAGCGCTCACAACTACAGGGATTCAAAAAGGACATATGAAAATGCATTTAACAAATATTATAAAACAGTTAGGTGCAACTGAAGAAGATAAGCAGTTTTTAATCAATTATTTTGATGCTAAAACAATAACGCACAACGCAGTTGTTGAGGCTTATAATAAGTTGGTACAGAATAAATAGATGTCGTTTTTACGAACGCAGGGGTGTGATGATTTTTTAAAAGGTTAGTATAGATTACTGTTTTCATAGGAATGATAAAAAAGATATTATAAAATTTGTATCGTTATTATTTTAAGAATAAAGTGTCATTCCTGCGTAGGCAGGAATCCATAGAAAGAGAATAGGTGAAAACCATACATTAATATTATGTCTATATTTTAGCAAGTAAAATTAGAGGGATATTATATGTTGGTATGATAAATAATTTACAAAGAAGAGTTTATGAACCTTTCAAGATGTAAATAAGGTAAACGAGAGTGGAAAGAATATGAAGAAATGGAAACGTGATTGGAAAATCAAATTAATAGAAAAGGAAAATAAACCTTGGGTTGATTTTGCAAAAGATTGGTGCGAAAATATTTTGGTTGATTAGTTTAGATTCCTGCCTACGCAGGAATGACAAAATAAATTTATGCATAAACTAATTAAGGCTTCGACTCCGCTCAGCCACCCGACAAAAAGGAAATAAATAATGAAAGAATATTACAGCAACGGAAAGTTATTATTAACTGGTGAATATTTTGTGTTAGATGGCGCAAAATCGTTGGCAGTTCCAACAACTTGCGGACAAGATTTAGTAGTGAAATCAATAAAAGAACCGCAATTAATTTGGAATAGTTATACTAATAAAGGAGAATGTTGGTTAGAAGCAATTTTTGATTTACCAAAATTGCGTTTAGTTTCAGCTACTTTTGAAGCAAATGAGGATGGTGGAAATGATACTTTGGCTGAAAACTTAAATAAAATATTAGTAGAAACTCAAAAACTAAATCCTTCTTTTTGTAATTCTGAAAAAGGATTTTCAGTGAAAACAAATCTTACATTTCCTAAAAATTGGGGATTGGGTACTTCTTCTACATTAATAAATAATATAGCTAATTGGGCAACAATTAATCCGTATCAATTATTAGAGAAAACTTTTGGAGGAAGTGGTTACGACATTGCTTGTGCTATAAACAATACTCCTATTTTATATTCTAGAAATGGAATTGAACCAATTGTTGAAAAAGTTGCCTTCAACCCTTCTTTTAAGGAACAATTGTATTTTGTGTATTTAAATAAAAAACAAAATAGTAGAGAAGGAATTCAACGATTTAAAAGCTTAAAAGGCAACTTAACTTCAGAAATAATTCAAATTTCTGAACTAACTGATGCTTTTGTGAATTGTAAAAATGTCGTAGATTTTGAAAAATTACTAGTGGAACACGAGCAAATCGTTTCAAAAACAATTCAATTAAAAGTGGTTCAAGAACAACTGTTTTCTGATTATTTTGGACAAACCAAAAGCTTAGGTGCTTGGGGAGGAGACTTTATTTTAGCAACAGGAAATGATGATACTATCAATTATTTTAACAAAAAAGGATTTCAAACGGTAATTCCGTATCAAGATTTAATTATTTAAATTGGTGACTGAGCGGAGTCGAAGTCATAATACATTTAGAAAAGTAATTTCGACTCCGCTCAATCATCAAAAACTAGATTTAATTTTATAAAATAACGTCAACCTGAATTGGTTTCAGGTTCTCATAATTTGATTCTGAAATAAATTCAGAAGGATAAAAAGTGTTAGATGAACGAAATGAAGAAAAAGTTTATAATAATAGGTGGTGGAGCAGCAGGTTATTTTGCAGCCATAAATGCAGCAGAATTAAATCCCGATTTAGAAGTGCTAATTTTAGAAGGAAGTACTAAAGTTTTGCAAAAAGTAAAAGTAAGTGGCGGTGGACGTTGCAATGTTACAAACGCTTGTTTTACGCCAAGTGAGTTGGTTGAGTTTTATCCAAGAGGAAAAAAAGAATTACGAGGACCATTTCATCAATTTATGACGGGTGATACTATGGAATGGTTTGAAAATAGAGGAGTTTCATTAAAAATTGAAGATGATAATCGCGTTTTTCCTGAATCAAATTCTTCACAAACTATTATTGATTGTTTTTTAGAAAGCGCTAAAAAAGCAGGTGTTATTTTAAAAACAAGCACCAGAGTTGATGCTATTGAAAAAAGTAACGATACATTTATTATTAAAACCAACACAGAAGAATTTATTGCTGATTATTTATTGGTTGCTTCAGGAAGCAATTCTAAAGTGTGGAAAATGATTGAAGATTTGGGACATACTATTGTTGAATCTGTACCGTCATTATTTACATTTAATATTGAGGATAAAAGATTGCGAGATATTCCGGGAAGTTCAGTTTCAAAAGCTTCTGTAAAAGTGTTAAATTCAAAGTTGAGGGAGCAAGGTCCTTTATTAATTACACATTGGGGTTTAAGCGGACCAGGAATTTTAAAACTGTCGGCTTGGGGAGCGTTGGAATTGCATAAAAAAGGGTATCAATTTGAAATTGAAGTTAATTGGTTGTCAAAAAAGTTTGAAGCAGTATTAGAATTTTTAAAATCTGAAAAGAAAAAAAACTCTAAAAAACAAGTCATTTTACGTTCTGTTTTTGAAGAAATTTCAAAACGACTTTGGGAGAAATTTGTAATTGCAGCAAACATTTCAGAAGATACTCAATGGGCACAATTAAATAACAAACAATTAGAAAATTTAGCAAAACAACTTACACAAGGTGTTTTTAAAGTAAATGGGAAAAGTACTTTTAAAGATGAATTTGTAACAGCTGGAGGCGTGGATTTAAAAGAAATAAACTTTAAACGTTTTGAAAGTAAACTACACTCTAATTTGTTTTTTGCGGGTGAAGTATTGAATATTGATGCCGTTACAGGCGGATTTAATTTTCAAAATGCTTGGACAAGTGCTTGGATTGTGGCGAATTCGTTTAATCGTTAACGAAAAATGTACCGTCAACCTGAATTTATTTCAGGTTCTCATAATGAGATTCTGAATCAAGTTCAGAAGAATGACGGATGCTAGAGTTACTCTGCTAATTGCCCGCGATGAGGTTTTAATGCATCTCGGTATGTTTTCATATCAACTTCATCAACAGTAATAAATGCTATTGTGTGCATTTCTGATAAAATGGTATGATTAATTTCATAATAATGTAACTTTTCAATTACAGCAAATTCTTTTAAATGAATGCAATGATGTTCTGCTATTTTTAATGAATCTGGACCTTTAAAATCCCAAATAAGTTTTAGTTTTCTATTCAAAATAGTAGTTTTAAGTATTGCTAATATAAATTAAGAGCGCTCCACTTTTAAATGAAATTTGAACTTCATTTATAGTTGCTTTGTTTCTTGTGCCAATTTGTTTCCCAAAAATTAAAGTCCCATTTTTAATTGGGTATAATAATCCTTTGGTAGTAATTTCAGAAGCAATTGGAAACGGAATTAGTGAAATATTTCGTCCAATTACATTGGTAATTGTAATACGTTCTTCAATAAAAAAATATTTTCCAAAATCATCAAAAAATGAAATGTTCAATTTGGTTTTCCATTGTAAAGCTGTGCTAATATTTCCTAAAAAATGATCGTGTTCTTTTCCACTTCCACCATAAACATCAATAGTAAAATAACCACGCTCTTTTAAAATAAGCAATGCTTTGTCAAAATCGGTAAAATTTTGATCGGGTGTGTTTATTACTTCAATAGTATTAGGAATTTTGTGAATAGAATCAAAATCGCCAGTAACCAAATCGGGTACAACATTTTCTGCTTCAAAATGATTGTAAGCACCATCAATGGCACAAACAATATCATAAGTTGATACATCTGGAAATATTGAAGGCTTCGCGCCGTTTAGTAAAATAAATGCTTTTTTAGTATTCATTGTGGGTGTAAAAATAACTAAAAAAACAAAAGATTATCGCCATTCTAAAGTTTATTATAAAATGGCGATTTTAGCTTGATTTATTTTTTTAATACATTCAATATAATAATTCCAATTCGTGCAATTAAAAATACAACCATTCCAAACAAAGGAGAAAGTATTGCTATTTTTAAACCGCCAGCAAGCATTGAAGGTGATATGTCTCCTGCAGCTTCAATAGCGTCAAAAGCAGTAATTAAACCTAACATTTGACCTAAAAACCCCCAAACAAGTACAAATAAACTAATAGAACTGACTAATGTAATGGTTTTTTGTCTTGCTTCTTTTTTAAGAAAACCTCTAATTAAAAGAGCAATAATCACAATTAATAGAATTAGAGTTGTGTACATAAAAAGTGGTCCACCTTCATTTAATCTTGTAAAAAATGGGTTTCCAATAAGTGGTTTAATACTTTGTAGCGCTAATAACATAATTTTAGTTTTTAAATTTATATGTCAAATGTATATTGTTAATTAATCAATTAATTTTAATTGCGATAGTTAACAAGAAAGTTACGATAATCAACAGATTAAGAGCGGATTTTGTAGCATAAAGTTGAAAACTTGTTAAATGGGGCTTGTTTTTCTGTTTCTGTCGATAAAATAATAGTAGCTTTAACATTATTTGCATATTGTATTTTATGAATGAAAAAAATAGCATATTTAAATATCTCATAATCATTATTAGTCACATACTATTTTGGATAGTTATTTATTATTTTTATGCTTATTTTTTGGGTTATGGCAGTTCAAATATTAAATATGTTAAGTTGTTTTCAGGGTTTTTAATGCCCGTTACTCTATTAATTAGCTATTTTTTAATTTATTATTTAATTCCAAATTACTTACTTGCTAAAAAGTATAAATATTTCATTTTATACAGTGTTTACACATTTATAATTTCAGTTTATATCATTATTTTATCCATTTTATATGGATTGATTTATTCCGAAGGTTATAAAGATGTTGATACAGCACCGCTAACAAAAACATTGCCTTTTATAATTTTGGGAGTCTTTTTTGTAGTGCTTATTGTTGTTTCATTAAGTTTAATAATGCATAATTATAATTCAATTGTAAAAAACGAAAGTTTAAATAGTAAAATTTTAACTGCTCAGTTACAATTAAAAGAACAAGAATTAAAGTTTTTAAAAATGCAAATTCACCCACATTTTTTGTTTAATTCTTTGAATACTATTTATGGTTTTGCTTTGAAAAAAGGAGATGAAGCTCCTGAAATGATTTTAAAATTGTCTAATTTATTAGATTATATTTTATATCAAATAGAAAAACCAAGTGTATTACTACAAGATGAAATTAATCATTTATTAGATTATGTTTCTCTTGAAAAAATGCGTTTTCATGATACGATGGAAGTGAAAATTGAGAAAAATATTGAAAATAAAAATTCGCAAATTGCACCTATGTTATTAATTCCTTTTGTTGAAAATGCATTTAAACATGGCGCAATTGTTAAAGGGAAATTACAAGTGAACATTTCACTTGTAACTAAAGGGAATGAATTGTTTTTTGAAATTAGTAACACGTCAATAAAAGACAATAATTATGAAAAAGGAATTGGCTTAGAAAACATTGAAAAAAGATTAGAAATGCTATATCCAGGAGTTCATAAAATTGAATTGGAGCAGCATGAAAACAGCTTTAAAGTACAGTTAATAATTAGTAATTTAAAAATAGTAAACAATGAACAAAATGTGTAACTGTATTATTGTTGATGACGAACCAATGGCTCGTGAAATTTTAGAAAATCATTTAAAAAAAATTGAAACTATAAAAGTTGTTGCAAGTTGCAAAAATGCAATTGAAGCCTTTAATGAAATCAATTCAAATAAAATAGATTTAATTTTTTTAGATATAAATATGCCTGAAATTTCAGGGTTATCTTTTGCTAAATCTATTAATAAAAATATCAAAATAATATTTACAACTGCTTATAGAGAATATGCCGTTGATGGATTTAATTTGCAAGCTGTAGATTATTTATTAAAACCAATTTCATTTGAACGTTTGTTGCAATCAGTAAATAAATATTTGGGTGAAAATAATAGCATTGAAACAAACGCTGCTTCAGAAATAATTGTAGAAAAAAACGATTTTATTTTTGTGCGTTCGGACCGTAAAATGATAAAAATTAACTTTTCAGAAATAAATTTTATTGAAAGTTTAAGTGATTATATTAAAATTCATTTATGTGATAAAATAATTATTACAAGAGAAACTATTACCAATATTGAAGCAAAACTTCCTAGAAGAGATTTTATAAGAATTCACCGTTCATTTATAATTTCAATGACTAAAGTAGATTCATTTACAAATGAATTTATTGAAGTAAATAATAAAGCAATACCAATAAGTAGGAGTTACAAAAAAGAAGTACTCAATAGATTAGAAAATGTTTAAGTAAAACATTTATATTTGCTCAAAATTTATTGTTTTGACTGAAACCGACTTTATTTTATCAAATTTTGATTTTTCAAAAAATTTTAATGGAAGCGTAACTTGGAAAACACCAAGTAATATTGCGTTGGTAAAATATTGGGGAAAACAAGAACCGCAATTGCCTGAGAATACTTCAATAAGTTTCACCTTAGACGCTTGTTTTACCTTAACAACTTTGGAATTTAAAAAAAGAACGGTGGCTGAGCGGAGTCGAAGCCTTAATTCTGATTCTATTGATGAGATGCTGAATCAAGTTCAGCATGACGAAGATGTGGTGGCTGATCGGAGTCGAAGCCTTAATTTTGATATTTATTTTGAAGGTGAAAAAAAAGATGATTTTAAACCTAAAATTCAAAAATTCTTTGAAAGAATAGAACAATATGTTCCATTTTTAAAAGAGTTTGATTTTGTAATTAAATCTAGAAATTCTTTTCCACATAGTAGTGGTATTGCTTCTTCAGCAAGCGGTATGAGCGCTTTGGCTTTGTGCATTATGAGTTTAGAAAAATTGATCACTGAGCAGCGTAGAAGTGAAGTTGAAATGACCGAGGAATATTTCAATAAAAAAGCATCGTTTTTAGCACGTTTAGGATCTGGAAGTGCTTGTAGAAGTATAGAAGGTGAATTAATTGTTTGGGGAAATCATACTGAAATTGAAGGAAGTTCAAACTTATTTGGAGTTAAATTTCCTTATAAAGTTCACAAAAATTTTAAAAACTATCACGATACAATTTTATTGGTTGATGAAGGAGAAAAGCAAGTATCAAGTACTGTTGGACATCAATTAATGCACAATCATCCATTTGCAAAGCAACGTTTTCAACAAGCAAATGAGAACATTTCAAAAATTTCAAAAGTGCTGAAAAATGGAGATTTAAAAGAATTTATTTCCATTGTGGAAAGTGAAGCGTTGAGCTTACACGCTATGATGATGACTAGCAATCCGTATTTTATTTTAATGAAACCAAATACTTTAAAAATAATTAATAAAATATGGAAATTTAGAGCAGAAACAAATTCTAATATTTGTTTTACGTTAGATGCTGGAGCAAATGTTCATGTTTTGTTTCCTGAAAATGAGAAGGAAAAGGTTAACAATTTTATAATAAGTGAGTTAATTCAATTTTGTCAAGAAAATCATTATATTTGCGATAGAGTTGGAAATGGGGCAAAACTAGTATCCAATAATTAAAGAATATGAAAGGACCACTTTTTTACGCAAAAATTTTACTTTTTGGAGAATATGGAATTATAAAAGATTCCAAAGGTTTGGCAATTCCTTACAATACATATCAAGGAGCTTTAAAAAAATCGGAAGATTTAACTGAGGTAGCAAAAAAATCAAATAGTAACTTGCTTAAATTTTACAATTATCTTTTAGGAGTTGAAAATAAGGAGTTGGTTAGCTTTAGATTAATTGAGCTTAAAGCTGATATTGATGAAGGAATGTATTTTGATTCTAGCATTCCACAAGGTTATGGTGTTGGAAGTTCAGGAGCTTTGGTAGCATCCATTTACGATAAATATGCCGATGATAAAATTACGGTTTTAGAAAATTTAACACGTGATAAGTTGTTGAAATTAAAAGCGATATTTTCATTAATGGAATCTTTTTTTCATGGTAAAAGTTCTGGCTTAGATCCATTAAATTCATATTTAAGTATTCCAATTTTAATAAATTCAAAAGATAATTTAGAGGCAACAGGCATTCCATCTCAAAAAGAAGGAAAAGGGGCGGTTTTCCTTTTAGATTCAGAAATTATTGGAGAAACGGAGCCTATGATTAACATTTTCATGAATAAAATGAAAAATGAAGGATTTAGGAAAATGTTAAACGAAGATTTTGCAAAATATACGGATGCTTGTATTGACGATTTTTTACATGGGAATTTAAAGTCACTTCTTGGAAACGTTAAACAACTATCAAAAGTTGCTTTTGATAATTTTAAGCCTATGATTCCAAAGCCATTTCATACAATTTGGCAAAATGGAATAGATTCTAATGATTATTATTTGAAATTATGTGGCTCAGGTGGTGGAGGTTATATACTTGGTTTTACTCAGGATTTTGATAAAGCAAAATCGATTTTAAAAGATTTCAAATTAGAATTAGTGTACCGATTTTAAGCCGCTTTGTAAAAATCATAGTTTAAAACATTAGCTTTAATTCATAATTATTATTCTTACCAATGGATTTATTAGAAATCTCTAAAAACAACAATAAAAAGCAAGTTCCGTTTTATATAAAAGTGCTCAGTTTGTTTTCAATTGTAAGAGGTTATAATATTTTACTTATTGTAATTGGGCAATATTTAGCTTCAATCTTTATCTTTTCACCTGAAAAATCATTGAGAAATGTTTTGTTAGATGTTGATTTGTATTTTATAGTGCTCGCTACTATTTGTGTTATTGCAGCAGGTTATATTATTAATAATTTTTATGATTTTGAAACTGATAAAATAAACAAACCGGTAAAGTCTAAAATTGATTCCATTGTGAATCAAAAATTTAAACTTCCTTTTTATTTTTTATTAAATTTTGTAGGTGTAGTTATTGCCTTTTTGGTTTCATTTAGAGCTGCATTGTTTTTTTCGGTGTATATATTTTTAATTTGGTTTTATTCGCATAAATTAAAGAAATACCCTTTAATGGGATTGTTTTCAGCTGCTATATTGGCAATTTTACCTTTTTTTGCAATATTTATTTATTATAAGAATTTTTCTGAAATTATTTTCACCCATGCTGCCTTTTTATTTTTCATTTTATTAATACGAGAATTGATAAAAGATTTGGAGAGAATTAAAGGCGATTTTATTCAAAATTACCAAACAATTGCTGTAAAATATGGAGAGCATTTCACTAAATTACTCATTACACTTTTGGCTCTTTTAACACTAAATCCAATATATTTTTTGTTACAATATCCTGAAATTGGAGGTATGAAATACTTTTTTTATGCAAGTATAGTTGTACTTACTGGTTTTGTAATTACGCTGTGGTTTAGTAATAGTAAACGTGATTATGTGCTCTTACATTTAATTTTAAAACTACTAATTATTGCGGGTGTATTTAGCTTATCTTTAATTGATTACTCTATAATAATTAATAAAATATTACTTAAATAAAGTGATTATTTAGTTAGTTTTGAATAGAATAAACTACTTTTGCAAAAAATATAAAAATGAATTCAAGTAAAAACTCGTCGAGAGGACGACAACAAGGAAAAAAAACAACTCCAAATACTGCGGCTAAAAAGTTTGATAGTAAAAAGAAATTTGCAAAAAACTATAGAGATAAGCCAGTTTTTAAAAAGGAAAGAGCGACTTCCAATGACGAAACTTCAACTCCTAAAAAAGTAATTAAAACTACAGATAACGAAGGAATTCGTTTAAATAAATACATTTCAAATTCGGGTGTTTGTTCACGTAGAGAAGCTGATGTTTATATAAAAGCAGGGAGCGCATCAGTAAATGGAAAACTGATTAATGAAATGGGCTTTCAGGTGATGCCTGGAGATGTGGTTAAATTTGATGGATCTTTAATAAGTCCTGAAAAAAAACGTTATGTTTTATTAAATAAGCCAAAGAATTTTATAACAACAATGGATGATGATAGAGGACGTAAAACTGTTATGGAACTTGTATCAAATGCTTCAAAAGAACGCATATATCCAGTAGGAAGGTTGGATAGGAATACTACAGGTTTATTGCTTTTTACAAATGATGGAGAAATTGCAAAAAAATTAACACACCCAAAGCATAATATTCAAAAATTATACCATGCATCATTAGATAAAAAGTTGGCAATGAGTGATATGCAAAAAATAGCTGATGGTTTTATCTTAGATGAAAAAAGAGTATTGGTTGATGAAATTTCTTATATAATGAATCAACCAAAAAGTGAAGTAGGCGTTAAAATACACTCAGGAAGAAATAGAATTGTTCGTAGAATTTTCGAAAATTTCAACTATAGTGTAGTAAAATTAGACCGTGTGATTTTTGCAGGTTTAACGAAGAAAGATTTACCAAGAGGGCATTGGCGTCACCTTACAGAACTTGAGGTGAGTAACTTAATGATGCTTTAGATTTTAATATAAGTTTATAGAGGTCAGTATTTAAATTCATATCTTTAAAGCTAATAAA
>TARA_R110001583_G_scaffold10889_11_pt1 | contig 20084 bp, 21 predicted proteins | sample TARA_R110001583 | Tara Oceans TARA_R110001583 (sample SAMEA4398432) | marine metagenome | biome: Polar Biome; feature: [MES] marine water layer (ENVO:01000295) within the mesopelagic zone...; material: water (ENVO:00002006), including particulate matter (ENVO:01000060) such... | reverse complement strand
AGTGGGCTAAGCGCTGCGAGCCCTAGTAGTTGATAGGGCAGGTTGTTCAGTGAGTGTCGCTGCGACAACTTTCCATCACAAACTCCCTCAGGCAACGGCAGCTATATACCTAATATCCAGCTGCATATAATTCCGAAAATCTCTGTAGATAATGTCTAAAGGTTTTTTGTTTCAGTTTCTATGGCTTGAATTTAATTTTTGTTAGTAAATGAAATGCATAATTAAATTGTTTACAGGGTCTTATGCGAACTTAGCTAACCACTTAATGCAGCGTTGTTTATCTCGTTGTTTATCTCGTTGTTTATAAGCTTGTAGCGCTGAAGGTAAATCTAAATCAAAGTGGTTTTCTGTATCATTCCCTATTGCGTTTATACGCATGGTATACCAAGCCGTTATTCCTCCTTCTGGTGGTGTTTTGAATCGAGGGAATTTAGGATCATCGTTAACTTCGTTTAGCCAATTATTGACAAGATTTGGATTTAATACCAAAGCTCGAGCTATGCCCACCATGTCACTTGAATTTGTTTGTAATGTATTGATAGCTTCTTCTCGGGTTTTAAAACCACCTGTTACTGTAATAGGGATATTAGTTATTTTTTTGGATTTTGCAGCGAAATTAATAAAATACGGGCCTTTAGTTAAACTATCCGAACTAGACTCTGCTCCAGGGAAATAAGATCCTCCACTTAGTTCGATAAGATCAATGGATGTTTTATCGAGAATACCTATTGCTATCAATGCATCTTGCTCTGTTAATCCACCTTGTAGTTGGTCAGTGCAATTAATCTTAATCCCAATTGGGAATGAGTTTCCTACGATACTTCGAACCTTACCAATTATATCTACTATTATTTTGCATCGAGCCTCTATTGAGCCACCGTATTGGTCTTCACGGCGATTGAATAACGGAGATAAAAACTGGCTTAGTAAAAAACCGTGACCAGCGTGAATTTGAACACCAGTAAATCCAACTTCTTTAGCTAATAATGCTGCTTTCGCAAAATCATTTGGTAGTGCAGATACTTCTTGTGTAGACATTCCTTCACATTCAAAATCACCAATTTTTAAGTGCGACGGGCCTTTGGGAGTACTTATTGGAGAATGAGAAAGGCCACCTGCATGTCCTAATTGAGGCCATATATGTGTTCCGTTAATTTTAGCTCGTGTTGTTAACAACTTTAAATCTTGCAGGTTAGCGTTGTTATTTAACACTAAGTTTCCTGTGTTTTCTGGAAACCTAGGATCTATTTGTACTTCACCAACGATAGATAATGCTACACCACCTTCTGCCCATTTTTCATATAAACGAATTTGAGCATCTGTTGGGCTCCCTTCCCCATCACTAAGTGAATCAGACATTGCTGACTTTACTATTCTGTTCTTTAAGATTTCACCACAAGGAAGGATCAATGGCTGATTGAGCAAATTTTTATTATTGACTGTTTTGGTCATCTCTATCTCTTATTAATTGAAACTATTGAAGACATTATGAGCTATTTTTAATAAACTAAAACCACCTAATAATATAAAAACTATTAAAAATAAGTTAACAATGAATATTTCGGATCTCAATCTATTTATTAGAATAGTCGAAACAGGCAGCATTACAGAAACGGCTAAGCAATTAAATCTCACACCCGCAGCCGTTAGCTCCGCGCTTAAACGGTTAGAGAAGCAGCTTGATTTGCAATTGTTGATAAGAACAACAAGACGTTTGCGCATTACCTCGCAGGGAGAGCAGTTTTTATATCACTGTCGACAAGCGTTAAATAGTTTAGAGCAAGGTCGTATGGCGGCTCACAAACTAGAAGGAAAGGTAAGTGGGAAGTTACAATTATCCCTCCCATCTGATTTAGGGCGAAATACCGTATTACCTTGGATAGATGAATTACTTGATTTACATCCATCCTTATCTGTGGATTTAAGTTTAGGTGATACTTTATCTAATTTCTTTCTTGATCAAGTTGATGTTGCTCTACGTTTTGGAAAACCTGAAGATTCGACAATGATTTCTTTTCATATTGCTACGATGGAGAGAGTTACTTGTGCGTCACCTCATTATCTTTCCGACTTTGGTGAGCCATTACATCCAAATGATTTAAGTGAACACAATTGTTTGTTATATCGTCGAGGTGGTCGTTTATTTAATGAGTGGGAGTATTTGAATGAAGCAGAGAAATTAAAAATAAAAGTGGATGGTAACAGAGTGAGTAATGACACTGATGTTGTGAAGCGTTGGGCTATCAATGGGAAGGGGATTGTATGCAGAGCACAAATTGATGTTATTTCAGAATTACAACGTGGTACGTTAGTTGAAATTCTGCCGCAATATCAATCTCCACAGGTTGAGTTGCATTTAGTTTGTCCGAATAGAGAGCAGGTAACTCCTGCTGTTATTGCACTTAGAGAGCTGCTTAGAGAATTGGTTAAAGACCACTTAAACAAAAAAGTTTCTGTTTAAGTGCTCTTCTTAAGTATTCGCTTTTCTGAACCAACTATTTTAAAGGTTTATTTTTAGTTATAATCCGGTCATATTTTTAATAGGTAGAAAATTATGGCGAAGAAAAAGCCGGCGTTCAAAATGCAAACCTATGGTATTTATTCTCAATGGGATGCGAAGTCTAAAAATTTGCCTAAAGTGAAAGAATTTACAACAGATATTCCCGCCCAAATTGATATTGAATTTGGATTTGTTATTAATGTAAAGAATGCGCGTGGTAAGAAAGCATTATATTGTATCGACCATCCTAATATCCATAATAAATCAGGTGAACCTTGTGAGGTCTTTACTGGTGAAGTACACATCACAAACAATGATTGGAGCTTTTACCTTGGTGATACTATTTGGGCACCTATTGAAGATAAATGTGGCCCATGGCGTATGACTCTTGAATTAGATGGGAAAATAATAGCAGATAAAACCTTTGATGTGTTCTCTGAGGAGTCTGCATTTTCTTTAAAACAACGTTTTTCATACTTATAAGTTTTTATACTTACCTATCTTTTATCGTTTCTTATATTTTATTATTAAGCAATCGTTCTGACTTTGTGTAGCGGTATAGTGGAATAAATTATTTTGAGAGGTTAAAGAATATATATTGTTTAATTCTCTAAATGTATCTGCAATAGGGATTTCTATGTGATTAGTTTTTATATTGATTGGTTACCCTTAACTAGCGCGATTACAAAACAACTGTTTTAGAAAGCTTAAACAGCAGAAATACTATTTAATTAATCTATTGTAATATTCCTCACTAAAGCGATAACAAAGTTCTTTATTTGTTAGCCCTATTTTCAGTCCGATTTAATGATATAATTTACAACTGTTTAAATATTTTATTTCATCGTAAAAGTCCCATTATTACGGTGTATATTTCATTAATTATTAAGGCTTTTATTGGTATGAATGCAATTGAACTTCAGGACATAACGAAAACCTATAGAGGCGGAGTAGTAGCATTAAAAGGCGTTTCTTTGAAAGTGGCAGAAGGTGATTTTTATGCCTTGTTAGGTCCTAATGGTGCAGGTAAGTCGACTACTATTGGTATCATTTCTTCTCTAGTTAATAAGAGCTCAGGTAAAGTCAGTATATTTGGTTATGATTTAGATACACAACTTGAGTTAGCTAAAAGTCAAATAGGTTTAGTGCCGCAGGAGTTTAATTTTAATCCTTTTGAGCCTCCTCTTCAGATACTAGTAAATCAAGCTGGGTATTACGGCACCCCTCGAAAAGAAGCTTATTTGAGAGCTGAAAAATATTTAAAGCAACTTGACCTATGGGGGAAGCGTAATGAACCTGCTAGAGAATTATCCGGTGGCATGAAACGTCGCTTGATGATCGCTAGAGCATTAATGCATGAACCAAGATTACTCATTTTAGATGAGCCTACTGCGGGTGTTGATATTGAATTAAGACGTTCTATGTGGGAGTTTTTGACAGCACTAAATAAGCAGGGGGTTACTATTATTTTAACTACCCATTATTTAGAAGAAGCAGAAAGCTTATGTCGTAATATCGGGATTATTAATCAAGGGGAGTTAGTGATTAATACCAGTATGAAAAAACTATTGAGTCGATTAGATAGTGAGACATTTATCTTAGATGTTAATTCAACTATACAGTTACCAAAGAGTGATCAGTTTAAATTAACTTTAATCGATGAGTCTACGATCGAATTAGAGCTTGCTAAAGATCAGTCCTTAAATAAAGTTTTTGAATTGCTAACGCAGCAAGAAATTTGTGTAAATAGTCTTCGCAATAAATCTAATCGTTTAGAAGAGTTGTTTTTAGAATTAGTAAAAAATGGAGTTATCGATGCTAAATAAACAGTATGTAATAGCGTTAAAAAGCATCTGGATGAAAGAAACTAATCGTTTTTTACGTATCTGGGTACAAACATTAGTGCCGCCCGCTATCACCATGTCTTTATATTTTGTTATTTTTGGTAACTTAATTGGAGAAAGAATTGGTCAAATGAACGGCTTTAGTTATATGGCTTTTATTGTTCCTGGTTTGATTATGATGTCGGTGATCACTAATTCATATTCAAATGTGGCTTCATCATTTTTTAGTGCTAAATTCCAGCATAACATTGAAGAGTTATTAGTTGCTCCTGTTCCTAACTATCTCATTATATGGGGGTATGTCGGTGGTGGTGTTGCTCGAGGATTGATGGTTGGTTTTATTGTTACATTAGTTTCTTTATTCTTTGTCGACTTACATATCTATAACGTAGTGGTATTGATAGCGAGTGTGTTGTGCACTTCTATTTTATTTTCTATCGGTGGTTTATTAAATGCAATTTTTGCCAAAACCTTTGATGATATTAGTATTATTCCTACTTTTATTTTAACGCCTTTAACATACCTAGGTGGTGTTTTTTATTCAATTTCATTACTACCTGAGTTTTGGCAAGGGGTTTCACACTTTAATCCCGTCTTTTATATGATTAACGCTTTTAGGTATGGTTTTCTTGGTGTATCCGATGTGCCTATATTATGGTCATTTGCTGTGATTTTTAGCTTTATTATTGTTGGTTACTCATTAGTTTCTTTTTTACTTAAAAAAGGCATAGGTATTCGTTCATGAACGAAATTATTGGCGATTCAAGAATTATCGTATCTAACCAACAAGGGTTGAATGAAAAGTTGGATGAGGTGGTATTAAAGCATTTACAACATGATTTTAAAAAACCGTATCAAGCGCATACATTACAGGCCTTTAAAGAAGTTGAAAAATGGGTAGAGCAACAAGGTAAACCTATTATATTAGACTCTTGTTGTGGTGTAGGTGAAAGTACTTATCATATTGCTAAAGCACATCCTGAAGCGATTGTATTAGGTATGGATAAATCTGCAGATCGGTTATCAAAACATCCAAGTGATGGTGAAGCGTCGATTGAAGAGCTAGATAACTATCGTTTATTACAAGTTAACCTTAATGATTTTTGGCGTTTAGCTGTAGAGGCTAATTGGACTCTATCTCATCATTACTTGCTTTATCCTAATCCATGGCCTAAAAGTAAACATTTACAACGTCGCTGGCATGGTAGTGCGGTATTTCCTGCTATCATTAATCTAGGAGGTAAATTTGAGTTGCGAAGTAATTGGTTTACTTATGTAGAAGAATTCCAGAGATCGCTTCAGCTTGCGAATATAGAAAGTCGTACTGAAATTTATAAAACTGATCATGCTATTACCCCTTTTGAACGTAAATATTGGGCAAGTGGCCAACAATCATTACGTTTAATATGTGACTTATAAGAAAGGTTATTAAATATTTTTTATTATTTTCTTTTATTAGATATTAAATTATTGAAATAATATTCGTATTTTATAGGTCTGTCTTTATTGAATTCTTTGAGGAAAAGATATGCTTATAAAAAACAAGAAAAAATCGCAGTTAAAAGAATCTGAATTAACTAGTGAGTCTTTCTATAAAAAACGTCGCAATCTCATAAAAGGTATTGGGTTTGCTGCTTTATCTTTACCTTTGGCTAAAACGGCAAGCTGTAAAGTGTTTGATCTTTTTGGTAATGATAAAAAAGTCGATATATTTGGTAATAATACTGAGCCAGAAGAGGTGCCTGGCGCCTTTAAACGCTCTCCTTTACAGTTTACTAAAAACACTAACTTCCAATCATTAATTCCTTTAACACCTGAAAACAAAGTCATTGCATATAATAATTTTTATGAGTTTGGTGTAGATAAAGGTGATCCAGCTGAATTTAGTCAACAATTTAAAGTAGATCCTTGGTCTTTAGCGATTGACGGTTTAGTAGATAAACCGATCACTTTGAATTACGAAGATTTGTTAAAAACATTTGAAATAGAAGAACGTCTATACCGAATGCGTTGTGTTGAAGCTTGGTCAATGAATATTCCTTGGTTGGGATTCACACTTGCTTCTTTGTTAAAAAAAGCAGGTATCAAATCCAATGCTAAATTTGTACGATTTGAGACAGTTTATGATCCTGAACAAATGCGTGGTCAACAATCTAGTTTCATCGGTGGGAGTATAAATTTTCCTTATGTTGAAGGTTTGACGATCGCTGAAGCAATGAATCCTTTAGCGCTTTTATCGGTAGGTTTGTATGGTAAAACCTTAGCCCCACAAAACGGTGCACCTATCCGCCTTGTTGTCCCTTGGAAGTATGGGTTTAAGAGCATTAAGTCAATTGTTAAAATTACTGTTACGGATAAGATACCGATCAATACATGGAATGCACTTAGTCCTGATGAGTATGGTTTTTTTGCTAATGTAAATCCGCGTGTTGATCATTCTCGTTGGAGTCAAGCCAGCGAACGTTTTATTGGTGAGGGAAATGTTTTTCAACAAAAACGTCAACCTACTGCTATGTTTAATGGCTATGGTGAAGAAGTTGCTCATTTGTATAAAAATATCGACTTAACACGTTATTTTTAATGGCATCTATAATGATGAGTGAAATTTATAGGATTATTTTATGACTAAATTGCTACCAGCGACGATTACCTCAATTAAAGTGATTATTCATTTAATATCGATATGTACACTCGCATATTTGTATTTATTAATTGATAGCAATCGCTTGGGAGCAGACCCAGTGAAAGAAATGATTCATTTCTTAGGTAAAACGGGGTTAAATTATTTATTGTTAACTTTAGCTATTACGCCAATCAGTAAACGCTTTAAACAACCTTTGTTAGGCCGATTAAGGCGTTTATTAGGTTTATATAGTTTTGCCTGGGTTTTATTACACTTAACTGCTTTTTTATGGTTAGAGTTAAATTGGGAAGTTAGTTTGTTAATTCAAGAAGTCATTAAACGTCCTTATTTAACATTAGGTATGATCGCTTGGATCATTTTATTACTGCTAAGCATCACTTCATTAACAGTAATTAAACGTAAAATGAAACAAGCTTGGTTCACTTTGCATCGCTGGGTATATGTTGCTGTATTATTAGCAACCATACATTATTACTGGTCGGTTAAATCAGGTTTAATCGAGCCTACCATTTACTTTGTACTCTGTTTTATTTTATTAAGAGAACGTAGTCATTATTTTAAATCATTGCTAAATGGTTTATTAAAAAAATGCAAAAAGTAATCACGTTTTGTGGTTAAAGCATTATAATTTTAACTGAAAAATTCTATAAAATTAAAGAGGGAGCTTACTCTTTAAATTCAACATCAATAACCTATCTCTATTAACTTAATAGAGCAAATATTTGCGATATTTTATGAAGCATTTACAACATTACCATGAGTAAATGTAAAGCTTGTTATAATGTTATTGAACTCGGTATTGTGCATATACAGGAACTATGCCACATTCATAAACTGCTCAGCTACCTTGTTTGTTCCAATAGAGGTTTTCTCTTAAATAGTTTGCTTATCTATTCTGTCTTTGCAGGTAATGAAATCAGTCTCTGTCAGTTACACGTAAAGTTGAACTGCTTCTAATACTAACTTAATGCCAGGTTTTAATTTGGCATTAGTTAAAGCCATTAAAACGATTTATATACCTATTGCTGCGATTACTTAATTAAGCCCGTCAATATATGTTGTTGCTTAATGTATTCACCATCCTATTTAAGGTCCCATCTAATCACTGGATGCCCTCAGTTGTAACGTCTGTTTAAAATTTAAATTAATGCAGAGTAAAATGTCTACTATTAAACGGGGGGATCACGATAGGAATAAAAAAGCCGTTAATAAGTTAATATTAACGGCTTTTATAATAGTGGGCGCAGTCTAAATTATTAAGCTACTTGGATTGGCACATCTTTACTAGTACGAACAATATTATTGTCTTTGTCTAAGTACACTAGGCTTGGTTTATGGCCTTTAATTTCTTCTGCTTCAAAGCTTGCATAAGTACAGATAATCACTCTATCACCAACAGCTGCCTGACGTGCAGCTGCACCATTTACAGAGATTATTTTTGAGCCACGTTCGCCTACGATTGCATAAGTTGAGAACCGTGCACCATTATCAATGTTATAAATCTCGATTTGTTCGTATTCTAAAATACCTGACTGCTCAAGAAGATCTTGATCAATTGCACATGAACCTTCGTAGTTTAATTCAGCATGGGTAACGCGAGCTTGGTGCAATTTGCCTGTTAGTAGTGTCTTTTTCATACAAAACCTTTGATTTAAAATTTTAAAATGAGTATCTTTTTCAGCAATGGCGACTATAAAGTAAAAACTTTATTGGTGCAAATTAACAACTAAGTTGTCAATTAAGCGCGTTTCCCCTAAAAAAGCGGCCATTAATACCACTGCTTGTTTGCTTGCTGTATTTAAGGGCGCTAATGTAATTGGGTCAACCACATGAATTTTATCAGTTTTAAAGCCTAGTTGATCTAATGTTTGGCTAGCATCTTTAATTAATTGCTTAAAACTTTGTGGGTTTAATTGTACCTGTTTGGCAAGGTTATTCATTATCTCTGCAATTTTAGGGGCAATTATTTTTTCATCTGCTGATAATTTACTATTCCGCGAGCTCAAGGCTAGACCTGACGGTTCGCGAACGGTTGCTACTGGAATGATTTCAATTGGCATCGCTAAATCAGTGACCATTTGTTTGATCACCGACAGTTGTTGGAAATCCTTTTCACCAAAACAAGCAAAGTCAGGTTGTACTAAATTAAATAATTTAGCAACAATGGTGCTCACTCCTCGGAAATGTCCTGGGCGCAATTCGCCTTCTAAACAATCCGACACCCCCGGTACTTCAACAAATGTTTGTGACTCTAAACCATTTGGATAAATTACATCTACAGCGGGCGTAAATATAATATCGACACCGGCTTTTTCAAGCTTGGCACAATCTTCAGCTAAGGTCTTTGGGTAGTTTGCTAGATCGCTTGCATTATTAAACTGCATCGGATTAACAAAAATACTGACCACGGAAACGCTTGCGTGTTGTTGGCCTTCTTTAACTAATGTTAAATGTCCTTGGTGTAAATTCCCCATGGTTGGTACAAAACTAACTTGCGCTCCTTGCTGTTTAAGTTTTGTAATCTCGCTGCGTAGCAGTTTAGGATCTTGAATTACTTGCATTGTTGACTCTTAATAATTAAACGCTGATTACTAATAAAAGCGGTTAGTTTTAATAAAAACTATGCTCTGCACCTGGGAATATCTTGTTCTCTACCTGCTCTTTATAAAGCTCAACAGCGCGGCGTATATCACCGGTTTCGACTAAGAAGTTTTTAGAAAACTTAGGGCAAAAGCCTGCTGAAATGCCAAAAGCATCATGCATTACAAGTATTTGGCCATCGGTTTCAGTACCAGCTCCAATGCCTATTACTGGGATATGGAGTGCGTCAGTAACACGTTGAGCTAATGCCACTGGTACACATTCAAGCACTAACAGTTGAATACCTGCTTTTTGTAAAGCGAGTGCATCATTAAGTAACTTATCTGCTTGTGCTTCGGCGCGGCCTTGCACTTTATAACCACCAAACACATTAACTGATTGTGGTGTTAAACCTAAATGACCACAGACTGGAATACCGCGTTCAATTAATCCACTTACTGAGCCTGCTAACCAAGTTCCACCTTCCAGTTTTACCATGTTAGCGCCTGAACGCATTAATACTGCAGCATTAGTATAAGCTTGCTCTGGAGTGGCATAAGACATAAAAGGTAAGTCGGCAATGATTAAAGATTTCTCTGTGGTACTCGCAACAGCGGCAGTATGGTAAGCAATATGCTCTACTGTTACAGGTAACGTTGAGTCATGCCCTTGTAATACCATGCCTAAAGAGTCACCCACTAATAAAACTTGAATACCTGCCTGATCAAAAATAGCTGCAAAACTCGCATCATATGCAGTAATACAGGTGATTTTTTCTTGCTCTTGTTTCATTTTAGCTAAACGAGAAACGCTTATTTTAGCCATTATTGCTCCTAACTAGAGGTGGTTAATTGTTGATTTTACTGCGGTGATTAATTAATTCAACCTGTAATAGCGGTCAAACCATTTTTATCACAGTGTTTAAGGATGTCGATCAATGAAATACCATCGGGCATTTGCAATGTTGGTGCTATTTCAAATAACGGATAAAGCACAAACTCGCGAACTTTCATTCCGTAGTGAGGAATAGTTAAGCGGTCGTTATCAATTATTTTATCATCATAAAGAAGAATATCTAAGTCTAAGGTTCTTGGACCCCAGCGATTTTCTTTACGCTCACGGCCTTGCTCTTGCTCAATAGTTTGTAGTGCGTCTAATAGTTCCAGCGCCGATAATGTAGTCTCAAGTTTAGCAACTGCATTAATATAGTCTGGTTGGTCCTGTGGACCCATCGGCGCACTGTGATATAAAGAGGAACAAGTTACTAATGTTGTCTCTTTAATATTGTTAAGTGCTGTTAGCGCTTGTTTAGCTTGTTGTATTGGCTGTGCTTGGTTACTGCCAATACCAATGTAACTAATCATTTTTTGGACTCGCAACAGGCTTTCGTTTTGCTTTGTTATAACGGCGTTTTTTTGCTGGTCTATCAGAGTCAGGTTTAAATTCTGCTGCTTTATTCACATTACCACGTGCATAGCTATGCTCTGGCAACTTGTTATGTAACTGATACTCTTCCCACCACGCTGTCAACTCTGCTAATTCACGGCTTTGCTCTACACGCGCTCTTAAGGATAAAAAGTCAAATGCGGCTCTGAATTTTTCATGAGCATACACTCGTTGTGCTCGTTTGCCACCAAAACGAGGTAAACGATGTTGTAATATCCAAATGTCACGAATGGCTGCGGTAAAGCGTTTAGGAATAGCAATTGTTTTCACTTGAATGGTTAACACTTCATTCATTGCTAGCATGAATGCGTCGTGCAACTCTATTCCACTTTCAAAACTCATTTCTTGTGCGCGTTGCTCAAGCGGATACCACAACATCACTGCATAGATATAAGCAGGAGTCACACGTTTACCTTCAGAGATTCGTTGATCGGTGTCAATTAATGCTTGCTCGATCATTTTAGTCGCTTTGTCATCTTCTCCATCCTTAAACAAGATAGGGAATAATACGGCTAATAACTTATAATCTTTTAATAAACGGTAAGTCGCTAAACCTTGGCCAGATAACAATAGTTTTATCACTTCGTCAAAATGGCGTGCGGCGGGGATATCCTGTAATAAAGAAGCTAAACGTCGAATTGGCTCTGCACATTCTTGGCTAATTGATAGATCTAATTTTGCTGCAAAACGTATCGCTCGTAACATACGCACTGGATCTTCGCGGTAACGAACTTCGGGCTCTCCAATTAAGGTTAAACGGCGTTGTGCTAAATCATTCATACCACCACAAAAGTCATATAGTGCAAAATCAGCAATATCGTAATACAGTGCATTAACCGTAAAATCTCGGCGTTCGGCATCTTCTTCTAAAGAGCCGTATACATTGTCACGTAACAACATACCTTCTTGGGATTGTTTTACTTTTTGTAGGTCTTGTTCTGCTTCGTCGTGATGGCCTCGAAAAGTGGCAACTTCAATAATTTCACGACCAAATAAAATATGAGCAAGACGGAAACGGCGGCCAATTAAACGACAATTTCTAAACAGAGCTTTAACTTCTTCAGGCGTTGCATTCGTTGTAATGTCAAAATCTTTTGGTTTTAAACCCAATAATAAGTCGCGTACACCACCACCTACTAGCAAAGCACGGTAACCTGCATTATGTAAACGATACAAAACCTTCAATGCATTTTCGTCAATATCCGAACGAGAAATAGAATGTTGTTCACGTGGGATCTTATACTGAGCCAACGAAATAGCGGCTTGTGGCGTTTTTTTCTTTTGAAAGACTTTCTTTACGAGTTTGCTTAAGCGTTTAATAGCTCTATCCTTTGCATCTACTTAGATGGAATTAGTCTGAAATTATGCGCTCATTTTATGTGCGCAGGGTATTAAAAACAAATTAAATTTGTTTCTCTCTAAATTGCAATATGAAGCACAGGTTTTGTCACTGTGCAAAGTGCTTAATTAACAAGCAATTATAGCTTGATTTCAAGCTGTTTAGGCACCTTGTCTAATGACCAATGTTGCTGTGCCCATTGCAAAATATCTGCACAGCTATTTTGAGTTACTTTATCTGGAACAGGGTGACCTAAAAAATCTAATATCTTTTTTAAAGTCGGTATAGGATCCAACTTGTTAACGGAAGCAGCATGGTTTTGTTTAGATAACTTTACTCCGGGCTCTGTCACGGCTAAGGGTAAATGAACATAACTTGGTATATTTGCCCCAAGTAGCTGATATAAACTTATCTGCTTACCTGTTGTACTGATTAAATCAGCGCCTCTAACCACTTCTGTTATACCTTGCTCAATATCATCAACTACGACGGCCAAGTTATAAGCATATAAACCATCTTTACGTTTGATAATAAAATCATCATCAATTTGTGTCGGGTCAAGTTCAATCAAACCCTGCAATTTATCTTCAAAGTGATCAATTTTTTTGGTAATCGATAACAAGTTAATACGTAACGCATTACCAACTATCGAATGGTTAGCATCTCGGCATCGGCCATGATAATACCCTCCTTGTTGTTTGATCATTTTACGAGTGCAACAACAGGCATAACATAGTTTACGACGAGTTAGTTCTGCTAACACGGTTTCATAGGATTGGCTTTGTTGGTGTTGGTAAATTACCTCACCGTCCCATTGCAAACCATAAGCTTGTAATGTTTCAAGGATATCTTGACTCGCTCCTGCAATTTCACGAGGAGGGTCGATATCTTCAATACGTACTTGCCAAACTCCATGCTGAGATTTTGCTTGTAAATAGCTACCTACTGCTGCCACCAAAGAACCAAAGTGTAATGATCCTGAAGGGGAAGGTGCAAATCGGCCAATATAAGGTTTATGCTCTTTTAATAACAATTTTTGTCTCTATAAACAAAAACGGCTAGCAAATGCTAACCGTTTTTAGTTTGCTTAATCACAGTGATTAACCAATACTTTGTTTTTCTTTAATTTCTGCAAGTGTTTTACAGTCGATGCATAGATCCGCTGTAGGACGAGCTTCTAAACGGCGAATACCGATTTCAACACCACAAGATTCACAAAAACCAAAGTCATCTTCTTCAATCTTTTTCAGTGTTTTTGAAATTTTCTTGATTAAACGACGTTCACGATCACGAGCTCGTAATTCTAAGCTGAACTCTTCTTCTTGCGTTGCACGATCAACAGGATCTGGGAAATTAGATGCCTCATCCTTCATGTGATCAACAGTACGATCAACTTCTTCACGTAATTGCGTTGTCCATGCTGTTAGAATGCTTGTAAAGTGTGCACGTTGTGCTTTACCCATGTACTCTTCACCAGATTTTTCTTGGTATGGATCTACTCCAGCAATAGCTAAAATACCTAGTGTTTTTTTGTTTTTATTAACGGGCATAAATTTTCCTTCTCCGATACAACTTAAAATTAGCTTTAAACGCATCAAAACGGTGATAAATATAAATAATAGGACGAACAAACTTTGCTAACATAGAAACATCAGTTTTTTTCGGCGGCTATCTATAGCAAGTATAAGCATCAAAGTCAAATAATGAGTTATTAAATGTGAACTTGTTGTCTTATTTTTAAAACTTTTTGATAAGGCTTTTGACAACGCCATTTTATTTTGCTTTTTGTATTTATTTTTATTTTAAGGGATTGTCTCGTAAATGTTACCTATTCAAACAGTTCTAGCTGAGCTTAAACAACAACTTACTAACCAATCCCATGTAATTCTTCAAGCACCTCCTGGAGCGGGTAAATCAACTTATCTGCCTTTAGTACTGTTAAAAGAAAAATGGTTTACTGGAAAAATTATCATGTTGGAGCCACGTCGATTAGCTGCCCGTAACATCGCTTATTATCTAGCTAAACAGTTGAGTGAATCAGTAGGCCAACAAGTAGGTTATCGTTTACGTGGTGAGTCTAAAGTAAGTAAAGAAACACAACTTGAGATTGTCACCGAAGGTATATTGATCCGTTTGTTGCAAAAAGATCCCGAGTTAAATGGCATCGATTTAGTTATTTTTGATGAATTTCATGAACGTAATGTACAAGCCGATTTAGGATTAGCTTTATGCCTAGATGTACAAGCGAGTTTACGGGAAAATTTAAAACTATTAATTATGTCTGCAACCTTAGATAACCAATCACTACAGCAACACTTACCCGATGCGGCTTATGTTAGTTGTGAAGGGCGAAGTTATCCTATCGATTATATCTACCAACCAACAACTAATGTGAGCGTTAAGCAAGGTTTTAAGCATGACAATCAAAAAGCATTAGTCTCGTTAATTCAAAGCGCTTATCAACAACAAACAGGTAACATTTTAGTATTTGTTGCTGGAGTAAAAGAAATTTTACGCTGTTGCAGAGACTTACAACAATGGATTGATGCAAATGATTTGCCTGTTTTATTAGCGCCGTTATATGGGAAACTTAGCTTAGATGTGCAGCAATTAGCCATTCAATCACCTCCTGAAAATAAACGTAAAATAGTTGTTGCGACTAATATTGCTGAAACGAGTTTGACGATTGATGGTATTACTGTGGTAGTGGATTCAGGCGTCGAACGTAGTTTTCAATTTCAAGCGTCTACTGGGTTTGGGAAACTAAAAAGCCAAACCATTAGTGAGGCCAGTGCCACTCAAAGAGCTGGGCGAGCAGGGCGTTTGAGTGCAGGTACTTGTTATCGCCTATGGGCAAAAGAAAAGCGTTTAAGTGCACAAAATGAAGCGCCGATTTTACAAAGTGAATTAACATCATTGCTATTAGAAGTAAGTGCATGGGGCGTTACTCATCCTAATCAATTACCGTTTTTAACCCAACCGAATGAAAATCATGTGCAAGTTGCACAACATTTATTACAAAGCTTGGGAGCAATTGATTTACGTGGTCGTTGTACTGCACATGGGCAGCAAATTATAGCGTTAGCTTTATCGCCACGTTTAGGGCATATGCTGATCACAGCTAAAACATTAGAATCTATCTTAAAAGAACCGAGACTAGTGGCTTTAGCTTGTTTGTTAGCGGCCTTTTTAGAAAGTAATGAAAAAAGTAGTGATGATATAGTTGCGGAGTTAGCTTGCGTGTCTTATCAAGTAAAAACACAATATCAAACTCTATTACAAAAGTCTGGAGTGAAAGCGGCAACTGTTTTGCCATTACAATATTGTGGATTATTATTAGCGATTGCGTATCCTGACCGTATCGCGGTAAGCCGTGGTAATAATCAATCGAATGATTATTTATTAAGCAACGGTGCGGGTGCATGTTTACTCAATGATTCTATTTTATTGAATGAAAAAATGCTGGTGGTTGCGGATCTTGCGCTCTCAGAGCAGCAAACGAGTAGCCTTATTTTTAAAGCTTGTGCGATTAGCTTAGAGGAAATAAAAAACTACCTGCCTCACTATTTAGAGTCTATTGATTTCCTTTTTTGGTCATTGAAAGAAAACAAACTGATAGCACAACAGCGATTGATGTTAGGTAAAATAGTCATTAGTCGAACACCACTTGCGAAAGTGAGTAAACAACAAAAGTTAACCGCGCTGTTAAATGGCTTACGTCAGGCGGGTTTATCGATGTTGTATTGGAGCGAGGCTAATCAGGCTTTATTAACACGCTTACGTTATGCTTTTGAACAATACAAGCTAGCTGGGGAAAGTGATCTGGTGGATTTTAGCGAATCCGCTCTAATCGTTGAATTGGAACAATGGCTAGCTCCTTTTTGTATCGACATTAGTCAACCTGAACAGTTTAAAAAAATTGATTTAAAAGCTGCGTTATTATCACGTTTAACTTGGGCGCAACAACAGAAGTTAGATGTACAGTTTCCACAAACTATTGTCGTTCCTACTGGTTCCACGATAAAGTTACAGTATAGAGAGCAACAAAATCCGTTATTGTCAGTTAAAATGCAGGAATTATATGGGCAAGCTGAAACGCCGAGTATTTTTGATGGACGTATCCCAATTCAATTAGCCTTGTTATCACCTGCGATGAAACCTTTGCAGGTGACACAAAACCTAAGTTCATTTTGGTCTGGCGCCTATAAAGAAGTACAAAAAGAAATGAAAGGGCGTTATCCGAAACATTTTTGGCCAGATCAACCTGCAACGGCGGTTGCAACACGTAGAGTTAAAAAGTATTTAACTTAATTCTTATATATTTAATCATTACTAACTTAATCACGATATGTTCTTGTAACCGATTCTAAGAACAACATACTATTTATTAAAAATTGAGTAAATTAAATCTGTTATGGCAAAAACACCAATAAAAGAAAGCACTAAAGCTAAAGAAAGTGTCGCTAAAAATCCTAAAACAACTCGAAAACCAACGGCTCGTAAACCTAAAAAAGAACCTTTTAAAAAAAGGTTCTTGAAAGCGTTATGGTCAATTACTTGGAAAGCAAGTTTAGCATTGATGGCCTTGATCGTTATTTTTGGAATATATTTTGATAAAAAAATAGAGCGTCGTTTAGACGGAACAACGTGGACATTACCAGCAACCTTATATGCACGTCCATTAGTGTTAACTACGGCGTTACCACTCACTAAAAGTGCGCTTATAAGTGAACTTAAATTACTTAACTATCGCCCGGTTAGAACGGTGCAAAGCGCAGGACAATTCTCCGTGAAAGGAAATCTGGTAACCATTTACCGCCGCGCATTTGATTTTCCTGACCGTTCTGTACCTGCCGCACTAGCCCTGGTAAATTTTGATGAGCAAGGTGTGAGTAGTCTTAAAAATCGCCAGCAAGCTAATATCGGACAGTTTCGTTTAGATCCGTTATTGTTAGATCGACTTAATAGCAAACAAATTCAGGACCGAGTTTTTGTGCCTTTTGAGAAAATCCCTGATTTATTTGTGAATACCTTAATTTTAATGGAAGACCGTAATTTTTATCATCATCAAGGTGTTTCTCCGTTTGCTATATTACGTGCATTTATGGTTAATTTTAAAGCAGGAAGAACGGTACAAGGTGGTAGTACCTTAACCCAGCAATTAGCTAAGAATTTATTTTTAACTCAAGAGCGTAGTTTATGGCGTAAATTTCAAGAAGCTTATATGGCTGTTTTAATTGATCATAAATACAGTAAAGATAAAATATTAGAAGCGTATTTAAATGAGGTTTATCTTGCTCAAAACGGCGCGACCGGAATTTATGGAATAGGGCTCGCCAGCGACTTTTACTTTGCTCGTCCTATTGATGAGTTACGAGTTGAACAAGTGGCTTTAATGGTTGCGATAATAAAAGGTCCTTCATATTATAACCCTAGGCGTAACCCAGAACGCGCTCTTGCGCGTCGAGATTTAGTATTAAGATTGATGCTTGAGCATAATTATATTAGTACTGCGCAATATCGAATTTCTGTGAAAGGGCATCTTAACTTGAGTAATGCTAAAGCATTAAATAATCGTGCTAGTCCAGCTTTTGTAAGCTTGTTAAATCGTGAATTACAGAGCAATGTCCCAGCATTAGTTCGCAAACAAAGTGGGGTCTCAATATTTACGTCAATCTCTCCTTTAGCACAAAAAAATGCCGAAACCGCGATTCAAAAGGGGATCAATAAAGTACAGAAAAAAGATCAACGTAATTTACAAGGCGCAATGGTAGTAACGGATCGTGAGTATGCTGAAGTGCGAGCCGTTGTATCCGGGAAAAAGGTTAAGTTCAGCGGTTTTAATCGAGCTTTAGATGCAAGTCGCCCGATTGGATCGCTAGTTAAACCGGCAGTCTATTTAACGGCATTAGATAATGGCTATGCATTAAATGATACTTTAAACGATAAAGATATTGTCCTTAAAAATAGTACAGGACAACGCTGGAGACCTAAAAATTATGATCGAAAATTTCGTGGTCAAGTTAGTTTAGAAGAAGCATTAGTGCATTCTTTAAATGTACCAACGGTTAATTTAGGGATGCAAGTTGGTTTAAATAATGTGATTGATAGCTTACATAAAATGGGTGTTGAAGAAAAAATTCGTGCTTACCCATCCTTGGTATTAGGTAGTGTCTCATTATCACCCTTTCAAGTTGCGCAAATGTATCAACCCATTAGCATGAATGGGGTCTATAAACCCTTAACTATGATACGCTCAATAATATCTAGTGAGGGGGGCGTGTTATATCAACGAAGTCAGACCGCACGTCAAATATTCTCTCCACAAGCGGTTTCGCAATTATCAAGTGCACTACATAAAGTGACCACTGAGGGTACTGCACGTAGTTTACGCTGGCGTAATCCTGGACAAACCTTTGCAGGTAAAACAGGCACAACCAACGATCTTAATGATAGTTGGTTTGTTGGCTTTGATGCGGATGAAGTAGTAACAACTTGGGTAGGAAAAGACAATAACAAAAGTGCAGAGCTGACGGGAAGTAGCGGCGCATTGGTTTTGTTCTCTGATTATATGAAAGCAAAAATAGGAAAATAAAGTGCAGCAAATAACGTCAATTACTGATTTTGAAGGACTTCAAAGTGCATTTTCACAAAATAAAAGTTGGGATGCACAATACCGATTGATTATTCAGCTCGGTAAATTATTAGAAAGCTTACCAGAGTCGTTAAAAACCGAGAGCAATCAAGTCAAAGGTTGCGAAAGTTTAGCGTGGTTAGTGGTCACAGAAAAAAAAGGAATTTACGATTTTAAAATGGACAGTGATACTCGAGTGGTAAAAGGGTTAATGAAAATTATCTCATTAATTTTTCAAGGTAAAACACAACAGCAAATCAATGCCATTGATTGTGATGATTTATTTTCTCAATTAGGGCTATTAAGCCATTTAAGTCCATCGCGTGCTAATGGTTTGTTTGCCATTATTAATACTATCAAAGGAGTCACACACATTGACTAATATTCGATTTCTTCTAGTTTTTTCTAGTTTATTTATATTGTTAACAGGGGCTACTTTTGCAGCGCCAGTTACAACAGGTACACTTTCTCAACAGCAACAAGCAGCTGAGCTTGCACCTAAAAGTAATAAGCTTTCGTTTGAGAAAGCAAATCCTAATCAACGCTATATTTACGACGTTTATTATAAAAGTATTTCTATCGGGGAAATGAAACAAGAATACCGTTGGAAAGGTAACAATGTGGCCGTGAATTCTGTTGCTGATTTCTCCTTTTTATTGTTTTCATTTGGAGGTAGTCAACAATCTGATATTTATTGGAATCAACAACAGCAGCAATTTTTAAGTCGATCCTTTTTCCGTGAAAGTATTGGTTTTAGTACCGTTGATATGACAGCAAACTTTGATCCTACAGGCCATCATTCAAAAATTATTAACAATGGCGAGCAATCTGAGTACAGTAATCTAGAGGGGCCGATCGTTGATTTTAATACTATTAACTTGCAAATTAGTGAGGGTTTAAAAGTAGGAAAAACAAATTTTGAATTCTATATGCAAACTTCCGATGATATTGCTCATTACTTTTTTGAAGTAAAAGGCAAAGAAATGATCAAAACTAAATTTGGTGAATTGGAAGCTTATCGGGTGCAACAGGTGAGGAAAAAGGATCGCACTTTCATCGCTTGGTTTGCACCTCGTTTTGATCATCAAATGGTTAAG
>TARA_R110001583_G_scaffold3211_9_pt1 | contig 20087 bp, 29 predicted proteins | sample TARA_R110001583 | Tara Oceans TARA_R110001583 (sample SAMEA4398432) | marine metagenome | biome: Polar Biome; feature: [MES] marine water layer (ENVO:01000295) within the mesopelagic zone...; material: water (ENVO:00002006), including particulate matter (ENVO:01000060) such as...... | reverse complement strand
AAAGAAGATATAGGCGATATGGTTAATCCGTATATGCTTTGGAAGAATAAAAGTCCAGTAAAATATGCAATGCATTTATCTGAAACTTTTGGTCCTCCTACAGAACTGACCCCGTTTAGAGCTATATGGTATGCTAAAGATGGTGTAAAAAGAATTGTTGTAAAAGATGAATATATTTTACACGGATCCCCTTCTCCACATTATGATTTTGTTTATAGTTATGTAGATTTAAAAGTACCCCATGAGTTTGCGGAGTCCCTGGTAAACAGCAGTGAAAGCATATTAATTGATTATCTTAAAAATGAAGTAGGAGCAAGATGTGGTTCTCTTACTGCTAATGCTGTAACAATAAACTATGTTCTTGATGTAGTGTATGGTAGAGTAAAGCCAAGCAAAGAAGAATATGAAAAAAGAATAAATGAAATGACAGATATGTTTGACAAAGGTAAAATATATACTAACAGCTGGTGGCCAGATGATACAAAAGACGCAGATCCCGATAATCCATATTACAAAGAAGGAAGTATAGAAGAAGCAGCTCCTGTTATAGGAGGAGTTAAGATGAAAAAACTTGGCAAAGGTAAGCCAGGTAGCTACAAAAGTTTAGTGTCAAGACATCTTGGAGCAGCTGCTGCAGAAAAGATCGATAAGAGTGACGGAAGCAAATTAGTGGCCAAAGGTAAAAAAACAGGTAATAAAGATCTTGTACGAAAAGGTAACTTTATTAAAAATGTAATCAGCAGGTAATAAAACTATAAATAACACATGGACTTTAAAACATTTTTAATAGAATCTGACGAAAAGCATGCGGTAATGTCCTATGGCAGGTTTAATCCTGTAACTACTGGTCATGAAAAACTAATGCATAAAGTTCATGATGTTGCTAAAAAAGTAGGTGGTGATGCTCATGTTATAGCTTCACATTCGGAAGGTGATGATAGGAATCCAATACCAAAAGATAAAAAAATTGGTTATATTAAGAAAGTGGCAAAACCTGGTACTAAAGTTTCATCATCAGATAAAGAACATCCTTCTATTTTACACCAGGCTGTAAAACTACACGATCAAGGTGTAAAACATTTACATATTGTAGGTGGTTCTGATAGGGTAGAAGGTTTTCATAAAATGTTAAACACTTATAATGGTAAGAAAGGTCTTAGACATGGTCATTACGATTTTAAGTCAATAACCAAACATTCTTCAGGAGAAAGAGATCCTGATTCAAAAGATGTATCTGGTATGTCAGGTACTAAAATGAGACAACATGCAAGATCAGGTGATATGAAAAGTTTCAAGTCAGGTTTACCAAAAGTATTACATCCCCATGCAGAAGAAATGGCAAATCATATTAAAGCGGTTCCAGAAAAAATTAAAAAAGCTAAAAAAATTAAAGAAGAATACAAGTATGAATGGGGAACTCCAGAAGGTACAAGGTATATGAAAAAACTAACTCCTGGTGAAAATAAGAATAAAGAAACAGAAGTTGTGTTTGGTGAAGTTAATCAAGACTCAGATATAAAAGATAGAAAAGGTACACAACCTGCTAAATATCATTCTGGTTTATCAAAATCAACAAAAGAAAAAAGGGATGCTCAATTTAAAAAGCAAACTAAAATGGATGACAGAGATCCAGCTGCTTATAAACCAGCACCTGGTGATAAAACTGCAAAAACTAAACCTTCAGTACACACATTAGCTTATAAGAAAAAATTTGGTGAAGAAAGTATTCCAATGTTATGTAAAAAATGGAATAACTCTGATCTCGACGAGCAATATCCATTTAAATCTGTAATGATGAGAGCAAAAGCAAAAATCAGTCCATCATATAAAATGGCTAAAAAAGAATTACAAGATAAAGTAAAGAGTGATCCAAGTAAGCCTAAAGTATCGCATGCTGCAACAATTGCTAAAAAGTATGATGGTGTTGATGCAAGAACACTAGATAGTGTTACTGAACAGGGTAAAGGTTTGTACTACAACATTAACAAGAAAAGAAAAGAAGGTAGACCTATGAGAAAGAAAGGGGAATCTGGAGCTCCTAAACCATCTGACTTTGATAGAGCAAAAACAACTGCTACAGAAGAAGTTGTAACTATTGAAGAACAAAAAGGTTTATCTGCCAAAGCTGAAAAATCTGGTGTATCTTTATCAACTTTAAAAAAGGTATACAATAGAGGAATGGCAGCTTGGAAGACTGGTCATAGACCTGGAACAACTCCTCAACAATGGGCAATGGCAAGAGTTAACTCATACATCAATAAAGGCAAAGGTACTTATCACGGTGCTGATAAAGACTTAAGAGAACATATGGATCTTTCAAAACTTACAGAACAAGATACAGATCAAATGGTTGATGAGCTTACTTGGGAAGATATTGTTGACTTTTATGATGACAATGATTTCCATACAGAAGAAGTTAATGAGGCTTTATCAACACAGGCAAGACTCAAAAGAAGACAAACATTTGCAAGATTTAGAGGTAAAAGAGGTATTGCTAAAGGATTAAAATTAAGGAGAGCTTCAGATATGAAAACTCTTCAACGTAGAGCTAAGTTAGCAGCTAGAAGAGCTCTATATGGAAGATTTTTAAGAGGTCGTAATAAGGCAAGTTTATCAGCAGCAGAAAAAGATAGACTAGAGAAGCAAGTAGGTACTTTAAAAACATTACAAACATCTTTAGCACAAAAAATGTTACCAAAAATAAGAGGAATTGAACAAAAACGCCTTGCAGGTTATAGGTCTAAGAAAAAATAATATAAATAATGATTAATATCAAAAAAACTGTTGTTAGTATAGTACTTTGTTTGTTTTTAGTTGGATGCACTTTCATGCCTAAAAAGCATGACCCAATATTAGCAGGTTCCTTTGTAGACTTATCTATTTCGCTGGAAGACGCAAGTTGTGAAGATCAATTTAGCATTGAAGAAACAATTTATATTGCTAAGTGGATGGAAAAATATGCTATGTTTAGAGAAGATCCACAATTAAAAACTGTAACAAGTATTATTAAAAATTTAGAAAAGGCTTCATATACAAGTGAAGCAGCATGTGAAAGATGGTTAAATATTACTAATATAAAAATGAAAACTCTTAAAAAAGTATGGAGTAAGAGATGACCGAAAATGATGAGATTGTAAAATACATTAATGAAGATTCTATTCGTGGAGAGTTGTGTAGAGAGTTTCATGGTATTATTAGTGATTTTAAAGAAGGCAAGATTACGGAGCAAGAAAAAGAAGAACTTGTCTTAGGTATCGAAGAAGGATTTATGGCAGATGAATCTGCTAGAGACGAAGAATTAGTTAGATGGGTGCACAATGCTGTAACAATTGTTTGTAAAGTTATATGATAAAATTTAACAAACTCAGAACTTTAATGTCAGAAAAAACATTAAATAAACCTTTTCTTACACCTGGTGGTCCAAAGAAGAGAGCTGTATATGTTAAAAATGAAAAAGGTAATGAAGTAAAGGTAACTTTTGGGGATCCTAATTTATCGATAAAAAGAGATAATCCAGAAAGAAAAAAAAGTTTCAGAGCTAGACACAATTGTGATAGTCCTGGCCCAAAAACAAAAGCAAGATATTGGTCTTGTAAATTTTGGAGTAATACTCCAGTTAGTAAAATAGGAAAATAAAATGTCTACATTTTTAAAAGGTAGAGAATTATCAGAACTTGAAGCTGCTGCCTTAGAAGTATTAGTTAAAAATATTGCTCCTAATCCGGAAGAATATAGAGTGGATGAGGCTGTACATCCAATGGGCGTTCATGTTACATCTGTATCTGGCAAAAAAGTAGAAGGTCTCCCAGCATATAAAGTTACTAAAATTGGGTCTAAAGTAAAAGAACACGGTGGTATAACAGTTGGAGAACATTTACATGATAATCATTTAGATGATTTAGCTGATATGGGTCATAAAATAAAGAATGAACAAGTTACTACAGAAGCTAATAGTCGCATGTTTAAAGCAAAAGGCCAATATTCAACTGGAGAGCCAAATCCTATATCGAACAATGGCGACACTGTTTCAGGACCACAAGATCAACTTCAAAAAAAAGCAGAGGGTAAGATGAATTTAATTCAAGCATCAGTGAAGGAAATTTCCCAAAGGGCCAAGAGTAATGGTACCCAAAAGGAAAGTAAAGAAGTCACAGAGGACATGCATAAGAAAAAGAAAAAGCATGACTGTGCATCTAAAGTAAAATCAGAAGAATATGGTATTGGTTATTGTATACCAGAACAACATACTATGTTAGAAGATGGAACTGTTACTCATTATGATGTCGAGTTTGATGATGTTATAATTCAAAATTTTCCTGTAACAGAACTTGAAATAATTGAAGAATCAAGTCATATGCATGAAGACAATGAAGAAAAGAATTCTCAACTAGAAGGTGCCATGAAGAATATGGTTACTGATAAAATGACTTCAGGTAAAGGAATGTCATATGATAAAGCTGTCAAGGCAGCAGAAAAAGATTTAAAACAAGGAAAAAACATTCCTAAAACAAGTCTTGCTACACAACAAAGTGAAGCAGCCCATAAAGGTGTTGAAGTACAACAAATCCCAATGAATCAAAAACATACAGCTAAGATGAAAAAAGCATCAAAGATGTATAAATCAGTTCCAGCTTCACAGCGTGGAACCGGTTCTGCTGGGAAGCGTGGCGGTGATTCTGGATTTAGTAATGTTAAGATGGAAGACATGCATGATTCTGAAGAAGGAATGTCAAAAGATGCTAAAAAGAAAGTAGCTAAAGGAAAGTCAAATTACAAAGGTTTAGATAATGCAAAAGGTGATGACGATAAAGATGCTGTTGCCGAAGGTGCATTAGGCACAGGTCTTGGAGCAGTTGGGGGAGCAGCAATAGGAGGTCCAGTTGGTGCAGCTGTTGGTGGTGTTGCTGGCCATATGGCTCAACAAGGTTTAAGAAAGTTAGGTAAAAAAATAAAGTCAGGTATTGCAGGTTTTAGAAAGCCACAAACAGCAGAATCTATGAATAAAATGAAAGAAGATACAGATGTTGATTATACTGTAATTGAACACAACGCTTTCGACATAGAAATTCCTGAAGAGCTTCTTTTTGCAGATTATTTAAATGCAGCCTCTACTTTTACAGAAAATCACAGTGATGCTGTTAAGATAGCAGATCAATTTTTTGGTGAAAATGATGAATCAATTATTTTTGAGGCATTTACAAGAAAAGATATAGAAGATAGGATTTCAGCACACGCCAAAGCTGGAAAAGCAGTTAGTATGCCTAAATATGGTATGAAAGATGGAAAACCAACAGCCGAATATACTGTTACTGATAAAGATGCGGGTTCTAAGACAACATTCATGCATCACGGTAACATTAGGCGTGTCACAAGAAATTAAGGAGAAATAAAAATGTCTTTATGGGGATATGCAGACAATGTACGAATAGAAGGAAATGTAATCTGTACAGTTGGCGCAGCTAACGTAACAGGTAACTTAGCCAACTTTGTTGAACCTTTTGTCGGTCAAAGAGGTGCAGATTTTGGTGGTAATGGAAATACAGCATCCAAAGCAGGTAATGCTTTTGGACAACATGGATCAGCAGCTAATGTTGGAACAGTAATTAATCCAGGCGATTATATTTTCCTAAAAGGAACCAAATATAAGATTAAATATGTAGGTGGATTATCTGACGGCAACATCACATCTAATTCACAATTTAATAGATGTAATCTTATATTAGAAACTAACTTTTCAAATGCAAGTGATGCTATTGGGGTACAAGTTAGAGAAAATCTTGCCACTATTCAACAAGGTCCAAAATATATTGCTAACGCCACATATGGTTCAAGCGTCGATAGCTTAGGATCACCAAATGCTACTAAGAGAGCCAGACTCGGTAATGTTTATTCAATTCAAAACATGAAAGCAGTAACCAGTGATGAAGCAAATATTGCTGGTAATCAAGAAATTGGAATAAAGTCGCCAGGTTGGTATAGTGCTCGTCCAGCTGTAACAAAAGCACAAGGTGGGAAAAAATTTAGAAACGAAGTGTTAATTGCTCTTTCTAAAAACGCCTTCAAAGGTGGTGGTGATGCTCCGGATGATCTACCATCATTTTCTATTAGATTTACATCTCAACCAGCCGGTGTTAGTGGAGCTTCATTTGCAATAGCTAATATTGCTGGAGCAAATGTTCAAATCTTTTCTAATGCAATTACGAATCCAATAACAACAGAAGGTGTTGATAGTATAAGTTACAGATGGTATGTAGCTAATGCAGGAACAACATCAACATCAGATGCAGCCTTTACTAGAATTGATGCAGCTACTGCAGTTCTTGGAGCAGGAATTCATGGTCATAAAGGTGTCGCATTTACAGGATTTGATTCAAATGTCTTGGTTGTTGGTAATACAGCTAATGCACATGCTAACGTGGTATTTTGTGAAGCAACTACAACTGATGAGGGTGGAGCTAATATTTCTACTCAATCTGATATTGTTACACTCAATACACTTGGTTACGCATTAACATTTGATAATGTTTACAGTGATGCATCTACAGAAGGTAATCCTTATCAAATTCAAATAGCTACAGGTCCAAAAGTTATTCAGCAAACTCAAGGTACTGGTAACATTATATACGCCGGCGCTGTATTGAAAGAGTCTGGTAGTAGTGGATCTAACACATTTGGAACTAATACAATCTTCCGTGCTAATGCAACAATATTAGTACCGGGTGCTGCTACTGTTACATATAAATGGTTGTATAGTAAATCAAATGGTCAACCGGTTACAGCTTTTGTTAATGGTGGTGTTTATGCTAACGCAGGTGCCACTACAAATGTATTAACAATTGGTAATGTATCTGGAACACTTGCCAGTGGTACTAATAGATTTGCTAAACAATTTTCAGCAATTGCCAATAGTACTATTATGTGTCAGGCATCTGTTGAATTACCTCCACACTTGATAGCTGTTGGTTCTAACACAGCTAACTTGAGATTTAGTGGTACAACAATGACAGCCAACTCAGCCATTGTAACAATGAATGTTCTTACTGGTGGTGCTGGTTAATAGATGGCAGACTCTAAAGTATCACAACTTACTGCAGCCACCTCCCCTTTGGGAGGTGGTGAGTCTTTATATGTTGTACAAGGTGGTGCAAGTAGAAAAGTCACTGTAGATAATTTTGTTGGCAGTATAAAAAATCCTAACCTAACTGGTAATATTACAGTTAGCGGTAATGAAACAATTACTTCTGCAACAGATATAAAAACTTCCATACCCGTAACTCTTATAAACATTCCAGCTGGTGATGGTATATGTCCTTTAGTAGAAGCAGCATCTAATGGGCAAGTTAAAGTTATTATGGCTACAGGAAATGGTGGTGGTACATTTACATTACTTAAAGGTAATATTGCTGGTAATGCCAATGTACAGTTCTTTCGAGTTGGTCAATCAGCTACACTTATGTACCAAGGAGATAAATGGTTTCCATTAGGAGGAACAGCTAACATAATATTTCCATAATGTAAATATTTTTTAAGTAATTATAATGTATCAGTTGACAGAAGACAATTTTTTCCTATATGCTATGAAGAGTTATAACAATCCTAACTGTAAGGGTATGGATGAATTTAAAGATGATTTAAAAAAGTTTAGTTATGTTAAGAGATTGTTGAAAAAAACTAGAAATAAAAATGGTTTGAAAGAACGTCTCATAATTAATCATATCATTGTAATTTATAACTTATTTGGTTCTGAGGCGGCAACAAAAATGTTATTCTTTAAAATAGATAAATCATTTTGGCCACAGTTAAAATCATTTTTAATATTTTTAAATTTTATGCCACCTGATAATATGCTTGTAGTTCAGGATGAGGCTTTACTTATTTTTTTAAGGGAAATATAATGGGACGTTTTGTTGATTCTGTTATAACATACAGAATATTAAAACTGTTAGTTACACCGTTTGATAAAACTAAGGCATTTCAACTTGGTATTATAGATTCAAAAGGTAAAGAATTAAAAAAGATGCGTCAACTCAACACTGTTGCTGAGAGAGATGCCTATTCACTTTTACACAGATTGGTCTATAGACTTAAAAAAATTATAGAAAAAGTTCCACTACAAAATAAAAAATTATTATCCTATGCTGCTGCTTTATCATTAATAAGAGAGCATATGGATTATCAACACGAACCAATTGAATTAGAAAATTTATATTTAGATAAAATTGGAACAAACTTAACTGAAGAAATACAAACTATCGAAGGTTATTTTTTAAATAAACCTTTAACTTTCAAAGAATACTTGGAAGAAGACATTCCAGCAAATAATGCTGGTGGAGGCGGGATAGCTGGATTAGATGCTGAAACAATGGGTGTATCTAAGAAAGCTGCTAATAAGTATAAGAAACAAAATCAAACTATGGCTAGAAGGGCAAATGTAACACATGTGGGTTAAAGAACAACTTGTAAAGATATTAAAATGGTTAATAGATGACCCAACTGACAGTAATTATATACAATCTAAATTAGATAACACAAAACCAACTCGCAAAAAAAGAACAAAAAGAAATTCAAATGGATCCAGTTCAAAAACCAGAAAAAACATTATCTAGTGATTCAACAAATGCTAGGTTATCTGTATTGGAAAACAATATGAACATAATGACACACAATATAGAAAAACTCGAGTTTCAAACTGATCAAAACTATGCAACTCTTCATTCACGTATTAGTGAGTTAAGAGATGATTTAAGAAAAGATTTTGAATCAAAGAATGAAAAGATTCTTGCTAAACTAGAAGAACATAATAATTATGAGCAAGATCAAAACAATTCTCTTCATAAAAAAATTCATCAGTTTGAAAAATGGCGTTGGATGATTATGGGAGGAGCATTAGTAATAGGTTATATCATAGCACATTTAAAATTGGAACGTTTTCTTTAATTAATTATTGTAATATAATGATTGAATGTCATTATATCTTGATCAAAAATATCTCACTTTAATAAGTAACAGACTCCCTCTCTTCAAAAAGAAGAAAGACAATACCTATAACTGTAGGTGCATAATATGTGGTGATTCAGCAAAGAAAACCACAAAAGCAAGGGGATATTTTTTTCCAAATAAAAATAAGTTATTTTATAAATGTTTTAATTGTGATGTTGCAATGGCATTTTCTTCTTTTTTAAAACAACTTGATCAAACGCTATTCCAAGAATATTCATTTGAAGATTATTCAGAAGGAATGTACTTATCTAATTCAAAACCTGATTATAAGTTTGAACAACCTGTATTTAAAAGTAGTTCAAAATATCAAAAAATAATTAATAATATTTTAGTTACATTAGATAAGTTGCCATCTGATCATGAAGCAATTAAGTATGTTGAAAAAAGGCAAATACCAAAAGAAAAATATAAAAAAATATTTTTTATCGAACATGTGTGTGACATTGCAGAATTAAATGATAAGTACAGAGCAAGTATCAAAAGTAAAGAGCCAAGATTAGTATTTCCATTCTATGATGAAAACAAATCTCTTACTGGTGTTTCTTGCAGAGCAATCAGAGGTGAAGCATTAAGATATATAACTGTTAAAATACATGATGATCAGCCTCTTATATACGGCCTAGAAGACGTCGATACAACTAAGCCTGTGTATGTGGTGGAAGGTCCTATCGATAGCTTATTTCTTGATAATTGTATTGCTGTAGCTGGTTTGTCAATAAACAAATTAAACAACATTGGTGTACCTAAAGATAAATTAATTATCGTTCACGATAATCAATCTAGAAACATTGAAGTTTGTAAAGTAATACAAAAAACTATTGATAATGATTACAAATGTGTTATATGGCCAGATTACATTGAGCAAAAAGATATAAATGAGATGATAAGTTATAATATTAATGTCCATAGAGTGATAAAGGAAAACACATTCAGTGGATTAAGTGCTGTTGTAGAATTTACAAGATGGAGAAAAAATTGAGTGTTAAATTGATTAGTTATACAAAATCATGTATTGAAGGTATTAATAATTTACAAGAACTAGCTGCTTATTGTGCTAGAGTTTCTAATCCAAGTAATCAATTAAATAATGATACATCAGAAAAATTGATAAAATATCTCATAGATAATGAACATTGGTCACCTTTAGAAATGATAAATGCTTGTATTGAAATAACTACTACAAGAGACATTGCTAGACAGATATTAAGACACAGATCATTTTCATTTCAAGAATTCAGTCAAAGATATGCTGATCCTACAAGTGACCTTAGTTTTGTAAACAGAGAAGCAAGATTGCAGGATAAAACAAATAGACAGAATAGTGTAAAGTCAAATGATTTAGGCCTGTCTTTAGAGTTTCAAGTTAAACAAAAAGATCTGGTTGATCAAGCTCTAAAATATTACAAAGATGCAATTGATTCTGGAATAGCTAAAGAACAAGCTAGATGTTTTTTACCAGAAGGTTTAACTGTTTCAAGATTATACATGAATGGAACAATGCGAAGTTGGATTCATTATATTCAGTTAAGATCTGCTAATGGTACACAAAAAGAACATATGGATGTAGCTGTAGAGTGTGGTAAAGTCTTATCTACTATATTTCCATTTATTACAAAAATTTTAAAAAATAAATAAATGATGATTGGTATAGGTTCCTCAATAAAATTATTCTTAATATTATTAATAATAGGCAGTTTACTGGCAGCTGGTTGGTATGTTACAGGTATGCGAGAACAGTTAGCTATTTCACAAAACAACAACGAAAAATATGAACAAGCAGTTTTTGATCAGCAATTATTAATTAAACAGATTAAAGAAGATGTACAAAGTATTCAGGAAGCTAATAATGAATTAGCTAGTGTAGTTAAAAAACAAAACAAAGATTTAAATTCATTACATAAAAAGTTTGAAAAAACTAAACCTGATGGTACTGTTAGAGATATTGGTAAGATAGCTGTACGCAGACCTGAATCAATCGAAAGAATAATAAACAATGCAACAAAAAACTCACTACGGTGCTTGGAAATAGCATCTGGTGCACCTTTAACGGAAGATGAAAAATATGGCAAGAAGATTAATACAGAATGCCCTGCTCTTATGCCTGATAACGGCTCTTAGCGGTTGTGCAAGTTTTAGTTTACCTTTTTTTGGTAAAAAATCAGCAGCAAGACCTGTTGAGATACAGACAAAAGCAGTAGAAAAACAAAATTTAAATTTAAAGACACCTGACCCTCTAAATCTAAAAGATGTAGAATGGATAATTGTGAATAAAAGCAATGTAGAGGAAGTTTGGAAAAAATTAAAGAAAAATGAAAAAGATATTGTGTTATTTGGTATCACAGATGATAGTTATAAAGAGTTATCAGTAAACTTAATCAAGTTAAGAAACTTAATAAACACACAACGTATTGTAATAATGCAGTACAAAAAATACTACGAACAATAATAAGAGATGGAGTGAGTATGGAAAATGTTTTCCATGATATAACTGTCAATTTTGATAGAGATAATTTATTTGATGAACTCGGAATGAAAAGACTTGAAGAATCCTATATGAAGGAGGAAGAAAGATCCCCACAAGAAAGGTTCGCTTATGTTTCGAAATCATTCTCGACGGATATCGCACATGCCCAGAGACTATACACTTATGCATCTAAGCACTGGCTTAGCTATTCTACTCCCATTCTTTCTTTTGGTCGTAGTGCCCGCGGTTTGCCTATTAGCTGTTTTTTACCCTATCTACCTGATAGTTCAGAAGGCTTGGTCAGCACTCTTTCGGAGGTAAACTGGCTTTCAATGTTAGGTGGTGGAGTTGGCATAGGTATTGGAATTAGATCATCAGATGACAAGTCTGTAGGCGTTATGCCACACTTAAAAACTTATGATGCATCTTCCTTAGCATATCGTCAAGGAAGAACTAGAAGAGGCTCATACGCAGCCTATTTGGATATATCACATCCGGATATAATACAGTTTTTGGAAATGAGAAGACCTACTGGTGATCCAAACATGCGTACGTTAAATTTACACCATGGGGTTAACATCAACGATAAGTTTATGGAAATCATAGAGAAGTCTATGATAGATAAAGATTTTGATGATAGTTGGGAATTGAAAGATCCACATGATAATAGTGTGAAGGAGGTAGTCTCTGCTAAAGAACTATGGCAAAGAGTTTTAGAATTAAGAATGATGACAGGCGAACCCTATATTCATTTCATTGATACTAGCAATAGAAAGATGCCAGATTTCCAAAAGAAGTTAGGACTAAGTATTAAGCAATCAAATCTCTGTTCAGAAATTGTATTACCTACTGATAAAAATAGAACTGCGGTATGCTGCCTATCTTCACTTAATTTGGAGTACTATGATGATTGGAAAAATGAAAGTCTTTTTCTGCGGGACGTTGCTGAGATGCTTGATAACGTATTGCAGTATTTTATTAATAACAGTCCAGATGGTGTACAGCGTGCAAGATATAGTGCTACAAACGAGCGTAGCATTGGTGTCGGCGCTCTTGGCTTCCATGCCCATTTGCAGAAGCATAACTTACCTTTCGAATCCGCACTTGCAAAGTCGAGAAACGTGGAAATCTTCAGACACATTAGACGAGGATTAGATGAAGCAAATTTGGAACTCGGGTCAATTAGAGGAGAAGCTCCTGATGCTGCTGGCACTGGTCTTAGGTTTTCTCACCTTATGGCTGTTGCTCCCAATGCTAGTTCTAGTATTATTATGGGTAATACTTCTCCTAGCGTAGAACCATACAGAGCAAATGCTTATAGACAAGATACACTCTCAGGGTCATTTTTAAACAAAAACAAATATTTGGATAAAATTATAAAGGAAAAAACAAATGACACTGAATATAACAAGGTGTGGAGCAACATTATTGCTTCCGACGGATCCGTACAACACCTTGATATACTCAATGACAGGGAAAAGGACATCTTCAAGACGAGTATGGAGATTGACCAAAGATGGGTTGTGGAGCACGCAGCTGACAGACAAAATTACATTGACCAGGCGCAATCCATTAATTTATTCTTTCGGCCGGACTGCAATATAAAATATTTACATGCAGTTCATTTTATGGCTTGGAAACTTGGATTAAAAACTTTATATTATTGCAGGTCAGAAAAAATTGGCAAAGCAGATAAGGTAGCAAAAAAGATTGAAAGAGAAGTTATCAAAGAGCTTGATATGAAAGCTCTTGCATCAGGTGAAACAAGAACAAGAGCTCAAGTATACGGAACAGATGATTGTATATTTTGTTCAAAAACAAAGGCTGAGTTAAGTCTTCGTGGAATACCTTTTGATTTTGTTAATATAAATGAAATAGGTAAAACAGCAGCTGAAGTAACTGGAAGACCTGTTAAAACAGTACCACAAATATACCTTGAAGGAGAATATGTTGGTGGGTATGAAGAAATGATGAGCTATTTTAATAGTTCGTTTCAACAAGATAATGATGAATGTACAGCTTGTGAGGGTTAATTATGAAAGTAGGATTTACATGTAGCACTTTTGATCTATTGCACGCTGGTCATGTTCAAATGTTAAGAGAAGCAAAATCAGTTTGTGATTATTTAATAGTAGGGTTGCAAATAGACCCAACTATCGATCGAAAAGAAAAAAATAAGCCTATACAAACTATTGTAGAAAGATATGTTCAACTTCAAGCGGTAAAACATGTAGATGAAATTATTACATATTCTACTGAAAAAGATCTTGAAGACATATTAGCAATGTATCAAATTGATATACGAATTATGGGTGTTGAATACAGAGACAAAGATTTCACAGGCAAAGATCTTTGTAGAAAAAGAAGTATTCAATTATATTTTAACAAAAGAGATCATAGATTCTCTACTTCAGATTTACGTAAAAGAGTGAGTTTAACAAATGAATCATAGATACGTTTTTGATGTGGATGGTACACTAACGCCAAGCAGACAAAAGATATTACCTGAAATGGAAACTGCTTTTAATAAATTTATTGATAATTATAGTGTTTATTTAGTCACTGGTAGTGATTATGAAAAAACATTAGAACAACTTGGTAAAAATGTAATTGAAAAAGTTGAAAAAGTGTATAATTGTTCTGGTAGTGATGTTTGGGCTGCTGGTAAAAATATTAAAAAAAGTGAATGGGTATTACCTTTTGAAGTAAGAATGTGGTTAGAGGATAGACTAACTGATAGTTTGTATCCTGTTAAAACAGGTTTACATATTGAGCAAAGAACTGGATTATGTAACTTTAGTATAGTTGGTAGAAGGGCATCCCAGGATCAAAGACAAGATTATGTTAAATATGATAAGGAAACAAAAGATCGAGATAGTATAGTCAAAGATTTTAACAACGTTTTTTGCAATGTGATAGCAAGTGCTGGTGGTGAAACAGGTGTTGATATACATCCAGTAGGAAAAGATAAATCGCAGATTGTTGAGGATTTTAATGAAAATGATGTGATTCATTTTTTCGGAGATAGAATGGATAAAGATGGTAATGACCATACATTATCATTGAAAGCTAGTAAAAGTTATCCAGTTAAATCATGGGAAGATACTTACAACTTGATAGTTTCATTAAATCAATTAGCGGTTTTGAATGGAAATAATAAAGACTAAATCAGGATATTGGGTTGTAGGATATATTACTGTTCTAGGTGGTCCATTCACTACAGACATTCAAGCACAAAAACATAGAAAGTATTTAATAGACAAATGGCATATTCAAGCAAAGTACTAGATCATTACGAAAATCCAAGAAATGTTGGATCAATGGACAAAACTAATCCAAATGTTGGAACAGGGATGGTTGGAGCTCCTGCTTGTGGTGATGTAATGAAATTACAAATTAAAGTAGAAGATGGTATCATTACTGATGCTAAGTTTAAAACATATGGATGTGGTAGCGCAATTGCAAGCAGTAGTTTAGTTACAGAATGGGTGAAAGGAAGAACTGTTGATGAAGCTGTTGAAATTAAAAATGCTGAGATAGCGACTGAACTTGCATTACCTCCTGTAAAAATACATTGTTCAATATTAGCCGAAGATGCAATTAAGGCTGCTGTTGAGAATTATAAAAATAAATCCAATCAAATTGAAGTTAACATAGAAAAATTAAATTAGGAAAAATTAAATGAAACTTAAAATTATTGTTGTAGCATTTTTATTATTATTGTCGGGATGTGCTGTTAAAACCCATCCTCCAGTTGATTGGATTTCTTTTGGTAAAAAATGTATGGAAACTTATAAAGGAACTATAGTTTCAAGTTATGTTTGGTTTTATAACAGAAGACAAGGTTTAGAAGCAACAAAAGAAGAATGTAATATAAACGATTAAGGACAATAAATGCTAAAAGACGAGAGACAATATTTCAAACCATTTAACTACCCATGGGCTTATGATAAATGGTTGAAGCATGAGCAATCACATTGGTTGCATACAGAAGTACCAATGTTAGAGGATGTAAAAGACTGGAAGAAAAAATTAACTGATTCAGAAAAACATTTTTTAACTAATATTTTTAGATTTTTTACACAAGGTGATATTGATGTTGCTGGAGGGTATGTACAAAATTATATTCCACATTTTCCACAACCAGAAGTAAGAATGATGTTATTAGGATTTGCAGCAAGAGAAGCATTACACATAGCTGCATATTCACATTTGATAGAAACATTAGGTATGCCAGAGTCAACTTATTCTGAATTTGCAGAATATGAAGAGATGAGAGATAAGCACGATTATATTATGTCTTTATCAGCTAAGAATGGAACAGTAGAATCCACAGCTGCACATATTGCTGCTTTCAGTGCATTTACAGAAGGTATGCAACTCTTTTCATCATTTATTATGTTGTTAAACTTTCCAAGACACGGAAAAATGAAAGGAATGGGTCAAATAGTAACTTGGTCTATTGTTGATGAAACACAACATACAGAAGGTATGATTAAATTATTTAGATCATATGTTGAAGAAAACAATGAGATATGGAATGATGATCTTAAAGGTAAAATATATACTATTGCAGAAAAAATGGTTGAACTTGAAGATAAGTTTATTGATTTATCATTTGACACAGGGGCTATTCAAGGTCTTACAGCTGATGAAGTCAAAGAGTACATAAGATACATAGCTGATAGAAGATTAATTAGTATGGGTATGAGAGGTATATATAAAAGAAAGACTAATCCTTTACCTTGGGTTGAAGAAATGATTAATGCACCAACACACACTAACTTTTTTGAGAACAGAGCTACAGATTATGCAAAGGGCTCTTTGTCTGGAGGTTGGGATAAAGTTTGGGGCAAGGCTGCTTAATGAAACATTTTATTTGTGATGTGTGTGATGGTGATTTTAGATTAAAGACAGAAATGAATGAGGATTATTATGAAGTTCATTTCTGTCCTTTTTGTGGTGCACAAATTAACAAGGAAGAGGATGACGAAGAACAGGATGAACTAGGTGGATTCCCAACAGTGGAGATGTAATGGAGTTGCAATTGAAGAACCGGGTGATAATTATGGGTTTGTTTATGTTATTACTAACCTTACCAATCAGAAAAAATATATCGGCAAAAAGTTTTTTTGGTCTCTTAAGAGAAAGCAAGTCAATAAGAAGAAAAAACGTATAACAGTAGAATCTGATTGGAAAAAGTATTGGGGCTCGAATGATGAATTAAAAAAAGATATAAGTTTGTTAGGTAAGGAAAAGTTTACAAGAGAAATACTACATTTATGTAAATCTAAAGGAGTAACAAATTATCTTGAAGCAAGAGAGCAATTCGAAAGACACGTATTGGAAAATAAAGAAGAATGGTATAATAGTTGGATCATGGTCAAGGTGAATCGGACACATTTAAATAAATTATGATCTTTATTGCTATACTTTTCTTATCGGCTTTTTTGTTGTCGGGTGTTGCTGCGTTTTATTCAATTGTAGGATTGATATCGATATTTCCAGCAGCAGAAATACCTATTGTTATAATGGGTATAAGTTTAGAGATATGTAAACTTGTAGCTGCGTCTTGGTGTTATCGCAATTGGAAAAATGCTCCTGTAGTAATGAAGTATTACTTTGCTACTGCAGTGTTAGTTTTATCTTTTATAACTTCAATGGGAATATTTGGATTTCTTTCAAAGGCTCATATCGAACAAACAACAATAGCTGGTGATAATAGCCTACAAATTGGTTTATTAGAAAATAAAATACAAAGAGAAATAAAAAGAATAAAAGATGCTGATCTTGTAATAAGTCAGCTAGATCAAACAGTACAAACATTAATGGACTTTGATAGAGTAAGAGGTCCAGAAGGTGCAATAGCTGTTCGCGAAAGTCAAAAAAAAGAGAGAGATAATCTCAATACCATAATAGACAAAGCTCAAGATAAAGTATCTGGTTATCAACAAGAAAATCTTATTCTTAGCAAACAACAGATTAAAATTGAAGCTGAAGTAGGACCTATAAAATACATAGCTGAATTTTTGTATGGTGAAGCCGATAGAAAGTTAGTAGAGAAAGCAGTAAGAGCTGTTATTATAATTATAGTTCTTGTATTTGATCCTTTGGCAATAATATTACTAATAGCAGCTAATAGAGAAATGAAAATAGTTTCTGTTTCAAATAAAAGAAGAAAGACAAGATCAATACCTAAACAATCTATTGATAAGTCTAAAGTATCAATTGATAAAAATGATATATCTGTTTTACCAAAAGAAATAATAGATAGGTTTTTTAACAGCAAGTAACATTTGCATTTTATAAAGTATTGTTGTATAATTAACTGGTAAAAATTTTTATTGGAACTAACGTGATTATTATAGACTATTCTCAAACCATTATATCCAGCTTGATGGCTGAGCTAAATGGAGATACAGAAGCCAAACTCGAAGTAAACCTAATTCGTCATATGGTTATAAATGCCATAAGAAGTTATCATAAAAAATACAGTGGTGATTTTGGTGATTTAGTTATTGCATGTGATAGTAGGAAATATTGGAGAAAAGAAGTATTTCCATACTATAAAGCTAATCGTAAAAAAGTTAGAGATAACTCTGGCTACGATTGGAATATTATCTTTGATACAATTAATATACTTAAGGCAGAACTTAAAGAATTTTTCCCATATAAGTTAGTTGAAGTCGAAGGTGCTGAAGCAGATGATATTATAGCTACGTTGTGTAAGGAAACACAAAAGACACAAGATCCTGTCTTGATAATATCAGGGGATCATGACTTTATGCAATTGCAAAAATATCCAAATGTTAAACAATACTCACCAGTACAACAAAAGTATGTTAAATGTAAGAACGATCCTAAAGAAACACTCTTAGAACACATTATAAGAGGTGATAGAGGCGACGGAGTTCCAAATGTACTTACTGGTGATGAATCGATTGTGGAGGGCAAAAGACAGCGTCCTATACAATCTAAAAAGCTAGCGTTATGGTTAGCTGATCCTAAAGAAATGCCTCAAGACCCAACATTCGTAACAAACTTTGAAAGAAATCAGACTATGATTGATCTTTCAAGAATACCAGAAGATATTGAAAGCAATATTATAAATACTTTCAAAATGCAGTCTATAAAAGATAAAAGTATGCTTATAGATTATTTTAACGAACATAAAATGAAAAATATGTTAGAACTTATTGAGGAATTTTAATGAACTTACTACTCTCCGAACTTTTTTTAATGGTCCAAAAGCAAAAGGACGATACAGATCGTATGAATCTGTTACGGCAATATAAAAATGAATTAGTACTGCAAATGCTAACTGTGAACTTTAATCCAACAGCCAAATGGTTAATTCCTGCAGGGATTCCTCCATATAAAAAAGATCCAAATGTACCTATGGGATACCAACAAACTACTCTAATGAAAGAACTTAGAACTTTGTACATTTATGTTGATCCCAATCAAGCTATGGCTCAAAACAAAAGAGAAATGCAATTTATAACATTGCTAGAAAGCCTACATCACACTGAGGCTGATCTACTTTGTGCTGTGAAAGATAAAACATTAGAAAAAATGTTTCCAGCTATTACGGAAAAATTAGTTAGAGTTACCTTTCCTGGTCTTTTCTTTTGGCCTGAACCAAAAGTACCAATGACAGAACAAGTTGCAAATGCTGCTCGTAAACTAAGAGGCAGAGGCAGACCACCAAAGTCAGCTTCTGAGACAACTCTAGAAGAGGTATAATAAAATTTATTATGGAGATACATTATGAGAGTTTTGAATTTGGGTAAGTCAAAAGAAAGTTATAAAAAAGGAATTAATCCGTATTCTAAGAGAAAGATTGCTCCAGCCCATTTACAGGGCACCCTTAAAATTACTGAACCTTTTAGGAGACAAACTAAAAGTGTACCCAGTCTCAACTCAGATAGTCAATTTGATGTCTGCGTTAAAAGAGAGAAAGATACCTATACTGGCAAGAATATGCTTGGTATTGGTACTCTTCATAAGTCTAATCCCATTCCCATTTTTGACCCTGATCACGCTGTGGATCTTGCTACCATGAGGAGAAGTTAATGACGTACCGTTACACAATAATACAAGAAAATACTTTAGATGATACTAAAATGACATATGAATTTAAAGCTGAAGATGATACAAATTTTATGTCCGAAGTTAGCGTTTTTATGAAAAGTATTGGTTTTTTAGATGAAGGTTATTTAGATATTGTTAAAGATAATATGTATGAAGATGATTTATATTCTGATGACAATAGAGTACCTCATCCTGACTTTCCATACATACCAGATGATACTGATCACAACCTAGTTCAATTTAATTATGATTATGAAGAAAATTTACCTGCATATAATCAAATTGATTCTGGAGCAACAGAAACTAATCTTGTGAATATATATGAAACAACTGGTAATGTGGAGCATGCGTTATATGGTCTTTAATAATACACAAATATACGTTTTGGAATACAAGGAATCTGATAGTAAGGGTAGAGAAAAGAATGCTAAATTTGTTGGAGTATATAATTCTATTTCTGATGTAGATAATGCTAAGAAAAAAATATCAGAAGAGCTTACAAATAAAAAGATTTCTTTCCAAACTTATA
>TARA_R110001583_G_scaffold7373_2_pt1 | contig 20095 bp, 36 predicted proteins | sample TARA_R110001583 | Tara Oceans TARA_R110001583 (sample SAMEA4398432) | marine metagenome | biome: Polar Biome; feature: [MES] marine water layer (ENVO:01000295) within the mesopelagic zone...; material: water (ENVO:00002006), including particulate matter (ENVO:01000060) such as...... | reverse complement strand
TCAATGAGTTATTTAGAGAAGTGGGGAATAGATGATCCAGTAGGAGCAATTAGTGTACATGGAAGTGCAGGAGTATTAGGACTCATGTTAGTACCTATACTTAATACAGACGCTTCTTTTTTAAGCCAAGCTATAGGAACTTTAGCGATATTTAGTTTTGTATTTAGTTCTTCTTATGTAATTTGGTTTATACTAAAGAAAACAATAGGGATTAGAGCAACAGAAGCAGAAGAAGTAGGTGGACAAGATATGTGGGAAACAGGACATACCGCTTACCCAGAATTTATGAAAGGACAAGATTAGTGATAAAACAAGTATATAAAATAGAGATGATAGTAGAAATTAATGCACAAGATGATATTAATTTAGTAGATATTAAAAGATTAACAGATTCAAATGTTTATGGGATAGATATAACACCTATAGATATAGAACAAGACCAATTTAAGTGGGTAAAAGCAATAAAGAGTTTAAATGAACTTTAAACACTTAAAAGAACTAGACGAAACATATTTCGAACACGCAAAATGTGCTAGTCTATATTCTATGCTTTTCTTAGGATTAAGTATTGTGAGTATGATACATGCAATATTTCCCTTCGTTTTTTGTACCACAGTATCAGATAAATTGGAAGAGATGCAAGAACACTTAGAAGAACGAAAGTGTAAAATGTAGATCAAGGCTCGAAAGAGATTGGGAGAAAAAAATGATACAATTACAATATATAAAGGAATGGATTACAGCTAGAGTAGCTGAAAGAACTTCTTGGGACGGCGTTAGTATTATAGCAATTAGTGTTGCTGTCTTAGTAGCCTCTCCCCTAGTAAAGTGGATAGCTTGGGCAGGATTAGCTTATGGCGCTTACACTTTAATAAAGGAACAATAGAATGGCACAACCATCTGAACAGTTTCAAGGCGATATGTCTAGAAACGAGGTAGAAATTGACCTTAACAAATTTATGGCTATGGTTTCTGAAATAGGCGAACTAAAACAGAAAATTATGGAAATGGAGAATGAAAAAGAGCCCGACAATCCTTGGCAGAAAGCAATATGGTTTTCTAACATGATAGACTCTTGGAGAATTTTTCCACGATTATTCTTATCAGTATATATGTATTTATTATATTACTGTACCTTCTGGTTTATGGATCTAGACATTCCAACATTAGAACAATCGGGGCTGATTTCAATAGTAGTAGGAGCAGGCGCAGCTTGGTTCGGACTCTATGCAGGAACAGCTAAAGATAAGATTAATAGCAAATAAGGAAATAAAATGAATATTCAACAACAAATAATAGATTTAGTTGCAAGTCATTTAGGGAGAGATCCCGCAGACATAAAAATGGGACATCACTTCATGGACGATTTAAATTGTGATTCATTAGATACTGTAGAGATGGTTCTCGCAGTAGAAGATGAGTACAATATAGAAATTCCAGATAACGAAGCGGAAAGAATGGAAACAGTAAATTCGTTAGTTAATTATGTGAAATCTCATGTCTGATAAAAAACAGAAGCCTGCTGACCCCAGACAGGCTTCTGTAGTACAAAACTTTTTAAATATAGTTAAAAGTTGGGGCGAAAAAAAGAGTACAAAAGATCTATACAAGAAAAAAGAAGATGGATCTTTTGATGAAGATAATTTACCGATAGGATAAAAAAATGTTAGTATTATACACAGAAAAACAATTAGAAACAGCTTACAGAGCATTCATAGCAGACTACGAGGGAAAAATAATTCCAGATCTAGAGGCTTTTAGAATATTATTTGAAGCAAGTGAAGAACTACAGGACTTAGCCTATCAAAACATAACGATACATTAAGGAGAAAAATATGTTATCAGTAGGAAAAAAATTTCCTCTGTTTGATTTAACAGGGGTTGACGCAACTAATGATATAGTAGATGTTAGTACAGCAGATATTGCGAATGACTGGGCAGTCATTTACTTCTATCCAAAAGACTTTACATTTATATGTCCAACAGAAATTATTGCAATGGATTCATTAATACCCCACGCTACAGTTATAGGAATCAGCGGAGACAATGAATACTGTAAACTAGCATGGAAGGAACAAGAAGGCAGTATTATAACTAATATTGAACATACATTAGCAGCAGACTGTGGACTACAGTTAGCAGAAAGTTGTGGTGTAATTGATTGGAATAATGGAGTATGTTATAGAGCTACTTTTATAGTTAATAGTCTAGGATATATACAACATGCATCAGTAAACGCACTAGATACAGGCAGAAATGCAGTTGAAATTTTAAGAACTTTATTAGCCCTGAAGGAAGGTGGACTTACAGGCTGTTCTTGGGAACCAGGTGATGGAGTATTAGGTTAATGGCAATAAAAGCCAAATCGCATGAAAAATTAGATGAAGTAAACATTGAAAGAGTGCTAAATTCTTTAGAAGCGGAAAAACCCGTAACAAAGAAAGAAGCCTGCGAAATGTTAAATATAGCTTATAACACCACCAGATTAAGTAAGATTATAACGGAATTTAAAGAAAAAAGAACTTACAGGCGACACAGAATGGATCAGAATAAAGGCAAGATTGCCACATCTGATGAAATAAATGAAATCGTAATGAATTATCTTGTAGGTATGAACTATGCAGAGATTGCTAGAAGTATGTATCGTTCACCAACATTTGTAAAGAATGTAGTAGATAGAGTAGGTGTACCTACAAAAGTAGCACTTGGGGAAGAATTTATAGTTCCAGATGAGTGCGTAAAGTACGAATTCGAAGTAGGGGAATGGGTATGGTTTAATGATAATCACCCAGACGCACGAGGCGGAAAAGCAGGAAAGATAGTAAAAGAAGTATCCTCTAAAAGAGGTAAAGAAGGAGAGTATAAAGTATACCACATAGATTACTGGATTCCTATGGAATGGAAAGAAGGAATGTGGGTTGCTTGGTGGCCAGGTATAAGAAGGGTTAAGTCTTGGACAGTTAAACCAGCTTATATGATTGCAAGCATACAACACCTAGTAGAAGATTATAATATAAATACAGAAGCCTTATAGGCTAAGCAACACAAGGGAAGTTAATGAAAAGAACAAAACCAAACTATATTAAAGTACGAATTAAACAATTAAAAGAAGAACTAACTAAACCAAATACAGATTATGATAAGGTTTGGTATAATAGACTTATTCAAGAATTAGACTGGGCACACCAAATGAGTCAAGGAAAAGTAACTAAAAATTGCTATCAAGAAGTAGAAGGAAAAAATTATGAACTTTTTAAATAAAGTAAAACCCGTTCTTAAGAAAACAAAAACTTTCTTAGGAAAGGTTAATGATGCTATACGCAGTTTATGGATAATAATACTAAGTTTATTTGAGAAACATCAAGAACTTAGAGTACGATATAATCAGTATAATGTAGAAGGCGAAATTATAGATAACTTAACTAGAGTATTTGAAGTACGAAAGATGTATAAGTGTACACCTAAACATATGAAATTTAAAGTTATGAACGGAAAGAAAGTAGAACTTAAAACTACTTTACCTATGGATTATATATTGGAGGATTTATAATGTATGAAATATTAACGTATTACGCAGCTTTTGCACTAAGTGGTGGAATAGCTTGTACTTGGGCATTACACAGACCTTCTATGTATATAGTAGAAGAAATAAGACCTACAAGTATAATTCTTAAACATAAAACAGTTTCTAACTTATGTTTTTTTACTTTTGCAACAGTACTAGCCCCTCTTATGCCAATCTGTTTAATGTATCATGAGCATTTTATAAATACTTTTGTTGACAATATATTAAAAATAGATTCAAAAAATACTTCTTGACAAATATGTTAAAAAATATTATAATATATCTATAAAAACTCGAAAAAGCAAATTATATAGGATACCAATGAAAAAATATGACACACTCGAAGCTTGGGGTATAGATGCCACTCAAATGGTTTCTAGAGAACACCACGAAAGAGTTGTCAAAGAATTAAACACACAGGTATATAGAGCGTATGCTCGAATAAAAGAGCTTAAAGAGGAAAATACTCAACTAGAAGAAAAATTAGGAAAGTAGTTGGGAGATCGATTTTATCAACAACAGCTAGAGAAGTTCGGCACTTGTGTTGGCTTTAAAGGCTCTAAACGGAGAAGAAAAATGGCTTGGACAGACGAAAGTAAACAAGAAGCTATAGACATGTACAGCTCTGCTGATGCTACACCCGAAACAAGTATGGAAATTGTTAAGGACATAGCAGAAGAATTAAATGAATCACCAAATGGTGTAAGAATGATTCTTACTAGAGCAGGCGTTTATGTTAAAAAGAACCCTTCAAAAGCTAATGGAAGCGCAAGTACAGGTGGAGGACGAGTAAGCAAAGCTGAATGTCATAAACAACTTGTAGACGCAGTAGCTGGTATAGGCGGTTCACTAGATATAACAATCATTGACAAAATATCTGGTAAAGCAGCAAAGCACATCGCTGAGCAAATTACAAGTTCAAATTAGAACTTAGGGCGGTAATAAGGTTCCCATTGCGGGTCCCTACCGCCCTTTACTATACTTAAAAATAGTACCATAGAATTTCAGGATATAAATTCCCTGAAGCAATTCTTAAATCCCAGCAAGACTTAAGAAGTTAACAACACCGTAGTTATTAAATTACTTAATTATATAAGGTGTTCATGTGGAAAAAAATGAATTTATAGAGAGAGTGAGAAAGTGCGGAGACGCTATAATTACTTACCGAAGTACAAACTCACGGAAGTTAAAGTATAATGTCTGCACATTAGATTTCTCAACTCCTCACATACAAAAAAAGCACAATCGTGCAAATGAAACTAGAGATACAGTTTTACTGTTCTGTTGGGACACAGATTCCTACAGACTATTGCGTCCTGCAAATGTAACAAGTATCGTTCCTCTTAACTCAATATTAAAGAATAAAGGAATACACGACGAATGGTAGATATATGGCAAGAACCAGAGATGTATTCTAGAATCATTCATGAGAAAGAGGACGGACTGGAACAAATAAGACTAACTGTAAATACTTTTAGACAGGTAGAATATCTACATATAAGAAAGTATTATCTAGACTTCAATGAGGAATGGAAACCCTCTAAAGATGGTATATCCATGCCACTTAACTTAACAAACTCCTATGAATTATTCGCAGCTCTAGTTGAAATCTTATCCCTTGCTGAAAGTAAGGATATGATTAAAGATACATTTGGAGAAATTTTTAGCGAAGTTTATAATAGTTCTTGACTTTTAGCCTGATTTTTATTATAATATATAGAAATCGGAGAAATATATGGCAATTATAAAAGGTAGTTTAAGTTATTCCCCTTGTGGTAGAAAGAGGAAAAGACTTAAGAAAAGTAGAAAAACTTATACAGTAGGTAAACCTCTAAGAAGTAGTTCATCAGATAGACTAGAACGAATTAGAGCTCAAGAAAAAGCGTATCCTTCATTCGAAGATCAAAAACGCAAAACTTTTAAACCCGAAGATACTTCTTATAAAAAAGAAGTAAGTAAAAAATATACTATATCTATTGCTTATAACAAAGGCGCATATCAAGTAATTTCTCAGTCCAATATTAAAGATATTGGAAAATAACTCTTGACAATGAAACTTAATTTTAGTATAATAGTCTTATGAATATTTTTATCTTAGACGAAAACATAAAGCAATCAGCAGAGTACCATGTAGATAAACACGTGGTAAAAATGCCCCTAGAAACAGCACAGTTACTTTGTACCACACATTGGATTTCAAAGTACATAGGTCATGCACCTGATCGGTTTATAACTAAAGACGAATTAGCTGTCTTACGAGAAGCTAAGAAAATAGAACCTAGACCTTTTCCATACTTACCAGTTATGATGAATCACCCTTGTACAATATGGGTTCGCAGTTCCATGCAAAACTATATGTACCTTTTAGTCTTAGGTATATCATTAGGTAAGGAGTATACATATCGTTATGGTAAAACACACAAGTCTGTAGAAGAAGTTATAAAGAAATTACCAGACATAGATTTACCCGATAAAGGTATTACCCCATTCGCACAAGCAATGCCAGATGAGTATAAAAATGGTAATGCTGTACAAGCATATAGAAAGTATTATCTCCAAGATAAATACAACCTATTTGCTTGGAAGAACCGAGAGGTGCCTGAATGGATTTCAACTTAGTTAAAATAGTTCTTGACTAAATCGTTAAAAACGAGTATAATATTTATATAAACTAAAAATTTGGGAAAAACATGAGCATAGAAAAGTTATTAGACGAAGCAAGTAAAGCCTACTACGAAGGTGAGCCTATAATGCACGATTGGCAGTTTGATGCTTTACAAGACTTTGTAGACTATGAACGAGTTGGTTACAAAACAGAAGATAAAATTAAACATAAAAGCCGACTATATAGTCTACAGAAGATTTTTGAAGGGGACAAAGCTCCTGTAGTGAATGTTGATATGATAGAAACCCCAAAATTAGATGGCGCTTGCGTTAGTTTACTTTATAGAGAAGGTGATCTAACTCAAGCTCTAACAAGAGGAGATGGTATCGAAGGAGTAGATATCACAAGTAAAATGTTTCATTCTAAAATAGTACCCACAGAAATAGAAAAATGGAGTTATATTTTTGATGAAGAAACTAAATGGATACAGGTCACGGGAGAAGTCGTTGCTCCCAAATCAATACCGAATTCCCGTAATTATGCTGCAGGTGCTTTGAATCTGAAAGATAATAAGGAATTCGTCTCCCGTGATTTAACTTTTATTGCTCATGATATGGTAACAAGTACTGTGAGACGGTGGAGGAAGGAAGATCTTACCTATGAACTAGATATGGAGTGTCTACAAGTAGCAGGATTTAAAACAGTATTAGATTCAGAATGGGAGGAGTTTCCACATGATGGCAGAGTATTTAGAATAAATAGATATGAGGAATACAAAAAGCTTGGATACACTTCTCATCACCCAAGAGGAGCATATGCTCTTAAAAAACAACAAGAAACCCAGCGAACAATTTTAAAAGACGTAGTATGGCAGGTTGGAAAAAGCGGTCAGGTATCGCCAGTAGCCATAGTAGATCCCGTTAAAATCGGGGGAGCTCTCGTAAGGAGAGCAACCCTTCATAATATTGCATATATTGAAGATTTAGGATTGGAAATTGGTTGCGAGGTTGAAATCATTAGATCTGGAGAAATCATACCTAGAATTGTGGGAGTCGTCCCAAAAAATAATTCTTGACAAGAGATCTCTGATTTGATATAATATATAAATAAATGAAAGTAATGGAAAAAGAAATAAGCACGAAGATTATGCCTCCAGCGAATTGCCCAAGTTGTGGTTCGTTACTAGAGTGGAAAAATGACCAACTATTTTGTATGAGTCATACTTGCCAAACTAAGGTATATAAAAGAGTAGAACACTTTGCCAAAACTCTCAAGATAAAAGGTCTTGGACCAAAGACAGTAGAGAACCTAGCTTTAGGAAGTATAAATGAAATTTACTTATTAAACTACGATTATCTACACTTTTGTTTAAACTCTCACATAATGGCAACAAAGCTATTAGCAGAGATTAAAAAAAGTGAAGATGCGGATCTACAAACTTTATTACCAGCTTTTTCTATCCCCCTTTTTGGCAGGAGTGCTGCCGAAAAACTTTGTAGCAAAGTTTCACATATAGCTGAAATTAATACTTACAAATGTGCAGAGGCAGGGCTAGGTCAAAAAGTTACTGATAATTTAATGGAATGGCTCAATACACAACAAAGTCAGTATTCAGACTTACCTTTTACTTGGAGAACGAACCACCCTGAGCAAACAGGGCAACAAGTAAACGAGATAAAAGGAACAGTTTGTATATCTGGTAAGTTAAACACTTATAAAACAAAAGCTATGGCTCAGAAGATTTTGGAAGAGAATGGCTATATAGTAAAAAGTGGGTTAACAAAAGAAGTGAACATTTTAGTAAATGAAAGTGGAATTGAATCCGCTAAAACTAAAAAGGCACAACTTAAAAATATAACAATAATAAATAATATAAATGAATTAATCTAGGAGATTATAATGGCAGTACCCAAGTGGACAGACGAGCGCACAGAACAGCTCACATCATTCGTAGGATCAGAGAGTCCTATTAGTCAAGCAACTGTTGCATCAGCAGCAGAAGAGCTTGAAACAAGCCCGAGATCAGTTTCATCTAAACTAAGGAAAATGGGATTTGACGTAGAATTAGCATCTAATGTTTCTACTAAAACCTTTTCTGATGAAGAAGAAGCTACCCTTCAATCTTTTGTTGAAGGCAACACAGGGCAATATACTTACGCAGAAATAGCCGAAGCATTCGCTAACGGACATTACTCAGCTAAGTCTATTCAAGGTAAAATCCTTTCTATGGAACTTACCTCTCACGTAAAGCCTACAGAGAAACCTGCTAGTGTTAGAACATATTCACCAGACGAAGAAGCAACATTTTTAGGAATGGTTGCTGATGGTGCATTTGTTGAAGACATTGCAGCAGCTCTTAACAGACCTATCAATTCAATCAGAGGTAAAGCTCTTTCTTTCTTGAGAACAGGAGAGATCGGTGCTATACCAAAGCAAAAAGAAAGCAACGCGGCTTCTAAAGTTGACGCACTTGCAGACTTAGGCGATATTTCAGGAATGAATGTTGCTGACATTGCAGATACGATTGGTAAGACTGAACGTGGCGTAAAAACTATGCTAACCAGACGCGGTTTAACCGCAGCTGATTATGATGGTGCAGCGCGCAAAGAAAGAGTAGCTAACTAAGCTATTTTTTCGTTACAAAGAAGTTTAGGGTAGAAATACCCTAAATTTTCTTTGGCTAAAAATCTGGGAGAAAAGATGAATATAGCATCTGCGCTGTTTAATAGAATAATATTGGAAAAAGATACTGAGACTTGGGGTAACCTCCAATCTCATTACTTACCTCCAGAGTATCAGCCTATACATAGAGCTATTAACAAACATTTTGAGCAATACCTTGCTCTCCCAACTTTTGACGATTTAAAACTAGAACTAAGGGATCAATCGTTAAAGGAAAAAATATACGCAATCGAATCCCTTGAAGTGGACTCTAATCCATATCAATTATTAGAATACCTAAAAAATGAATATACCCAGATCGAAATACTTGGTCAGGTAGACGGCTATATTGACCAATCTGTTGGTATGTCTACAGCAGAAGAAAACATAGAAGCTATAGAAGAAATAGTAGTGCATGTTCGAAATAAAGTAGAAATAGACACAGAAACAATAAGTATGCAGAAGATCAGTGCATTAGAAACTGAAGAAGAAATATCTAATTATATACCACTTGGTTTGAATGATGCATACGATCAGAAGATGAAATTTACTAAAACAGATTTAGTATTGTTAGGTGGTCGCAGAGGTGCTGGTAAGTCCTTCAGTTGTGCGAATATAGCAGTACATCAATATAATCTAGGAAAAAGTTCTTTATACTTCACTATTGAAATGACTAAAGAACAAACCTTTAGAAGACTTGCAGCCTTAGGCGCAAACATTCCTTTAAATAGATTGACACAAAGAATGTTGACAAAGAAGGAATATCAAAGATTAGCAGAGTGGCAAGCCGATAGATTTGAAGGAAGTAGTTCATCTTTAATGGAATATTATACTCATCAAGATTATGATAAGTTCCAAAATGAAGTTACAAAACTACCATTAAGAACAGACAAACAGATGGATATAGTATATGATACATCTCTTACTCTAGCTAAGATAAAGGCTGAAATAGAGTACAGATCTAACTATTTAGATTTAGGTGTTGTAATAATTGATTATATAAACCAAGTAAGAAGATCTGCTATACCCTCTCGAGCAGGTCAATATGATTGGACAGAACAAATAGAAGTTAGTAAAACTTTGAAACAATACGCACAAGATTATGGAGTATTATTTTTCTCCCCTTATCAAACAGATGCTACAGGTGAAGCTAGATTTGCAAAAGGTATATTAGACGCGGCTGATGCAGCGTTTGCTTTAGAAACTTATGATCCTCAAGATCAATGTATAAGTTTTGTCTGTAAAAAAATGAGAAATGGTGCAATGGAAAGTTTTACAAGTGAAATGGACTGGGATACTTTACGTATTGGACCAAAAGATGCTCTTAACCCTAAAGAAAGAGAGGATATGAAAACTAAAATGAACGAGGAGGTTCATGAATTATGACAGAGAATGAAATATTAGCAATCTTATTTCTAGTAGCAGGATCCTTAAGTTGGGGTATAATACTAGGAATAATGATAGAAAAGAGAAAGAAATGAATAGATATTGGCATGAAATGGAAGAAAAGTACGATATAGGTGAATCACCTGACGGATATCAAGGTGTGGTTTGTACTGTTCCAATAGAAAAGAAAGAATTAATACTACAATTAATAGGTCTTAGATACCCTTATGCAACACGAACTTCTATACAAATAGGAGAGGTTCATATAGAGTCCGAAGTAGGGGCTTATTTAAACCATAGTTGTGATCCTAACTCTGAAATATTATGTATTATAAATAGTATGGATTGGTCAGATAATACACAATATGTACCAGAAGCAGCACTACATAGTACTGCAGTTAGAAAACCAGTACTTGTTTCAACTAGAGAAATAAGTGAAGGGGAAGAAATAACATTTAATTATAATACAACAGAATCAATAATTGCGCACCCCTTCAAGTGTAATTGTTGTGGCAAAGAAATAAAAGGAAAAAATTATGAGCTTTGATACCCATTTATTAATACTTACTATGGAAGAATGTGGTGAGTTAATACAAGCATGTTCTAAGATTTATAGACATGGACATAATGAAAAAGATATGAGATCTTTAGCAGAAGAAATAGCAGATGTAGAAACAATGTTACTTCTTCTCAAAAAAACAGGAATAGTTGACGAAGAAATAGTCAGCGCAAAGAAAGAAGAAAAAGTCAAATATGAGAAATATCATGGAAAATTTAAATAACGTACTGTATATAGGAACCCTAGTAGTTTTTCTAGCTATAACTATATATTTGATATATAAGGTGTAGTATGGATAACTTTTTAAATAAGTTTATATACTTTTTTACATTAACCTTAGGTCTGCTTATTGGAATGCCTGTGTTACTCATTATGCTTATAGTGATAGGAATGGTAATAATTGAAATAGTTGGAAACTAATGAACGTAGAAGAACTAATACAAAAGAAAAAGATACCTTATAGATTACAAGGTGCTGACATTGTTGTGGGGTGTTTAAATCCTGAGCATGATGACAGTAATCCTTCTATGCGTATTGATAAAATTACAGGAATATTTCATTGTTTTGCTTGTGGATTTAAAGGAAATGTGTTTAAGCACTATGATCAACCAGTATCTTTTCTAGACCAAAAAAGAGTAGTGCTAAAGAAAAAGATAGAAGATAGTTTAATTTCTAGTGTAGGGTTATCAATGCCAAAAGACTTCATGTTATACAAGGGGAACTATAGAGATATAAGACCAGAAACTTATGAAGAATACTCTGCTTTTACTCACCATGAGCCACAATATATAGGTAGAATAGTATTCCCTATAGAAGATATTACAGGCAGAATATCAGCTTTTATAGGTAGACATATGGATAGTACAGTAGTACCAAAGTATATGATCTTTCCTCCAAAAGCAAAATTACCAATATTTCCACCTAAAGCAAGTCCTATTTTAGGTAGAGTAGTATTGACAGAAGGCATATTTGATGCCTTAAATTTACTAGACAAAGGTCTATCTAATGCAATGTGTTGCTTTGGTACTAGAAATATAGATATTTATAAACTATCTATGTTAAAGGTACAAGGAGTCATTGGAGTAGATATCCTTTTTGACGGAGATCAAGCAGGACGAGAAGCCGCAGAGAACGTAGTCGAGCTTTGCGATAAAGTAGAATTAATCTCTCAAGTAGTGAGAATGCCAGACGGATTAGATCCAGGTGGCTTACCACTTGATAGAGTACAAAAATTAAAGGAGTGGTTATATGATGAACCAAGCGAAAGTAGCATTAATTGATAAAGCGCCTAACAGAACGGATTATGTTAGACACTTTAATAACGCATTTGAATTTGACCAATATCATTTGTGTTCAGAACAAAAAAAGAAAGTCTTAAAGAGAGACGTAGATATAGAAATAGATTTAGACCAATATGATTGGATTATATTGGTCGGATCAGAGGCATTGATCTTCTTCACAAATGAAAGATCAGTGACTGAGCATAGTGGGCGTTTAATAGATAACAAATTTCTCCCAGTTATAAACCCCGCTATGCTTTCCTTTAAACCCGAAGCAAGAAGAACTTGGGAAGAATCCCTCGGAAATATTATAGGATATATAGAGGGTAGTTTAAAACCGATAGAATATTCAACTGAAAAGTTCTTAGGTGTAGAAGATACAGCAACAGCAGTTAGTTGGTTAAAAACCGCAATAGAAGAATGTGGAGAATATATTGCCTGTGATACTGAAACTTCAGGACTGTTTCCCAGAGATGGTCATGTACTAGGAATAAGCCTAGCTTATAAAGATGACGAAGGAGTATATATTCTAAGTGATGTAGTAGATGAGGAAGTAGAAAGTCTAATGCAAAAATTATTTACAACAAGAATAGTTATATTTCATAATGCAAAGTTTGACTTAGCAATGTTAGAGTACCATTTCGGTTTTACTTTTGCAAGAGTAGAAGATACAATGCTAATGCATTATCTATTAAATGAGAATCCAGGTACTCATGGCTTAAAACAATTAGCTATGAAGCATACAAAATATGGTGATTATGAAAAACCTTTATCAGAATATATAGATAGCTATTGTAAAAGAAATAGAGTGCTAAAATCACAATTTAATTGGGGTATGATTCCTTTCGATATAATGAAAGTATACTCAGCTATGGATTCAGTAGTTACTTTTACAATATTTCATCTGTTTAAAGAAGCTATTGCTAAGAATCCAAAACTACAGAAAGTATATGATACATTACTTATTCCTGGTATGCTATTTCTAAAAGATTGTCAAGATGCAGGAGTGCCTTTCGATAGAAAAAGATTAGAAGTAGCACAGAATTTAATGGAAAAAGATATAGCAGAGGCTATAAACAACCTTTATAACTTTAAAGAAATAAAAATATTTGAAAAAGGACAAGGTAAAGAATTTAATCCAAATAGTACAGTTCAATTACGAAGTTTATTATTTGATTATATAGGGTTAAAACCCACAGGAAAGAAAACAGGCACAGGTGCGCACAGTACTGACGCAGAAGTGTTACAAGCATTAGGAGCAGAACATGAAGTACCTCAATATATTCTCGATATTCGACAAAAGTCAAAGATCAAGAACACGTACCTCGATAAGATTATACCGCAACTTGACAGAGATAGTAGATTACGTACTAATTTTAATTTACATTCTACTACTTCAGGTCGTTTATCTTCGTCTGGTAAACTAAATATGCAACAAATACCAAGAGATAACCCGATTATTAAAGGTTGCATAAAAGCTACAGAAGGTAATAAGATAGTAGCTATGGATTTAACAACCGCAGAAGTGTATGTAGCTGCAGCTTTATCTGGTGATAAAAACCTGCAACAAGTATTCAGAGGCGGAGGTAATTTCCATAGTTCTATTGCTAAGTTAGTATTTAAACTACCTTGTGATGTAGCAGATGTTGGAGATAGGTATAGTTTAGAAAGACAAGCAGCTAAAGCAGTTACTTTTGGTATTATGTATGGAGCTGGAGCTATGAAAATATCTCAACAAGTATCTAAAGATGCTGGCTCTTACTTTTCTGTAAAAGAAGCGCAAGAAGTTATCAATGATTACTTTCATCAATTTCAAGATTTAAAGAAATGGCTAGAACATTGTAAAGTGTTTATTGAAGCTAATGCATTTATATATTCTACCTTCGGTAGAAAGAGAAGATTAGAAAACGTAAAGTCTTCTGATAAAGGTATTGCTAGCCATGAGGTACGGTCGGGTATTAATTTCTTAGTACAATCTGTGGCTAGTGATATTAACTTAGCAGGTGCAATAGATATGCAAAACTACATTAGAGAACATAGTTTAAAAGCTAAGATATTTGCTTTAGTTCATGATTCTGTTTTAGCAGAAGTACCTGAACATGAAATAGATCATTATTGTGAAAAATTAAAAAAATTCGTACAGTTTGACAGAGGTGTCTATATTGAAAACTGCCCTGTAGGTTGCGACTTTGATGTATCGGAAGATTATTCAAATGGAAAATTTGAGAAGAAGTATGGAGGACTATTAACTTGAGTAAAGAAGTAACAGTAAAACATGAAACACTTACTTTAACATGGTGGATTAAGTGGGGTAGTAGTATTATAATACTAATGGCTATGATGATTCGCGCATCACAAGTAAGTCCTTTTTATGATAGTGTATTGTCTCTAATAGGTTGTGTAGGTTGGTTGATAGTGGGCATGAGATGGAGAGATAGAGCTGTAATAACAATTAATGTAGCCGCAGTAGTAATATTAGGGGCAGGTATATTAAGGAGCTTATTACTATGAACTGTTTATCTATATTATTAGCAGTCTCATTACATACAGGTATAGTAGGCGATTACAATGAGATACACCCCCATGTTAAGTGTCAAGTTGAAAATATAAGTTTTGGAACATATTATAATAGTGAAAAATCGATAAGTACTTATATGTCCTTCGATCTTGAACTACCAAAAATGAATATAGAAGTAGGACTGGCAACAGGTTATGAATTAGCTCCTGTACTGCCTTTAGTACGATTTAAAAAAGGTAAATTTTTCCTAACTCCAATATATAACCCTAAAGGAGATAATGGTTTTATAATTGGATTTGAACAAAAAATAAAATGAAAATCCATGAGATAGAGTTTCCAATCTATGTCATAGGTACAGAAGAAATAGAAGAAACAGACGGAGTTCTATTTGCCGATAATAAAGTAGTAGACGATAGAAATATGAGTGGAGACACTTTAGGCGCACGAAGATTACAAACAAGTTTACCTAATCTATATGCACTAAAATATATGTTGGAGGCTATGCCCAACTTAATGAGACATAGAGGATATAATTATATAGATAGTAAAGGTAAACTATTTAGCTACACAAAAAAAGCATTCTTTCCAATGAAGTATCACAAAATAGTAGCAGTAGATAAAAAAGATACAGCTTCATTATTATGGTTAGAAGATATTAACTTTCCAATAGAAGTACCAAGACCTCCCGCAGTAGATTATAGATGGGCTGCAGTGATTTATAGAAATAACTTGCCGTGGTTCTTTTATGAGTACTCAACTAACTGGAAAAAAGACACAAAGAGAAAAGTATGACAAGCATGACAATAATGACATTATTATTAATAAAACATTTTCTAGCAGATTATGTTTTTAACCCAGCCTATGAGCCAACCGATAAACATATATATGGCTCAACAGGAAGCTTAGCCCATGTAGGTATGCATATGTTATGGTGTTTCGCATTATTAGTAGGTTTTCTACCAGTAGGAACAGTTGCAATGATTACACTATTTGATGGTTTTATACACTATCATGAGGATTATATAAAAACTAAATATCTTCATAAAAGAAAAGGGTTACCCGATAAAATTAGAAGATGTATAACAGGAATGGATCAATTAGTACATATGTTAACATATGTAGCGATAGTATATTTTGTATCATGAAAGCAGTATTAAGTAATAGAATATACCTTACAGTAGATGAAAAACTGGAGTCTATGATAGATAAACAGTTAACTTATAAAATACCTTCTTATAATCCTTTAGATCCGCCTCAAGTTATAAAAAATATGGGATTTGTAAGAGCAGGGTTAGTAACTATGCCTATTGGTAGATTGGATTTAATCCCTTCTAACTATGAAATTGTAGATAAGAGAATGACAGTTCCAGTTAAATTTCCAGAATTTAAACTAGAATTAAGAGAGAGCCAGCAAGCAGTATATAATGAAGTAGAAGATAATTGTATAATAAATGCTTGGGTTAGTTGGGGTAAAACATTTACAGCGTTAGCTATTGCAGCGAAGCTAGGACAAAAAACATTAGTTATAGTACATACTCTAGCATTAAGAACTCAATGGGAAAGAGAAGTAGAAAAAGTATTTGGAATTAAAGCAGGAATTATAGGTAGTGGAAAATTTAATATTGACAGTCCTATTGTAATAGGAAATGTGCAGTCCTTATATCGTAAAGTTCCAGATATAATAAATAAATTTGGAACAATAATACTTGATGAAATGCATCATGTTAGTAGTCCAACATTTGCAAGAGTAGTAGATAAATCATTAGCAAGATACAAGATAGGACTATCAGGAACGATAGAAAGAAAAGACGGAAAACACGTGGTATTTAGAGATTATTTTGGACAAAAAGTCTTTATGCCACCAAAAGAAAACTACATGACACCTAGTATAGATGTAATACATTCAGATATTAGATTCATGGACGGAGCAAACATTCCTTGGGCTAGAAAGATTAATCAACTAGCATGGAATGAGGAATATAGACACTCATTAGCAATGATAGCGAGTGCTTATGCTTCCAAAGGTCATAAAGTTTTAGTAGTATCAGACCGAGTTGAACTACTAAAGAAATGTGCTGAACTCAGTGGAGACAGAGCATTGGTTATTACAGGAGATATTCCACATATGGAAAGACCTGATATGATGAAAAGGATTGATATTGATAAAGATATACTTTACGGAACACAGTCCATTTTCTCAGAAGGTATTTCACTAAACTCATTAAGTTGTTTAGTATTAGGAACACCTGTTAATAATGATCCTTTATTAACACAGTTAATAGGTAGGGTTATTAGAGAACAAGAAGGAAAAAAAGATCCTGTAATAATCGACATTAACTTACTCGGCAAGACGGCACGTAGACAAGCTAACAATAGGTTAGGATACTATATGAAACAGGGTTATGTTGTTAATCACCTTTAAAAATTTAGTTCTTGACAGAGTGTCATTTTTTTGGTATAATATATGATACAATATAATTGGAAAAAGATAAGAGAAGCAACCAATGGACTCTCGACAGAGGTTCTATTAGTGATACATACGCTTACTTACAATCTGACTCCTAAAAACTATCGTGATCCTTTATATAAATATTGGAACAAAGATTGGTCTGGATTCTCTTTTCTGGTAAACCCAGAAGCAATATTTGAACACAGACCAGAATACTCCGAAAGAGAATGGGTAGACTATGTAGCTTTAGCAAGTTACAGAAATATCAATCTTTTTAACGATAGCGGAGAAACAACACTAGACCTCAACCACTCTAGAGTGAGCGAGGACATTATTAAAAACAGCAGACTACTGAAGGTCGAAAACAACAAAATTAGATTTCGATACGAAGAAGTCACATAACGGAGAAAAATCATGGCTATTAAATTTGGTCAACTAGAAGGCAAAGCGAAAAAATCAAGTATTAATCAATTTGCTTATAGAGATGGTGATAACGTAGTAAGAATGGTAGGAGATATCCTTCCTAGATACGTTTATTGGATTAAAGGCGAAAACGCTAAAAATATACCTATGGAATGTTTATCATTCAATAGAAACACAGAAACTTTTGACAACAAAGAAAAGGACTGGGTAAGAACTTATAACCCCGAAATGAAATGTGGTTGGTCATATGCAATTCAATGCATAGATCCTACAGATGGACAGGTTAAAGTTTTGAATTTGAAGAAGAAGTTGCTTGAGCAAATCATGCTAGCAGCGGAAGATTTAGGTGATCCTACAGATCCAGAGACAGGTTGGGACATTTATTTCAAAAGGGTTAAGACTGGACCTATGGCATTTAATGTCGAATATCAGTTACAGGTTTTGAAATGCAAAACAAGAGCATTGTCAGATGATGAGAAAGCTTCTATTGAAGAATTAAAATCAATGGACGAAGTTCTTCCAAGACCTAGTGCGGAAGCACAAAAAGAACTCTTAGATCGTGTTAGATCTCAAGGGAACGAAACACCTGCTGAGGTGAGTAAAGAATTTTCAGCTACAGGAACTAAAAACCCGTGGTAAACAGAATTCTATTCACAGCAGATTGGCACTTGAAACTGGGACAGAAGAATGTCCCAGTTACTTGGGCTAAAAACAGGTTCGATCTGTTCTTAGAGCAGATAAAAGAGTTAGAAAACGAAGCAGATTTACATATTATTGGTGGTGATTTATTTGATAGAGTACCATCAATGGAAGAATTAGAGTTATATTTTAGATTTATAAGTAATGTTGGCATTAAAACAATCATATTTGATGGCAACCATGAAGCTACAAGAAAGGGAAAAACATTTTTTACTCAACTAAAGAGTGCAACCACTAGACTTAATCCTTTAGTAGAAATCATTGACGATATTTACAAAGGGGAACAGTTTGGTATCCTTCCCTACCGTGAGCTACATAGGAAGTGGCACATTACACAATTTAACAATAGGCAACCGCTATTTACTCACGTTAGGGGAGCGATACCTCCTCACGTAAATCCTGAAGTAGACTTGATGAGGTTTTCACCTTTTCCAGTCGTCTTTGCAGGAGATTTACATAGCCATAGTAATACTCAACTTAACATTGTATATCCAGGTAGTCCAATGGCTACACAGTTTCATAGAACTAAAATAGAGACAGGGTACTTATTAATAGATACAAAAGATTGGTCTTGGGAATGGAAAAAATTTAACCTTCCCCAACTACTAAGAAAAACTATAACAAGTACTGATCAAATGATCCCAACAGATTATGACCATACTATTTATGAAATTGAAGGAAATGTTACAGATCTTGCAGATGTTTCTAACTCCGAGCTTTTAGATAAAAAAATTGTTCGAAGAAAGACAGAAGCTACTCTCATTCTAGATAAAGAAATGACTATCGAAGATGAATTAGTAGAGTATCTAAGTTATATTCTCGAATTAAACGGAAATCAAGTAAAGGAGATCATAGGAGTATATCATGATTACGCTAGGGACATTGCAATGGGATAATTGTTTTAGTTACGGAGTTGGAAACACTCTAAACTTAAACGATAGCACATTAACACAACTTGTCGGTACAAACGGCATGGGTAAGTCTAGTATACCTTTGATACTTGAGGAAGTTCTTTTTAATAAAAACTCAAAGGGTATTAAAAAAGCAGACATACAGAATAGGTATTTTAACAAGGGTTACAATATTTCATTGAACTTCGCAGTTGAAAAACGACAGTATAAACTCGAAGTTCGTAGAAGTAGAGGTGTGATAAAAGTTAAGTTATTTGATGGAAAGGAAGACATTTCAAGTCATACAGCAACAAACACTTATAAGACAGTAGAGGGTATTTTAGGAGTAGATTTTAAAACTTTTAGTCAGTTAGTGTATCAAAATACAAACGCAAGTTTACAATTTTTGACCGCTACAGATGCAAATAGAAAGAAGTTTCTTATAGAGTTATTTTCTTTAGATGAGTACTTAAGCTACCATGAGATATTTAAAAGCGGTGCAAGAAAGCTGAACGCAGAGTTTATCAAAATAAATGCAAAGACCGAATCAATACAAAACTGGCTTGATAATAATGTTTTAGATGATACTACCATACTTCCTATGAAAAATGTATCAATCGAGACAAGTGATGATGAGAAGGTTTTACGGCAACTTTTGATCGATTTTGAAAATAAAAATTCTACAAATAAAAAAATTAATGAGAATCGTCTGAAAAAAGACTTATTTAAACAAATCAAGATAAGTGAATTCACAGGCTTTACAAAACCTGATATTATGAGTTGGGACGATTTAGAGCGAAAAATTGGTAAGTATGATGCTCAAATTAGACAAGAGTCTAACCTAATCGACTCAATTAGTGGAATTGGTGCAATATGTCCGACTTGCTCACAGGAGATAAATTATTCTTATGTTGAGGAACTTGTATACGCTGCGGACAAAAACATACGCAAACTCACCACAACAAGAGAAAATACAAAGGACGATATTGCTCAAATTAGAATGGCAGTAGAAAGTTATGAGAAAGCGGAACAAAGAAGAGAAGAGTGGGCAGAATTAAAA
>TARA_R110001583_G_scaffold36536_3_pt1 | contig 20152 bp, 19 predicted proteins | sample TARA_R110001583 | Tara Oceans TARA_R110001583 (sample SAMEA4398432) | marine metagenome | biome: Polar Biome; feature: [MES] marine water layer (ENVO:01000295) within the mesopelagic zone...; material: water (ENVO:00002006), including particulate matter (ENVO:01000060) such as...... | reverse complement strand
GGCAATGGCAACGATGCTCGATTTTTTCTTCTACAACGAAATTTCACCAAAGGAAAAATTAGGTCCTACAGGGCGAACTATTGAAGCTAAACTTTTAAAAAGAATCAACGCTGTTATTGCCATTATGAGGGATGTGGAAAAGACACAAACCAAACCTACGGTAGCAATGATTCAATCACTTTTTGAAACAGAAGAGCCAAGGAAAAAACCGATGTTGATAGAAAAAAAATACACTAAAGAAAACAAAGAAGTACGTTTTGTAGAGAAGCAAAAACGAAGTAATCAACTATAAATTTTTGAGCTATGTACATTACAATTACACCTCAAAAAATAGGTGGTAACTATAGTCAAAGTTCAGGGGATTTTGTAGGCTATTTGGAGAAAGAAAATCAAGGTTTGGAACAACAGGATATGGAACACTTTTTTAATCAATTTGGCGACGAAATTTCTGCGGAGGAAGTGGTTAAAGAAATCGATGGAAACACTGCAAAATTAAAAAAGAAAGAACCTAAATTTTATTCGATCACGGTCAGTCCTTCAAAATATGAATTACGCAAACTTCAAAACAATAGTCAAGATTTGAAACAGTACACTCGTGAATTGATGTAATTATTATGACTAATTCAATTTATATCTTAAATTCATCATGTCTTCACTTACCTTTTTTTCAATTACTCTAGCGTAAATTTGGGTTGTAGCCATTTTGGTATGACCTAATAGCTTAGAAACCGTTTCAATCGGTACACCATTGCTCAATGTAACTGTTGTAGCAAAGGTGTGTCTTGCCATATGAAATGTCAAGTTCTTTTCTATATTACAGAGATCTGCAATCTCTTTTAAATAGCTGTTCATTTTCTGGTTGGATATCGTTGGTAATAGTTTGCCATTAAATTGTGTACGAGGGTGTTTTTGGTATTTATTGATTATTAGTTCAGCATCTGGAAGTATTGGTATTTTAAAAGGACTGCCGGTTTTGTTTCTATTTGCCATTAACCATTGATTGCCATCGATTCCTATAACAACACATTTTTTGGTTAACTCCATAATGTCTCCATAGGATATCCCTGTATAACAGCTAAAGATGAACAAATCTTTAACAAGAGATAGTCTTTCAATTGAAGTCGTTAAGTTTTCTATTTTTTGGAGTTCTATTTCTGTTAAAAATTCCCGTTCTCTTTTTTCTAACTTTGGCTTGAATTTTACGAAGGGATCCCGTTCTATCCATTCCATGTGAAATGCAAGCGTAACCATTCTCCTGAGACGCTGAATGTGTTTCATTACAGCGTTATTGCCTATTTTCCCTTGATAGTGTCTAGGTTGATAAGAACGCAGAAAGCTTTCCAGTCCTAAAACAAATTGGTAGTCAAGATCTTGGAGGAATATATTATCGTTTTTGTATTCAATCGATACGTATTCCAGTATGTATTTCTGACTAGTCTCGTAATGACGTAAAGTTTTAGGTGCAAGTTTGCCGCCCATTTTATCGTTATGGTATTTAAAAATATCCTTCAATGAACGTACTCTTTTATCTTCGCCCAAAAATCTTGCTTTGATCAGTTGGGCCGTTAGTACTTTATCTTCGCGCTCTAAATCTCGATAGCATTGAACAATTCCTGACTTTACATCATCTAAAAGTAAGTTGATGGTCCTTGCTTGATTGCTGTTACCCTTGATCCGTTGTCGTTTCGAATCCCAAGAGGAGATATCTGCTTTTTGGTTAATGCTTAGATTAACCTTCTTTCCGTTTACCGTTATACGGACATAAATGTTTGATAAATTGTTTTTGTCAGCTCTTTGGCTGTAAACCCAAAAGAGCACTGAAAATGTTGTAGAAGATCGCATAGTTGTCGTCTTAATTGTTAAACAATAATTGAGACGAAAGTCAAATCAACAATACAAGTACTTTTTATTTTCTGAGGTCAATATATGAAAGTGTTGACACTTATGTTGACGATTTTAAAAAATGTTGACTAATTGTGAACTTTTAAAACCATATCATATCATATTATATGACATCCCAAAAATAAAAAAACCTTGCTAATCTTATGATTAGCAAGGTTTTGGTCTCGGATGGTCTCCGATTAAGTGACCTGGCCGGGGCTCGAACCCGGGACCCTCTCCTTAAAAGGGAGATGCTCTACCAACTGAGCTACCAGGTCAAAAAGATAAAGAACTTATGCGTACTCTGTTAAAATAAATCAGCTCACATGTTTAAATAAAAAAGCCTCTTTTTTTTGGAAGAGGCAATTATTTATTGGTGACCTGGCCGGGGCTCGAACCCGGGACCCTCTCCTTAAAAGGGAGATGCTCTACCAACTGAGCTACCAGGTCAAAAGCATATTCAGAAATAATTCCCTCAATGCGGGTGCAAATATAAGTCGATTACTTTATTTACCAAACCCTTTTTAAGATAAATTTTTTTTTTTTTGAAATCCCTTAATTTTAGTCCAATTTTGTACAAATGAAAGATGTGAAAATAGTATTGCTTGGTTATATGGGTAGTGGCAAAACTACCGTAGGTAGAATAGTTGCTAACCATTTGAATATTAAATTTTTAGATTTAGATGCGTACATAGAACAAAGAGAGGACATGTCTGTGTCATCAATTTTTAAAGAGAAGGGTGAAATCTATTTTAGAAAAAAAGAAATAGAATATCTAATAGAAATTTTCTTGAATGAAAGCAGTTTTGTGCTTTCACTTGGTGGAGGTACTCCATGTTTTGGAGATAATATGAATGTGATAAATGAAAAAACCGCAAATTCATTTTATTTAAATGTGGGTATTTCTGAGCTTAAGGAGCGTTTAGTAAAAGAAAAAAATCATAGGCCTATGATTTCACATTTGCAGGACAATGAACTAACTGAGTTTATAGGTAAGCATTTATTCGAAAGAAGTTTCTTTTATAATAAAGCACATCAAAAAGTAAAAAGTGATAACAATTCACCAACTGAAATAGCTGAGGTGATTATTAATTCATTAGTCTAAAAAGACTCTATCATTTTTAGTTTCAAAACGTACGTTTACATGTTCTTGTAAAGAAGTGGATAAAGAAATTCCTTTGTAATCAGCTTTTACCGGGTACTTTTTATGATTTCTATTAACTAAGACGGCAGTTTTAAGTTGCTTTAAAGGAGTTTTAAGAAAATGATGAACACCATAGATAAGCGTTGTTCCTGAATTTAAAACATCATCTACAATTACCACCGATTTATTAATGAACTCATCTTCTGGTATAGAGGTTGAAACACCACTTTTTAATGGATTGGTTTTATCCATTGATAATTTACACAAGGTAATTTTTGCACTAGTTATTTTTTTAAGCTTAGCGGCTATTTTTTTTGCAAATTCTAATCCACCACCAACAATACCTGCAATTATTATTTCTTCTTCTGAAACATTTGCCTCATAGATTTGATAGGCTATGCGTTCTATCTTATGCTGAATTTGTACGTGTGAAAGTATGGTCTGTTCCATGTGTTTTTGTTAAACCAATAAAGATAGTTATGTTTTTAAAAGTTTAGCTTATTCCTCTTCTTTAATGTTTTTATTCGTTGATGAGGTGTCTGTTGCTTTATTTTCAGTAGGGGTCTCTAAATAGTCGTCGATATCACGCCTATCTTTTTTGGTAGGCCTGCCAATTCCTTTTTTACGGTAATAATCTTTAGAATATTGTAGAAGTTCGTTATGCTCAAATGCTTCTTTGGGTGTGGTATCTTTTCGATAAATGTCTACTAATTTAGCTCCTACACGATTAGGGGGTATATCAAGAACAGTGAATGTATAATCTATCTGATTTTTACGAAGAATCACTTTATCCATAGGATAAACCTCTCTGCTTGGTTTAACGGTTTGGTCATTAATTTTCGCATGACCTTTTTTGCAAGCGGTAGTAGCTATGTTTCGTGTCTTAAAATAACGTGTGCTCCACAAGAATTTATCTATCCGCATTACGAGTATATTTCTTTGTTAACTTCTAAACAAAAATAGGGGAAAATTGTATCTTGCGCGCTTAAAATAGATTTTTGATGAAATTGAAATATGCCTATTTATTAATAGCTGGACTAATAATTATAAGTTCTTGCAAGAAGGATGATGATTCAATTGGTGAAGTTGTACCTCCGCGGTTATTAAGTGAAGTTGCTGTTGAAGATGATGATGAAATTGTAGAATTTCTAAAAACACATTTTTATAATAAGGATGAGTTTGATGTTCCACCAGTAGATTTTGATTTTAAAATTAGGTTTGATACCATCGCAGGTGATAACAGTGGTAAACAATCAATATTCAATAGTCCGAATTTAATTACTCAAACTATTTCGGTTAATTCTGAAAATTTAGGAAGAGACGATGGTGAGGTTATTGATCATAAACTATATACGTTAGTGGTAAGACAAGGTATTGAAGAGGGAAAACCAACTATTGGTGATTTTTCTCTTTTGAGATATGAAGGGTCGTTATTAGATGGTACTTTGTTTGATGCATCAACCAACCAACCAATACGTTTTAACCTTTCTTCTGTAGTTAGAGGGTTTGGTAATGGAATGACGAATTTTCAAACCGGAATGGGCCCTATTGATAATGGTGATGGTACGGTAAGTTTTGAAGGTTATGGCATTGGGGCTATATTTATGCCTGCAGGTCTAGCATATTTTGATAGTTCACCGAATTCATCTGTTTCTTCATATTCACCTTTAGTATTTAAAGTTGATGCATTTTCATATGAGGCTGATTCAGATTTTGATGGTGATGGTATTCCTTCCATTCTAGAAGATTTGAATGGGAATGGAAACCTGAACGATGATAATTCTGATGATGAAACAGAACCATTCGGAGTGTTTCTTGCAAACTTTAATGATACCGATGATGACAACGATGGTATTTTAACTATTGATGAGATTGAGCTAGATGCTGATGGCAATTTCGTTGGGTTTTTAGATACTGATGGTGACGGTACGCCTGATCATCTTGATAACGATTTATAGATTAGAAATTATAAAGCATAAAAAACCTCTTAATAATTCTTAAGAGGTTTTTTGTTTTGTGAATGTTAGTTTATAGGGCTAATGACAGACTTAAGATAAGTTGGTCTGGCCTTGTGTCAATTCTACTAGGGCCAAGATTTGTAACGTTTGTATTTACAAATGAAGCTTCGTTATCACTAAAGCCTCTTTCATAACGTAAATCGATTCCCAATTTACCAAGACTTACTCCGGCGCCAATATTCATGCCAACAGAAAAATCATTTTCAACATCATCAATGGTAACTCCATCAAACTCCGTATCTAAAATGTACTGAAATGCTGGTCCTGCAAAAACATGTAAAGGTCCTATTACATTAATACCTAATAGTACTGGTACATCTAATTTACTCATATCAAAATCTGCTCCATCGTAGTCAGACTTTGTTTTTGTATAAACTAGCTCTGGTCTCACATATATTTTTGAGACCCCAAATTTTCCAAATACGCCTAAATGGTATCCTACATTACGATCAGGGTTTTTGGCTGCATCACCTGCAGATTCAAAATAATCTCCGTTAGCGTTATAATTCAATCCTCCTTTAACACCAAATCCTGAATCGCTCTGCGCTATACTATACAGCCCTGAGAGTGCCATAAAGGCTACTAAAATTGTTTTCTTCATATCTGTTTTATTTAAAGTAGAACATATAGTAAATAGAATACTACCTGTTTCTTTTCTCGTTATACCATCAAAACGTAGGTGAAGTGCCTTTATTGTTTAAGATAGCATTTGGGTTAATCTTCAGTTTATTGAGCCATAAATAAGATAGATAAGGTTTAAGAACTTCATTAACATCTTTGGTTTTTATTAAGTTTTTCCCACAGGCAGTTCATTATATTTGCAATTAGATTTAGAAAATTTGAAGTTTACATTACACAAAACCGACGCACAATCAAAAGCTAGAGCTGGCACCGTGATTACTGATCACGGAGTTATTGAGACGCCAATTTTTATGCCTGTGGGCACTGTAGCCTCTGTTAAAGGAGTACATCAGAAAGAATTGAAAGAAGAAATTAATCCAGATGTTATTCTTGGTAATACCTATCATTTATTTCTTCGGCCAAAAACCGAGATATTAAGAAAAGCTGGCGGTCTGCATAAATTTATGGGCTGGGACCGAAACATTTTAACTGATAGTGGTGGTTATCAAGTGTATTCTTTATCAGCGAATAGAAAAATAAAAGAGGAAGGGGTAAAATTCAAGTCGCATATTGATGGATCAATGCATTTGTTCACGCCAGAGAATGTAATGGAAATACAGCGCGTAATAGGTGCTGATATTATAATGGCATTTGACGAATGTACACCTTACCCATGTGATTATAATTATGCTAAACGGTCAATGAAAATGACACATAGGTGGCTTGATCGTTGTATTAATCATCTAGAAAAGACTCCTTTTGTATATGATTATGAACAGACTTTTTTTCCTATCGTACAAGGGTCTACCTATAAAGATTTAAGAAGACAATCGGCAGAATATATTGCAAATGCCGGTGCAGAAGGTAATGCCATAGGCGGACTATCAGTTGGTGAACCGGCCGAGGAAATGTATGGTATGACCGAAGTCGTATGTGAGATTTTACCAGAAGACAAACCAAGATATCTAATGGGTGTAGGTACTCCTATTAATATATTAGAAAATATAGCCTTAGGTATTGATATGTTCGATTGTGTAATGCCTACCAGAAACGCAAGAAACGGTATGTTGTTTACGGCGCATGGTACAATCAATATCAAGAACAAGAAGTGGGAAGATGATTTTTCTCAGTTAGATGAAATGGGAACTACTTTTGTAGATCGCGAATATTCTAAAGCGTATTTAAGACATTTGTTTGCTGCCAATGAATATTTGGGTAAACAAATTGCTACAATTCATAACTTAGGGTTTTACATGTGGCTTGTTCGTGAAGCACGAGAACATATTCTTGCTGGCGATTTTAGGCAATGGAAAGATATCATGGTTAAACAAATGGATAAAAGGCTATAATGCTTTCAATAATAGATAAGTACATATTAAAACGGTATCTAGCGACATTTTCGTTAATGCTTTTGTTATTCATACCCATAGGTATTATGGTGAATTTGGCAGAGCAAATCGGTAAGATGATTGATAACGAGGCACCGTTAAATGAAATAGTAATGTATTATGTGAATTTTACGATTTACATTGGCAACCTGTTATTTCCTATTTTTCTATTCTTATCTGTAATATTCTTTACCTCTAAATTGGCCAATAACACCGAGATTGTTGCAATTTTGAGCTCAGGTGTTTCCTACGGACGATTTTTAAGACCTTATATTATCGGAGCAACGTTGATTGCTGTTTTAATGTTTTTCATGACTATGTTTATTGTGCCCAACGCAAGTGTAGGTTTCAATGAATTCAAGTACAAATACTTAAAGAAAGGAAAGCAAGACCGGGTTACTAATAATATTTTCAATCAATTAAATGAAAACGATTTCATTTATGTGAGCAGTTTTGATCCTGCACGACAATTGGGCCATAATTTTACTTTTGAACGGTTCGATGAGAACAATGAATTGGACTTTAAAATGTCTGCAGCAAATATTCGTTGGGTAGAGAAAGATTCTAATTACAGATTAACTTCTTATAAGAAACGAAAGATTATTGGTGATACTGCAATTCTAGAAAGTAAAAGAAGGTTAGATACTATTTTTGCCTTTGATATAGGAGACTTAACACCTGTTTCGTACGTAGCTGAAACAAAGAACCTTTTTGAATTGGATACCTTTATTAAAGACCAGAAAAGAAAAGGAGCTTCTAATATTAACACCTATATTTTAGTAAAATATAAGCGATGGGCGTTGCCATTAACTGCATTTATTTTAACCATTATAGCAGTGTCTGTTTCTTCCGTAAAGCGAAGAGGTGGAATGGGAGCAAACTTGGCCTTTGGTATTTTAATTGCTTTTATATTTATTTTCTTTGATAAGGTATTTGGTGTTTTGGCCGAGCAATCTGGTTTTTCACCATTGCTTGCGGTAATTATACCTAATATCGTTTTTGGATGTTTAGCATTTTATCTACTTCAAAATGCAAAAAGATAGAATACTCAATTTACTGCACTTACATTTTATAGTATTTATTTGGGGCTTTACAGCTATTTTAGGAAAGCTGATTACCATAGATTCACTTCCATTAGTTTGGATTAGAATGGGTTTGGCTACAGTATTCATTTCTCTATATATATACTTTGCGAAATTTAGTTTAAAAGTCTCTAAAAAAACCTTTTTATGGCTTTTGGGCGGTGGTATTGTAGTCGCATTACATTGGGTTACGTTTTTCTTAGCTATTAAGGTGTCAACAGTATCCGTGGCGTTGGCGATGATGTCTACAGGTGCATTCTTTACAGCATTGATGGAACCATTTTGGTATGGTCGCAAAATAATAGGTTATGAAATTCTGTTCGGTTTATTGGTTGTTGCAGGTCTATATTTAATTTTTAAAGTAGAAACCCAATATGTTTTTGGTATGGTCATAGCATTAATATCAGCATTTTTAGCAGCTGTATTTTCTTTGATTAATGGTAAGCTAGTTCAAAACCATAGACCGTCAATTATATCTTTTTATGAATTAGGAGTAGGTGTGATTTTTTTATCGATAGTTTTAATTATAAAAGGTGATTGGAATATGTCTTTGATCACACTGACTAATATGGACTGGGTTTACCTACTCATTCTCGCTGTTATTTGTACAGCCTACGCATTTATTGCATCTGTGAAAATTATGCGTGTATTGACTCCATACACCGTTATGCTTACGACCAATTTAGAACCTGTTTACGGTATACTACTAGCGTGGTTTATATTTGGATCAGAAGAAAAAATGAAACCCATGTTTTATGTGGGAGCCTTGATTATACTTTCTACTGTTATTGCAAACGGTATTTTAAAACAAAGGTCAAATATTAAAAAAAGGGTACCCAAGATTTAGGTATTAAAGTTTTATCTTTGGCCTGCAACTAACGAAACTTTATTGAAATATGGAATATTTGGATTTTGAACTTCCAATCAAAGAATTGGAAGAGCAATTAGACAAGTGCATGATTATTGGTGAGGAAAGTGATGTAGACGTTACGGAAACCTGTAAGCAAATAGAGAAAAAACTTGCTGATACCAGAAAGGATATCTATAAAAATCTTACAGCTTGGCAGCGTGTACAGCTATCAAGACACCCAAATAGACCTTATACCCTAGATTATATAAAAGCTATTTGTGGAGATACTTTCTTAGAACTACATGGTGACCGTACGGTTAAAGATGATAAAGCCATGATTGGTGGTTTGGGTAAGATTAATGATCAGAGTTATATGTTCATTGGTCAGCAAAAAGGATATAATACCAAAACGAGACAGTATCGGAATTTCGGTATGGCTAACCCAGAAGGGTATAGAAAGGCTTTACGATTGATGAAATCAGCTGAAAAATTTCAGGTGCCTGTAGTTTGTTTAATTGATACACCAGGTGCATACCCAGGTATTGAAGCTGAAGAACGTGGACAAGGTGAAGCTATAGCTAGAAACATTTTGGAAATGACTCGTCTTAAAGTGCCGATTATTGTTGTAATAATTGGTGAAGGTGCCTCAGGAGGTGCATTGGGCATAGGTGTAGGTGATAAGGTGCTAATGTTAGAGAATACATGGTACTCCGTTATATCTCCTGAATCTTGTTCATCTATTTTATGGAGAAGCTGGGAGTTTAAAGAAAAAGCTGCTGAGGCTCTTAAATTGACGGCTACGGATATGAAAAAGTTAAAACTTATCGATGAAATCGTTCGTGAGCCCGCAGGAGGCGCTCACGCAAACCGAGAAAAGACTTTTGAAATCGTTAAAAATAAAATTGTATCTCATTTTGAGGATTTGGAAAAGTTATCACCAAAACAATTGGTAAATCAACGTATGGAAAAGTATGCCCAAATGGGTGTTTTCAACGGTTAATCTGCATTTCAGGCAATTTTAAAATATACCGAGGATTTTATTCCTCGGTTTTTTTATGTTATCAACAGAAAATTGTAATTTATTAACAAGTAACTTTAGTCAACTGTGAACATCGTAACCGTTGTTTTTGAGGTTAACTAGTGGTTAATTGTATACTTTAGTACTATGGAGAACACGAAACCTTTTGTCGGTCGAAAGATTGATAAATCTAATATTATAAACCTTGAGAGAGGAAAAATACCACCACAAGCAATTGATTTAGAGGAGGTTGTGTTGGGTGCGATGATGATAGATAAGAAAGGTGTAGATGAGGTAATCGATATTTTACATCCAGATGTTTTTTATAAGGATGCTCATAGGTTTATTTACGAAGCCATTTTTATTCTATTTGAAGAATCGCAACCCGTTGATTTATTAACCGTTTCGTCACAATTAAAGAAAGTTGGTAAATTAGAGGTTAGTGGAGGTGATTTTTATTTAATAAAACTTACCCAAAAAGTAGCTTCATCTGCCCATATTGAGTTTCATGCGCGTATCATATTACAGAAATATATTCAACGTAGTCTAATCAAGATTTCCGGTGAAATTATTGAGGAAGCATATGACGAAGCTACAGATGTATTTGATTTGTTAGATGCTGCTGAAGCTAAATTGTATGATGTAACACAGGGTAATTTAAAACGTTCGGCAGAAACAGCTCAAGATTTGGTAATACAAGCCAAAAAGCGAATTGAAGAAATTGCCGGTAAAGAAGGTATGAGTGGTATACCATCCGGATTTGATAAGGTAGATAAACTTACATCAGGTTGGCAACCAAGTGATTTAATTATTGTTGCTGCTCGTCCAGGTATGGGTAAAACAGCATTAACCTTATCTATGGCCAGAAACATGGCTGTAAATTCGAATATTCCTGTGGCATTCTTCTCATTAGAGATGTCATCAGTTCAATTGATTACAAGACTAATTTCTTCGGAAACAGGATTGTCTTCTGAGAAATTAAGAACTGGTAAACTAGAGAAACATGAATGGGAACAATTGAACGTTAAGGTGAAATCTTTAGAGAAGGCTCCTTTATTCATCGATGATACGCCATCACTTTCTATTTTCGATTTACGTGCAAAAGCAAGACGACTTGCCTCACAACACGGTATTAAAATGATAATGATTGATTATTTGCAGTTAATGACAGCTGGTGGTAGTCAAAAAGGAGGGAATAGGGAACAGGAAATTTCTACAATTTCAAGGAACTTAAAGGCCTTGGCAAAAGAATTAAGTGTGCCCGTAATTGCCTTATCACAACTTTCGCGTGCGGTTGAAACTCGTGGTGGCAGTAAACGACCAATTCTTTCGGATTTGAGGGAATCTGGAGCAATTGAACAAGATGCTGATATTGTATCTTTTATTTATAGACCTGAATATTATAAGATTGAAGAGTGGGATGATGAAGAACGTACACCAACTCAAGGTCAAGCAGAATTTATTGTTGCAAAACATAGAAATGGTGGTTTAGAGAATATACGTTTGAAGTTTATCGGTAATCAAGGTAAGTTCGATAACTTGGACGATTTTGATTCTCCATTCGAATTTCAGTCTAAAATGAACGCCAATGAAGAAAACCCTTTTGCTACTAAGAATTTACCGAGTGCGGATGATGCCTTTGGTAGTAGTATGAATAATAGTCCAGATTTAGAAGAGGATAATGATGTCCCTTTCTAAAGTATAAATTAATGTTATTTCATAAATAGTCTCCTTTTAGGAGACTATTTTGTTTTTATTAAACCCTTACTTGATTGAACACGTTAATCACTTTACAATAGCTTTAACGATGACTAAAATATCTCGACAAAGTTTTTACTATATCTTTGGATTGATGATTTGAAAAATATCATATGTCTAAAATTATAACATTCCTTTTCTTCATTTTAATTTCAATGCAAAATTTTGCATCTTCTATTCTGATTCCAATGGATTCAGACACGCAAAAAAACCATTTAAAAGCGTACGGAATTACATATTGGGTTTTGGCAAAACAACAAAAAGTTCAATGGTTGCTCAATTATCGTGGCGGCTCATTTTTATTACCTGACGGAGAAAGTATTAGAAAAGAATGCCAAATTAGAGGGGTTAGTTTTGAGATTTTATCAGATGCTCAAGCTAATGGAATCTTAGATGAGATTAGTAGCCCGTCTAAAAATCAAGATGCGGTAATTCTTGAGAAAGCACCGAGAATTGCCGTGTATTCTCCAAAAGATAAGCAACCTTGGGATGATGCCGTTACTATGGCACTGACATATGCGGAAATTCCATATACAACGATTTATGATGAAGAGGTCTTGGGAGATAAATTAGCTTTATATGATTGGTTGCATTTACATCATGAGGATTTTACGGGTCAGTATGGTAAATTTTATGGAGCTTATAGAGCAACACCTTGGTATATTGAAGGAAAAAAGAATGCGGAAAAATTAGCCAAAAAATTAGGGTATGATAAAGTATCTGAGGAGAAAAGGGAAGTAGCACTCAAAATCAGGAATTATGTGATTGGTGGAGGATTTATGTTTGCTATGTGTTCAGCAACAGATAGTTTTGATATTGCTTTGGCAGCTGATGGGGTAGATATTGTAGAACCAATGTTCGATGGTGATGCCTCTGACCCAAATTACCAAGCGAGGTTAGATTATGGAAAAACTTTCGCTTTTACAGATTTTGTTTTAGAAAGAAACCCTTTGAAATATGAGTTTTCTTCTATCGATATGACATCTAAAAGAGGAAATGTGGCAAAAGAATCTGATTACTTTTCTTTAATGGATTTTTCTGCTAAATGGGACCCTGTGCCAACCATGCTATGTCAGAATCACACTTCTTTAGTAAAAGGATTCATGGGTCAGACAACTGCTTTTGCAAGGTCGGAAATTAAACCTACGGTGTTGATTTTAGGAGAGAATAAAATAAACGAAGAAGCTCGTTATATACATGGTATAAAAGGAAAAGGATTTTTCACCTTTTATGGTGGTCATGATCCAGAAGATTATCAGCATAGAGTAGGGGACCCAAAAACAGAACTAGAGTTACATCCTACTTCACCAGGTTATCGTTTAATACTAAATAACGTGTTATTTCCTGCAGCTAGAAAAAAGAAACAAAAGACTTAATAGAAAATTTAAAATTCATTTAAATAAAAAAACGTTGTCAAGACTTTAGTCTTGACAACGTTTTTTTTAAAATACTTGCTTCTCTATTAAACAATTTAAGAAGTGCTTTTTAGAGGTTTAAAATACTCCAATAAAGTGACTTCCAGCAACGTTTACTAATTCAGCACCTTTAGTAACTTCACCTGTTTCAGTTTCTACAACGTAAATGTTTCCGTTTTGTCCAACAGCACCTTGAGTAAGGTAAATTTCTGTGCCGTTAACTACAAAACCTTGGTATTGGAATAAGTAGAAATCTGCATCGTAAGGAATAGCGTTAATTTTTACCGCTGTTTTAGCATTTAAATCTGCCAATGCGAAAAAACCTTGAGCTCCTGCTACACCTTCTGCAGAACCATCATGACGATAAGCAATAATAGCTTTTCCGTTTGCAGCTGGTCTCCAAGCTAGAATATATGCACCTTCTATACCTAAAGCATCGTCTAAATTAAAATCGTATGTATCATCATACTCGTTGTCAGCATCAATCTTTAAGATATATGAACCTTCTGGGTCACTTTGATTTGCTTGATAAACACTTCCATTGTATTCGAATGAATTAATACTACGGTATCCGTTTGTATTTCCGTGCCCTAAAGTAGAAGTAATTACAGATGGGTTTAATAAAGAAGGATAGTCTAACACAATTGTTTTAGAACCTAGAATCTCATAATCACTAGCGCTTTCTGCAGTAGCGGGATCAACCTTACTTAGACGTGCACCAATATATAATTTATTTCCAGCAGCATTTAAAGTAGGCATATCTATTCTTGAAATATAATAACCGTTTGCCTCTTCTTCTGCACTTAAAGCAACACTATGCTCTTGAAATTCCTTAATTGAAGAATTCACTAAATCTAAGGTCACTACACCAATAGTAGCTTCTGTACGTGTATAATTATCATTCTCATCAAATTCATTTTCTGTTGATACGTATACCGCAGCACCTGTTTGGTCGCCATCAAATAATTTTATCCATCTTGGAGCGGTACCTACATACGGGGCAATACTTACTTCTGAACCTGATGGTGTAAAAGTTTGTCCGCCTTCAACAGTATATTTTGTGTAGTTACCACCCGTATCTCCTGCGTAGCTAATATTAAAAATAGTGCTGCCATCTTCAGAAGATTGTAGTCTAGCTGTTCTGTTAGAAGGTGCTATAAACCCATTTTCAAAAGGTTCTATAGATACCGTGGGATCTTTAGCATCATTACTAGTAACAGAATAAATTAATGTTCCTCCGTTTCCATCACCAGGGTTATCTCCCATTTTAGCTCCAGCAACGGTAATCCATCTTGGCTCTTCAGTTTCCGGTTCTTCAGTATCTGGCTCTTCTGTATCTGGTTCTGGTGTAACAACTGTATCATCTTCACTGCTACAAGCGGTCATTAGACCTACTGTTAGTATAATTGCAGCAAAAGTTTTAAGATTTAGAAAAATTCGTTTCATTTTTAGTATTATTTAAAAGATTAAAATTTATTAATTGTATAATTCAGTTTTAGGTAAAAGGCTCTTCCTGGTTTTTGTACAGAAAGGTTATCGTATACGGGTTCGTCAAATATATTCTTGATGTCAAAACTCATCACAAACTTATTGTTTGGGAAGGTGTAGCTAAGTCCAAAATCTTGCGATAATTGTTGGGGTACTTCAAAAAACTCATTCCCTACAGTATTTGTTCCTTGTGAGGTTAAGAATGAAAATTCATCAGTGAAATAAACATTGTAGAAAAGGTTTAATTGTGATTTCTTCTGAACCAAATCTTTAAACGAGTAGCGCAAACCGCCATTCATGGTAAAGAATGGTGTATTGGGAACATCTATTTCTATTCCCTGATTTACAATTTTTAAATCGAAACGAGACACATTAAAGTTGAGTCCAAAATTGTTATTGTATGAGTAGTTCAATTGGGCATCTATTCCTTTAGATGTACCACTACCTTGATTTACATATACTATTAATTCATCATCAACATTCAGAGATGTTTCAATAGGTAAACCTATTCTATCTTTAATATTTCTAGTGAAAAGGTTGGTTGAAATGGTAAAATCATGCTTTTTGATGTTGAAACTCCCAAACCTGAACCCTAAATTATAGTTGTTACTGCTTTCCGGATTAATACTTGAATTTGCTACTACGTTATCCCCATCATTACCAAAGACCTCTGTTTCGTTTGGTAATCGTATGGCTTTTTCTGCAGAGGTTAAAAGTGTTATGTTAGGAATAATTGCATAAGATGCGGCAAAGCCATATCCGTTATAGTTTTTATTACTACTAACAACTTCATCGACTATCACGTCGTTACCATTGGTGTCAGACTCTATTGCGGGGTCAACACTTACTGTTTTTTGCTGGTAATGTTTTCCAAATAAACTTGCTTTTAGCTTATCTTCAAAAGCGGTTAATTCATAGGTTACGGCGTATATATTTTTATGCAAATCTCTTGTTCCTTGAAATGTATTTTCCAATACAGATCTTAAAGCATCACTATCTTCCCTGTCAATTCCACTATAAACATGGTTAACTAATACTTTATGATAATCATTTATTTCATAAGAAACTCCGGTTCTAATGGATGCTACTTTTCTTTTTATTTTAGCTAGGGTAGGACCTCCTTCTTGTTGTGATCTCCAAGTATACTGATATTCATTTCCTCTGAAATCAATAGCTCTTTCCCCGTTCCAACTGTATGCCCAAGAAACGGTATCGTTAACAGCACGATTTCTTTTACCATATAAACCGTTTACATTAACATCTAAACCTTTGGTGAAAAGGTCTTTCTTTTGATAGTTTAAGCTTCCCAACAAGGCATCAGATTCTAAGAATCTATCCTTATAAGGGGTAATGGTCATAAAAGCTCCGTGTTGAACCTCTTTATAATCGTCAGAACCAGTAATGCCAATGAAAAATTGATCTGCCCATTTTACATCAGTATAACCAATCTGTGCCATTCCACCTGTAGACCTATAGGCGTCATTAAACCTTCTAGCTGTTACCGGTGTTTGTACTCCTCCTAAACCGGTAACCACAACACTTCTACCAGATACTTTATAGTCATTATCAGAATAGTTATGAAAAAGAGAAGCTTTTACAGTAATGCCAGATTCCTTAAACCGGTACAAGCCATTAATACTGGTTTGTAAAGTGTTGAATGATCCGTAAGAAACCGAGGCATTGAAATTAGTTTTAGCATCTTTATGAAGGACAATGTTTATAGCACCACCTAAAGCATCATCTGCCAAATGCCCTGGTACAACACCTTTGTATACTTCAATTTGTTTGATCATTGAAGGAGGAATGCTGTTTAGATTAAATGAATTACCATATGTAGAGATAGGAATTCCATCAATAAATATGCGTACCGAGTTTCCGGATAACCCATTTAAACTATAACTAACATCAGAACCTAAACCTCCATTCTGTCTAATTTTTACACCAGCTGTAGTGTTTAATAATTCGTTGGTTTGAATATTTCGGAGACTAGCTTCCTCTGTTTTAATGGCATTTACGGCAAAACCAACAGTTTCAAGTTCAGTTTGCTTAGACTTACCATTGACCATTACTTCATCTAGGTTTTCTATGTTTTCTACTAACGCATAGTTAATTTTAATTTCTATGGTGTTTTCGTTGATTTCAACGGTTTTTGAGTGTGTAGCGTAACCAACAAACGAAACCACTACTTTATGTTTTCCTTTAGGAACTTTGTTAATAGTAAAAACCCCATTATCATCTGTAAGTACCCCAAGCTTTAAGCTATCTATCACTACACTTGCAAATGGTAAGGGTTTTCCAGAATTATCATTTACTGCACCCGATATTGTGGTGAAAATCTCTTGTCCTTGAATAGATAAGCATAGTAAAATAAGTGTGGCAGTAAAGATGTTTTTCATTTGATATAAAAAAGCGGCTAATCTTTATTAAGATTTAGTCTAAATAAATTAGTTTTGCAAATCTAAAGCAGGATTGAAAAGCCAAGTACCGAGAAAGGAATTTAAACATACGCAAAAGGAAGTATTGATTTGCGATAGGTAAAGCATATGAATAAGGGGGTATTACGGAAAGAAATACGGGTAAATGAATTGTTTGAAAATGGTTTTATAGATAACTCCGTTCAATTCAATGAAGTAGAAGTAACAACAAAGGATAACAATTCTTTTATAAGAGGAGCAGACTTTTCTAATATCAAGTTAATCCATCAATTTGATTCTGATATTTGTGTAACCAGCGATGAGCATTTAATAAAACTTCATTTTTCTCTTGAAGGAACTTATTGTTATCAGCCACTAAGGCATATAAAATATTTGGTTCAGATTCCAGAAAATCACTGTAATATGTTTTATTACCCAACAACAGAGGGAAAGGATATTTTTTTCAAGGGAAATGCTAAATTATTCGAAATATATGTTAAGCCTATCTTACTAAAAAACCTTTTAGGTGTCGAATTTGAAAACTCTTTTAGGAAATTAAAAGAGGCTATTTCAAACTCTAATTCTTTTGTATTATGGGATAAAAGTAAGTTTATCCCCCCTCATATTCGTAGTAAAATAAATGAGATTATACAGTGCCCATATAAGGGAGAAATAAGAAAAACATATTTAGAAAGTAAATTGACGGTCTTGATGATAGATTTTCTTTTGGGGAGACAAACATCAAAGCTTTCAAAGAGCAATGTAAAATTGCTGAATTCTGATTATTTGGCACTGGTAAAAGTAGAGGCTTATATCAGAACCCATTTAAAGGAACCTCTTAAAATATTAGATTTAGCCGAAATTGCCGGATTTAATGCTACGAAACTAAAAAGAGATTTCAAGAAGGTATATGGCATGCCTGTTTTTAAATACATCACTGCTTTGAGAATGGAGCTTGCTAAAAGTTTAATTATCCAAGATGGGGCATCTATAGCTCAGGCTGCCTTCGAAGTTGGTTATGCAAATCCACAGCATTTTACTACAGCTTTCAAAAGAACAATGGGGTATTTACCAAGTGAATTAAAACCGGCTATTCAGTAAGTGCTATTTCTGATTTAGGAATACTACCTATGTATATTATTTTTTAAACAAAAAGGCTGTGGTTAGTTTTGATGCTATTTGATAAGTAATTTTAAAATGTGTTCTACACCGTTTTCATCATTACTTAACGTGGTATATTTAGCTACTTTTTTTACATTAGGATGCGCATTTTCCATAGCGAAACCAAAATCTGATAATGCCAACATTTCAAGGTCATTATTATAATCACCAAAAACCATTACTTCATCTGATTTAAGGTTATAGGTTGTCATAAGTTTATTTAGAGCATACCCTTTATGTGCATTCATATTTGATATGTCTAACCAATTCTCACCAGATACTTTCACCTTTAAACTGTCTTCAAATTTCTTTACAAAAGGATAGATATATTTCTCGGAGCTTTCAAAATGATAAATGGCAATTTTAATAACCTCGGAATCAAAATCAGATAAGCTTTCTAAAATTTCAAATTCAGTATAGTACTCAGCTAATTTTTCAACAAATTTATCAGACTTGTTGGTTAAGTAAGCTTTATGTTTTCCGCACAGAACTGGATGAATATTTGGAATTTCATTTAGAGTTTTTAGTATTTTCTTTACATGATGCGTTTCAAGAGGTGTAGCCAAAAGTTCAGTTTCCTGTTTCATTGCAAAACCTCCATTCTCTGCAATAACAATGATGTCGTCTTTAATTGGGTATAATTTGTCAATAATACTATTATATTGTCTACCACTTGCTGCAACAAACAGAATGCCTTTATATTTCAAGTCTTCAAATAATTCAAAGAAGTGGTTACTTACTTCATGATTGGAGTTTAATAAAGTTCCATCCATATCCGTTACTACCATTTTAATCTTCGATAAATCCATACAATTTTAATTTATCGGTAAAGATATTTCAATGATGTTTAGTAATGTGAAGAATACGTAAAGTTTTATCTTTATTTAATACTATTCAAAAAATGAAGTTATATCAAAACGAGATTAAGTTGCCATCATATAAAAGAGGGTACCATATTATTACAGAACAAGTTTTAAGCTGTTTACCTAAGATTAAAGAGATAAATATGGGGTTCTTACAAGTGTTTATTAAGCATACCTCTGCTAGTTTAACAATCAATGAGAATGCAGATCCTACTGTGAGGGAAGATTTCGAGTCTCATATTAATATCATGGTTCCAGAAAATGTACCTTACTATAAGCATGACTATGAAGGGTCTGATGACATGCCAGCTCATATTAAAGCATCTTTAATGGGAGCTTCAGTCCAAATACCGATTAGTAACGGTAGATTGAATATGGGTATTTGGCAGGGTATTTACCTTTGTGAACATAGAAATTTTGCTTCAGGTAGAAACTTGGTATTGACTGTATGGGGAATTTGAAATTTATACTTAAATTGAGTTGACAGAAGAATCTAAAACGTATGACGACAGAAGAATCTATTTTAAATAAAATACAAATACTAATTACCAATCATTTTGAGACACCGCAAAAAGCATTTGATTTTTTCGATGAGGACCATAATCAAAAGCTAACAAAATCTGAAATAGTTAAGCTTTTAAAAGAAGCAGAAATTAGTAGGTTTATAAGAGGAATAGTCTCTTCTAAGTTAATAGAAGGGTACGATAAAAATGGTGACGAACTTATTGATTGGGAAGAGTTTAAAATGGCAATAGCAAAAATAAAAAAATCCGATTCATAAGAATCGGATTTCTAACAAGTGAGATTGTTATTGATTTATTTTACCTGATCTACAACTGCCTTAAAGGCATCTGGATGATTCATCGCTAAATCTGCAAGAACTTTTCTGTTAAGTTCTATATTTTCAGCTTTTACTTTACCCATAAATTGTGAGTAGGACATTCCGTGTTGTCTGGCACCTGCATTAATACGGGTAATCCATAAAGAGCGGAAAGTTCTTTTCTTGTTTCTACGATCTCTATAAGCATATAACATTGCTTTTTCAACCGCG
>TARA_R110001583_G_scaffold38125_1_pt1 | contig 20195 bp, 15 predicted proteins | sample TARA_R110001583 | Tara Oceans TARA_R110001583 (sample SAMEA4398432) | marine metagenome | biome: Polar Biome; feature: [MES] marine water layer (ENVO:01000295) within the mesopelagic zone...; material: water (ENVO:00002006), including particulate matter (ENVO:01000060) such as...... | reverse complement strand
TATATACCCGTTCCACCTCAAGATGCAGTTTCAGAGTTAAGCTAGTTCAAAAAAATGCTAGCTAAGAATTAAGTCATTATTCTGATTTAGTCTTCATTCTAAGTTTACATTCAAAAAAAAAGCCGCAAATGCGGCTTTTTTATCTTGGGTTTATTCTTTAGTCTTGTTAAGCAATACTAGAAAGTATAAGTTGCTTTAATGTAAGCAAATCTTCCTTGGCTGTTGTGAAGGTTAGAATAACCAGTCCAGCTATCATAACTAAACGGCGGTTCTTCATTAAACAAGTTTGTTGCACCAAGGGTTAATGTGGTGTTTTCAAAACCAATAAAGTTTACTGCCGTATCAACCGTAATCATAGATTCTACGTCATCCAAAATAACTGTTTCGGTAACATCGCCAGCATCATTTTTAACTGTTTGTATTCTTACCGGCTTATCTTGTTTAAATTCGCCAACATAGTTAACCGCAACATTAGCGCTCCAGTCATCTTTTACCCATGAGGTATTAAATGTCCAGCGAATTTGAGGCTGTTCAAAGTCACCTTCTTGGGTATCAAGGCGTGTTCCTTTTGAACCATCATCATTCACTATTGGTCTTAAGTCTTCATAATTTAAAACATAGTTAAGGGCGTAGTTAAAGTTGAAATCACCAAGATTACTTTCCAGTTTATAGGTAATGTCAAAATCTATACCAGAGGTTTCAACATTACCAATATTTTCATATTGATCAAAAATATTGACAACTTCGCCGGGATCACCAACTGTGGTAGAAGGTAGACGTTCAACAACATTGGCATCGTTGCCTAAGGTGGTGAATTTGAACTGAGTATCTTTAGTAATGATGTTTTCAATGTCATAACTATAATAGTCAATTGAGAAGTCAAGAGCATCATTAATTTGATAAATTAAACCTATGTTGATACTTTCAGACTCTTCTGGTCCTAAATCTTCGTTACCTGATAATACGGCAGTATATTCTTGTAATTCACACGCTTTATTGACGTTACCGACAGCTGCACATCGTACGGTATCAATTAGCTCAGGTGATTCATCGGTATTACCTAAACCTATTTGATGTAATGATGGTGCACGAAATGCCGTACCCCACGAACCTCGAAGTGATATATCATCGTTAACGTTCCATAAGAAAGCTACTTTTGGATCTGTGGTTGAACCAAAATCGCTATAACTTTCGTTACGAACAGCTAGCTGTAGTTCTAAGTTGTCCATTACAGGTACAGCTAACTCGGCGTAGACTGATGTATTGTCACGGTTTCCGCTTGCCTGTGTCGCTTCTGTACCAAAAATATCGCCACGTATAAATTGATCATCTGGGTTATCACTGATACTTTCTTCGCGATATTCAGCACCTACTGCTAACATCAAATCACCAGCGTCCATTTCCATGATTGGACCTGATACGGTTAGATCAACAGATTTATTTGTCGACTTACCATAACGAGTAGTTTGAGTTTCTATATAATCTAGGGCTTCTTGAGTATTACTTGAGGGTTCAAACGGGTTCCATGATTCGTTATCTATTGATTCTTGAGCTCGGCGAGAGTTAGGAAAACCATCAACGCCGCGTTCAATCGAATCGCTTTTTATATAGCTATAGGCGGTTTCCCATTGCCAGTCACCTATTTCACCTTCTAGGCCAATAACGCCACGGTAATAATTTGAACTCACTTGTTTTTCGCGGTTACCAATATCAACCATTCTTCGACGCATGGTTAGATCTTCTCCATGAAACTCATGGCCTGGGAGGTCTGCAAAGGGATGATTAGCATTATCGCCATCCATAAATAGTTCGTTAAAACTTGGGCTAGCAGCGCCTCTAACAACCGTTTTTGAGTTTTGACCATTAAGATCGGCAAAACCACGTAAACTATCATTTATTTCATATTTTCCTGTATAGAGAAAGCTAAAACGTTCACTTGAAGGGACGGCACTACCAAAAGGAGCATAATCATAACGACATAAGGTACCAACAATATCTTCTGCGGGACAAACATCATTGCCAAAAGTATCTGGAGTACGATTGCTTGGATCAGACTTTAATGCGATAGTTCCCGGAATGCCTGAAGAGCTACGACCATCGTTAGCAAATCTAAGTCCGGTACGTGCTTTTTGATTAGCTGTAGCAGTATAATCACGATCACTGTTCATGATTTCTTCACGGTCAAAGTAATCTAAAACAAAAGTATGGCTCGCTTTATCAGAGGTGCTACCCCAAGCCAAACTTATATTTGTTTCTTTACCACCACCATCAGCGGTATCACCGACCTTGGCGGAAAGCTCTACGCCCTCATAGTCATCTTTAAGGATAATATTAATAACACCGGCAATTGCATCAGAGCCATAAGTTGCAGATGCGCCATCTTTTAATATATCGACTCTTTTGATTGCTGCAAGTGGTATGTTGTTGATATCAACAAACGCAGTATCAATTGAATTAGCAAAAGGTGATACAGCTATGCGTCGACCGTTTATTAATATTAAGGTTGAGTCAGCGCCTAAGCCACGTAACGAAACACTTGAACCGCCGTTACCTGTTCCGTCACTACCATTACCCTGGGTAGAAAAAGTTCCTTGACCTGCAGCGGGCATTTTAGTGAATAAACCGATTAAGTCGGTAACGCCTGTTTTAGCTATGTCTTTTGCGCTTAGTGAAGTAATTGGTGATGGCCCAGCCATATCAACTCTTTTAATATGGGAACCTGTCACTTCTATTCGTTCAACTTCATTATCTTCTGCGGCTAACACACTAGAGCTTTGAGAGGCTAAAAGTGCAGCTGAAATACAAAGAGCAAGCGCATGTTTCTTTCTTATAATTGTCATTCTATATTCCTTTAGTATTTAAGTATTAGATATTTATTGTTTTTATATTGTTCATTAATTACTTTTAAATAATATTAATTATTAATTGAAAGTAATTTCAACATATTAGTTGTAGCAAAGAAATTTATACATAGATAGAAAATGGATAAAATTAAAAGTAAGCATTTGTATATTTATCTATACAAAATAACTATTTCATTTAAAATTTTTAAACATCGGTTTAGGATAATAACTATATTCTGGACTAGGCTTAAGCCTATTAAATATTGAGTTTTAGTGAGTAAGTGTTTACTTGAAAGAATAATTAAAACAGTGAGTTTTTCAGAATCGAACTGTTTTTTTACAGTATAAAATAACAAAAAAGCCTGTAATAATAAATATTACAGGCTTTTAAAATTAAAAATTATTGATGGGGTGGATCAAACTAATGACTTGTACCTCGTTCATAATTGATTTTGTTGTAAACATTATATTTACCTGAAGGCTTTTTCATCGGTAAGCGTTTAATTTCTTCTAGCGTATTCGCATCATAAACAATTACAGCACCATCGTTATCCCAAATGCTAAGTAATACATATTTACCATCTTTGGTGAACTCAACATGAGCCGCTGTTTTGCCAGGTGCTGGCGATAAGGTTTTCACTATTTCTAGCGTGCTTTTATCAATAATGTGTACTTTGTCTTTATTAGGACCAAAGAATACATCAGCCCAAGCGTAAGGTGATTTACTGTGGCTACGCATGAAAAACCCGGGTCCTTCAGTTTTTATTTCCTTAATAACTTGCCAGTTTTCCATTTCGATTACCGTTATTTTTCCTTCTTTAATATTCGGTGAAGCAAAGACTTCTTTTCCTTGATAGTCCCACGTTATACCTGAGCCTAAGTGGGGCATACCGGTGAGTTCAATGGTGGCCACTTTTTTCTTGGTATCAAGGTTGATTACTTGACCATTTTGGCTATTACGTGCGGTGCCTATTAGGTTGATGTAATCAGGATCGAAGAAAAAGTCATCTAAATAGTCTTCCGTTTGAATACGGCGAATTGGAAAGGGGTCTTCACTTTTCCAATTTTCTACTTTGCCTTCACCTCCATCCTTGCGGTAATCGTGTGCCCAGCCTTTATAAACTTCAACACCACCTTTATCGCTATAAGGAATTTCCCAAACTTCTTTAACATCTTTCAGGGCTACAATGAAACTATGGCGCGGCGGTGCATTGTAAACAGCACTGACACGAGAGCTAACGCCTTTGCTGTCTTTGGTTTCAACCATTTTAAGGACTGATAAATCTTCTGTATCTAAGATGACAATATTATGGGGTAAGTAGTTACCAACGATGGCATATTTACCATCACTGGATACGGCCAAATTACGTGTGTTGATACCTGCTCTCACCTCAGAGACGATTTTCATATTGTAAATATCGTATTTACTTATCCAACCATCGCGCGAAGCAAAATAAACAAATCTTCCATCGGGTGAATACTTTGGGCCACCGTGTAAGGCAAAACGCGTTTTAAAGCGCGTAATAGGCTCAAACGTGTCGCCGTTAAGTAGGGTGGCACTATGATCAGCTAACTCAACGACGATAAATAGATTCATTAAATCAGCATCAAATTGTGGTTCATTCGGTAGTTTACTTTGATCAAAATGTTGAATGTTAGTGGCGTTAATATCCGCTAAATTCCACTGGGGTAATTCTTTTGCGGGGGTGTAAATGTAATCAATTAGGCTAGCTATTTCAGCTTGGTTTAAGGTTTTGTCAAAAGCCGGCATTTGCGTTGCAGCTCGGCCATTTTTAATGACCTGAATGGCTTTGTTTTTTCTCAAGCGAGATAAGTTTTCAGGAAACAGTGCTGGCCCCATTGCACCTAATCTGCCAACGCCATGACATGTTTGGCAATGTTGTTGATAAAGTTTATCAGCATCAAGATCTTTATCAGATGCTGTTGCTGAAAAAGCACTAACAGAGAGTAACAAATAAAGTGCTTTTTTAACTAAAGAACTATTTTTCATGATCACCCTTACTACGCTGTTTTTGTTTGTTTTTCAATAGCGTTAGTCTCTTGGTCAGTACCTTGAGACGTGTAGTTTTTAGCATCTAAAAAGCCCGGAGTAGTCAATTGCTCAGTAGTCAATTGATTAACCACATCACCAATAATAATTAGGGTTGGCGGAGTGATGTTATGTTTTTTAACTAGCTCAGCCAAGTTACCAATAGTACCGCGATAGGTTTTTTGTTCAGGTTGTGTACCTTTGCGAATTAGTGCCGCGGGTGTATTAATATCTCTGCCATGTTCTACTAATTTTTCTGTAATTTTAGATAGGGTATTAATGCCCATGTAAAACACAACCGTTTGGGTTGGGCAACATAAACTCTGCCATGGCAAGTTAAGCAGACCGTTGTTTTGAATATGCCCCGTAATGAATGTACAACCTTGAGCAACACCGCGATGTGTTAACGGAATACCTGCATAAGTAGTACAACCTGAAGCGGCGGTAATACCGGGACAAATATGGCAGCTAACACCATGTTGCAGCATGTATTCTGCTTCTTCACCACCACGGCCAAATATAAACGGGTCGCCACCTTTAAGGCGCAACACTTTTTTACCTAAACGGGCTTCTTCTACTAAAATTTCATTGATTCTATCTTGCGGTACGCAATGTTTGGCTTGCTCTTTGCCGACATAAAAACGTTCACAGTTTTCAGGTAATAGCGCTAAAATTTCATCACTGACTAATCGGTCGTAAATCGCGATTTCAGCTTGTTCAATAAAGCGCATAGCACGAATAGTCAATAACTCAGCATCACCAGGGCCAGAGCCTACTAAGGCGACTTCACCACTATTTAATACTGATTTTCCTCTAGCTGATATTCTATTGTTATCTACTGAAATCAGGCTGTTGGGTTGGTTTACTTGGTTTGGTGATGAAGTATTCATGCTTTTGCCTTATTGCACTTGAGTCATTTTTAAGGACTGGCTCAGTTGCTTAATTAGTTTCTTTAGTTTTATGTTGTTAAGAATTAGTTCGTTACGTGTCGTCGTTATACTGCAACAAATTGAATCGGGTTTTCTTTGTTGGTTAACTCATCAGCAAATTTTGATGGCGACGGGATAAAACCAATTTCATCGTCATCTAAATAACAGCCAGGATCTTCTGCCCAAGCATCGCCAGTTTGTGCAAAAGCACGTGTTCGTGTATTGCCACCACAAATAGCTAAATGATCGCAGCTTGCGCAACGTCCTTTTACTGGGCGTGGTGTTTGTCTAAAACCTAACATTAATGGGTCTTGGGTGTTTTTCCAAACGTCAGAGAATTTTTCTGTTGTTACGTTACCAATAGCATGATTCCACCAGTAAGTATCCGGATGGATTGTGCCGGTATTATCAATGTTTGCTACGTTAATACCACTGGAATTTCCGCCCCAATTGATTAAGCGTTGTTTCAAGTTGGCAATGGCTTCTGGATACTCTTCAGCAAACTTTTTGGTTGCCCATTGTAATAAAAATGGACCGTCAGCATCATTGTTACCCGTTACAAAATCGGTTTCTATACCTTGATTGATATGCGACCAAGCGCGTGTATAAAGCAGCTCCATAGCGTCTTTAGTCATTTTGAACATCGCATCATTTTCAGCGGTGCGTTTTCCACGGCCTGAGTAATTAAGATGAGATAAATAAAATTTATCAACACTGTTTTCTTCCATTAAGTTCAACATAGCGGGCAAATCTTTGAAGTTCTCACGTGTTAAACATAAACGCATGCCCACTTTAATACCTGCTTCTTTACACAACTTAATAGCGTGCATTGAGGTTTTAAAGCTGCCTTTTTGACGACGGAACTCATCGTGAAACTCTTCTAAACCGTCAATACTTATACCAACATATTGGTACTCTGCAGCTTTAATTGCTTCAATGTTATCTTCGTTAATTAAGGTGCCGTTGGTAGATAACGCTAGGTAGAAACCTTTTTGCTTAGCATATTCTGTAATTTCATAAATATCGGGGCGAAGTAAGGGCTCACCACCTGACAAAATTAGTACGGGCACATGAGCCACTTTTAAGTCATCAATGGTGGTTTTTACTTGTTCGGTTGATAGCTCATCTTTAAAATCGATATCTAAAGAGGTGGAATAACAATGCTTACATTGCAAGTTGCATCGGCGAATAAGATTCCATATTACGACAGGACCCGGCATTTTACGTGATGCTTTAACAGGCTTAAGTTCAAGCATGTCGTCATGAAGTGTTTTTAATAATTGTGAAATTCTAAACATAATATGTGCATACCTTGCTTTAGTCAGTTGTTATCGGAGCGATTAATATAACGTAGCTATTATTTCTTTAATCGCAAGCCTGTTTTTTTCAGTATTGCTGTGCTGGTTAACATATCATTACTTTGCATGGGGGGTTGTTGACCTGAATCATTGTTGCGCTTAACCAAGACTTCTTTTAACAATTCTTTGATCTGACCCCTATACTTGGCAATTGATTCTTCTGTCTTTCCATGCACCATGGCGAATAAATTGTAATTCCACTCAGGTAAAAAGCGTGGTCTTAAATAACAATGGCTAACAAAAGGCAGCCGACCAACGGCATCGCCGAATTCTTCAGCTTGTTCATCGTTAATATCCCATACAGTCATGCCGTTATATTGGTAGCCTAATTTATAGTGGTTAGGTACTGCAGCAATACGTCTGATAATACCGCGTTCCTGCATGCTTTTGGTTAGGGTGAGGACTTGCTCAACACTAAGGTTCATTTGCTCGGCAATGGCGTGATAAGGCTTCTCAATAATAGGTAAGCCATTTTGGGTTAATAAAATATATTGCCTTTCTTGCTCGCTAAGTTTTTCTTTAGTTATTTTTTCTTGAGTGACAGTAGACATAATGTAAACTCTTTTGTGTGGCGTTTTACTCAGTGATTTACAAGCTATTTGCGTAAATTATGCAACGCTTGTTTTTTAAACAAGTAACGTGTTAATCAGGTAATGTGTTAAGTCGGCAGCTTTTTAAATACGCAACTATACCGGTAAGTATAAATTCACATAAAACTCTTTTAATTTTGGTACGTTTAGAACTTTTAAACCGGTTTTGCTTTCAATTGCTTGTGCTACTTGCTCAATTTCTTCAGCCGATTCAGTGGCGATAACAAACCACATATTAAAATCATGATCTCGGCGGTAGTTATGGGCAATTTGATCAAAGCTATTGACTTGCTCGGTGACAAAATCAAAATCTTCTTCGGGTACGGCTAAGGCCGCTAGGGTAAAAGCGCCACCTAAACTTGCGGCATCAAACATGGGACCAAAGCGGGTAAGTACTTTTTCGCTGCGTAATTTATTTAAGCATTCAATGACTTCTTGCTCAGTGCTTGATACTTCATCAGCAATTTGTGCAAAAGGGCGTTCACAAACCGGTAAGCCATGTTGTAATAGGTTGATTAATTTTTTCTCTAGCGTAGATAGCTCAACAGTTTGGCATTTTCTACTTTTACTTATGCCGCTACTTTTATTTTTATTTTCATTTTTAGGTGGACTGCTGCTATTATCCATGGGCTTGTCCTTGTAAGTCATTATTATTTTGTGTCTTGTCGGTTTCTATCTTTCCACTATTTTTCTTACCGTAGCGAGCGCCGTGTTGTTTGTAAGCTTTGAAGCTAAACAATATGTCTTTCTCTATCGACTCAAGGTCAAGTTGCTCTGTTATTTGACTAATTTGTTGTAAAACCAGTGCCCTATCCGTGCCATGAATCATGCAAAATAAGTTATACGGCCAATCAGGTAGACGGCGAGGACGCTGATAACACAATGAAACGGAAGCACATTTTGCTAATTTTTGAGCTACGCTATCCATGTCGTCATTAGGAATATTCCAAACAACCATCGCATTGGCGTTATACCCTAATTTTCTATGCTTAATCACCAAACCAAATCGGCGGATTAATCCTTCTTCTTGCCATGAAGAAATTTGTATTAGCACTTGTTGCTCTGTCAACGCGAGTTGCTCGGCCATTACTTGGTAAGGATTTAGGTGTGGTGGTAGACCTTTTTCAATAGTACTACGTAAGGCTATTTTTTCAATTTCAGTTAAGCTAATTATGTTATTATTATTAAGAATAGCGGCCTTACTTTCTTGATTTGAAGTAAGGCTTTCAACTCCGGTAACATTAATGCTGAACGCCAAATCAATATGGTATGAGGCTTCCATTGGTAGCACCAAAACAGGAAGGCCGGTGAGTAATTCAATACTTTCTAACGTACTATTGAGTGCCACCATATCGCTGGCTGTTACTACAAACCAAAGATTAAAATCATGTTCACGACCATAATTATGATTTACCTGGTCAAATTGGTTAACAATACCCGCAATTTTATCTAGGTCTTTTTCGGGTACAGCTAGTGCAGCTAATGTACTTGCGCCGGCTTTTTTATGATCAAATACTGGCCCAACACGTGATAGTACTTCTTTACTGTTAAGATCATCAACGGCTTGAAATACTTCTAGCTCAGTAGTGACGATATTCACTTGGGCTAATTGCTCAGCAATCGTCTTATAGGGTTGCCTGGTAAGAGGAAATCCTTTTTGGCTATTATTAATAATATCTTGCTGTAATTGACTAATTATCGCTGTTTTCATAGTCATAATTATAAGCCTATTTGGTGTGCACGATTAGTGAAAAAAATACCGCTCGGGCTTGATGATTTAAGTGTTTTTTGTAGCGTTTGTGTTTTAGTGTCGTATATTTGAATTTCATTACTGTCACGTACTGACATCCATACGTGTTCGCCACGGGGAGTGAACTCCATATGTAAAACAGCAGGGCCAGGCGTTAGCGTTTTTACTAACTCAAAGGTTTCGGTATTAAATATCTGAATGGTATTGTTGTCAGGGTGAGCAAAGTTAACCCATATTTGACGGTTATCAGGCTGTGCCATAACAAATATGGGTTGGCTATGAGCCGGAATTTCTGTTACTTGCTCCCATGTTTTCGTGTTGACTACTAATACGCTATGTTGACCCACTGCCGGCATAAAAGCGTAATCACCAGCGATTGCCCAGCCTTCTAAATGCGGCATTTTATACACGGGTAATTTTTCTTGGCCTTTACCGTAATTAGGTAAAATGCGTTTAACTCCTTTTTCACTATGCCATAAGTCAATGAGCGCCATGCCGTCTTCGCCAAATAAACCTGCTATATAGTAGCGACCATCAGGGCTAATTAACGCGTCATAAGGAAATAGACCTATATCAGTGAATTTGGTTATCTTAGGTATCATCTTAGCTATAGCTTTAGTCGATTTATTTTGCTCAATAGCTGAAAAATCAGCAATCCAAATTTCATGGCTATCAAATAAACTAAAAACAAACTTATTATTTGGCGCATCGACTAAGCCTACAACTTTAGAGCGAACAGGGCTGCCATCTTTATTTTTTGGCTTAGTGGTTAAAATTGAGCTGTCTATTGTGGCGACCAATTCAAGGGTTTCGCTGTTAAATACTTTTACACCGCCAGGGGTGTAATTTGATACGGCAACTAATTTACCGTCTTGGCTAATAGCGCCACCAATACTGTTGCCTGACTGCATTACGCGTTTGGCAATTTTATCTTTAAGAATGTCTATTTTAGTTAAACCGCCATCGCGTCCAAAAACATAGGCGTAGCGTTGGTCGCGTGAATAAACAATTGACGCGTGGGATAAGTCGCCTAAACCATCTATTTCAGCTAATACCTCTTTGTTGGTATGGTTAACAATTTGTACTTGGCCTGTGGCGCGTTCAATAACCACACCCATATCACCTGTTGCGCGCAACGGCGTTTGAGCTAATTTATTAGGTGTATGACTAACACAAGCGGCGATAACGCTAGATAGTATTGCAATGCTCGCTAGTTTTATTAATTTATTATTCATCAGTAATCCTTTCATGGTGCTTACATCAAATGACTCTTTCATTCTTTCATTTGGTATTACATTCTTTGTTGTTATATTTGGTATTTGGTTTAGGGTTTAGTTATTTTCCCTGCTTTTAATTGTTGAGAAATCCACAACACTTCTTGCTCAGTTAATAGGGGTTTCCATGGCGGCATAGCCGTTCCTGCACGGCCATATAAAATAGTGTTTTGTAAAAAAAATATCGATTTACCCTCAAGGTTTTCAGGTAATAAAGCAGGCCCTAAACCACCTTTCAATGTCATACCATGACATGAACCACAATCTTGTTTTACCATGTGGGTTAGCTCTGCTTGTCGTGTGTTTGATAATGATTTGTCACTGGCATAGCTTGCATTTGTCAGCATAAAAAATACAGCCACTGCTGCTGTCATATGACCAGTACACTTGATTTTTGATGAACTCATATTTACGTTCCAAACACTATTTTTTCCTTAATATATAGTCTACAGAGAATAAAAATACTGTATTTGCCCAAGATCATCTTTTGGGTCATAAAGCTAAAGTAAAGAGCACTGTTTATTGATTTAAATCAGAAAATAGGTAAATGATGAATGTTGATAATTTTATTTGGAAGTACCAAATTAACTTTATAAAGAGGAGAATATGATGTGGACAGGTTTTTGTATTGAGAATATTGTCGTTTTTCTTTAGCTGTATAAATAGCTGTAATTAGTGACGAAAAAATCTAAGTAACAAGGATGGGGTATGGTTTTTGTTTTTTACTGTGGTATTTGTTATTCGCAAGATCCTTTCGACAAGGTTGTCGAAAGGAGGGAGTAGATAATTTTAATTTATACCGCGTTCATTAAGGTATTGGCTATAGCCTTTATCTGTACCATTTATATGGCTAATTAACCAAACGGTTAAATATTCGCTAATATCTTTTAAAGCATCGTGACCTTTTTCATTATATAAATCGACAAAGGTATTTACTTGTTCAATCATTTCTTGATGCTTGGTTTGATGAGCAACAAAGTCAGGATAATCATTTTCACACATCATTTTCTCTTCACGTTTAAAATGATATTTAGTGTAATCGACTAACGCCTTCAGCGCTTCTTTTTCAAACTCTTCACTCATGTCGTGATCATAGGCAACAGTAAATTGATTTAATAACTTGATGAGTTTTTTGTGATCTCTATCTATATGGGTAATACCGACACTGTACTCATCTTTCCACTGGATCTGGTTAGATTCTGCTGATTTTTTATAAAAAATAGGGATAAGCAATAAAGCGCCAATTAATACCCAAGAAATAGGGTTGCTGAAACTTGATAAAAAGCCAAGAAATATAATGACAATAATAAGACCTATTATCATGGCGTAAATAAAAGATTTAGTACGTGTGGTCATCTTACTTCCTTCGGTTTATTTTTAATAAACCCTTATTTTTAATAGGGTTAAATTCTTTTGTAGTAAAGCATAGTGTTGACTATCGATTTATTGACCTTGATCAACTTGTTTTACTATTCTTTGCTATTTTTTTAAAAAATTGATCTGAATCACATCAAAGTAACTCAAATAAGAAGATAGTTACATTTAGAAACATTTAGTGCCTATATTTTTAAAATACAGGTAATAGCAAAAAAAGACGAAAATAAAATAATATCTGGAGAATAACCGATGAGAAACATTAAATACAGTCTTTCAGCACTAGGATTAGCTATTGGTATGGCGGTTGGTGGTATCAGCATGTCAGTATCAGCAGCAGAGCCTACGCTATCTGAAGCTGATTTTGAACAAGCAAAATTACAATACTTCCAACGTTGTGCAGGTTGTCATGGTACATTGCGTAAAGGCGCAACAGGTAAAAACCTTGAGCCTAAAAGTACGTTGAAAAAAGGTCAAAAACGTTTAGAAAAAATCATCTCGCTTGGTACTGAAGGCGGTATGAACAACTTTGATGATTTGTTCACTAAAAAAGAAATAGCTAACTTAGCTACTTTCATCCAAATGGAACCACCTGTCCCACCTGAAATGTCTTTAGAACAAATGCGCTCTTACACCAAAGAATATGTAGCACCTAAAGATTACCCAGCTAAGCCAATGCACGGTTTAAACTGGAAAAACTTCTTTGTTGTTATCGAACGTGACGCAGGTACTGCTGCAATTATCGATGGCGATACTAAGAAAATTATTACTCATATCGATACAGGTTACGCAGTGCATGTAATTAAAGGTACTGAGCATCATAAAACTGAACACGTAAAAGATGTTGGGCGTTTTTGGTATACCATCGGTCGTGACGGTAAAGTTAACAAAATCGATTTATGGCAAACACCGGACAAAATGTTAGTTGCTGAAACTAAAATGGCTTATGACGCACGTGATATCGCTGTTTCTGGTGACGGTAAATACGTAATCGCTGGTGGTTATTGGCCTGCGCATTTCGTTATTATGGATGCTGAAACATTAAACCCACTTAAAGTTGTTTCTACTCGTGGTTACAATACTAAAGGTGAATTCATCAATGAAGCCCGTGTAGCTGCTATTTACACTTCGCCTCTAACGTCTTCATTTATTGTTGCAGTTAAAGAAACTGGTCAAATGTTACAAGTTGATTATACCGACTTAGATAACCTAACGATTACCAGTATGGCTTCAGCAGAATTTTTACATGACGGCTTCTTCGACCCTTCAGGTCGTTACTTCCAAATTGCAGCTAATGCGTCAAATAAAATGGTTGTTATTGATACTATCGAACGTAAGTTAGAAGCAATGATCGATGTTGATACGCTACCACATCCTGGCCCAGGCGCTAACTGGATTGATGAAGAATGTGGACCTGTTGCCGGTACAACTCACTTAGGCATTGGCCTTGTTTCTGTTTGGGGTAATGATCCTATGGGTCATCCTGATAACGCATGGAAGTTATGTTACGAAGTTGAAACAGACGGTGCGGGTGTATTTATCCGTACACACGAAACTTCGCCATATGTTTGGGCTGATCAATTGAAACACCCAGAGCCAGAAATTCAACAATCAGTGCAAGTTTTTGATAAGAAAACTCATGAAATCGTTAAAACTATTCGTGTAACTACTGAACCAGGTAAAGCTGCGCTTCACATGGAATTTAACGACGACGGCACAGAAGTTTGGGTTTCAGTTTGGAACCGTAAAGATGCGAAAAACCCAACGGGTGAAATCGTAGTTTATGATGCCAAAACGCTTAAAGAGAAAACACGCATTAAAGGTTTAACTACGCCAACAGGTAAGTTTAACGTGTTTAACCGTTCAAACCATAAAACTTAATTTAGCGTTCACCTTGTTGCTGTATAGCTCAATTTAGGTGTTAAAAGTACTTATTGATTAACGTCAATCCTATACTTTTTCCGTTAAATTATACAGCATTAAGCTAAATCGTTATTTAAGTGATTAACCAAAGGACATGGCTGATGTCATGTCCTTTTTTTGTTTTAAGGATATATAGGCAAACCACTTTTTTAGAATCTGTTTATTTAAAGTTGTTTGGGTATATATACCGACATTCTGTTATTAAAATTAACAGATAATTTGATCTAATTATTACGAGTCATTCGTTCGTAGGAATCAGCATGACAAAAAACACATTTACAAAACCAAGTTTCTGGTCACGTCGACTAATACTAGGTACTACCGTCTCTGGCGCGGTAATCTTCTTCATCATTGGTATTATTTTTTGGGGCGGCTTTAACACGGCAATGGAAGCAACAAACACAACTGAGTTCTGTATTGGTTGTCATGAAATGGAAGACAACGTTTATCAAGAATATAAGCCAACAATTCACTTTGCCAACCGTACTGGCGTGAGAGCAGGTTGTCCTGACTGTCATGTACCTAAACCTTGGATACACAAAGTTGTTCGTAAAATACAAGCGTCGAAAGAAGTTTTCTCTTGGTTAACAGGTAAGCTTGATACCAAAGAAAAATTTAATGAGCACCGATTTGAATTAGCTCAAAGTGTTTGGCATGCGATGAAATCAACTGACTCAAGAGAATGTCGTAATTGTCATAACTTTGAATCGATGAATCCTGAGTTTCAAAAACCACGTGCACGTAAGCAACATTTAAATGCGTTTGAAACGGGGCAAACCTGTATCGATTGTCATAAAGGTATCGCGCATAATAGCGTACGCGACAAGCTTTCTGATGAAGCGTTAGAAAAGCTAGAAGCGCCGAATCCGGATTATATTCGTGAAGTGCCACAAGCTTATCGTGATGGTTTAGCACGTATTGAAGCGAAAGAAGCTGCAGCGGCTTTAAAAGCTAAAGAAGAAAAAATGGCTGAAAAAGAACAAACTCAGCAAAAAATATCTGCTGCTGTTGAAAAAGCACTTGCTAATGCTGCTTCTAGTAAAACTATCAATGCTTCTACAAGCGCTGCACCTGTTGCAAGTAAAATGAATGTCGACTGGGCTAAAGCAAGCTCAAAAGATATTGGTGTTTTCTATCCAGGTACAGCCTCTATTGAGTGGGTATTAGGCCGAAGACATGGCGGTAAACGTGCTTTTACTAAAGGCGACCGTTGTATTGAATGCCACGGTAAAGAGATTGCTGATATAGGTAAAAATATCGTGACAGGTGAAAGTGAGAAGGATCTTGAACCTAATGTTATCCCTGGAAAACGTGGTCATATTGATGTCACTATTGATTCAACGCATGATGCTGAAAATCTCTATTTGAGATTCAGTTGGGCTGATGGTGAGCACGCTGCTGTTCCATTTGTTGAGGGTGGCAAAATGGACCCAGAAAATCCAATGAAATTGGCCTTTATGTTAGCAACTGACGATGTTGAATACGCAGATAGAGCAGGTTGTTGGGGTACGTGTCATGCAGATGCTAACTCTATGCCGTTTGCACCTGATATCGATACGTTAAAAGGCAGTGATTTAGCTAAACGTCTTAAGTTTAATACCGGTTCAACTACGGGTGTTACTAAGTATCTGAAAGAGTCACGTACTAAGTTAGAGCTTAAAGGTCGTGGTGGTAAATCGCTAGGGGGCTGGGATAAACTGAAAGATCAAAGCGAAATTGATGCAGCAGAAGCGGCTAATCAATTTATGGATGTTGTTCGCTATAAATCAGGTACCAAAGAAGTGGAAGATGGTCAAATATTAGCAGAACGCGATATGCATAAAGGCGTAGGCGCAACTGTTGAAGCTTCACTAAAAAATGGTACTTGGTCGGTAGTTGTCAAGCGTAAGCTTAAATCTGATAATGCGGGTGATGTGAGTATTGAAGCAGGCAAAGTATATAACTTTGGTTTCGCTATCCATGACGATTACTCAAGTGCTCGTTATCACCATGTTTCATTTGGTTACAAGCTAGCGCTTGATAATGATGAAGCCGAAGTGAATGTGACAGCTCAATAATACCAAGTCTAACCAAGTCTAATAAGTTAGTGCCTATTCATAGGTAGCTAACTTATTAGCATTGTTATCTATACCAATCATAACGTTAATGCACAGTAGCCATACTCGTGCATTTTTTTTACCTTGATTTTGCTTAGTTTGGTTTTGTATTGGGATGAGCATTCATCCTAAAACAGGAGGTTGTAGCTAGTCAGTTGATGCTAAGCTAACTCGTTATAAGGTATTTAAAGACTACCGTCGGAATGAAACTCTTCAACAACGTAGCGTCTTTGATTTACTGCCAATTCAGATTCAGGAGCTAAGCTACCTAATTTGTATAAAGCCGGTCCTGTTGGCTCAGCCAATAGGTAATTAACCCGCTGGTATTTAATACTTATCTCATCGCCCTGAGCAGGAATAGCGATACCAATAAATGCGTGCTGATCAATATAGATCATCGCCATATCTATTCTTGGCATTAATGCACGTAAAATTGTTGCTGTTAACGTCATTTTACTATCGCAATCACCTTGATTTTCCCACAGTAATTTTGCGGGGGGATTAAAGCCAGATCCTGAAGAGGTAAAGCGAGACTCTAATGTTGAATAGGGAATGCTTTGTACAAAGCTAAGGACAAAATTAGTGACTTGACGAATATTTTTAATGGGTACTTTGTCTAAGATTATCGGTTTGAGGATCTTAAAGTCAGGAACAGATATTTGTGCAATGTTAACATGATCTACTTTTATGCCTGTTTGTTGATCATGGGTAGTAAAGCGCTGGTAGAAATTTTTTTTGAAGTATTCTTTAGTAATCTCTTGTTCTATAATGTTTATTTTTTTATACGCGGCAGCAACGTTATCCTCATCTAACCCTTTTACTTGAATAACTGTTCTACCTTGGTGCTGTTTAAAAACTGCATTAGCACCTGTTAACGGCTGTTTCATGAGTTGTTTTTTTATTGTGCGTAAAATAGTTTTTTGGGCAAATTCGTTTTTATAAGGCCTAAGCATTCTAAATCGTTCAAATAAAGCGGGCTTAGTTAAGTTAAAGCGGATTGATTGATGAACTTTATCATGATCAAGCCATTGGTAAGCAAAAGTGTAATTATTCTCTTGTACTTGTTTCGTGAAGCTTAATTGTTTAGCTTGTACTGTCGTTGTTAGAAATAAAGCCAAAGAGACTGAACTTATTAAGGTTTTCACCACAGTTTTGACCAAGGTATTTACACTTTGTTTTAGGGTTTTAGTAACACTAACGCAAATTTTGATAAAACATCAAGTGAAACCCAGGTTAATTTGAGCAAATACTTTACTTTTACTGTCATTAAGGTATATTCAAACAAGCGTTTTAATTGCTTGTTTTTCTTTTGGCTTATTTGCCAATAAAGCAAAGTAAGCTAATTACAATTTAACAAATGAATTAGGAGTTGTTGTGGCTGAGTATAAAGTTCCGTTAAAAGATATGAGTTTCTTGCTTTATGAAGTATTTAAAGCGGATGAAATGTGGCAAAAATTGCCTAAATTAGCTGAGCAAGTTGATAAAGACACGGCTGAAGCTATTTTACAAGAATGTGCCAAAATTGCTGAACAAGAAATTGACCCTATTGCTCGTCAAGGTGACGAAATTGGCGTGAGTTTTAAAGATGGCGTAGTTACCACAGCTCCTGGTTATAAAGAAGCGTTTAACACCTATGCTGAAGGTGGTTGGACTGCGCTTGGTGGTGATGTTGATTATGGCGGCATGGGTATGCCAAAAATGTTGACCGCTATGCACGAAGAAATGCTAAATAGTGCAGATATTTCTTTTGCACTATTTCCGGTACTTACTGCGGGTGCAGCGTTGTCATTAGCCAAACACGGCAGTGAAGAACTAAAACAACGTTATTTAACGCGTATGTATGCTGGTGATTGGACTGCATCTATGTGCTTAACTGAATCACATTCTGGCTCTGACTTGGGTATTATCCGTACAAAAGCTATTCCACAAGATGATGGTAGCTATAGTATTACCGGCAATAAAATATTTATTACCGGTGGCGAACATGACCTTACTGAAAATATTGTTCATTTAGTGTTAGCTAAATTACCTGATGCGCCAGCCGGCCCTCGTGGTATCTCTCTGTTTTTAGTTCCTAAAATTAATGTTAATGATGATGAAACTCTGGGTGAGCCAAACAATGTTAGTTGTGGTTCTATAGAGCATAAAATGGGCATTCATGCTTCATCAACTTGTGTCATGAATTTTGATGATTCGCAAGGTTTCTTAGTTGGTGAGCTAAATAAAGGTTTAGCTTGTATGTTCACCATGATGAATTTTGAACGCATTGGTGTGGGCATTCAAGGGTTAAGTGCGGCAGTACGCTCTTACCAAAATGCGCTAGAGTACGCGAAAGATAGAATACAAGGTAGAGCGCTTGATAGTAAAACCAATGGCGTTAAAAATCCTAATCAAGAAGCTGATTCTATCATGGTACATGGTGATGTTCGTCGTATGCTTTTAAATATGAAAGCATTAAATGAAGGATCGCGCGCGCTTTCTAGCTATATTTCTATGCAACTTGATTACGCTACCTACGGCGAAGGCGAAGAGCAAGTTAAAGGTGAAACTTTAGCGGCATTGATGACACCAATTGCTAAAGCATTCTTTACTGATTTAGGTTTTGAAAATACGGTTGCGGGTCAACAAGTTTTCGGTGGTCATGGTTATATTCGTGAATGGGGCCAAGAACAATTAGTGCGTGATGCCCGAATTACTCAAATTTATGAAGGCACCAATGGTATTCAAGCCATGGATTTATTGATGCGAAAAGTAGCTAGTTCAAAAGGCGCTATGTTAAAAGTATTTACTGATGAAGTGAATACGTTCATCGAAAGTAATAACGATGACCAAGCCATGAATGAATTTATTATGCCTTTAGCTGAAGCCTTAACTGATTTAACTGAATTAACCACTGATTTATTATCTAAATCAGAAAGTGATATAAATGAATTAGGCGCATCGGCAAATGACTATTTACATGTATTTGGTTATACGGCAATGGCATTCGTTTGGGCTAAAATGGCACAAGTGTCTTTGTCAAAGCAAGAAAGTGATGGTGAAAGTGGCACTGACTTCTATCAAAGCAAACTGCATACGGCTCGATATTTCTTTGCTCGATTATTACCGCGTAGACTGTCTTTAATTGCTTCAGCAAAATCGGGTAGTGAGTGTTTATTTGCTATTGATGATGAGTTGTTTTAGATAAATCACTGTTTTCTAGTGAATAGTATTTTAATTAATTCCCGCTGACTTTAGCGGGTTTTTTTTATTTGAAACAAAATTTTATATACCAGTGCATGCTTCGGCCTGAACCGATCACCTGTTTCCCCGCTGTGTCAGACTAGTTGTCGCCTGTTATTTAATTAAACAATGGAGACAACATGGTCCGACCGAAATACGCAACCAGCTTACTTGCCCAATTAATTCACAGATTAGGTAACTAATCTCAATCGTCTACCTTAATAATTACATTAGTTGCGTCACTAATAAATAAGAGCACTTTGTGGCATGCGTTAACTCGGACTTATCTAACAGCAAGTGATCCGACAATTCTTTAAGTGAACTATAATTATGAAACCACCTCGATTAAATTACTTATTGGAGACACCTCATGACTAATGAACCTCACTGGATAAACCCTGCTAATGACCGTAAGACACCATATACTGATAAAGAGCTTGAGTTGTTTGTTGATGGCTTTATTGAAGGATTTGAAGACGAGTGGGAAGATTTAAAATTCAAATTGGGCGAAAAAATGGCAAGACAAAAAATTAAGGACGGGTTTATAGCCAAAGACGAAAGAAATTTACTTAATATAGAGCCTGATGGTGAGGTTCATTAGTGGTCGAAATATGGTAAAAGTGATCATGTCTCGATAGTGTGCAATATAGATGTGGCACTAATTGAATTAGCCAAAATATTCCAACATGTTATAAGAACCGATGATATTGCGTGTCGTTTAGGTGGCGATGAATTTTTTATCATTTGTCCAGCTACTGAGCCGAAGGGCGGTTTATATCTCGCTGA
>TARA_R110001583_G_scaffold99969_1_pt1 | contig 20291 bp, 19 predicted proteins | sample TARA_R110001583 | Tara Oceans TARA_R110001583 (sample SAMEA4398432) | marine metagenome | biome: Polar Biome; feature: [MES] marine water layer (ENVO:01000295) within the mesopelagic zone...; material: water (ENVO:00002006), including particulate matter (ENVO:01000060) such as...... | reverse complement strand
AATTGATCGTTTATAAGTTTACAGATTGAATTGATATTGATTTCATTCTCCTGAACTTTTTCCTGTTCAGCCTCAATGGAGGCAATGCTTACTATGTCGTTAATAATAGAAAGCAGTTGATCGCTACTTTGTATAATTAAACTGGTGTAATATTGACGATCTTCTTCAAGTAAATCGGGCTTGTTAAGTAAACCTGAAAAGCCTACAATTGAATTCATGGGTGTTCGTATTTCGTGCGAAATATTATGAACGAATGCAGTTTTGAGATGGTCGCTTTCTTCGGCTTTCTCCTTGGCTATAATTAATTCTTGATTTGTTTGATTAAGTTCTTCGTTGATTTGCTGGTATTCTTTATTTTGTGATTCTATTTTATTTGTTTTTTCTTTAAGCAATACTTCTGCATTTTTACGCTTAGTAATGTCATGGATTATTGCATGTAATAAATCCTTATTATCGATTTTAATTTTGCTGCATAATACTTCAACCTCTCTTATAGAACCATTCTTCAGTTGATGTTTGGATTCAAATTGGAATTTATCCTCAAACAAGATACTCTCAATAATCTCTCTGATTTCTTGAGATGAATGCATATCGAGTTGCCCAATTCTCATCTTCATCAATTCTTCACAGCTCCATCCAGAATAATTGGCTGCAGATTTATTAGCATCAACAATATTGCCGTTATTGGGGTCTATAAGAAGTTTCACGGCTGCATGATCATCAAATATTTTGCGGAATTTCTCCTCGCTTTTAAGCAATGTTTTTTCAACTTCTTTTCTTTTTGCTTCTTCTCTTAAAAGATTTCTGACTTTAGTAAGCGAATAAAAATAAAATGAAAGAGCTATAAATAGCAAAGAAAAAACGAATATTAAACGGTTACGAAGCCGGGATAGGGCGACATAAATATCTTTTTCCTGATAGGAAATAAGAATAGTCCAATACGTATTGCCCAGCGGAATGCGATAAAAAGCGTAATACAAATCTAACACCTTAGTTTCGTCTTTATCATTGACCTCCTGATGGGTACTTTTTCCAGTTCCCGTATTATCATTTTTTATTTTCTCAAGCATCTCAATGGAAGAATCATCGAGTTTCGTAGTTTCAAGAATCGATTTCCCTGTGTGCCCGTTTATAGGACAATATATTTCGATACCACTTTCGCTAAGTAGCCATGCATGTCCGTTTTTTCTGTTCTTAATTTTTCCAAGATAAAGCTTTCCCAATCTGTCAATTGGGATTAGAACGGAAAGGCTACCTACAAAGCTTTTATTTTTAAACACAGGAACATGCAAGGCTATTGCTAAAAATCCTTGTGCCGACATAAACACATCACTTATAATAGGCTGTTGATTAACAAGAACTTGCTTAACATGATTCTGATAAGAGATATTATGCCCTATTACTGATTGATTATAAGGATAAGTATACAAAATTACACCTGTTGTATCTATTCTTGTAATGGCTGTAAAAATATTTTTATGGGTTTCATAATAGTTTGCCATTATGGCTTTACCTTCATCCGAAAAATCTTCAATCCCCTTAAACTTCGCCAAAAAAACAAGTCCCGATTGGTAATCATCGAAAAAATATGTAATACCCTGAGATGCGGTTTCGGCTAATATTAATTGTTCATTATTGAATTCATTAATTGTATTGCTTTTAATATCTTCATAAATCATATAGAAGGTTAAAAAGAATAGAATTAATGCAACTGGTATGAAAAAATACCGATTGAGGGATATTAATTTATTAGTTTTAAATTTTCGCGTATTCATTCTCGATCTATTTTTCATTTTCAAAACTGATTCAAGATACAGTAAAAAATCAAAAATATTATCAAATTACAGAGCCAACTTATTACTTGTCAATGGGCGGTTTTTCTGGTTTATTTCTAAGGTCCTTATTGATTTTCACTACCAGCGCTCGCTTGGTTAAATAATTCTGCATCACCCAGCATGTATTCTAAAATTGGACGACACTTATTTTTGCAAGCCGGATAAAAAACCTTGTGTTCTCTTTCTTTATTCTTGATAGAATTTCCCCACCAAAATTCTGCTAAAGCGACTGGTTTTAAACGGTTTTCAAAAGCATATTGCAGTAATTTAGGAGCAGCGCATTCACCGGCTGCTGCTGGAGGATTACCATGTGATGAACTCTCAAAAATTTGCAATACATTTTGCTCTAATCCCGAAGCGTTTAAAAATTGATAATTCTCGAAAAGTTGTTGCTGCAGGGCAAAGGATTTTTGTTTCCTTTTTTCTGTCAGTAAACTAATTTCAGACGGCTTATCGGTCTTTTTAATTTGACTGCCGATTTCAGTCAACTCTTTCATGCCTCTATTAATAAAATAATCATCCGTAGAATCGTCAAAGACCGAAGGTACGAATCTGTCGCATATAGTGTTTCCCTGCAATTTTCCTGACACTGTTCCTAAATAGCTGTAGGTATTATCTTCTTTTTGAACCACAAGAATTCCAAACATTTTTCCTTTTTGGATAAGAAAATCATGCTTCCACACTTGAGATTCTGAAGCAATGAATTCTTGAAATTCTTTTGCCGCTACCCTAGCAATCTCAGGAATAGATAATCCAAATGGATTATTGAGTTTTGCAGGAATATCAATCTCTGAGATATCCGTTTTAAAGTTGAAAATGTGTTGCTTGTCCATTTCGTATTTTAAGAAGGTCAAAACTAAGCAAAACATTAAGAAATAATTGGGTCAGATGAAAAAAACCGACTCGTAAAAGTCGGCTTTGTATTCAATCCTAGTGAAATCTTATAAGCACTATGGATAGTTATATTAAATGCTCATGATGGAAATATTTCTTCAAGTGCTTTGGTACGGAAATCGAATATTTCATTCAATTTATTTTTAATGACCAAGGCATTCGCAATACTTCCTAAGAAACCCAATGGCGGTTGATAACTCACAATATCTTTCATTAAAACACCATTTTCTACAGCTATAATAAAGTGCTGATGATGCCATATTTTGTAAGGGCCAAGTCTTTGTTCATCTACAAAATATGATTTATCTCTAATATGTGTTATTTCAGTAACCCAGGTTGTGGGAATACCCAATAAAGGACGAACCGTGTAGCAAACAATCATACCCTCATAAATTTTATCGGGCAAATTTGGCGTACGTATATCGAAACCCATATTGGGTGGCGTAATTTTTTTCAGGTTCTGTGGAGAACTTATAAAATCCCACACCTCGTCTATAGAGGCATTAACAAATTGTTCTTTTTGAAATTGATAAAATGCCATGAAATTTATTTTTAGGATGAAAGTTCCTCGCTACGCAACAAACGTTTTATATTCGTTCGGTGCTGGAGAATAATAAGTATCGTACAAACCAATAAGTGATAGAATGTTGAGCTAAGTCCGTGAATAAGTAATTCACTTAATGGTAAGCTTATTCCCAGAATAATAGAGCCTAACGAAACATACTTAAGTCGCCACTTTACAATGAAATAGATAGCGACCGAAATGAATACAGAAAATGGTGCAATCAATAGCGAGCTGCCAAGTGTTGTATTCACCCCCTTTCCGCCTTTAAATTTTAGAAAAATGCTAAAATCGTGACCTATAATCGTAGCTAGAGCAACAGCATAAACATAAAATTCAGATCCTAGCCTTCTGTCATCCATAAAATATAGATATACAGCCACAGGTAAGAGTCCTTTAAGCATATCCAAAAGCTGAGTGATGATAGCGATTAGTTTTCCTGCTACTCTGCCCACATTGGTTGAACCGACATTACCACTACCCATTTCCATTATATTTTCACCCGTATAGTATCGGGTTAAAATGTAACCAAAGGGGATTGCTCCTAGTAAGTAGGACAGCAGTATAAAAGTATATTGCATGGCTATATTCATCTCATTTCTTGTAGAATGCGCAAGGCCTCGTCGACATGCTTTTCAGCTTGAATCTGAGAATTAAATAGGTAGGCTATTTTTCCTTCCTTATTAACAACATAAGTTACTCGACCAGGAATTAGTCCAAAAAAACTGGCTGGCACACCAAATAATTGACGCACTTTATTACCCGTGTCGCTTAGTAGGGTGTAATTCAGGCGGTGCTTTTTCGCAAAGTCGAAATGACTTTCTACTGATTGTGCACTAATGCCAATAATCATTGCATCGGCGTCGGCAAACACTTCAAATTGATCACGAAACGAACAAGCTTCTTTTGTACAGCCCGGGCTATCGTCTTTAGGATAGAAATAGATCACCAGATTCTTTTTACCCACAACTTCTTCAAGCTTAAATAAGTCACCATTCTGGTCGTTTAATTCGAAACTTGGAACCTGACTTCCGATCTCAATCTTTTTCATTTTTTCAGAATTTGTGTCAAAAATTAAATAAGCAATAAACAAGGCTAAATAAATGGTCAGATAAAAGAGATAGAAGTTTCTAAACCTCTTGTATTTCTGATTGTCGGGATAGATGTTTCCAAAAAGCCCTTTAACTTCTTTCCAGAAAATCGGTTTAATATTTATGATCCAACTATCTGTCTGATATACTATTTTACGGAATTTGCTTCTGTAATAACTTAATGGCAAACCCCATGTTACAAAAAGTATAAACCAAATATTATTTGTAATAAAATCCATTGTCGTTTATTTTTTAGGGAACCACGGAAAAAAAGAATTTGTTTTTTCAATGTATGCTCGGTATTGTGGTTTTGTATCGTTTAAAGTTTTTTCAAGTAGTGCCACACCTGATACTTTGATAATCAACAGAGTCATAACAATAGAACCTATAATTTGCCAGTAACTACCAGCTGCAAAACTAAAGATTGCATATGCCCACCACACAGCTGAGTCGCCAAAATAATTCGGGTGGCGGGTGTATTTCCAGAATCCCGTATTTAGAACCTTTCCTTTATTTGCGAGATTTCGTTTAAAACGCACCAACTGATAATCCCCACCTGCCTCAAACGTAAAGCCAATTAGCCAGACTAGTATTCCGAGGTAATCCAGTATCGTAAGCTCTCCTGAGCTTGTACTCGAATGAATACCTAATAAGGGCAAGGAAATAATCATTATCAAGGCACCTTGCAATAAGAATGTTTGGAAAAAACTAAACCACCAATAACGTTTGGGACCATAATTCCTTCTAAATTCCTGATATCTGAAATCTTCTCCTTTGCCTATGTTTCTCCATGCAAGATAAAAGGTAAGCCTAAGCCCCCAGATACTAACCAAGCATAAAATCAGAATTTCTCTGGCATTTACTTCGTCCGACATGAATACGTAAAACGCATTAACAAGTACAAAGCCAAAACCCCAAAAAAGATCGACAATACTTACATTCTTTATAAACACACTCCAAATCCATAACAGACTTACCAGAACTAAAATGATTAAGGATGCTTGTAAAAATAGAGTCATCATTTGAATCGTATTAATTATTGAAGAGTAATGAAATAGCAAGAGCACCATTGCCAGCATGCATACCAATAACTGGGGAAATATTGACAACCGATACTGGCTTTATTCCAGTCATTTCAAACATTTCATCCTCGACTATTTGAGCTCCATCTGAATTGTGTGCATGTAAAATAATGTAGTTCCATAAGGTTTTACCACGACCAATTTTTTCAATATGTTTAAATATCTTTTTTAAGCTGGCTTGCTGGCTAAAGGTTTTTCCAAACAAGAGCGATTTTCCATTTTCGTCCATTGAAATAACTGGATTTAAACCCAGAGCGCTGGCGATCATACCTTTGGGTTTTGAAACCCTTCCTCCTCTAATCATCGTCTGTAAATCGCGAACACTCACAAATATTTTAGATTGAATAACATCCTTTTTAAGGGTTTCAACAATAGATTCAACCGACTCGCCTGCTTCAATGTTTTTGGCTGTTTTTAATACAAGTAAACCCAATGCTCCCGATAAATTTTTTGAATCGATTACATGAACCGGTTTGTTAAATTCTTTAGAAATTCGTTTTCCTGCTTTTACACTATTTGAATAAGTTCCACTAAACTGTCCGCTTAAATGCACAGCAATTATAGCATCGTAATGCGAGGCTAAATGTGAATATAAGTTTGTAAAAGTCTGCTCATTTATTTGAGATGTTTTTGGGAATTCGGTTTCTGTTTCCAGTAAATCGTAAAACTGATTGGGTTGAATTGTAACTTTATCTAAATAATGACTATCGCCAAAATTCAAATTAATTGGCACCATATTAATTTGATACAAATCAATTAATTCCTGCGATAAATCACATGTTGAATCTGTTACAAGAGCAATTTTCCATTTTCGTTTGCTTACAGCCTCCTGTTGCCGAACCATATCATCCACTTTCTGAAAAGTGATGGTTCCCATTTCCTTTAACTGATGAAAAAGCTCTGCTGGTTTGTTGGTATGAACATGAATGCGACAAATACTTTCAGAACCGGCAACAACAACTGAATCACCATTTTTACAAAGGAACTTTTTAAGTTCAGATTTACTTTGGCTAATGTTTTTTATAATGGCCTCGGTGCAAAAGCGGAATGTGATTTCTTCTTCTGTTAATTCGTTGGAATGAACAAGTGAAATCTTCTCGGAAGCGTTAACCACGAGGTTTCGAATATTACTGTTTTTAATAAAACCGATGATGCCTTCAATAAATAAGACAAAGCCTTTTGCTCCAGCATCGACAAAATCCGATTTGCTTAATGCTTTCAATTTTGTGTTTGTTTCAGCCAATGATTTCTCTAATACTGCAAAAGAATCAATAATGACGTCTGCAAAACCAGTAATGCCATTCTTTTTACTGCTTAGAAAATCGGACCACTCCTTTATAACGGTTAACATTGTTCCTTCAACAGGATTTGCAATGGCTTCGTACATATAGGGAATTGATTTTTTTACACTTTCAGCAAATTCCGTTAAAGTAATAATAGGTTTATTTATGGTTTCACGATTTAAACCATGCAGAAACTGTGCAAAAATAACGCCTGAATTTCCTCGTGCTCCAATTAAAGCTGCATCTGCAATATTACTTACCGTAGTCTTATATGATTTATGAGGTTTTATATTGTCGATAACCGAACGTACGGTCGAAGCCAGATTTGTTCCAGTGTCTTTATCGTTAACAGGAAAAATATTTATTCTATTTATTTCGACCTGATTTTTTAATATTTGATTTCCTCCTGCGATAAAGGCATAATACAAGAATTTTCCGTTAATAAAAGGTGTTTCAATGTTTTTCATTCTTATTATTAATTAATCCATTTCACAATATAAAAACCTGATAAACTAACGCTTGCTGATAAAATGATACCCCATAAGATATCGATAAAAACAATCGGGAGTGGCCAACCTTTAAGAGTGGCCAAATTTGTTAAATCGTAAGTCGCATATGTAAATAGACCAAATAGAGCCCCCATCAAAATTGCATTAAAAACAGAGTCTTTTTGAACTGCCGGATAAATTGCAAAAATTGAAACCCCCGCAAAATATATGAAATAGAAGATAAATGCTGCAGTCCAATTTACTTTATCAGATAATAAATCTCTCAGATATTTTTGATAAAGGTTTTTGGCAATAATGCCAAGCCACAGAAGGTCTACTAACAAAAAAACAACAAAAGTAAGCAAGTAACTTATGAGAATACTTTTCATATGCACAGTGTCTAATAAGAAACAATTTACAAGGGCTTTTGTTCAACTTTTATCAAACTTGAGACATCATAACCGCGCTTTTCTAGTCGATTAAGCAAGTCATTATATAATTCTTTATCCATTTGTGGATTGCGACTAAGAACCCATAGATATTTATCAGTACTGCTCCCAATAACCGCCCATTTGTAATCCTTGTCAAGTTCCATTACAAAGTAATCGCCGTAAAAGAACAAGAAGAAAGCTACTTTCAATTTTGCTGGTTCTTTTTCAGGATTGGGAATTTTAGCTTTTCCTTCGGCCTGAGAAAATTCGCCATCTAAACTATTTTTATAGCCACTGTTTATCACCTTAATTTTGCCATCATCACGCATAGAATACTCGGCTGTTACACCAACTAGTCCGCGTTCAAAACTATGATCGTAACGAGCAATTTCATACCATTTGCCCAGATATTGTTGAATATCCAGCTCTTGAACAACTGTTTTATCAATCATCGATTTATGGGTTTTACAACTTATTAAAGAACTGCTAATAACTAGAAAACTAAGTATAACTAAAGCAATATTTACACTCTTGCGGATTTTAACCATTAGATCAGCTTTAACGAATTTGATACATTTTGATAACTCTTACCTAAGTTAATTTTTTTATACTATAAACTAAACTAATTAGTTATATAAGTTGTTTTTACTTAGTCTGAACGAGTTGTATTCGACGCAATACGTAACATTAGTTTAGTAGAAAAAGGCACAAAAAAAAGCCGACTCGTAAAAGTCGGCTTTGTATTTATATCTTGAATGAGGTTTATCTACCCCAATCAGAAGTTTTTACTTTTTCAATCAAGTATTTCACATTCTCAACAGGGATATTTGGTAGTAAACCATGTCCTAAGTTGAAAATCCACTTATGATCTTTACGACCAAAGTTCAAATGGTATTCAAATTGCTGATCAATTGCATTCTTATCGGCAAGTAGGGCTCTAGGATCGAAGTTTCCTTGAAGAATCATGTCCTCTCCTACAATTTTACGAACCTCGTGCAATGGGGTTTGCCAATCGACACTCACACAGTCACACAAATCGTAATTCACCATATTAATACCTGTTCCTAATCCCTTAGGTAGATAAATAGTCTTCACTCCTTTTGCACGAACAGCACCAAGAATCGCTTTTACCGATGGCAAGAACACCTCCTTGTATAATTCGATAGGAATTAAACCTGCATGTGTCTCAAACAACTGAAAAGCTTGTACACCATGCTCAACTTGCTTTAGTGCATAATGAATACTCATCTCCGTAATACGAGTCACCAATTTTTTCATAGTTGCCTTATCGCGATAAATCGCAGGAACAAAATCAGGGAAATTCAAGTTCTGACTAAAACCTTGGAACATATAACACAAAGTGGTTAATGGTCCACCACAGAATCCAATCAAAGGAATCTCAGATGGTTTTGTCGCTAAAATCACATCGATAGCCTTATAAATATGCTCCAATCGCTCAGGCATATCTGTTAGGAAATTCAATGGATCTTCTACATCCTTAAGCGCCGTTTTAAAAGTCGGCCCTTTTCCTTCAAAACTCAATTCCATGCCTAGGGCTTCAGGAATTACAAGAATATCAGAAAAAAGAATGGCTGCATCAACACCCAAATCGTGAATAGGAAGCAAAGTCACCTCTGCTGCTAGCTTAGGTTCTTCCATCATATGCTTAAAACCATAGGTTTCGCGCAGTTTCATATACGAAGGTAAAACACGTCCAGCTTGGCGCATGAACCAAACTGGTGGTCTCTCACGCTTAATGCCATTGATTGTATCTAGAAAAATAGAATTTGTCATATACTTTAGTTAACGGTTATCAGAAGTTATCAGTTGTCAAAGTTTTATCGCTGAAAAGCGGGCAATTGAAAACCGATAACAGAAAACTTAAATTTATCTTTTGTTTAAAATCTCAGCAACTTCTTGCGCATGGTAAGTAATAATGATATCAGCACCCGCACGCTTAATAGAAGTCATAATCTCCATCATTACACGATTACCATCAATCCAATCTCTTTCTTGAGCTGCTTTAACCATTGAGAATTCACCGCTTACATTATAAGCTGCAACTGGCACATTGAATTCGTGTTTAGTACGGTAAATCACATCAAGGTAACTTAAAGCTGGCTTCACCATCACGATATCTGCACCTTCTGCAATATCCATCTCAACCTCACGAATCGCTTCATCGCTATTACGAGGGTCCATTTGGTAAGTACTTCTATCACCAAATTGAGGAGCCGAATCAGCTGCATCTCTAAATGGTCCGTAAAAACCTGAAGCATACTTTGCAGAATAAGCCATAATTGGCATTTTCTCGAAACAATTTTCGTCTAAAGAAGAACGCATGTGAGCAATACGACCATCCATCATATCACTAGGTGCTACCATATCAACACCAGCTTCAGCTAATGAAACTGCCTGCGCAGAAAGAGTTACCAAAGTGCTATCATTATCAACATCACCATCGATAATGGTTCCACAGTGTCCGTGAGTTGTGTATTCGCAATTACAGATATCAGCGATAATATACATATCTGCTAATTCAGCCTTAATCGCACGAGTTGCTTTCTGAACAATACCATGCTCGTGAGTTGCAACTGTTCCATCCTCGTCCTTCGACTCAGGAATACCAAAAAGCAATACTGATTTTACACCAGCTGCGTACAATTCTTTACACTTTTCTACCAACATATCAACTGATAACTGATCGTTACCTGGCATCGACTTAATTGGATTCTTCACCTTTTCTCCTGGGCAAACAAAAAGTGGCATGATTAAATCATCAGTAGAAAGCGATGTTTCAGCAACCATATTACGTATAACTTTCGTGTAACGGTTTCTTCTTAATCGTGTTTGAGGAAATAATGGGCGTAAACTCATCTTATATTGTGTTTATAGTTTATATGTAATTTATATCTGACCTCTTTTAAGAAATCAAATCCATTTTTTTCTATTGATAAAAGTTGATGCCTTTTTCTTCACAAATGGCTTTCATCTTTTGAGCTAATTCTTCCGACTTAGCTACTGATTCTTCAACAGGAACTTCAATACTTTCTACAATGAAATCACCCGATTTCAAATCACCAACAATGGCAATCATATTTAGATGCTTCCCATCAACAACTGCATGAGCCGCTAGAGGAAATTTACATCCACCTTCAATATCAGCCATAAAAGCACGTTCAGCCAATACTGCAAGCTCTGTTGCTTTGTGATTTACTTTCTCAACCGCAGCAATACATTCAGGATCATTATCTCGAGTTTCAATAGTTATTGCTCCTTGTCCAATAGCTGGAATACACAGATCCACATCTATAATCATCTCCTCGTCATATTCCTTACCCATGCGATTCATACCAGCTGCAGCAAGAATTATGGCATCGTATTCGCCATCCTTCAACTTTTGCATACGTGTATCGATATTCCCACGAATTTCTTTAAAGTTTATATCAGGGCGAACATCAGCCAACTGAACTCTTCGGCGAGGACTTCCAGTTCCTAAAACAAAACCTTGTGGCATATCGTCGATAGAAATACCATCGCGAGTTAGAAACACATCACGAGAATCTTCTCTTTCAGGATAAGCAACCAATTTCAATCCTGCTGGATGAAAACTAGGTACATCTTTCAAACTGTGTATGGCAATATCAGCCTCACCTTCCAGAAGGGCATGCTCTAATTCTTTTACAAACACACCAGTTGTTCCAAATTCAGTCAAAGAACGATTTAATACACGGTCGCCCTGTGTACTAAACTTTTTCACTTCGAATTCGATATCTGGATTAGCCTTTTGTAGAAGTTCTACAGTTTGCATGGTTTGGGTGTATGCCAATAGACTTGGGCGAGTTGCAACGATTAATTTTTTCTTAAGGGACATAGTCAAACTTGTTGTTTTGAGCACCTTTTACGACATATTTTTCGTTTAATCGATGCTAATGATTGAATTATGGACTGTCTGTTTTACTAAAAAATGCAGCCCCAAATTTCGTTCACCTAATTTGCAAAAAAAAAGCCATATAATGGTGTTTATACGGCTCTATATTTTAATAAAAATGTATGCTATTTGGCTTCTGGCTCCTGGAAAATCATATTCAATGTTTCCATAGGACTCGATTGTGTTTTATGATGATCTTTTAGATGACTGATACACGCTCTGGCAATCTTATTCATCAAGTTTGATGTGATCTTCTCAACACGCTTCAATTCATCATCACTCATTTTTGAGCGGTGATATTCTAACTCTTTATCTCTAATCTTATTCAAGTTATCCTTTAGAGCAACAATTACGGGAGATAAGAAAGTCACTTCTAACCAACCGTAAAATTCTCGGATTGAATCGTCAATAATTTCTTCAGCTTGTGGAATACACGTTAAGCGTTGTTGAACAGCTTCAGAGGTGTGCTCTGAAAGTTCATCAACAGATATAACCAAAACATTTTCAAGTGAGTCAATTTCAGTATCAACATTACGTGGTACCGATAAATCAAGAACTAACTTACAATCTTTTGTATTTACAAAATGTTCCTTCATTAAAGTTGGATGCGGTGCTCCTGTCGCTACTATAATCACTTCAGCCTTCTCAACTTCTTCAGTTAAGTGAGACATTGCACGATAACTAATATCGAATTTTTTAGCTAAAGCTTCGGCTTTTTCCACATTTCTATTCACTAAAGTAAGTGAACGGTTCTCCATGTGTTTTACCAAATTGCTACAGGTATCTTTTCCAATCTCTCCCGTACCAAAAAGTAAATAGTTTGCCGATTCTAAATCAGTAACCTTGTCTTTTATATACTGAACAGCAGCATGAGAAACAGATGCAGCACCACGGCTTAATTCTGTTTCATTTTTAATCTTTTTGCTTGCTTTAAATACGAATGAAAATAGTCGATTAAGGAAAGAGTTAATCATCTGATGGTTTTCAGATAATTGATACGCATTTTTAACCTGACCAACAATCTGGAAATCTCCTACAATCTGTGAATCGATACCAGAACATACACTATATAGGTGCTTTATACATTCGCTTCCCTGAAGGGAATAGCCGTTATAACGAAAATCTTTCTCGTCTCCTTTGCAATAGTTTAGGAATAGCTTAGTGACAAGATCCATGTCCGAAGTATGGGCATAGATTTCAGTTCTATTACAAGTGGATAAAACAATTAGGCCTTCAACTCCGTATTCTTTGGCATCGCGAAGCAAAGCTTCTTGATCCATTTGAGTTAATGAAAATCGCCCTCTTACATCCAAAGCCGTTTTACGATATGAAACACCTAAAACGAAAAATTTTTGTAAATTCTCTCTTATTTGCGATGACATAAATTGATCTAATTTTGAGTTCTTCGCTAATATAACTAGCACTGTTAGGATTGAATCCTACCAAATATAGAATTAATTACCGAAAAATTGCTATAAAGCAGGATCACATTTAGCTATTCAGAAAGAACCAAGATTAGTTAAAATTCCTTAATTCTTTCTATTCCAGACTTTAATATCCTTTTTAACCTTACACCGCAAAATTTCTATTTTGCACAATATTTAACGAATTCAGATAAATATTGGCTAAGGATTATGCATATCGCTATTGAAATAATCAAGAATGGTATTAATCATCTCGATTTTCACATTCGCCTTTTTATGACTAGGTTCTAGATCACTAACTTTAATATAAAAGCTTAAGGCTTTTGCCATATCGCCAATTTGATGATGAATTTCACCAATCATGAAGTTGGCTTCAATATGTTTTGGATCTATCTCAACAACCTTTTGGTAGTCGCTAAGGGCTAATTGAAACTCTTCAGCTTCGAACTGCAACTTAGCTTTTAATAATATATCTTGAATTTTGTCCATCTTATCTATATGAATGCAACGCAAATCTAGTCATTTCGGGCATTTTTGCCATAAATAAAGACAAGAAAATCGTTTTTTATTTTATCTGCATTTTCAGACATCCTTTAACGCATTATCACTGACATAATTCTGTGATAAATATTAAAATTTCAGGTTCAAAACTTATGTAGATTGAAATCAATCTAGGTAAGACCAAAGTAGTTTTACAGCTTGACCGTAGTAGTTGTTCCCAAACAAGTTAAGATGATTAAGAACGTGATAAAGCATATAGATATTTTGGCGATAATCATAACCCTCAGGCAATGGATAAGTTTTCTGATAGCTAGAATAGAAACTAGCATCGAAGCCACCAAAAAGTCTTGTCATGGCTAATTCAGCTTCACGATGTCCGTAATACACTGCTGGATCTATTAAACAAGGCTGAGATTGTGAATCACATAAGAAATTACCCGACCATAAATCACCATGCAATAAGGCTGGTTTTTCTTCACTGCTTTCTAGAATCTCTTCGATTCTATTTTCCAATAGGATAAAACCATTCTTTAGCTCTGGTCCAACTATACCTTTTGATTCGGCTAGTTTGTATTGATAAAGTAAGCGTTTGTTGTAGTAAAAGTCACACCAATTTTCAGCTTCTAGCTTATTGCACGTATTTATTTGAGGAGTATTTCCGATATAATTATCTTGAGGAAAACCAAAACGGAGTGCGCCATATTGATGCAATCGTGCCAGTTTACGACCGAAATTTGAAAAGAATTCAGGCGATTGTTCGCCTATATGTATAGGCTCTAAAAGCAGACAATCCTGGTCCAAATAAAGAACCTCAGGAACACGAATTGCACCCGATTTCTTAAGCTCGTGCAATCCTTTAGCTTCCTTCTCAAATACATCAGCAGCAGAGCATCGCGTTTTCATAAAACAGGTACTCCCTTTTTCAAAAGTCAGCAACTCCGCTTTAGAAATACAACCTCCACTAATTGATTTGCTGGACAAAACTTTTTGCCCTGCCCAATCTTCAACTTTAGATATAATTGCTCTATAGTTTTCCATTCAAATGATTTAACAAGCCATCACAAGCATCTTCAAGTAAGTCTAAAACCAACTCGAAGCCTGCTTCCCCTCCATAATAAGGATCAGGAACTGTTGTGTAGTGCTTATAATTAGAACAATAGTCTGTCATCTTTACAATCTTCTTCAAATCCTCTTCATTTCTAGCCTGAGATTGTAGGTCCGTAATATTCTGATCATCCATACCAATAACCATATCAAACTTATCAAAATCGGTCTTCGGTCTAAATTGACGAGAGATACTTGTTAAGTCATAGGAACGACGAGCAGCATGTGATCGCATTCTACTATCTGCTCTACCACCTTCGTGATTTCCAATAATTCCTGCTGAGTCACAAGTAAAATTCAAAGATTGATCTGCCTTTTTAATAACAGCATTCATTACCGCTTCTGCACTTGGGGAGCGACAAATATTTCCTAGACAAACAAATAATATAGCTTTAGTCTTTTTAGTATCCATAGGTGCGTTCAAGTCTTAGATTTATACGTTTAATTCTAATGGGTGCAAAATTAGAGAATTGCTAGTATAATCAACCTGTAAAGAAATCAAAAACATTACCCAACTGACTTGTGCTTCCTTTATAAATCTCGGTGTATTTACAACGTGTACAACTCACAGTCGTAAACTTCTTGTTTTGTACATCGAATATTTTTGCAAACGCTCCTCCAGTTGCACGAAACTCATCGGTTTCATAATTCATATTACCACACTTAACGCAAATATATTTGGATTGATTCATGTCATAATTTTTATTAGAAATCTAAATATACTAAAATATGTGAATATGATACCTAGCAGTCAAAACAGAAAATGGCCGACACTATAAAGTATCGACCATTTAAATTATGTTCTTATATAAAAGCTAAGCCCTTTGTTTCTTAAATGAATTATAAGCCAAGTATGCTCCGAATAGAACGAATGGAATACTTAACCATTGCCCCATATTTAAAGCCATTCCTTCTTCAAAAGCTTCCTGATTCTCTTTGATGAACTCGATAAAGAATCGAGCCGTAAAAATCAACACAAAGAATGTTCCAATCAATCTTCCTGAAAACTCTTTGGCATTAGTTTTCCAATACATAAACATTAAAACTCCAAAACTCGCTAAATAGCAAAGAGCTTCGTATAACTGAGCTGGATGACGAGGTGCTAAAGGTTCATAGATAGAAGCTTTAACGAACTGAAATCCCCAAGCTAAATCTGTCTGAGTTCCAATAATCTCCGAATTCATAAGGTTACCTGTACGTATAAAGAAACCTGCTAATGCAACTGGAATAGCAACTCTATCAAGTACCCATAAGATCGATTTCTTACTCACTTTTTTCGAATAGAAATAAAGAGCAGCAAGAATTCCGATAGTAGCACCATGAGACGCTAGTCCGCCGTGCCATATCTTCAAAATTTCTGATGGATGTTGAGAATAGAATTCCCAGCCATAGAAAATCACATGACCTAAACGTGCACCAATAACAGTAGCAATCAAGGTGTACATAAATAATTTCTCAAGCCACTCTAAAGGAATTCCTTCCTTTTTAAACATTCGCTCGACAAGTTGGTAACCCAATAAAAATCCGAGTGCAAAAAGCAGCCCATACCATCTTACTGTCACTGGGCCTATCGAAAATATCTCGGGCTTAACATCCCAAAGGATTGATAATAGCATATTCTTTAAATATTAAATTTAATCTGAGAATTGAGCTATGAAATGTATCTAACTCAATTCTCAAAGACTCCTTAAGCTGGAATTCCTTTACCGTGACATTGCTTAAATTTCTTTCCGCTACCACAAGGACAAGGTTCGTTTCGACCTACTTTCTGAACATTACGAACTGGTTCAGCTTTCTTAGGTTCTTTTCTACCATCACTACTTAAATCTTCCTTAGAAGTTTTCATGCCACTCATATCAGTACGACGACGCTCTTTAGCTTCCCGCACTTCATCAGGCATTTGCAAAGGAATATGACCTTTCATAAGCGTTGCAACAACTAATTTATTTGTTTCCTCAATCATCGTCTTAAATAGATTGAAAGACTCAAACTTGTAAATCAATAGGGGATCTTTTTGCTCGTAAGACGCATTCTGTACAGATTGCTTCAAGTCATCCATCTCACGCAAGTGGTCTTTCCAAGAGTCATCTATAGTCGCAAGAATTGCTACCTTCTCATAAGCACGAACCAATTCCTCAGCTTTTGTTTCATACGCTTTTTTCAAGTTTGTAACAACTTGGAAATTTTTAGTTCCGTCAGAAATAGGTACAACGATGTTCTCGTACATCTCTGCTTTATTTTCATAAACATCCTTGATAACTGGGTAAGCTTGCTTGCTAATAGTATCAACCTTACGCTTATGAGCGTCTATAACAAGTGCATGTAGTTTTTCAACAATATCTTCTGGCTTATCTTTCATGAATTCTTCCTGAGTAACAGGAGATTCAATTGAAAGTACACGAATTAATTCTAGCTTGAAATCTTCGAAATCTCCACCATGATATTCAGTAACCACCGCTTCGCAAACATCGAACATCATATTAGCAATATCAACTTGGATACGCTCACCAAATAAAGCATGACGACGACGCTTATAAATAACCTCACGCTGTGAGTTCATTACATCATCGTACTCAAGCAAACGCTTACGAATACCGAAGTTATTCTCTTCAACTTTCTTTTGAGCTCTTTCGATAGATTTTGAAATCATTGAGTGCTGAATCACTTCACCATCCTCAATACCCATTCTATCCATCAACTTCACAATACGATCTGAGCTAAATAAACGCATCAAATCATCCTCAAGAGAAACGAAGAACTGAGAAGAACCCACATCTCCCTGACGACCAGCACGACCACGTAACTGACGGTCAACACGACGAGAATCGTGACGTTCTGTACCGATAATGGCCAAACCTCCAGCGGCTTTCACCTCTTCATTCAACTTAATATCCGTACCACGACCAGCCATATTGGTTGCAATGGTAACCGTTCCTTTATAACCTGCTTCAGCAACAATATCTGCTTCACGCTGGTGTAGTTTTGCATTCAGTACATTGTGCTTAATGCCTCTTAGGTTCAACATTCGGCTCAATAGTTCCGAAATCTCAACAGAAGTTGTACCAACCAATACTGGACGACCTGCTTTTACAAGTACTCCAATTTCATCGATAACAGCATTGTACTTCTCACGCTTAGTCTTGTAAACTAAATCCTCTCTATCATCACGAGTAATAGGACGGTTTGTTGGAATCACAACAACATCTAATTTGTAGATATCCCATAATTCACCTGCTTCAGTCTCAGCTGTACCTGTCATACCCGAAAGCTTGTGGTACATTCTAAAGTAGTTCTGAAGAGTAATAGTTGCAAATGTCTGTGTTGCAGCCTCAACCTTAACACTTTCTTTAGCTTCAATCGCTTGGTGTAGTCCATCAGAATAACGACGACCTTCCATAATACGACCAGTCTGCTCGTCAACGATCTTCACCTTACCATCCATAAGAACATACTCAACATCCTTTTCGAAAAGAGAATACGCTTTAAGCAATTGGTTTATGGTGTGTACACGTTCCGATTTAACAGAATAGCTTTGGATCATCTGATCCTTAGTCTTCAGCTTCTCCTCATCAGACATATCTGATTTCTCAATAACTGCAATTTCTGATCCAATATCTGGAAGAATAAAGAACGAAGAGTCATCACTATCATCAGTAATCAAATCGATACCAATATCAGTTAACTCAATTGAGTTTTGTTTTTCATCAATAACATAGTACAAATCATCAGTAATGATGTGCATGTTTTTGTTATTCTCTTGCATGTAGAAGTTCTCAGTCTTCAACATTAAAGCTTTATTTCCTTGCTCACTTAAGAATTTAATAAGTGGCTTCATTTTAGGCATTCCTTTGAAAGTTCTAAGCAATAACTTAGCTCCTTCTTCTTGCTCCTTCTTATCCTCAGACTTCAACAAACGTTTTGCATCTGTGAACATTTTCATCACCAATTCAGTTTGAGCTTTAGCTAACTTCTGAACTTTTGGCTTTAACTCATCGTATAATTGGAATTCCCCTCGTGGAATTGGACCTGAAATAATCAATGGCGTACGAGCATCATCAACTAATACCGAGTCAACCTCATCGACAATTGAATAGTTATGACGACGCTGAACCAAATCCTTAGGATTGGTAGCCATATTATCACGCAAGTAATCGAAACCAAATTCATTATTTGTTCCGAAAGTAATATCACAAGCATAAGCAGCACGACGCTCATCAGAATTTGGTGTATGCTTATCGATACAGTCTACTGATAAACCGTGGAATTGGTAAATAGGTCCCATCCACTCCGAGTCACGCTTAGCTAGGTAATCATTCACAGTAATCAAGTGAACACCTCGCCCAGTTAATGCATTCAAGAATACAGGAAGGGTTGCAACAAGAGTCTTACCCTCACCAGTCGCCATCTCGGCAATTTTACCTTGATGAAGAACGATACCACCAATCAACTGTACATCGTAGTGAATCATATTCCATACAACCTCAGCTCCACCTGCATTCCAAGAATTGAACCAAACAGCTTTATCGCCTTCAATTTGTACATGGTCTGCACGAGCTGCTAGGTCACGATCAAATTGAGTTGCCGTAACTTCTATCTCTTCGTTTTCTGTAAAACGACGAGCTGTCTCTTTTACGATACAGAAAGCAGCAGGTAAAATTTGATCTAAAACTTCTTCAATCTTATCATCGATCGACTTTTCAATCTCATCGATTTTATCGTAGGTTTCCTCTTTTTGGTTTACTGAGAGTTCTCCTGATTCAATTTTATCTTTTAAAGCTTGAATTTCATCCTTTTCAGCTTTGATATAATCTTGAACTTTATCTTTTAACAATTGAGATTCGGCACGAAGTCCATTGGTATCTAATTGTTTAATTCGACCGTATTCTTTCTTAATAACCTCCAAATATGGAGTTAATTCCTTAAGGTCTCTATCTGATTTATTACCAAATAGTTTACCTAATGTTTTATCTACAAAACCCATCTATATAATTGTCTATTGATTTTAAAAAGAAGCAGTTATATTCAAAATCAAAATTGATTTATGAATTATCAACTACAGTTAATAACATACCCTCATCTAATTCAAAATATGAATTAAATAAAATCGTATTTAATGTTGAGATTTAAGATAAACCTGGAGCACGTATGCTATTGGATCCGGCAAGAAAGATTGATTTATATTGAAAGTTGAAAGCTGTAATTGCCTCTGAAACTTCAACACAAAGCGGTTCATATAAATGAACGGAATCCGAATTTAAATGTGGAAATTTTGGTAATTTCTTAATCAGCGGTAAAGTCAATGATTTAGCCGCATAGATTTCAGAAAGTTCCGATGTATTTTGGGTAGGAACAAGTAATGGTAGATTATAGCAATCTTCAAAACTGTCAGAATGATCGGCGTACCAAGCAGCAAAACGTTGCACATCATCAACCAGTTCCTCGTAATCTACATTAGGAACGGCCGATGCACAAGCTGTAAGCACCGAAAAAACGACAATAAGATACCTGTTCATATCCATGGGAATCAAAAGTAATTAATTTTCTTGAAATGCCTAAAACTTAAGCAAGCTCTTTATGAAAACGAGAAAGATTTTCAGATATAAAGACCGATGCGGTTTTAGGAGGCCACTGAAAAACCCTCATAATTTTAGGGTTTAAAAATAAA
>TARA_R110001583_G_scaffold123940_1_pt1 | contig 20292 bp, 16 predicted proteins | sample TARA_R110001583 | Tara Oceans TARA_R110001583 (sample SAMEA4398432) | marine metagenome | biome: Polar Biome; feature: [MES] marine water layer (ENVO:01000295) within the mesopelagic zone...; material: water (ENVO:00002006), including particulate matter (ENVO:01000060) such... | reverse complement strand
CGATTATCATATGGTGAGCGAAAGCTTGCGAGAGAGGCTAAAAGGAGCTTCAATCCTTGCTGATGTCGTTCATTCAGATCATTGCCCTGTTGTGGTTGAAATAGAAGCTTAAGGATAGCAGATTAGTAGTTGTCCAATGTTATTTCCGAGGGTCTCACTTTTTTGTGAGGCTCTCAGTAATAAGGATATTATTTGGGGTTGAATAGTTAGCTATTTTTAATCGTTTTTGTATAAACTAAAAGGAGGTCACAGACCTCCAATTCGATTCCTGCAGATTTACAATCTGCAGTAGCGAGACAAAATAAAAGCCGTCAGAACAATGATTCTGGCGGCTTTTGTTATTCTAAATCTACAAAACACGAACCCTTACGAGTTCGTGTTTTAAAGATCTTCTTTTATTCTTGCAGGAGTGAGTGTTGTTAGTCATTATAGTTCTACAGAATAAGCGTTTTTGCTACATAAATCATAACTAATAACATTGAATAAAATGGCCATACAGAAAATGAGATTATAGATTTTAAAACAAGTAATATCTGATTGCCTTCTGGCTTAATTTCGAATAAATCAGATGAATCAATCTCATCTTTGTGTAACTTACTAATGAAGTCGTTATAAGAATTACGAAATCCTTGCTCAAGCCCAAGATAATAAGCATCTAAGAATAGAAATAGGAGTGTTGGCATTACTGCGATTAAAGCATATTCTGATTTCCCTTTATCAGCGATAATAACAAGAATTGCTGAAACTAGAGTTACACACCAAGCCTTTGCTGATGAACTATTCGAAGCCATTCTTTGGATTACATTTTGCAGTATACCTAAATGTGATTGTACAGCCTGTGAGTCTTCTTTAAATTCCATTTTATTATGAATTTTAGTAATATTTATACATTATTATTAGTTAATTCTCGTTGACGTCTTATCAGTTAATTGCCTATATAATAAGTCAAGAGGATAATTCTCGCTATCATGTGAGGTCACCCATTTTTTTATGTCCAGTTGATTAATTGTTGACAAATGTTCCAAATCGATAGGATATTCAAATGAAGCTTTAACTTCTAATACTCCTCCTCTTGCGAGTATACCTAAAGATTTTTCTATCCGATACTCTGATAGTTTCTTCTTCCTAATGAACTTACTCATTTCTATTTCTGCATAAATCCAAGGTGATAGCGTTTTAGACTTAACGCCATTTTCAATTGATATAGAATCGGGAGTATTGAGAAAAAATAGACATTCTACTTTATCAATCATTTTAGTTAATGCAGTTGATAGCATCATATGAACATTACTTGTTGTAAAATTTCTTTTATTATAATCGTAATGGCCACTATCCTTTTTACAGAAATCTTCATCCAATTTCTTTAATAAATCTGCAGAATAACCCCAGATACATGAATCGACAAAGGTTTTAATACCTAAATTTTCGTAAAGGTAGCCTGACAAAATAATTGCAGAATCTTCATTCTTATGCGAATGGGATAAAAATATATCTGCATCTACAGTGGGGAACCAGTTATTTTGCATTTTTCCACCATCAATATTTCCATTGCTTGGAATCAATTCATCCAACTTTTCTTCTACTTTCTTAGAATATTCACAAAATAATTCCAACCCCTTTTTTTTGTAAAATTTTCGTTGCGGTTCGGTCAGGAATTCCTCATATTTTAAATTAAATCCTATATGCATAATATATTGTTTTTAATCTGTTATAAACTACTAATCGTAGTTACTTGTAATTCGTCTACTTTAATGAATATCAAGTTGGTCTTATTCTTAAAAGAGAATCCCAACTTGAGTAAGCTAAGCATATTAATAAATTATCAACAAAACTACCAAATTATATTCATTAAGCTCTCACGTTAATAATCAAAAAAAGACAAAAATGGTACATGTGATTATTTTCAATACACATATCTATGCACATCGAGTTTAATAATTTATAGGGTTCTATAATTTATAAAGCTCAATTGCTCATCACTTCATCCGAATTCAGAAATCAAACCCTCATTCAAGCCTAAACAATTCCACCCCACAAAATTCAATTGCAAATATTGCCTTCAACAAGGCTGTTTGTGCCATATTGAAGGCAAAATTGGCTTTCGAAAATCGTGTATGGTTAAATTCATTGGACAATAGGCCATTTTCTTTATCGGTAAAGGGAATATAAATGCAGAATTCGTATAAAGCTTGTCTGTAAAGGGTAAAAGGAGATGGGTGTTGCTGTTTTTCACATCGGATAATTAAATGTGAGGACAAAACAAGGACGAACAGCCTTGTCGAAGGCTTTTCCAATTGTTAAATTGTTGTGCATGGGGCGTGGCAGTCTTTATTTGCATTGAAAAGAAGAGATTATAGGCTTAAAATAGTCTCATTGGGAAGAGAAATTGAATGTGCATTCTTATCGGAGGGGTAGAGGGTGGTAGATGGGTATATTTTACATTAAAAAAATTGAAAAATTATACAAGATAGAAATTAATGTAAAATAAACAAGCTGTCAAGTTTGTCAAGTTAGGAACTGTTTGTTTATCATTAATTAGTGTGTAATATTAATTATTGTTTAGGTTTATTTTTTTAAATTAGATCTTGTCTTAATCAAAAAATGAATTTTAACCTAAACAATTATGAAGCAAAAAATTTACCATTACTGTAATATTAACGAAGTTAGCACCGTTGCAACCAACATTTTAATTGCTCTACTGAAAGGCGATTGGAGTATCGATTTGGCTTTAAGTGCTATTATTAGAAATTTGACTGAAAACAATGATATTTTCACCAAATCGATTCGTTTCTCGAAGAGTGGCTCTCAACCAAAAATCATACAGGTAAAAGATGATTTGGCGGATAAACTATTCATCTGTACTAAGCAATTTATTTGGGCGAATACTTATGCTCCTGAAAAGAATATCGCCGAAAAGGCAGAGCATATTTGGAAAATATTCGATACGCACAATTTGAATTTACACCGCTCAAGCTACGAAAGTCAAATGGCCTTGACAAAATCGTTAATCGAGAACATCAACCATCCTGATGTAAGACCTTCGCTCGATGAATTAACTGGAGTTGCTATCCGCTTTGATGCTTTCGCCACAGCATCGGAAGCATTTAGAAATAGCTTTGTGGAGTACAGAGAATCTATTGCCGACTTGGAAGAGATTACGCCTCCATCGACTCAAAAAAATGTGATCCGTAAAATTATTAACGATCAGCTATGCGCCTACCTCGATAGTGTTGCGGTTGCTATTCCAGAAAAATATGCGGCTATTAATGATATCATCGGCGAGCATATCGAAAGTGCTAACGTGAAAGCTCGAGCTCGAAAAACTCGCAACACATCCGACGCTGAGCTAGACACAGCAGAATAAAACAATTAGTTTTTGATTAAGATAATTAAAGGAATGGACATACTGTCTGTTCCTTTTTTGTTAGTTTTTAGCCGATTATCTTGAAGCATGATCTTGGAAAGTAGGGTACAAAAAACGAACCCTTATGGGCTCGTTTTAATTAGAAGACAACTAGTGACCCAAATATTTTTTGACATTTTCAACCTCAACACCGATCTCGCTAACAGCTGTTTCTATTCTCACTACAGATACATTAAATTTCTTTGCCCAATATTCTAGTTCCCAAGACTGATGAACATTTATCCTCGTAGAATCTTTAGGGGCTTTTCTTTTTAAATCATCACTCATAATATTGTTTTTTAGATCTGTGTTGTTTATTTCTTTTAGACTTGGAACTCGCGTAAAGAAGTCAATAAAAGAGGTGCAGTTTCGAAAGATTAAAGACTAATCCTAGTTTATATCTGTTTCATAAGGATTACATATCTTAATTGGGAGACAATATAAAAGCCTTCAGAATTGAGATTCTGAAGGCTTTTACCATCTGATATATCTTTATTTCTTTCCAAATGTATATCGTAAACCGATTGAACTTTGAAGTTTGCTATCGTTTTCTGTAAAAATTGGCTGAAGCTCCACATGAAGAGATAGCTCTTTGAATTTCTCAAAAGGAGCCACCTGCACGCCTATAGGAATAATAAGACCACTATCATCATTAATTTGAGCTCCTAAGCCTAAATATAAATTGTAGTTGTTTATTTCAAATACATTATAACTTAGAACGAAATCAGTATTGAAATCTTCAAAAGTTACGGCAACCCTGGCTTCTCCCCATAGTTTCTCACTAAAATTATGAGCTAAACCAATTTTTGAATCAGAAGAGTTGTAGTAGGAAATGCTAGTTTGTGAAAAGCCCTTGTTAGCTATAAGAGTGAAAAGAAGAATAACAAATAAAATTTTAATGAGTTTGTTCATGGTAAGTTCTTTGTGTAAAGTTTGGTTGAATTTATTTAAGTGTGAATTTAGATAAATTCTTTTATTATGTCGTTAATATTGTGAGGCTTTATTAATCTTAATTTCAACTATTTGTTTTATTGGAGAGTTAGAATGAAATCGACTAGTTATATCAATTGGTATAATGTGTGCTCTATAATGTTATCATTTTTTTCAGTCAATATTTCAATATCCTAAGTAAATATTAAACTAAATTTGCTCTTGATCTATAGGATTGATTTTGATTAAGATCAATCTATATAAATCATTAACTTTGAGCCTCATCGTTAAGAAACGATTCCAATCCTGTCAATATGAAATTTAAACTATCAAAGAGAAAAAAAATCCTTATAGCAGTTCTTTCTTTTATTTTTATTCTCTTCTTCTTTCTTTCGTCTCTAGTTAAATACTGGGTGGTGAAAAATAGTGAGGAGCTAGTGGGGCGTAAACTAGAGATATCGGAATTGCATTTTAATTATGCACAGGTTGCACTAGGCATAAAAGGGTTTAATCTTTTCGAAGCAGATAAAACAAACACATTTGTAGCCTTTAATGAACTGCACGTCAATTTTTCGCCTTGGTATTTAATCACGGGGGAATATGCTTTCTCTGAGATTTATCTCGATGGTTTGAATGTATCGGTGATTCAGGATAGCCTTGGTTTTAATTTTGACAGCATGATTCTTAAGCAAGATTCTATTGTTGAGGAGCCAAGTGGGAAACAGGATTTGAAATTCTCGATTAAGAACATTCAGTTTAAGAATGGCTCTGTTCGATATATCGATGAGGTAAAAAAGAACACAATTGCCTTCGATAAAATAGATTTGGCGTTGCCACTTCTTGCATGGAATAATCAGAAATCGGAGATGGGTGTTGACTTCGCTATGGGAGATAAGGGACGTGTACAAGTTTCTGCCGACATTGACCATGCAAAGAATGCTTACGCTATCGATCTTGCTTCACAGTCTATCGATTTGGAACCAATAAGAGCTTATTTGACAGATTATATTGATATTTCAGCCATTTCGGGACAGCTAAATACGACTATTCATTTACAAGGAAGTTTAAATAAGCCAATGAATTTAATCGTATCAGGACACACTAATGTGCTTGATTTCGAGATGAAAGATGGAGCTGATAAAAAGCTATTTGCAGCTAAAAAGCTTGATATTGATTTAGATTCTCTGAATGTTGGAACAGCCCATTACGAAATAGGAGCTATTCAAGTTGATTCACCTGAGATTTATGCCAGTTTAGATAAGGAGTCAAGTAATTTTGAACGAATGCTGGCTCCCTATATGAAAGCAGACTCGTTAGCACAAGATACGCTTCAAGTTGAGGTAGATTCTTCAAGTTTTTTTTATCAGGTCAAAAGTATAACGGTGAGTAATGGCTTGGTGAATTTTACGGATAATACCTTAAATCGACCTTTTGTTTACGACCTGACGAATATTGCCATTACGATGGGAACTCTTTCAGAACAGGTCGATTCTATTCCTCTATCATATTCAATGAATTTGCATGGAGCTGGTCGATCAGAAGGTGAGGGGACATTTAGTTTAAAAGATCTTTCATCGGTAAACTTTAAGAATAAGCTTGAAAATTTAGATATGATGAGCTTTTCTCCTTACACTGAATTTTATATTGCTCGCCCTATCACGCAAGGGGCATTCAATTATAAAACGAGTTTTGCAATGACTATGACTCAGCTTAAGAACGAGAATCACATTCATATTTCGGAATTGGATTTTGGTAAAAAAACGAAGGATAAGAATACGGTTAAAGCACCCGTTCGATTGGCTTTGCATCTACTAAAGGATAAAGATGACCAAATTGATTTTAAATTGCCTGTATCGGGTAATCCTTCGGATCCTAATTTTAGAGTTGGGAAGATAATTTGGAAAACGGTTATGAATTTCCTTATTAAAACAGCTAGTCAACCCTTTAATATTCTAGGAAATTTGGCAGGAGGCGATCCTGAAAGCATCAAAAGTATTCCTTTCCACTTTTTACAAGATAGTCTGGATGCTACACAGAAGAAAAACCTGCGAAAGATTGCAACTATTTTAACCAAAAAGGATGAGTTGAGCTTTGCATTTGTTCAGGAAACTAACTTGAAAAAAGAAAAAGAATTTTTGGCTCTTAACAGTTCAATAAGAACTTACTGTACTTCTAAAAGTATTTCATTTCCAGACATTACAGCTGATCAAATGGTTGTTTGGGCGAGAGAAAATATTGACTTCATTACTTATCTGAATCCGAATTCAGAAGAGGGCGTCAGTTTTGCTTCTATTTGTATCGATAAAGTTGGAAAACTAGAGCTCGACTCAATGTTTATGGATCTGCTTAAAACGCGAAACACGGTTCTAAATACGTTTATGAAGGATAGTTTGGCTTTGGATGAGGCATCTTTCAAAGTAAAAACAGCCGATCTAAGGAATATGCCAGAGCAACTGAAATCACCTAATTATAGGGTTGAGGTATCTCTAAAATAAAACAGAAGCCCCAGATATTATATCCGGGGCTTCAAAGCTTAGTTGTAAGTGATTCAGAAATACATTTTAAGCTTAATAGAATTTTCCATATTTCCATAAACCTTCTTGCGGCCTGATTGACATGACAGGTATTTGCTTGTCATTAGCTATTAGCTTGTAATTATTCGATTTATAAAATAAATTGATAAGCTTTGATTCATTTTCTGTGACATTCAAAATTAAATCAGCCTGTGTTTCTTTGGCAAAATTTAGCATGTTAAGCTTAAATTTGTGACAAGATAATTTCTCTTCCTCATAAGCAATGCCGAATCGTTTCAGGTAGTTACAAGAAAAGCTTAAGTTGGATTTAACCAGTTGTTTTTTATGGGAGAAATTGTAATCAGGGTAGACCAGATAAATTTTAGGATTACAAATATTTGATAATTCTTGTACCCAAGCTAGATGTTCTTTGCTCTGTCTTTTTTGGTCAATTGGACAAATCAGTGTAAGCTGATCCGTATTTAACTTTCCTTGCTGAACAACAACATATGGAATAATCGAACCCGTAATCGCATTCATGACATAAGGACCAATAAAGGGTTGTTGGCCTTTGAAACCAGATATGCCACTGAAAATCATAAGGGAATTTAATTCCTGAGCAGCCTCTTTAAATCCATCAGACAAGTTATTAACTTTCACAATGGTTTGCACTTTTTCACCTTCTTGTTCCCATATTTCCATAGCGGATTTTTGAAGAGCAACTTGTGATTCTTCAACCAAAGATTCATTTTTTACAATGTGAAGAAGATAAACATCAAAACCTGTTTGTGCGGAATAAAACAGAGCATGGCTCAGGGCATGTTTAGCATACTCGCTAAAGTCCCAAGCAACTAGAATTGTCTTTTCGTTTTTTGTCATTTTTTCGTCAGATGAAGTAAAGTGATCAAACTAATTGTATTAGATAATCAGGAAGCAAAGATATTATAATTTGTCACTTTCTAAAATGCTAATAGTTCGGGTGTTAGGAGTGAAAGGCTTCTTATTTACAAATAATTGGATGAGCATAAGGAAACGAAAGATAAACGTCTAATATTTATCTGTTTATAAGGATTATGAATTGATGAATACGCGATAATTTTACAGTAAGTTACATGAAATGATGAATATTTATTCTTATTGATTGAAAGTAAGGTTGTAATGAGTGAAAGATTTTTTTTCATCTAAGTAATTGTACCTTTTATAATATGCAATTGACTCAGAAACCTAACTATATCTGCATCGATATTTTTGATAGTAATCACAAGAATATAACCGAAGAAAAGATTAAATTTGTCGGAATGCGATCTGAAAAACTGGCTCTGTGAGTTGATTTTGTAATGATTTGATAGCCTAGTAATTCACTCGCCTCTAGTAATTTCAATTTATACGTATCGATGACCAAATTTACACACCTACACGTTCACTCTCAATATTCCATTCTCGATGGCGCTTCAAAAATTAAGCGCATGATCGATAAAGTTAAGGAAGATGGCATGCCTGCTATTGCCCTGACTGACCATGGAAATATGTTTGGAATTAAAGAGTTTCATGCTGCTGCTACTGCAAGTGGTGTAAAACCTATTTTGGGGATTGAAGCTTATGTGGCTCGTCGATCACGTTTCGAGAAGAAAGAAAGACAGGATAGATCAGGGTATCATTTGATTATTCTAGCTAAAAATAAGGTTGGGTATCACAATTTAATGCGATTAGCATCTTTAGGTTATATCGATGGTTTCTATTACAAACCTCGTATCGATAGAGAATTGCTAGAGAAACATCACGAAGGCTTGATCATCTCAACAGCTTGCTTGGGAGGTGAGGTGCCACAGCATATCATGAACGAGAGATGGACGGATTTGGATGAGACCATTAATTGGTATAAAAATCTTTTTGGTGAGGATTACTATTTGGAGGTGATGCGTCACAAAACCACCGATCCTGTCAAAAATGCTGATATTTACGACAATCAGGAATTGTGTAATAAGAAGATTTTGGAGCTATCGCAGAAACATGATGTGAAAGTGATTGCAACCAATGATTCACACTTTTTGAATGAAGAAGATGCAGATGCTCATGATTTGCTCATTTGTTTGAATACTGGCAAGGATTTGGATGATCCGACGCGAATGCGCTACACCAAGCAGGAATTTCTTAAGACGACTGCTCAAATGAGTGAACTCTTTGCTGATATTCCAGAAGCCATTGCTAATACGCAAGAAATTGCGGATAAGGTTGAGAACTATGAGCTGAATGTTCCGCCATTGATGCCAGATTTCCCACTTCCAGAAGGTTTCGATGATGCTGATGAATTTTTGCGTCACTTGGCTTTTGAAGGCGCCCATGAGCGTTGGGGAAAAGAATTAGCTCCTGATATTATAGAGCGTTTAGATTTTGAGCTCGAAACGATTAAGAAAATGGGATTTCCAGGTTATTTCTTAATCACTTGGGACTTTATTAAGGCAGCTCGAGATATGGAAGTGATTGTAGGACCTGGTCGTGGATCGGCTGCTGGATCGGCTGTTGCTTATTGTATTAAAATTACCAATATTGACCCAATTAAATACGATTTGCTGTTCGAGCGTTTCTTGAATCCTGATCGTATTTCAATGCCCGATGTCGATATCGACTTTGATGACGATGGTCGCCAGCAGGTTTTGGATTGGGTAACCGAAAAATATGGACACGAGAAGGTGTCACACATTGTAACCTTTGGAACCATGGCAGCCAAATCATCCATTAAGGATGTGGCACGTGTTCTGAAGCTGCCATTATCAGAGGCAAACCGATTAGCTAAGATGGTTCCTGATGGACCAAAAGTAAGTCTAGCGAAAGCTTTTAAGGAAGAACCAGAATTAGATAAAGAAAGAACATCTGATGATCAATTGATCGCTCAAACGCTCGGTTTTGCTGAGCATCTTGAAGGTTCAGTTCGTCAGACTGGTGTACACGCCTGTGGTATTTTGATCGGTCGTGATGATTTAACAGAGCATATTCCTATCATGAAAGTGAAGGGAGTAAACCTACTTGTCACACAGTATGATGGTAGATTTGTAGAAGATGTTGGCATGCTTAAGATGGACTTCTTAGGATTAAAAACCTTGTCAATCATCAAGGATACTCTAGCGAATGTGAAGCTATCTAAAAACATCGACATAGATATTGAGGCCATTCCAATGGATGATGAGAAAACCTTCGAGTTATTCTCTCATGGTGAAACAACGGGTATCTTCCAGTTTGAGTCACCGGGAATGAAAAAGCACTTAAAGGGATTGAAACCTAACCGTTTCGAAGACCTTGTTGCTATGAATGCTCTTTATCGTCCAGGACCGATGCAATACATTCCAAATTTCGTGAATCGTAAACATGGTAGGGAGGAGATTGTCTATGATCATCCAATCATGGAAAAATTCCTGACCGATACTTATGGTATTACGGTATATCAGGAGCAAGTAATGCTTCAGTCGAGAGCACTGGGTGGATTTACGCGTGGTATGTCTGACTCTTTGCGTAAGGCGATGGGTAAGAAGAAGATTGCCGAGATGGATAAGCTTAAAGTTCAATTTATCGATGGTTGTTTGGCCAACGAGGAATTTATGGAAGGCTTTGAAAAGGAAGTTAAGGGAAAAGGAAAGACCTTTAAAATGAAGGTTTCAGAAGATAAGGAGGTCACTCGCAAAATTGAGAAAGCTGAAGACTTGATTGATAAAATCTGGTTAGACTGGGAGGCATTTGCTCAGTATGCTTTTAATAAGTCTCACTCTGTTTGTTACGCTTATATTGCTTACCAAACAGGTTATCTTAAAGCACATCATCCAGCAGAATTTATGGCGGCAGTGCTTAGCCGTAATCTTTCTGATATAGAAAAAGTAACCATTTTCATGGATGAGTGTAAGCGTATGCGCTTACCTGTATTAGGTCCAGATGTGAATGAATCTTACCTTCGATTTACCGTAAATAAGGAAGGTGCCGTGCGTTTTGGTATGGCTGCAGTTAAAGGTGTTGGAGAGGCTGCTGTTGAGGACATTATTAATGAAAGAAAGAAAGGTGACTTTAAGGATATATTCGATTTTGTAGAGCGAGTTAATCTGAGAACAGTCAATAAGCGTACGCTTGAAAACCTTGCCATGTCAGGTGGTTTCGATAGTTTTGAATTTAATCGTAGCCAGTACTTTGCAACGGATGAATTTGAGACAACCTTTATTGAGCTTTTATCCAAATATGGTAATAAGTTACAGGTTGAACAATCGATGGCACAGCAAACCCTTTTTGGTGGTGTTGAAGACTATGTTGTAACCCCTCCAAAAGTACCAAGCTCGGGAGAGTGGAGTAAGCTTGAGCGTTTGAATAAGGAAAAAGCATTGATTGGAATTTACCTTTCTGCTCATCCACTGGACGATTATCGTTTAGAGATCGATTCATTTTGCAATGCGTCTTTGTCAGCATTATCCGTAGACATGATGCAGTTTAAGGACAAGGAGGTTAATGTAGCCGGCATGGTTACTGCTATTCGTCGAGGAATTACGCGAACGGGAAATCCTTTTGCAATTGTTAACATTGAAGATTTCACAGACTCATATGAATTGCCTTTCTTTGGAAAGGATTTTGTCGAGTTCAACAACTATTTTGTTGAGGGACTTTCAGTATTCATAAATGGACGTGTCCAACAGCGTACTTGGCCTAAAGATTCAGTCGAAATAGAGTATAAAATTAAGTCGATTAGTCTATTGTCTGATGTTTTAGAACAAAAGGTCAAGCAAATTACACTTACAATCCCTTTGTTGAGTTTAACTCAAGAAATTGTAAATGAAATGGAAAACTGTTTGACTCATGAAGATAATAAGGGCAGTTTATTAGTTAATTTTGTAATAGTTGATGAGGGGAAAATGAAACTTAAAATGTTCTCAAGAACCTGTAAAGTGAAACTTTCTACTGATTTGATAGAATATTTTAAAAATAATTCTGAAATTGAATTCAAAATTAACTAAATTGCATGCTTGGAAATTAATATTCTAGATAGCTAGATATGAGTGTTTCAAATCATATTTAGCTGTATATAAACCAAAAAAAATAAAAACCATGACTATTAAAGTAGATGATACTAATTTTGAGGAGATTGTTTTGAAGTCAGACAAGCCTGTATTGGTTGACTTTTGGGCTGAGTGGTGTGGACCGTGTAGAATGGTTGGACCAATTGTGGATGAATTAGCTCAAGATTTCGATGGCAAATTTGTAGTAACTAAAGTTGATGTTGACGCAAGTCCTGCAACGGCTGCTAAATTTGGTATTCGTAACATTCCAACCATTATTTTCCTAAAAAATGGTGAGGTTGTTGATAAGCAAGTTGGTGCTGTACCAAAAACTGCTATTGCTGAAAAAATGAATGCTTTACTTTAATAAAGAGTAAAACATTGCTATTATATTTAAGGCATAGAATTCTGTTCTATGCCTTTTTTGTGTTTAAATGCCTTGTCTTTTATAATTCTGAACCCTAAATCATGAAGCAATTATCAGATTTAATAGAATTTGAAGCATTCGATAATTTAGAGCTAATGGCTAAACAAATTGTTGAAGGTTTTCTTATTGGATTGCATCGAAGCCCTTATCATGGTTTCTCGGTTGAATTTGCCGAGCATCGTTTGTATAACAAAGGCGAATCGACAAAGCATGTTGATTGGAAACTGTATGCCAGAAGTGATAAGCTTTTCGTAAAACAATTCGAAGAGGAAACCAACCTAAGAGCTCATTTAGTTCTCGACACTTCATCGTCTATGCTTTTCCCTTATCAGGACAAAAAAGTCTCTAAGATGGCCTTTTCGGTGCTTTGTTCGGCTGCATTAATTCATTTATTACGAAACCAGCGAGATGCTGTTGGTTTATCTACTTTTTCTGATGAAATTGAACTTTTAACTCCAGCTAAATTATCTTTAACGCATGCTCATCGTTTGTATGGAGAACTTTTGAAAATCTACAATAAAGAAGAGGTAGGCTTAAATAAAGGGACTCAATTTTCTGAAAACTTACATCATTTAGCAGAAGCCATCCATAAGCGTTCCTTAGTCGTTATTTTCTCCGATTTAATGGGAGATGATAGTCCGCAGGAAATTTTGGAAGCTTTACAGCATTTACGCTATAACAAACATGAAGTTGTTTTGTTTGCAGTTACTGATCATGATCTAGAAAATCAATTCAATTTTGCCAATCGTCCATCTAAGTTTATTGATATGGAAACAGGGGAGAGTTTAAAGCTAAATCCTTCTGAGGTTCGAGAAGCTTTTACTAAAAAGCAAAAGGTATTTTACGATGAAATGAAACTCCTATGTAGTCAGTTTGCAATTGATTTTGTTGAGGCAGATATTCGTAAACCCTTTAAAGATGTTTTACAAGCCTACTTGATTAAACGTAAAAAACTAGGTTGAAATACCTGTAAATCACATATTCGGGACTTTATCCCACTCTTATTCGGCTATTTCAGCAATGAAAGGTTAATATTCTGTCACTTAATTTTATTATCCAAGAGCTTTCTTTATTTTTATGAGATAACCGACCACATAAAAATGAAACAACTACTCTTCATTCTCTCTCTTTTTTTATTATTTGCTTGTGATTCAAAAACCACAAAAGAAACCGTTGTAACCAATGCCGAAGGTGAGGTGTTGGAAGGGTGGGTGAAGCGATATAATAATAATAAATTGAGATCTGAAACTTTTTATAAAAATGGAGTTAGAGAGGGAGTGGCCCGGGTATATTATGATTCTGGTGAGTTAAGTGATGAAGTCTTCTATTTGGGTGATGAGTTACATGGCGTCGCTAAAAAATACCATAAAAATGGAAAGGTTTATACGTTGACCCCTTATGTGAATGATAAAAAAGATGGTATTCAAAAGAAATTTTATTCTAATGGTGAGCTTTGGGCTGAAACACCTTACAAAAGAGGGAAAGCTGGTATTGGCTTAAAGGAATATAAACGAAACGGTAGCTTAAGAAAAATATTCCCATCTATTGAATATCAGCAGTTTGTCCGTTCTGATCGAGTTAACTTAAAGATGTTCTTGAATAACTACTCAAAGAACGTAGAGTTCTATATTACAAAACTTGTTAATGGAAAATATATTCCGATTCATGCCGAAGTAATCTCGGCTGAAAAAGGATCGGGTAGGGTTGATTTTTTATATTCTAAAGATCAAGTTTTGGATACTGTAGTAAATGTGGTTGCAAAGTACAGAACCTCAGATCGTAATATTTATGTTGGACAAAAAGAAATTCGCATCAGAAACAAGTAGCTCTTGTTTTAGTATGGCTTAACTTTAGATTATTCCTCCTTTTCATTTCTTATATCAGATATTAAGTTATTCGGAATAAAAAATATTTTACTTTTGTAGCTTGATTGTCAATTCATAAAGCTTTTCTCTTTATACATGAAAAAGGAGGAATAATAAACAATAGAATAAAGATTTCCCATGCAGATCGAAGCCCAAGACATCCTTTTTGTTATCAATCCTAATTCAGGATCACAAAAGCCAAATGCCATTATTGATGGAATTAAGAATAGTGGTCATGATATAGATTATATTCTGACTCAAAATCTTGAAGAGTTTAATGAGTTATGGGTAGATAAGATTTTTGATTACAAAGCTGTTGTGATTTGTGGCGGAGATGGAAGCGTAAATTGTACTTTGAAGCATTTGGTAGCAAATAAAGATATCATTCTTGCTGTTCTTCCTAATGGATCTGGAAATGGTTTTGCTCGCGAACTTGGTTTTACCTCTGATGTTGGCAATTTAATTTCTAAGATATTGCGAGGAGAAATCCGGAAGGTAGATCTTGCTAAAATAAATGATGAATACTCGATAAACGTTGCTGGTTTAGGTTTCGATAGTTATGTGGCTTCACTTTTTGATGGGAGTAGGTTTCGTGGACTTAAAAAGTACATCTATTGTACTATAAAAGGCTTATTTTCTTACAAGCCAATTGCAGTTGAGTTATTTCTAGGGCAAGTTAAAATAACTGGTAAGTTTTGGGGTGTTTATCTAGCTAATACAAGACAATTTGGGAATAATGCCATTATCGCTCCTGAGGCGAAGTATGATGATGGTTTACTTGAAATCGTATTGATGAAGAAGTATCCGCTATTGCTCGCTCCATTTGTGGTTTATAAGATGTTTACTGGGAAGTTTAAAAATTCCAAATACATGACTTACCTGAGAGCTAGTGAGATGGTCATCAAGTCAGACTCCAAGTCTTATCATGTTGATGGTGAGCCAAGGTTGATGACAGAGGATTTGAATATTACCCTTGAGAAGCAAAGCGTTAAAGTGATAAAAATGAATTAGGTAAAACCTACATCATAGAACAAGCCCTTAACTTGATTGAAGTTAAGGGCTTGTTTATTTTTTGATTGATCGTCGATTCAAATTATTCTCGAATAATTTGAACTCCCCAATCAGATCCAATTTTTATAATACTAGATGCTTGAGCTTTAGTCATATCATCCTGACGATATTCAACTACGTAATCAACCGAATCTATAATGTCTTGACTGATTTCCATGAAGTTTTGAGCAGGAGCGTCACAAGTAATATTTGCTGAAGTAGAAACGATAGGCTTTTTAAAACGTTGAATAAGTTGCTGAGTAAAGTCTTCATTCGTAATACGAATACCAATACTACCATCAGAATTAATCAAGTTGTTAGCCAAGTTTTTAGCTCCTGAATAAATTATAGTTGTTGGTTTATTGGTGACTTCAAGTAGATCTAAAGCAATCTCAGGAACATCATCAACATATGAGCTAATACGGTTGGGGTTCTCCATAAGAACTAACATTGACTTAGAATCTTCACGTTGCTTTATCTCATAAATACGTTTTACAGCTTCTACATTAGTTGCATCACAGCCAATACCCCAAATTGTATCTGTAGGATAAAGAATGATACCACCACTTTTAAGAACCTCTAAAGCTTTTTTTATATCGTTATGCATTTCTTCAAATATGGGTTAAACGGCTACGTCGTACTCGCGTAAAGCGTCATTCAATGATGTTTTAAGATCGGTAGAAGCCTTTCGCTTACCAATGATTAACGCACATGGAACCTGATACTCACCAGCAGGGAATTTCTTAGTTCTAGTTCCTGGAATAACCACCGAACGAGCAGGAACATATCCATCATACTCTACAGGCTCATCACCAGTAACATCAATAATTTTAGTTGACTTAGTAAGAACTACGTTGGCTCCAAGTACAACTTCTTTTTCAAGGCGTACACCTTCAACTACGATACAACGTGATCCAATGAAACAGTTGTCTTCGATAATGACCGGAGCAGCTTGAATTGGTTCTAGAACACCACCGATACCAACACCACCACTAAGGTGAACATGTTTTCCGATTTGTGCACATGATCCAACAGTTGCCCATGTATCAACCATAGTTCCTTGTCCAACGTAAGCACCAATGTTAACGTAAGATGGCATCATTACTACATCGCGAGCAATGAAAGCACCATAACGAGCAACAGCGTGAGGAACAACGCGAACACCTAGTTCTGCGTAATTGGTTTTAAGAGCCATTTTATCGTGAAACTCGAAAGGACCAACTTCAATTGTTTCCATTTTACGAATAGGGAAATAAAGAATAACTGCTTTCTTCACCCACTCGTTAACTTGCCATCCATTCTCAGTAGGCTCTGCTGTTCTAAGAGTTCCTTTATCAAGTAATTCAATTACTTCGTTGATATTAGCTTGAACGTCAGCATTTTTCAGAAGACTTCTATCTTCCCAAGCTGCTTCAATACTTTGCTTTAAATTCTCGTACATGTTTACTCGTTTTTTATTGCTTCGACTCGATGATAATCTTCACTGTAATACTTGGTTTTGTACGACATTAAAGTCCAAGAGGTTGTATGAATTTTGATTAATTTTGACAAAGCTAAGAAAGAGTTTTGATATATTGAATTTTTCAAAGCTAGTGTGCTGTATATTTTAAATAAAGCACGCATTTATTGGCGTAGACTGATTTTAGTTAAAGCTTTCTACAAAATTATGAATTTGCTTATCGAATTGATCTTTGGTTTTGTGAAGGAATTTTATTTGAAGAGGAATGTAAGCCATGTTCTTCTTTATAATTTCTGATTTAATCTTCATATCAAGAAAGCGAATTGCATCTTTTTCTGTTGTGACAATGATCTTGTTATCAGATTTTAGATCATTAAATGCTTTTTCAATTTGATTGAGATTTTTTTCTTTAAAAGTGTAATGATCAGGGAATTGAAGTTCGTTTAATTCATCACAAAAAGAACTTAAGTAATTTCTTAGAGGAGTTGGGTTTGCGATACCCGTCACTAATAGAATTCCTAATGATTCACCATTTGAGTCATTGAGGTCTATAGATTTATTGCCAGAAGTAAATACAGGCTCAATAGGAGCATAATCGAGAGTTGTGAAGTATAATTCCTGATGAGGCAAAGGATCAATATCCTTTTTTAGTTTCTCTGCCTTAGATTGGCTTAAATCAGTTGGACATTTACTCATGATAATGATATCTGCTCTTTTCTTTCCAGCAATTGTTTCTCTTAGTCGCCCCATGGGCATAACGTAGTCATGAGATATTGGCCTATTGTAATCGATTAATAGAATTGAAAGTCCTGGTTTTATATATCGATGTTGGTAGGCGTCATCAAGAAGAATGCAGTCTAGCTTTAATACTTTTTCATTTGCAAGTAATTGCTGTACACCATTAACTCTATCAGCATCAACAGCAACATTGAGTTTAGGGAATTTCCTGTTCATCTGCATAGGCTCATCACCTAAATCCAATGAATTTGAATTCTTATCTGCTAAAACAAAGCCTTCTGATTTTCGCTTATAACCTCGACTCAAACTAGCTAACTTGTATTTAGCCTGTAAAAGATTAATCAGATACTCAGTATGAGGTGTTTTACCTGTTCCTCCAACCGAAATATTCCCAACCGAAATAATTGGCAGGTCAAAAGAGGTCGACTTTAATAAGCCCCAATCGAACATCAAATTTCGAATAGAAAGAATACTTGCGTAGATGAGTGTAAAAGGGAACAGCAAGAATTTAAGAAAAGACAGAAATCTGTGCATAGATGAATAATCAGAATTAATTTGCCCTAAAATTAATTATTTCTTGCGAAAAATGGTCTTGACCGTTATAAAGTAGCAAAGCGATGAAGAAACTTCACCGCTTTGTAACCACTAACCGTTATTAACTTCCGAACAAGAATGGAGTTAATAATTACTAACCCAATGAACTAGATTCTAATCTAATTCAAGAGAAAAGTTAAATAATAATATTGAATAAACAAAATGTAAATGTCTGAAAATTGGGATTTTATGATTCTTATTTAGTTCTATTCTTAACAAAGCCCTTTAAAGATAAGACTTTCGTGAGGATATAATTATTATGCAATACTTTGATATTTTTTTATTTGTTTGATGAAAGCTAATTAGTTATCTAAAAAAATGATTTTGTTAAGAATTAATGGTTTTTACGTATCGTATTTGCCAACATTAATTAATGTTAATAAAAGCCAGAAGCTTAAATCATATTTCCTATCTTTGGCTTACAGCATACTTTATGCCTGTAGAATTAGGTGTTTGAGATCAATCCTCAGAATTGATTTATTAAATTTCAATTGTTGAAATGCCTGAATTCTAAGTTTTAAGAAGTCTATAAATTCAAATCTCGAAATATGAAGATGTTTAAGAAGAATGGAATCCTACTGATACTGGCTGCACTTTTGTTGGGTAGTACTTTATTTTTTGGATTCAACAGGGACGAAAAGAATTTCGAAATCAGTAAGAATTTAAACATTTATCATACGCTCTTTAGAGAGCTGAATATGTTCTATGTCGATGAGATAGATTCTGGTGATCTTATTAAGAAGAGTATGGATGCTATGTTGTCTTCTCTTGATCCATATACAACTTACATTCCTGAATCAGAAATGGAAGATTTCAAATTGATGACAACAGGTGAATACGCTGGTATTGGGTCATTAATTAGTAAGCATGGTGACAATATTATTGTTGCAGAACCTTATAAAGATCTTCCTGCTGATAAGGCTGGTTTAAAAGCTGGTGATGTATTTGTTGAAATTAATGGCGTAAAGATTAAAAAGAAAAGCACAAGTGATGTTAGTAACCTTCTAAAAGGACAGGCTAATAAGCCACTTACCATTAAAATTCGTCGTCTAGGAGTGAACAAGGTCATTGAAAAAGAAATTGTGCGTGCTGAGATCCAACTTAAATCGGTTCCTTATTACGGCATGCTAGAGGATTCTATTGGCTATATCAACTTGAATCAGTTTACAAATAAAGCTTCAGGTGAAGTTAGAAATGCTTTACGTGAACTTAAGGATAAGAACGCTAAGTCAATTATTCTTGACTTGAGAGGAAACCCTGGAGGGCTACTTGATCAAGCGGTAGATATCGTGAATTTATTTGTTGAGAAAGGTGAAAATATTGTAAGTACAAAGGGAAAAGTAAGTCAGTGGGATAAGACATATAAAGCTGAAAAAGTGCCGATGGACACAGAGATTCCAATTGCAGTTCTTGTAAGTAGAGGGTCAGCTTCGGCTTCAGAAATTGTTTCGGGAGCTATTCAAGATTTGGATAGAGGTATTGTTGTTGGTCAGCGTACTTTCGGAAAAGGTCTTGTACAAACAACTCGTAATCTTAGCTATAACTCAAAGCTGAAAGTAACAACTGCGAAGTATTATATTCCTAGTGGAAGATGTATTCAAGCTTTAGATTATAGCCATCGTAATAAAGATGGTAGTGTAGGGAAAGTACCTGATACATTAATTAGTGAATTTAAAACTAAGAATGGACGTAAAGTTCTTGATGGTGGAGGAGTTCTTCCTGATGTAAAAGTTGAAATAGAATTGTTTAGTAGTTTATCTATTGGTTTAATTCGTAAGTATAAGGTGTTTGATTATGCAACACTTTTTGCCAATAAGCATGCTGAAATTGCTGATGCAGAATCATTTGAATTATCTGATAAAGATTATGAAGATTTTAAACAATTCTTAAAAACTGAGAAATTCGAATATGAATCAGAGAGTACTGAAATTCTTGAAGCACTTAAGAAAGCTGCTAAAGAAGAGAAATATTTCTCGATTGCTAAAGCAGAATTTGATAATATAACAGCTAAGTTAACGCCAAATCTAGATCGTGATCTTAAGATGTTTGAAAAGGAAATTAAGACACTTTTGACTCATGAAATTGTAAAGCGTTATCATTACCAAATTGGTGGCATATTGTATGCTCTTCGTGATGATAAGGTTCTTAAAGAGGCCGTATCTACACTTAAAGATCAAAAGAAATATCAAGAGATCTTGAAGAAGTAGATTTGAAAAATAGATATAAAAAAAGACCTGCAATTTGCAGGTCTTTTTTGGTATATGATAGTTTTACTTTTTTTATAGT